>JACXTT010003179.1_pt1 | contig 25577 bp, 25 predicted proteins | sample 9270951 | NCBI WGS metagenome assembly JACXTT01 (sample SAMN15532306, study PRJNA645909) | rock metagenome | isolation source: weathered quartz diorite | place: Puerto Rico | collected 2017-06-21
GGCCGCCCCGCCATCCGGCCCGACCGTCCTGGGCGACACGGTCACGTTCTACGGCCGTGGCTACGGCCACGGCGTCGGGCTGTCGCAGTACGGGGCCGAGGGCCGGGCGAAGGATGGTCAGCTCGCCGGCGAGATCCTCGCCCACTACTACCAGGGCACGACGCTCGGCACCACCGGCAACAGCCAGATTCGGGTGCTGGTACTGGAGGGCTTTGCCGCCAGCTCCAGCAACCCCGTCCAGGCCTACGGCCGCGGCGGCAGCTGGACGGTCGACGGCATCAGCGGCACGTTCCCTGCCGACGCTCGTCTACGCTTCACGCCGACGACGTCCGGCACGGCGACGAGCTGGAAGGTGACGATCACCGCGGCGGACGGCACGACGCTGTACAACGCGGCCTCGCCGGCGAGCATCCGGATGCGCCCCGGCACCGGGACCACGCTCCAGCTGTGGTCGCGACCGTCGGCGTACGACCGCTATCGCGGCGTGCTCCGCCTCATCGGCAAGACCGACACGACGGCGAAGGCGAACGTGGTCAACGAGCTGCCGATCGAGACGTACCTGCGCGGCGTGGTTCCCGCGGAGGTGCTGTCGACGTGGCCCGTCGAGTCCGTGAAGGCCCAGGCCATCGCCGCTCGCTCGTACGCCGTGTACCGGCTCCATCCGGCCACGGGCACGTTCGACATCTACGCCGACACCCGCTCCCAGATGTACCTCGGCAAGCTCGTCGAGAAGGCCGGCGGCGACGCCGCGGTGAGTGCCACAGCCGGCGTCGTCCTTCGGACGTCGGGCGGCGGGATCGCCGACGCGCTGTTTCACTCGACCGGTGGCGGCGCCACGGAGAACAACGAGAACGTGTTCGTGTCGGCGACCGGGGGGAAGACCGCGGGCGTCTACAGCTACCTCCGCGGCTCGCTCGATCGCCGCGCGAACGGCTCGCCCTACGACGCCGACTCGCCGTACGCGACCTGGTCGACCATGACGTACACGCTCGGCCAGGTCCAGGCGTGGTTCGCGGCGGACCCAATGACGAACGTTGGCGTGCTCGTCGCGCTCGACCTGCGCGACCGCGGCGTATCGGGCCGACTCATCAGCGTCACCCTGATCGGCGCCGACGGCACGACGAAGAAGGTCTCCGGCGCAGTCTTTCAAGGGGTGTTCAACGCCGGTCGGCCTTCCGCCGACCGGATGCTGCGCAGCACCCTCTTCGACCTCGCCCCGATCTCCTGACCCGACAGGGCTTCTCGCACCCAATCCGGGCGATAGGCTCGTCCGAAGATGGACAACGCGAGGGCCGCTGACGGCAGGACGTGGCTCGCCTTCGGGCTGATCGTCCTGTTCGGCGGGGCGAACGCCGTGGCCGTTCGCCAGACCGTGCTCGAGCTCGACCCGCTATGGGCCGCGGCCTTTCGGTTCGGCGCGGCGGGCACGATCCTGCTCGTCCTCGCGCTCGCGAGCCGGCAGCCGCGACCCGAGCGGCAGATGCTCCGGCAGTCTGCCGTCTACGGCGCGATCGGCTTCGCCGCCAGCTTCGCCTGTATCAACATCGGGCTGAAGGACGTGCCGGGCGGGACGGGCTCGGTCATCGTCGCGATGGCGCCGTTGCTCACTATGGGCCTCGCCATCGCGCAGGGCCAGGAGCAGTTCAGTCGCCAGAGTCTGATCGGCGCGTTGATCGCGGTGGCCGGTGTCGCGATCGTGTTCGTCGACCAGATCGAGACGGCGGTGCCGCTGGGATCGCTGCTCCTCGTCCTCATCGGCGCCGGGTGCATCAGCGAGGCCGGAATCATCGCTCGGGGTATGCGCCGCAACGACCCGTTCTGGATCAACGCGATCGGGATGCTCACCGCGTTCCTGATCCTCGCGCCACTGTCGCGGCTCGTCGGCGATACATGGCAAATCCCGACGCGAACCGCGACCTGGATCGCGATGGGCTACCTGATCGTGTTCGGGTCCGTGATCGCGTTCAGCCTGGTCGTGTACGCGCTCCGGACGCTGCCTGCTTCGATCGTCGCATACACCACCCTCTTGTTCCCGCTCGTGGGCTTGACGGTCGCAACCCTCCTCACCGGCGAGCGATTCTCGTTCTCGTTCGTCGCTGGCGGCGCGGTCATGCTTCTCGGTGTCTACATCGGCGCTTTCCATCGACGCAGGATGCCCAGGCCGGCCTCCACCTGACCGAACGTCGCCGAAGCGCCGACCGCCGACAATCTGGCTCAACGAGGAAGGCAGCACCGAGCAGAAGACGATCTAGGCCAGTCTCCGGCCGTAGCTACGGCGGGGATGGCGACGGTTCGGGCGTGGGCGTCGGGGGCGGCGGTGTCGGCGTCTCGCCGGGGGGCGTCGAGGTGGCGTTCGAGGTCGGCGCGGGCGAGGGCGACGGCGGCGGCAGCCCGAGCAGGCTGGCGATCGCGTTCCGGATCCCGGTGATCTCCGACGCGGTGAGCCACTCGGGATACTTCGGCGGGACGATGCGCAGCTGCTTGACCGCCGCGTTCTGGGCCCTGCCGAAGAGGTCGACGAGGTTCGGCAGCGACTCGCGCGGGAGGTCCGTCCAGACGAAGCCCTTCGCCGCCTTGAACAGTGCCGGCGCGTTGAAGATGGTGTCCGCGCCGATCTGATCGCGGATTGCCAGGAGCAGCGTCTGCTGGCGCGACATCCGGGCGTAGTCGGAGCTGGAGTGGCGGCTGCGGGCGTAGGCGAGGGCGAGGCGGCCGTCGAGATGCTGCTGTCCTGCCTTGATCACCAGGTGGATGCGGCCGTAGACAGGGTCCGGGTAGGCCGGGTCGTCGAGCGTCGTCGGGACATCGACGTCGACGCCGCCCATGGCGTCGACGACCTTGATCACGCCCCAGAGGTCCGCGACGAGCACGGCATCGATCGGGCGCTTCGTGAACTCCGAGATAGTGGCGCGGACGGCGCCGATGCCTTCGGTCGGGCCTGAGCCGGGCCAGCGGTCCGGGTGCCGGAAGGTCGCCTCCACGTAGAGCGCGTTGAGGAGATCGGTGAAGCAGCCGCAGGCGACAGCGTTCCTGGCCTTGCCCGGCGGGAACGGCACATTGATCAGGTTCCGGGGGATGCCGATCATGCCGACCTTGCCGGTGTTGACGTCGATCTCGACGAGGAGCATCACGTCCATGCGACGGCTCCAGCGGTATGGGCCGGCGTCCGAGCCGAGGAGCAGCAGGTCGAACCTGCCGTCGCTGCCCCACGGCACCGAGCCGGGCCGTTGCCATGGGACGGACACTCCCAACCCAGGCAGCGAGCCGGTGCCGGAGGTCCCGAGCTGGCGAGGGGCCCTGGTCGCGTTGGCATCCGTCGGACCTGCGGACGGCTCGGCTGATGGCTCGTCCGTCGCCCAGTCCTGGCCGTCCGGTGGGAAGGTGAAATCGGGCGGGATCGTCTCGGTGTCCGGCGGTTCGGTCTCGGTCGGCTGGTCGCCACTCGCGAACGTGGAGTCGAGGAAATCGTTGGCCGCGGCGATGGTCGTGCCGGCCCACAGGTGTGGGGCGACGACGAGGAGCAGGATCGCGGGACCGAGGAGCGCGATCACAGGCCCCGGTCGAGTCGTCGCCCGCGCCGAGTCGAGTGCGGCCGCGATACGCCAGGCGGCCAGCGCGACGTTGACGATGGCGAGCGCCGGGAGGACGCCCGGCGTGACGGCGAAGGCGAGCAGCGACCTGAGCCCGCCGCCTGCGTAGTAGCCGGCCACGGCGGCGATCAGGAGCACCGTCGGGACGAGGAACAGCAGCATCGACCGGCGGCGGCCGAGCAGGGCGTGCCCGAGGCCGGGGAGGATGAGGTCGAGGAAACCGGCGGCCGCGGCGCGGCGGGCGGACGGGGCCGGCGGGGTGGTTCGTGCGCTCAAGGGGCCCACTATGCCTCGCTGCCGCAAGTGCGGGAGTGGTACCGAAGTAACACTTGTGTATAGGAAAGAACACTCAGAAGCGGCGAGGTGCGGTCCGGTGCGGCAGGGTTCGGTCCGGGGCGGTTGCCGCCGGCGGCCTCTCCGGCGGCAAGTCCGGCGGCACCTCGAATGGTCACGGACCAGAGATGCTCGAAGGTGGCCCTGCTGTTTCGCGGGGCGTCGAGACGCGCGAGGATGTGCCTGACATGCCGGACGTCGGCGCGCCGGACTACGAGGTCGCGCGGTTCCTGCTCGAGCGAGGTCTCGCGGGGATCTACCTCGTCGCGTTCTTCGCCGGGTGGCGTCAGTTCCCGGCGCTGGCCGGCGACCGCGGCCTCGAGCCGGCGCCGCGGTTCCTTCAGCTGGTCCCGCGCTTCCTGGACGCACCGACCGTCTTTCGCTGGATCGGCTACTCGGACACGAAGCTCCGGGCGGTCAGCGGCGTCGGCGCGGCAATCGCCGGCGCGCTGCTCCTTGGCCTCCCGCAAGCGGCGCCCCTGCCGGTCACGATGGTCGCCTGGTTCGCCCTGTGGGTCGGCTACCAGTCGATCGTCAACATCGGCGGCAGCTTCTACAGCTTCGGCTGGGAGACGTTGCTCCTGGAGGCGGGCTTCCTGGCCATCTTCCTGGGCAACGCCACGATTACGCCCCCGATCGTCGTCCTGCTGGCGTTCCGCTGGCTCGCGTTCCGGGTCGAGTTCGGGGCGGGCCTGATCAAGCTGCGCGGCGACCGCTGCTGGCGCGAGCTCCGGTGCATGGACTACCACCACGAGACCCAGCCAATGCCGAACCCGCTGAGCTGGCTGTTCCACCGCCTGCCCCGCCGGCTACATCGGGCCGAGGTCCTGGGCAACTTCTTTGCCCAGCTCGTGCTGCCATTCGGGCTGTTCCTGCCGCAGCCGTTCGCGACCGCGGCCGCCGTCCTGATGATCCTGACGCAGCTGTACCTCGTCGTGAGCGGCAACTACGCGTGGCTCAACTGGGTCACCATCGTCGTCATGACCGCCGCCCTGGCCGACCCGGTGCTCGAGGCCGCGGCGCGCGTCGCGAACCCTGGGTTTGCGATCGTGGCCACACGCATCGAACCGGCGCCCGCCTGGTTCACGGCGCTCGTGCTGCTGCTGGGCCTCGTCATCGTGGTCTTGAGCTGGTTCCCGGTGCGGAACCTGTTGAGCCCGAACCAGGCCATGAACGCTTCGTTCGACCCGTTCCGGCTGGTGAACACGTACGGCGCGTTCGGTTCGGTCAGCCGGAACCGCGACGAGGTGATCGTCGAGGGCACCGACGCAGCCACGCTCGACGCGGGCACGACGTGGCGTGAGTACGAGTTCAAGGGCAAGCCCGGCGACGTCCGACGCATGCCGCCGCAGCTCGCGCCGTACCACCTCCGCCTCGATTGGCTGATGTGGTTCCTGCCCATCTCGTCGCGCTACGGCGAGCGCTGGTTCGTGCCGTTCCTGATCAAGCTGCTCGAGGGCGACCGGCCGACGCTCGCACTCCTGCGCTCGAACCCGTTCCCGGACCAGCCGCCACGCTTCGTCCGGGCACGCCTGTACCGCTACCGCTTCACGAGCTGGCAGGAACGACGCGCGACCGGGGCCTGGTGGTCGCGCACGCTCGTCGGCGAATACATGCCCGCCGTCACGCTGCGGGGCGCGTCATGAGCGCCGAGACCGTGCTGGACGCGGTCGTCGTCGGTGGCGGCCCGAACGGGCTCGCGGCCGCGCTGACCCTCGCCCGCGAGGGGCACACGGTGCAGGTCGTCGAACAAGCCGCCGAGGTTGGTGGCGGGAGCCGGTCCGCGGAGCTGACGCTGCCGGGCTTCGTGCACGACGTCTGCAGCTCGATCCACCCGTTCGGGCGGACGTCGCCGTTCTTCCTGGAGGCCGGCCTGGAGCGATTCGGGCTGCGCTGGGTCGAGCCGACCGCGGCCCTGGCGCACCCGCTCGACGGCGGCCAGGCGGTCATCGTCACCCGCGACGTCGACGCGACAGCGCAAGCGCTCGGGCGGGACCGCGATGCCTATCGCCGGTTGCTCGGTCCGATCGTGCGCGGGTTCCCGTCGCTCCTGCCGGACCTCCTCGCTCCGTTGCACATCCCGCTCCGGCCCCGGCGCGCCCTCTCGCTGGCGTGGTTCGGCCTGAACGCCGTCCAGCCGGCGACATGGCTCGGGCGGCGCTTCAGCGACGAGCCGGCGCGTGCCCTCCTTTCCGGCGTCGCCGCCCACTCCGTCCTCCGCCTCGACGAGCCGATCAGCAGCGCGGCGGGCCTGGCGCTCCTCGCCAGCGCCCACGACGACGGCTGGCCGTTTCCGGCCGGCGGCGCCGGCGAGATTCCGAGGGCGATGGCTGCCGCGCTCCAGGATCTGGGCGGCTCCCTGACCACGGATCGTGCCGTCGAGCGCCTCGAGGACCTGCCACGCAGCCGCCTGGCCCTCTTCGACACGTCGCCGGGAACGCTGGAGCGGGTGGCCCGCCGCCGCCTCCCCGACGGCTACCGGCGCGGGCTCCGGAACGTCCGCTACGGGCCGTCCGTGTTCAAGCTCGACATCGCCCTGGACGGCCCGATCCCCTGGCTGAATCCGGACGTCGCCCTCGCCGGCACGGTCCACCTTGGCGGGACGTTCGAGGAGATCCAGGCATCTGAGGCCGCGGCCGCCCGCGGCGAGGTCCACCCGCGACCGTTCGTCCTGCTTGCCCAGCACAGCCTGTTCGACCCGTCGCGCGCGCCGAAGGGCAAGCACACCGCGTGGGCGTACTGCCACGTGCCCCACGCGTCGACGGCCGACGCGAGCGAGGCGATCCTCCGCCAGGTCGAGCGGTTCGCACCGGGGTTCCGGGAGCGGGTGCTGGCGATGAAGAGCACGTCTCCTGCGGAGCTCGAGGCCTACAACGCCAACGACGTCGGCGGCGACATCTCCGGCGGCCGGCTGGACCTGCGCCAGCTCTTCACGCGGCCGGTCGCCCGGCTGGACCCGTACTCCACCCCCGACGCGCGCCTGTTCCTGTGCTCCTCCTCGACACCTCCAGGCGGGGGCATCCACGGCATGTGCGGCTGGCACGCGGCACACTCCGCATTGCGGCGACTGGACGCCCGGCGCGCGTGAGCTGAGCGCGCCCGACCCGCGGAGGATCCATGACCAGCTTCCATCACCTCGCCGAACTACCGCTGCTCGAGATCTGGGGCGACCAGGTCCACGCCCGACGCGTCGAGGGGGAGCGAATTACGCTGGCGGTCGTCGAGCTGGCGCCGAACGCCGTCGTGCCGGAACATCGCCACGCCGCCGAGCAGCTGGGCATGGTGATCCGCGGCCGAGTGCACTTCACGGTCGACGGCGAGACCCGAGACCTCGGGCCAGGCGGAACGTGGCGGATCCTCGGCGACCGGCCTCACGACGTGGTCGCGGGTCCGGAGGGTGCGGTGTGCGTCGACGTGTTCACGCCGATCCGGTCCGACTGGGACGAGAGGCGGGTCGTCGGCACACCGGCACCACGCTGGCCGGAGTCCTGAGGCGAAGTGAGCCTCTACAAGCTTCGGCGCGGCCTGCCCGAGCTCAGGGAGCCAACCGTCGTCGTCGCGCTTGACGGCTGGGTCGACGCCGGGTCGTCGGCGACGAACGCCGCCGCGACGCTGGCGCGCGGCGGGCGCATCGTCGCGACCTTCGATGCCGACTCGATCTTCGACTACCGGGCGCGCCGACCGACGCTCGAGATCGTGCATGGCCGCCCGCGGAGCCTGCAGTGGCCTGAGCTGACGATCCGGGCCGCCAAGGTCGGCGAGCAGGACCTGCTCGTCTTCACGGGCGCCGAGCCCGACTACCGCTGGCATGAGCTCTCGGGCGACGTCGCCCGCCTCGCGGTGGACCTCGACGTCGGGCAGTGGATCAGCCTCGGGGCGATTCCGGCCGCCGTGCCGCACACCCGCGCCGTCCCCATCATCGGCACCGAATCGCGGGCCGGGTTGCTCAAAGGCGGCGTCTCGGCCGGCCCGGATGGCGTGCTCCGTGTCCCGTCGGCGGCCATCTCGATCTTCGACATTGCCGTCGCCAAGGCGGGCATCCCGTCGCTCGGCTACTTCGCCCAGATCCCGCACTACGTGTCGGGCGAGTACCCGCAGGCCTCGATCGACCTGCTGCGCGCCCTCGGGCGGCACATCGACGCGGAGCTCGACTTCGGGCGCCTGCCCGAGGAGGCCCGCCTCATGCGCGTCCGGCTCGACGCCGCGGCGGCGCGCGAGGAGACGACGAAGGAGTACGTCGAGCGGCTCGAAACACTGGTCGACGAGGCCCGGCTGCCCTCCGGCGACGACCTCATCAGCGAGATCGAGCGGTTCCTGCGCGAGGGCGGCCAGCAGGGCGGCAGCGGGAGGCCGAATTGACGCGGAGCGTCTCTTGACCGACTGGACGCCGCGCCCGAGCCGCCAGTCGCGGCGGATCGTCGTGCTGGGCCGAGACACGTGCGTGGACACAACCCGCTCGCGCCGGCACCTCGACGAGCTCGGGATCGCCTACGACTACTTCCGGGTCGATCGCGAGCCGGCGGCCGACGAGTGGATCCGAAGCCTGAACGATGACGAATGGATCACGCCCACGATCCTGCTCGGCGATCCGCGGAACCCCGACGCCATCCTCCGCGAACCCTCGAACGACGAGCTCGACGCCGCCCTCGGGCCGAGGTGAGCTCTCGCGCTCGGGAGTCAGTCAGCCCGCGGTCCCGGTCAGCCCCGCTGGAGTCTGAGCAGCGCCTGGATCGCTGACAGCTTCGGCGCGAACTCGTTGCGGATGACATTGACCGCGTCACGGTCGATGTCGAGCTCCTTGGCGATCTCCTGAAGCGTGTCAGATTCCTCCGATGTGATCGTGTCGTCGGCCGCGCCGACGAGGTAGCAGCAGCGGAGCAGCGCGAGCCGATCCTCCGGCGTGGCGAGCTCGCGGAACTGGCGCGTGACGAGGTAGTCCTCGGTGCTGCCGTACAGCAGCGACTGGTTCCGCGCGATCTGCGTGACCAGCACCGCCTGGGCCTCGGGCAGGCCGCCGTACTCCCCCACCAGCCCCTCGATCGCCCGCGCCTCGACGTCGGAGATTTCCATGTCCGCCGCCGCCGCGCGCATGAGGATGTAGGCAAAGGCGGCGAGGTAGCGGGCTCGATCGAGGGGGAGCGCGTCGAGCTGGCCCGCGATCCGGCGGACCGTCTCGGTGTCGTTCGTATCGACCGGCGGCGGCGCGGCCCGGCCGCCGCCGACCGGACCAGGCATGAACCGGCGGAGGACCATGAGCCGAGTATGGCAAGAACCGGCTGCTATGATGGCGAGGCAGCATCTGGCATTCCTTGCTGCAAATATTTGCAAGATGGTGCGCGGCCGGGCGCCGCGCGGGAGGGCGGGGCATGACGACTCCCGTGCTCGAGGAAGCGCGGGCGGCCACGGCGACGATGCGGGTCGGCATCATGGCCGGGGTCCGGGAGATCGCGGTTCAGGAGGTCGCCGTCCCCGAACCGGGGCCTGGCGAGATCCTGGTGCGGCTGCGCGCGACGGCGATCTGCACCTGGGAGCAGCGCAGCTACAGCGGCGCCCAGGCCAACACCTTTCCGTTCGTCGGCGGCCACGAATCGGCCGGCGAGATCGCCGCGTTCGGGCCGGCTGTCAGCTCGGAGCTGAAGATCGGTGATCGCGTGGCGCTGGGGCCATCGTCGTGCGGCAAGTGCCACTGGTGCCTGACCGGCCAGGATCGGGCCTGCAAACAGCACTACGCGGGCGCGGTCCGCTACGGCGAGGCGTGGGGGCCGGGCGGCTTCGCGGAGTACAAGTCGCACCCCGCCGATGGCGTGTACGCGGTCGGTGACGCGGCCTACGAGCAGGCCGCGCTCGCCGAGCCGCTCTCGTGCGCGCTGCACGCGACGCGCCTCCTGGGGATCTACGTCGGCGAGGACGTCGTCGTCCTCGGGGCCGGCGTCATGGGCCTCATGAACGTCATTGCCGCGAAGAAGCGCGGGGCGCGGGTGATCGTCAGCGAGATCGACGCGGAGCGGCTCGCCCGCGCGAGATCGCTGGGCGCCGACGAGCTCATCGACGCCTCGACGACGGACCCCGTCGCGCGGGTCAGGGAGCTGACCGGCGGGCGGGGGGCGGAGGCGGTCATCGCCGCGATCGGGCACGAGAAAGCCAACGAGCAGGGCCTGGCGATGCTCGCCGACCGGGGCCGCTACGTCCTGTTCGCGGCCGCGCACCCCGAGCCACCACTGACGCTCTCCCCAAACGAGCTGCACAACCGCGAGACCGGCGTCTTCGGTGTGGTCTCGAAGGACAAGCAGGACTTCTACGCCGCGTGCCGGCTCATCCGCCACGGCGGGGTCGACCTGGCTCCGCTGATCGACGTCCGCTACCCGCTCGAGCAGGTCGGCGCAGCGATGGACCGCGCCATCCGGCCCGGCACCTACCGCGTCATCGTCGAAGCCTGAGATCGACCCAGGAGGTCACCCGATGAAGCGCCGCATGCATCGCCTGCTCGCGGAGGACGGCCGGATCCTGATCGTGGCCATGGACCACACCTCGTTCATGGACCAGACCGTCGACGGGCTGGCCCGCTACGGCGAAACGTGCCGCTCGGTCGTGCCCGCCGGCGCCGACGCGTTCCTGTCCCCGATCGGCTCGATCATCAAGTACGCCGAGGCGATCGGGCCGGCGGCTGCGATCGCCTCCGTCGACACGACACCGCCGTTCCTCGAGGTCGCGGTCGAGCGGGCGCTGCACGTGGGAGCGGATGCGGTCAAGTCGATGCTGTACCCGTTCGCCGGCGATGAATCGATCCGCCAGGCGGCGCGGCTCGCGGCCGACGCGGGGCGATTCGGCATGCCCTACATCGCCGAGTCGGTCCCTGGCGGTTTCCTGGCCACGGACATGCACACGCCCGAGAAGATCGCCGCCGGGGCGCGGATCTGCGCCGAGACCGGCGCCGACGTGATCAAGACCTTCTACACCGGCGACCCAGAGACCATGCGCCGTGTCGTCGAGTACGCGATGGTGCCCGTGGTCATCCTCGGCGGCGCCAAGAAGGGCAATCTCCGCGCCCTGTACCAGGACGTCTACGACGCGGTGATCGTCGCGGGCTGCGCCGGCGTCGCCATCGGGAACAACATCTGGCGGGACGCGGACCCGGCGGGGATCACCCGTGGTCTCGCCGCGATGATCCATGGCGGCGCGTCGGTCGACGAGGCGCTGCGTGCGGCGGGTCAGGGCCAGCTCGTCGCGAGCTGACCGGCGCCCGGACGGAGGACGACGCGATGGCGATGCAGGTGGAGCCGGCGGCGGACCCGCGCTGGTCGCTCGTCAGCGAGGAGCCCTACCCGCTGCTGATCGACGGTCGGCTGCTGCCGGCGGTCGATGGCGCCGTCTTCCCGGCGATCAGCCCACGCGACAACGCCCCGGTGGCGCGTATCGCGCAGGCCGGCGTCGCCGACGTCGCGGCCGCCGTCGCGGCGGCGCGAACTGCCGTCGACAAGGGACCCTGGGGTCGCACCACGGCGCGCGACCGGGGTGACGCGCTCCTGCGCATCGCCACCCTGATCGAGGCGCACGCGGACGAGCTCGCCTTCCTCGAAACGATCGACGCCGGCAAGCCGATTACGTCGGTCCACTACTCGGACCTCGCGATCAGCCTCGACTCGCTGCGCTACTTCGCGGGTCGCGCCCGCGTGTCCCCCGGAACGTCCGAGCAGATGCCCGACGCCGCGGTCATCCATCACGAGCTCCGGGAGCCGCTGGGCGTCGTGGTCGAGATCCTGCCCTGGAACGGCCCGCTGTGGACCGGTGTGCAGCGCATGGCGGCGATCCTCGCCGCCGGCAACGCCGCAGTCATGAAGCCGGCGCAGCTCGCGTCGCTGACGTTCATGCGCCTTGCCCAGCTGCTCCTCGAGGCGGATCTGCCACGCGGCGCCGTGACGGTCCTCGCCGGGCCTGGCGGCGTCGTCGGTGAGGCGCTCGTCAACGATCCGCGGGTCGACATGATCTCGATGACCGGCGGGATCGAGACGGGGATCCGGATCCTCGAGCAGGCGGCGAGGACGGCCAAGCGGGTGTCGCTCGAGATGGGCGGTAAGAACCCGAACCTCGTCTTTGCCGATGCGGACCTCGACACGGCCGTCTTCTGGAGCTCGCTCGGCGCGTTCGGCAACACCGGCCAGATCTGCGTCTGCGGCTCGCGCATCCTCGTCGAGCGGCCGATCCACGACCGCTTCGTCGATGCGCTCGTCGCCAGGGCCGAGGCGCTGAAGGTCGGTGAGCCGCTCGACCCCGAGACCGAGCTCGGGCCGGTCATCGCGGCGAGCCATGCGGCGAAGGTGTGGTCGTACATCGAGATCGGCAAGCGCGAGGCGACCCTGCGGACCGGCGGGATCCCCTACACGGATCCGGTTCGATCGAAGGGTGCGTATATCCCGCCGACGGTATTTTCGGGGGCGACGCCGACGTGCCGAATCGCGCGCGAGGAGATCTTCGGCCCGGTCGTGGCGATCGTGCCGTTCGAGACCGAGGCCGAGGCGCTGGCGATCGCCAACGACACGTCGTACGGCCTTTCCGCGGGCCTCTTCACCCGGGACCTCGACCGCGCCTGGCGCGTGACGCGAGGCCTGAAGGCAGGCCAGGTGTACGTGAACACGTGGTTCTCGCCGGGCGTGCTCGAGGCGCCCGGCCACGGCTACCGCCAGTCCGGCTACGGCGGCGTGGGCATCGAGAAGTACAGCCAGTCGAAGCAGGCCTTCTTCCGGGTGGCCGATGCGGGACGCTGAGGAGGTCGGCAGCCCCGGCATCGTCGTCGAGTTCTTCGTCCGCGACGTCGAGCGCAGCATCGCGTTCTACAAGGCGCTCGGATTCGACGTCGTTCGACGCATCGAGGACTTTGCGAACCTGCGCCGCGGCGACATTCGGCTCTCGCTGCAGGGCGACGCGCACGCGGTCGCCGGGCCGCACTACTTCACGCCGCACATCCGGCGGTCCCCGCGCGGCACGGGCGTCGAGGTCTCGATCCAGGTCGCCGACGTCGACGCCGAATACATCAGGGCCAAGACCGCGGGCTTGAACATCGTGAAAGCGATACAGGACCGGCCGTGGAGCGCCCGCGACTTTCGCGTCGCCGACCCGGACGGCTACTTCCTGCGCATCACCTCGCCGCTGAAGTCCGGCTAGGTCCGGGGCCGCGGCGCGTGCCGGTGCCGAGGCGAGGCCGGTGCCGTGGGGAGGCCGGTGCCGAGGCGAGGCCGGTGCCAGGGGGCCACGATAGTCGCCGACAGTACTACCGGCGCGCAGACAACCGTCCTATAGTTCGCGCGGAGACGGGGGTCCCGGCGAGGACGTCCTCCGGGGGGTGACGTCCGTTTCGGGCCGGAGTAGGAGCATGGACTCGCGGGCACCGTCAGCCAGCCGCGCTATTCGAACCCGCATCGCCGTTGCCCTGGTGGCGCTTGCGATCATCGGCCTGCCGGCCGACGCGGCGGGCGCCCGGCTGGTGTCGAATGGCGGGAAGGCGGCCCCGCAGACGGCCGCCCTGCCGTCGAACTTCGATGCGACCGCCGTGCTGTCCGGCCTGGCGCTGCCGACCGCGGTGCGCTTCGCCGCGGACGGCCGGGTGTTCGTGGCGGAGAAGAGCGGGCAGATCCTGGTCTACAACAACTTGTCCGATCCGACGCCCACGGTGTTCACCGGGCTCGAGACCAACGTCCAGAACTACTGGGACCGCGGTCTGCTCGGGATGGCGCTGGACCCCAGCCTCACCGGCGGCAGCGGCAGCGGCTCGTACATCTACGTCATGTACGCCTACGACCACATCCTGGGCAGTCCCGACCCGGCGCCGCGATGGGGTGACCAGTGCCCGTCGGTCGCGAACGGCGGGCCGGGCTCGACGACGGACGGCTGCGTCATCAGCGGCCGCGTCTCGCGGTTCCCAGTCAGCGGGACCACGATCACGAACAGCGAGCAGGTACTGGTCGAGGACTGGTGCCAGCAGTTCCCCAGCCACTCGATCGGCAGCGTGGTATTCGGGCCGGACGGCATGCTGTACGCCTCGGGCGGCGAGGGAGCCAACTTCAACCTTGTCGACTACGGCCAGCGCGGCGGGACGACCGACCCCGTCGTGACGCCGCGGAACCCTTGCGGCGACCCCGGCGGCACCGACCCGATGCCGCCCACGGCGGAGGGCGGCGCCCTGCGCTCACAGGACATGCGGACGACCGGCGACCCTGCCGGCCTCAGCGGCTCCATCATCCGGATCGACCCCAACACGGGGGCGGGCGTAGCCGGCAGCCCCTTCGCCGGCAGCCCCGACGCGAACGCTCGCCGGATCATCGCCTACGGCCTCCGAAACCCGTTCCGGATTGCGTTCCGACCCGGCACGAACGAACTGTGGGTCGGCGACGTCGGCTGGGGAACGTGGGAGGAGATCAACCTGATCCCCGACGTCACCGATGGCACCGCGGAGAACTTCGGCTGGCCATGCTACGAGGGCGTCCCTCGACAGAGCGGCTACGAGGCGGCCGGGCTCGACCTGTGCGAGAACCTGTACGCAGCCGGGCCGGGAGCCGTGGTCCAGCCCCAGTTCGCCTACGACCACGTCGTCCAGATCGTGCCCGGCGAGAACTGCCCGCTGGGCAGCTCGTCGATCTCGGCCCTCGCGTTCTATCCGACCGCCGGCGGCTCGTTCCCGGCGACGTACCGGGGAGGCCTGTTCTTCGGCGACTTCAGCCGCGACTGCATCTGGTTCGCACCGAAGGGTGCGGACGGGCGCCCGGACTTCAGTCAGGTCCAGACATTCCTCGACGGGGATACGAACCCGGTCGACATCGTGGTCGGGCCCAACGGTGACCTCTTCTACGTCGACCTGGGAACCGGCGTCGACGGCGCAATCGTGCGGATCTCGCCGAACCAGCCGTCGGCCGTCATCAACGCCGCGCCGACGTCGGGACCCGCGCCGCTGACCGTCTCCTTCGACGGCAGCGTTTCCTCGGACCCGCAAGGCCAGACGCTGACGTACGCGTGGGATCTCAACGGCGACGGCCAATACGACGACGCCACCGGCGCGACAGCCCAGTGGACCTACACGAGCCCGGGCGACGTCAGCGTCGGCCTGCGCGTGACCGACACGTCGCTGCGCACCAGCACCGCCCACGTGCTGATTTCCGCCGGCAACAGCCCACCCGTGCCCACGATCTCGTCGCCGTCTGCGTCGCTCCACTGGAAGGTTGGCGACGAGATCGCCTTCGACGGCTCGGCGACGGACGCCCAGGATGGGACGATCCCGGCCGCGGACCTGTCCTGGACGGTGACGCTGCAGCATTGCCCGTCGACGTGCCACCCCCACGTCATCGAGACGATTGACGGGGTATCGTCCGGCTCGTTCGAGGCACCTGATCACGAGTACCCGTCGTACCTCGAGCTGACGCTGACCGCCAAGGATTCGGGCGGGCTGCAGGCATCGGTCACGCGCCGCCTCGACCCCACGACCGTCCAGCTCACGTTCGGGACCGTCCGCTCCAGCCTGCAGCTCGCGGTGGACGCGCTCGCCGCGGCGGCGCCGTTCAGCCGCACGGTGATCGTCGGCTCCACCAACTCCCTGAGCGCCCCGACAACGCAGACGCTCGGCGTGGGGACGTACGCGTTCACGTCGTGGTCGGACGGGCAGGCCGCGACGCACGACATCACGGCTCCGGCGGTGAACTCGGCCTGGACGGCGAACTACCACCTCACAAAGCTCACATTCACGGCGGCGGCCGACGCCCAGGTCCGCTCGCTGCATCCGAACACGAACTATGGGTCCGCGCCGACGCTCCGCGTGCGTAGCGGCAGGTCCCGCGTCTACCTGAAGTTCAACGTGACCGGCATCACGGCGCGGCCGGCGTCCGCCAAGCTGCGGCTGTGGGTCACCGACCCGGGCCCCAGCGGCGGGAGCGTCTACCGGGTGTCGACCGCGTGGGGCGAGTCGACCATCACCTGGCGCAACGCGCCGGTGATCTCGGGGGCAGCGATCGCCCGGTACGGCGCCGTCAGCGCCGGACACTGGGTCGAGGTCGACGTGCGCTCGGCCATCGGCAGGAGCGGCACCTTCGCGTTCGCGATCTCGGGCGGGTCGTGGGACGCGGTCGACTACGCCAGCAGAGAGACGCTCCACAGGCCGCAGCTGGTGATCACCCCGTAGCACCCGATCGGCGCGCCCGGTCGTGCCGGATCTGGGCCACGACGATGCCGGCGGTGACCAGGCCAACGCCGATGACCATCGGCAGGCTACCGGTCTCGCGGAAGAGCACGATCGACGCCACGAAGCTGAACGCGATCGACGCGGAGCTCATCGAGTTCACCGTCGCGACCGGCGCGGAGCGGACCGCGAGCGCGAGCGAGGCCAGCGCGACGGCGTTCGCGAGGCCCGCGCCGAGGACCGCCGTCGCCGAGGCCTGGTCCACGGTGATGTGCTCGCCCGCGGCAGCGCGAGCCGCGACGATGGCCGCCAGCGGCACGAGGCCGCCGAGGTTGCCCGCCAGGAGCGTGACGAACAGGACCGGGCGCCGTCGCTGAACGTAGCGGCTGAGGGTGTTCGCGATCGCGTAGGTCGTCCCGGCGGCGATGGCGAAAATGAGCGCGAGCCACCAAAGCCCGGCGAGGGTCGCGGTCTGCGCAACGGCAACGCCGCCGAGACCCGCCACGATCAGGCCCGCCCCGAACAGCTGCGCCCGAACGGGCTGTTCGCGCAGCACCAGAAAGCCGATCCACAGGCCGCCGAGCACCGAGCCGGCCTGGACTCCGGCGACGGTGACGCCCAGCCCACCATTGGTGAGGGCCAGGAAGTACAAGACGTTGCCGACGACGAGGCTCAACGCGCCGCCCGCCACGAGTCGGCCGATCAGGCCCCAACCGAGGAACTGCGGCGCCGCTGGCCGAAGCTCGCGACCGCCGCTCGCGGCGACGACCGCGGCGGCGATCACCGTCAGTGGCAGCAGCCGCAGGAGCGAGCCCAGCGCCGGGTCGATGGTCGGCGCGGCAAGGCGCAGCGTGACGTTGACGGCCGTGTAGGCGAGGGCGCTCACGAACGCGCACCGCTCGCCCGGCCCGAAGTGGATGCTCGGCATCGGCCTCGACGTGGTGCGGCCCGGGCCAGTGGCCCGGGCCGCGATCCGTGGGAATCGGACTGCTAGGGCGTCGTCGCCGGCGGCGGCGGGATGCAGTCCGGCTGGTAGAACTCGTGGAGGATCGACGGGCACTGCGTCGTCGGATCGACGGCAGAGCCGGCGAAGAACGGGAACGCGCCGACCATCGCCACGACCAGGTAGGCGACGAGGAGCCAGATCGCGGACACCCGCCGTCGCGTGAGCAGGTACCAGGTCAGCAGCGTGAACAGCAGCGGCAGGAGGCCCGGCATGATCTGCGCGAGCAGCTTGTTGAGCTCGAAGTGCGAATCACCGATGATCAGCGTCAGCGTGACGAAGACGTGCACGAATTGGAACGCCAGTGCGCCGAGCACGAGGTTGCCCAGCGCGCCCGCGCCGACGACGAGGCGATCAAGCGCACCTGATCGAAGGAGGCTCATCACTCCCTCGCGGCCCCGGTCGTAGCCCTGGAACCAGAAGAAGTAGGCCAGCGCCGTCATGACGGCGACCTCGGCGACGAGGTAGAGCAGCGCCCCGATCGGGTTCCCGTCGCCTGAGGCGGGCGTGCCGGCCGCGATGCCGATGCCGATCGACAGGAGGATCGGGGTGATCGTGCCCTGGTCGATCGTGTCGCCGACGCCGGCGAGCGGACCCATGAGGCCCGACTTGACGCTGTTGATCGCGTCGTCGTCGATATCTGCCCCGTTGGCCCGTTGCTCTTCCATCGCGATGACCGCGCCGTGGATGACGCCACCGACGTTCGGCTCGGTGTTGAAGAAGACGAGGTGGCGCTTGAGCGCCGCCTTGATCTCCTCCGGGTCCTTGTACAGCTTGCGAATGATCGGCGTCATCGCGTGGGCGAAGGCCGTTCCCTGGAGCCGCTCGTAGTTGTAGTTGGCGTGGCTGAAGAAGGTCCACAGCCAGAACGAGCGACGGACGTCGCTGCGGTCGAGCCGGACCGGGGTCCGCTCGTTCATACCGCCCATCTCGGTGCCCACGTCACGCCCCCCTCGGCTGCATCGCCTGCTCGGCGCGATCGCCGATCAGGTAGACGTGCAGCCCGGCGAGCGCTACGCCGATGACACCGATCGTGACGATGTTCACCCCGCCGTTGCTGGCGGCGGCGATCACGAAGCCGATGAAGAAGTACGGCCACACGGTCCCTCGGAAGATGAACCGCATGTTCAGGGCGATGCCGATCGCCGGGAGCAGACCGCCGGCAATCTCGAAGCCCCGCAACACCCAAGGGGCGTTGTTGTTCAGCCAGGTGATCCCGTCGCTCACGGCCGAGCTGCCGAAGTACACGGCCAGGAACGCCGGGATGAAGCTGATGATGAACAGGAAGATCTGCGGATAGACCCAGTTGGCCCGGGCCACGCCCGAGATGTCGCCGCGCTCCGCCGCGGCATCCGCGACATGGGCGAACGTCGCATCGACGCTCATGCGGGTGAAGAAGACGATCGTCCCGAGCAAGCCGACGGCCACGCCCAGGGCGATGGCCGCCTGCGCGTCGAGACCGCCGCCCAGCGCGAGCGCCGTGCCGACCCAGCCTGCCACCGATGGATCGGCGGGAATGGACCCGCCGGCCGAGATGAAGCCGAGGTACAGGACGTTGATCGCGGCGCCGATCTCGGCACCCTTCACCGGGTCGCCGAAGATCACGCCGACGAAGAAGCCGGCGACCAGCGGCCGGTACAGGCCGAAGAAGCCGCCGTTGCCGGCGAGGAACGGGCTGTTGCTCAGGTAGTAGCCAAGCGCGACGAGCGCCGCCTTGACGACGTCGGATGTACCTGCCGCCGACTCGTTCTGTGCGAGGGCGGGCGCGGCCAGGAACAGCGCTCCGAAGAGCGCGGTCATCAGCAGCAACCCGACGCGAACCGCCAGCGGCGAGGCGTTGATTCGCCTCATGAATCCCACCTCCCAGACATACCGAACCTCCCTCAGGCCTTGACCGACGCGAACATCACCGGTCGGTCGTTCTCCACGATCCGCAGCTCCACGCGGGTGCCCAGCTCCTCGAGTCGGCGCATGGCCTCGATCTCCTCTGGCGAGGCCGAGATGTTCCGGTACAGCGGCCTGCGCCCGGGGCCGGCGCCGATGCCACCGACGTTGAGGAGCGGGAACTCGACGCCCGCCTCGCGCATCCGCAGCGCCGTGACCGGCGAACGCATGATCACGAAGACGGGCTCCGGGTCGGCGACGAGCTCACGGACACGCTCCGTGCCCGAGGCCAGGTCGTGCACCTCGACCGGGACGCCGGGGGGCGCCGCCAGCTCGAGCACCTCGCGCAGGAAGTCGTCTCGCGCGGTCCGGTCGTCGACGATGACGATCCGCTTCGCGCCGAGCGCCTTCAGCCAGATGGCCACGACCTGGCCATGGATGAGCCGATCGTCGACTCGAACGAGCTTCAGGGCCATCCCACCCTCCGCTGCGGGGATTGCCTCCTTCGCCGTGGGCTACGGCGAGCCCGATGCGCACACCTCCGGGTGCGGTCGGGAGGCCTGCCTCACGGGGTCCTCGATGCCGCCAGGCTCGACGCGTCGCCGAGGGCCCCACGGCCAAGGTCGACGAGCCGCTCCACGGTGGCGGGATCGAGCGCGTCCGTGCTTGTCGCCGCCTCGACGAGGACGGCGAGATTGACGCCGGAGATCACGGTCGCCGCGGGCATCCGCCGGGCGAGGGTCAGCGCAACGTTGTGGGGCGTGCCGCCGACAAGGTCGGTCAGGATGAGGACCGGCGCCCCGCCGGCCACGGCCGCGGCCAACCGGTCGGCGTACGACTCCGGCGAGTCATCGGGACGAAGGCCGACGGCCTGGGTCTCGTGGATGACGCCACAGATCAGCTGCGCGGCCGAGACGAATGCGTCGGCGAGCTCGCCGTGTGCGGCGACAACGATCCGGAAGCTCCGCATCGTCCTCCTCCGCCACCCGCACACCGGGCCCTCTGGCTGCAAGAACTTGCGGCCAATGTTTGCAGGTGACGCCGTGGCTGTTGTACCGTCGGGATCTGGCCGGTGTCAAGTTTTCGCCGGGTGGAGGATTTGAGCAAGTCCGGGCCCTTGTCCGACCGCGACGTGATGCGGCTGGTCGCCGAGCTGTACTACGAGCGCGACCTCCGGCAGCCCGAGGTTGCGGCCATGACCGGCTTCTCCGTCTCGAAGGTCAGCCGGCTCCTCAGCTCGGCCCGCGAGCAGGGCATCGTTCACATCACGGTCGAGCCCGCGCCGGAGGACCATCCAGCCGTCGCCGCGGAGCTCGGTGAGCGGTTCGGGGTCGCGGTCGAGGTCACGCCCGGCTCGCACCGCGATGGGGCTGCTGCAGCCCGCCTGTGCGGCCTTGGCGCGGTCGATCGACTCCTGCCACGCCTGCCGGAGCGCGGCGCGGTCGGCGTCGCCGCCGGCTACACGATGGACGCGCTGGTGTCGGGCATGCCGCGCCTGCAACGACCCGACCTGACGCTCGTCCCGATCGTGGGTGGCTGGGACACCGAGAACCGGTTCCTCGACGGCAACCAGCTTGCGGCCCGGATGGCCGCGCGGATCGGGGCGCAGTCGCGGACGCTGCTCGCGCCGGCGGTCCTGGAGACGGCGTCGATGCGCGAGGCACTCCTCCGCGATTCGACCGTGGCCGCCACCGCCTCGCTGTGGCGGCGCCTCGAGCTGGCGCTGGTCGGGATCGGCGGCAGCCCCTCGGCGCACCCCGGCTACCGCACCGTGATCGACCGCCTCGGCGAGGACTCCCGGGGCGAGCTGCGCGGCGCCGGCGTCGTCGGTGACGTGGCCGGCCACTTCTTCCGCGCCGACGGGACCTTCATCGAGGCGTGGAGCCAGCGCATGCTCGCGATCTCGATCAACGAGCTGCGCTCGACGCCGACCGTGATGGCCGTCGCCGCGGGCGCCTCGAAGGCGGCGCCGATCGTGGGAGCCCTGCGCAGCGGCGTCATCGGGATCCTCGTCACGGACCTGGCGACGGCGCAGGCCGCCCTCGCGTTCGCGAGCCGCCCCGCCTAGCGGACGAGCCCGCGAACCTCGGCGGCGGAGCCGGCGGCGAGCGCCGCCGCGGCCAGCGCTTCGAGATCGGTCATCGACCGGCGTCGAAGCTCGAAGCGGACGGCGTCGAGCCGGCCCGCCTCCATCGACAGGTCGTGGATCCCGAGCCCGGCGAGCACCAGTGATCCGACCGGATCGCCCGCGACCTCGCCGCAGACGGCGACCGGGATGCCGCCCTCACGCGCGCCGTCGACTGTCGCCCGGATGGCCCGGAGCACCGCGGGATGGAGCGCATCCGCCGCCGCGGCGAGCTCCGGGTGCGTTCGATCCATCGCCAGCACGTACTGGGTCAGGTCGTTGCTGCCGATGCTGAAGAACTCGACCCGCCGCGCCAGCTCTGCGGCCATCAGCGCCGCGCTCGGGACCTCGATCATGATCCCGAGCTCGAGGCGTGCCGCCCGCGCAACTCCGTCGCGGTCGAGGCCGGCGAGCGCCTCCTCGACCATCGATCGGAAACGCTCGACATCCTCGAGCGTCGCGACCATCGGGGCCATGACCCGCGGCACCGTCCCCGCGCCCGCGCCTGCGCGCGCGATCGCGCGGAGCTGGCTGAGCAGGACCGGCCGATGCACGCCGGCGAGCCGGACTCCCCGGACGCCGAGAAACGGGTTCGACTCGGGGGCCAGACGCAGGTACGGCAGGGGCTTGTCGCCACCGACGTCGAGCAGGCGGATGACCACCGGCCGCTCGCCGAACGCGTCGAGCACGGTGCGATAGGCGGCGACCTGGTCGACCTCCGTCGGTGCGCTGTTGCGGCCGACGAACAGGAACTCGGTGCGGAACAGGCCGACCCCCTCGGCGGTTGCCTCGAGCGCCCGATCGACGTCCTCGACCCGTCCGATGTTGGCGAGGAGGCCGATGGCCCGGCCGTCCGCCGTCTGGCCGGGCTGGCCGCGGAGGGCACGCGCCGCCGCACCGGCGGCCTCGCGATCTTGACGCGCCGCGTCGAGCTCGGCCGTATCCCGCTCGGATGGCTCGAAGATCACGCGGCCGGCCTCGCCGTCGAGCGCGACCATGGCCACGGTGCCGTTCGTGCTCGCGGCGGCGAGCAACCCGCGGACGCCGACCACGGCGGGGATCCCCAGCCCGCGGGCGAGGATCGCCGCGTGGGACATGGCCGAGCCTCGCTCGAGGGCCACACCCAACAGGTAGCCATTCCGGATCTCGGCCGCGACGGACGGCGGCAGGTCGTCGGCCACCGCGATCGAGGGCTCGTCGGGCAGCGTGACAACGCGGCCGGTCACGACGCGGGCGATGCGCGCCCCGACGTCGCGGATGTCGGCAGCCCGAGCAGCGAGGAGCTCGTCGGGGATCGCTGCAAGCGAATCCGCCGCCGAGCCCGCGACCTCCTCGACGATCGCGGCGAGCGCGTCCGCTCGATCCGCCTGCGCGCCCAGGCCGGCCGCGGCGGCGCGCTCCTCCGCGGCGGCGCGCTCCTCCACTGCGTCGAGCAGCAACGGATCGAGCGCCATCAGTGACTGGGCCTCGAGGATCGCGGCGTCGTCGTCACGCCCGGTCGAGCGAACGCGAGCCGCGAGCGCGAGCAGCTCGGCGGAGACCAGCTCCGCCGCGGCGCGGAGATCGAGGACCTGCCGGCCGGCGCCACCACGCGCGTCCGCGTACCGCCAGATTGGCCCGACGGCGATGCCCGGCGCCGCCCCCACGCCGGCGAGCTCCACGGTCAGCTCAGGACGGCCGGCTCGCCGCCGGGTCGGCGTCGGCCTCGCCAAGACCCGCCTCGACCAGGGCGCGCATCGCCTCCGCAGCGGGGCCCTCGTCGGTGCCGTCGACGAAGAGCCGGATCCGATGCCCGCGCTGCACCCCGAGCCCCAGGACGCCGATGATGCTCTTGGCCGTCACCGGCTCGCTGCCGGTCGTCAGGTTCGCGACGCGGATATCACTCTCGAACGTGCAGGCGGCTCGGACGAACGCGGCCGCGGGGCGGGCGTGCAGGCCCGAGGGGTTGTGGACCTGGAGCTCGAGCGACGTCGCCACGGTCGCCGAGTATACGAAGCGCCGATTCGGCGCCCGCCAATTCGGCGCCCGCCGTTTCGGTGCTCGCTTAGTCGTCGTCGATGATCCGGATGACCGGCTCGGGGTCCGCCTCGATGCCCGGGCCGTCCGCGTCGAGGCCGTCGATCGTCACCTCGACGAGAGGGCTGAAGCGCTCCATCGACGCTGGGTCCCGCCGCCACACGCGGGCGATCTTGGCGATCACCTCCTGGCGCTCGGCCGGATCGGTGATCTCGCGGGCGGTGGCCGGCAGGTCGGCCTTGATGAGCTGCTTGAGGTGGAACGTAAGCCCGGGATTGGCCCGTAGGTTGTGCAGCCACGAACGCGTGCGCGGGCTCGGGATGCCGGAGATGTAGAGGCGGCCGTCGAAGCTGTGGAAGACGATCTCGATGCGGCGCGGCGCGGCGGTGCGCCGGCCGATCGTCGTGATGTCGATCGTGTGGCCGTGCCGCAGCACGCGGCGGATCGCCGCGATGAAGTCCGGATCTGTGTCCGGGGACGCGAGGTCGACGAGCTGGTTGTCAGGGGTCTGGGCGGTCGGCATGCGGTGGTTGGCTCCCGGGTTGGGGTCCGAGGTTGAGTTTCGGAGGTTGGGTCGTTGACTAAGCAACCATCATGGCACCCAATCGGCAGTCGGACAAGCCCTCCTCACGCACATGCCAATTGGCGCATAAGTGTTTGGCTCGGGCGGCTCGGCCGTGGGCCCGACGCCCAGGCGCCCAGGGCCCATCAGCACCCGATGCTGGGGCCTTCCCCGGCCACCTTCGTATGCGCCAATTGGCATACGAATACGGGGGGGTCCCGGCGACGACACATCGGGCGGCAGCGACGGATCGGGCGGCAGCGACGGATCGGGCAGCAACGACGGATCGGGCGGCGGCAACGGATCCGGTGCCGGCCCCGAAAGTGACTTAAACGCGCTTCCCCTGCGCCCGCATCGACGCCTTGTACGCCCGCTTGCCGGCCTGGTACGAGGCGAGCGCCTCGGCGGAGTCGACGTCGCCGAGGGTTGGATGCCTCGGCAGGACGGCGTCGAGCCCCGGGAGCTTGACGTCGTAGCGCTTCGCCAGCACCGACAGCACGGTGCGCGCCTTCATCTCGCCGAAGCCAGGCAGCTCGAGCAGGCGCGCCTGCAGGTCGCGGCCATCCTTCGCCTCCCGCCAGATTCGCGACGCGTCGCCGCCGTAGCGCTCGACGATGAAGCGGCTGAGCGCCTGCACCTTGCCGGCCATCGAGCCGGGGAAGCGGTGGATCGCCGGCCGCTCCCGGAAGATCCTGTCCAGGTCGGCGGGGTCGGTGGCGGCGATCGTCCGGGCATCGAACCGGCCCAGGCGCCGACGCAGCTCCCACGGCCCGGAGAACGCCTTCTGGACCGTCACCTGCTGGTCGAGGGCGAAGCCGACGAGCAGCGCCAGTGGGTCCGCCGCGAGGAGCTCGTCGGCTTCATCGTTGCCGGTGTACGGGAGTCGAGCTGGCATCGCGTGGCGCCTCCGTGCGCGGGCCCGGCGTGCGCTGGCCGGGAGGCCGGAATGGTATCGCCTGCAACGCCGTTGTTATGGGCGGGGCTTGCCCGGAGGCGTACGATTCCGGGCAACGGAGGTCTGCTCGAATGACGGATCGACGCCGCTCCCCGGCTCCAGAGTCCGGACGCAGGAACGGGATCCTCGAGGTCCCCAACCTGGCGAGCACCGCGGACGCATCCCGTGGGACGAGCAACCTCGCCACCGTGCCCCGAGCGGGCAATCTCAGCACCGACACCCGCGCCGGCAGAGCCGGGTGATCCGGGGGATCGCGCCGTCGGCGCGGCGCCCGGGTCACCCCCAACCAGAACCGGGAATGCAAGAAAGGGACCCGCGCTCGTGGTGAGCGCGGGTCTCGACGTTTGGACCTACAGGGCGCGGGTCAAGAGGCGGGGCGCCTCGCCTGCGGGACGACCGTCCCCGGCGAGGCGCTCTCCCAGGGCGATGACCGCCTGCCCGGCGCGCTGCCGGAGCGTCGGCGTCTCGCTCCTGCGGGCGAGATGGGCCATCTCCCTCTCGTGGTACTCCCGCGCGATTCGATCGTTGGCGATCCAGAGCTGGAGCTCTGCCTCTCCACTACGCATGGTTCGTCTCCTTCATTCCAGGACGATGCGGACGCCGTCTCCATCGGCGTCCTCGACGTCGAGGATCGGGCCGCGGGCGCCGGAGACGACCGCCTCCTCGACCTCGCCGATCTGCTCGCGGGACAGGCCCGGGACTCGCGACAGGGCAAACCGCCCGAGCGATATGGGGACCCGCAGGTCGACGACTCGCCGGCCGCCCTCGCGCACCTCGACGCGCGCGTAGCGGGCTTTGCCCGGAGCGGTGCCGCCGGTCCCGCCGGCGGCGTCCTCGGCGGAGGGCGCGGCCGCGTCGGTGGCGCCCTTCGCCTGGAGGGCGTCGAGGTTCGGTTCGGCCCCGCTGGCGCTCAGGGCCCCGCCCGCGCCGCGCCCCAGGACACGCCCGAGGG
>JACXTT010003180.1_pt1 | contig 25576 bp, 24 predicted proteins | sample 9270951 | NCBI WGS metagenome assembly JACXTT01 (sample SAMN15532306, study PRJNA645909) | rock metagenome | isolation source: weathered quartz diorite | place: Puerto Rico | collected 2017-06-21
CTGAAGATGCTCGAAGAGGAGGGCCTGGACGCTGTTTACAAGCGCCACGCCCGACTCGCACGCGCGACCCAGGCCGGTTTGGTGGCGCTCGGCTTCCAGCTGTACGCGCGCGATGGATTTCGCTCCAACACAGTCACGTCCGCGCTGCCGCCGCCCGGCCTTGACGTCAACGCGCTGCGCAAGCTGCTGAACGACAGGTACGCCGTGGTTATCGCCGGCGGTCAGGGCAAGATGAACGGCAAGATGGTCCGTGTGGGGCACCTGGGCGCAGTCGCCGAGGGCGACGTGGTGCAGGTGCTGTGGGCCATCGAGCAGGCGCTCGAGGAGTTGGACATCGCGCCGGCTGACGGCCGGGCGGTGGCCGCGGTGACCAACTCGCTGCAGGGTGTACCGGCCTAGAGCGTCCGCCTAGACTCGTTCTCCGTGGCCCGGATTCTGGTGGCGGACCCCTTGGCCGAAGACGGCCTCGCACGCCTGCGTCGGGAGGGCGAGGTGACGGTGGCCACGAAGCTCGGCGAGAAGGAGTTGATCGAGAAGATCGGCGACTACGACGCGCTCGTGGTGCGGAGCGAGACGAAGGTTAGCGCTCCGGTGCTCGAGGCAGGCAAGAAGCTGCGGGTTGTCGGCCGCGCGGGCGTTGGGGTCGACAACATCGACGTGGCCGCAGCGACGCGCCAGGGCATCCTGGTGGTCAACGCGCCGCGCGGCAATATCGTCGCCGCGGCGGAGCACACGATCGCGCTGCTCTTCGCGGTCGCTCGCTCTGTACCGCAGGCGGACGCGTCGCTGCGGCGCGGCGAGTGGACGCGGTCGAAATTCACCGGGGTCGAGATCCGCGGCAAGACCCTGGGCGTGATCGGCCTGGGTAATGTGGGCTCCGAGGTCGCCAAGCGGGCGCATGGGCTGGAGATGGAGGTCATCGCGTTCGACCCGGTGGTATCGGTTGAGCGCGCGGAGCTGTTCAACGTCCAGCTGGTCCCGCTCGACGATCTGCTCCAGCGGTCGGACTTCGTCACAGTGCATGTGCCGTTGGTCGAGGCCAACCGCGGGCTCATCGGCGCGCGTGAGCTGGCGATGATGAAGCCAACCGCGCGACTGGTCAACAGTTCCCGGGGCGGGATCATCGACGAAGCCGCGCTGTACCAGGCGTTGAAGGCGACGCCTCCGGCGGCGGCCGCCGTCGACGTCTTCGAGCTCGAGCCGCCTGGCGAAAACCCTCTCTTCACACTTCCCAACTTCATCGCCACCCCCCACATCGCCGCGTCGACGGTGGAGGCGCAGGCTTCCGTCGCCTACGACGTCGCGGAAGAGGTCGCGTCGGTGCTCGCGGGGGAGCTCCCGCGCTATGCCGTCAACGCGCCGGCGTTACCGCCGGAGGAGATGGCGTACCTGCGGCCCTTCGCGGACCTGATCGAGCGACTGGCATCGCTGCACACGCAGCTGTTCGGCGGTCGGGTGGGATCGATCGAGCTCGAGTTCGAAGGCCAGATCGCGCAGCACGACGTCAATCTTCTGGTGGCGGCGGCAATAAAAGGCGTGCTGCAGAAGTTCACCGAGGACCGCATCAACGCCGTCAATGCGCGCCTCATCGCGGCCGGCCGCGGTATGAACGTCATCGAGCGGCGCGCCCCGGCGCACAGCAGCTACACGAGCCTGATCAAGCTGCGCATGCACGGTCACGAGGTCGGCGGCACGGTGCTGATGGACGAACCGCGGGTCGTGCGCATCGATGCCTTTCGCGTCGACCTGGTTCCGGACGGCCGATTCCTGGTGAGCCGGCACGAGGACAGGCCCGGCATCGTCGGTCGGGTCGGCACGATCCTCGGCGAGTACGACGTGAACATCGCCAGCATGCTGGTCGGTCGCGACGCGCCGCGTGGGCGGGCGATGATGATCCTGGCGGTCGATGACCCGGTGGCGGAGTCGGTGATGGACCGGCTGCGCGGCGTCGACGGCATGTCGGACCTGCACTACGTCGAGCTCCTCGGAGGCGGCGATAGCTGACGTCCGGGCGCTGCCCGGGATCCGTTACGCGGCGTCCGACCTGACTCCGCTGGTCGCGCCGCCTTACGACGTCATCCCAGACGCGGACATTGCGCGGTACGAGTCCCGGTCGCCGCACAACGTCGTCAGGCTGATCCGGCCGGGGTCCGGCTATGAGCGTGCCGCGGCGACCCTGCAGGCGTGGCGGGCCGAAGGCGTGCTGCGCGAGGACGCGGCGTCGATGTACGTGCATGAAGTTGAGTTCGACGGTCGCACGCGGCGCGACCTCGTAGCGGCGCTGCACCTCGAGCAGTACGACCGCCGCGTGGTGCTGCCGCACGAGCGCACGCATCGGGGGCCGAAAGAGGACCGGCTTGCACTGATGCGCGCGACAGGCGCGAGCCTGGAGCCGCTGTGGTTCCTATACGACGGCTCGGGCGGACAGATGAGTCAGCTGATCGACGAGGTGGTGCGACGCGATGCCGATGCCGCGTTTTTCGACGCCGAGGGCAACCCGCACCGGCTGTGGGTGGTGCCGAAGGGGGCTTGGACAGGGCGGGTCCACGAGGCGCTGGCCGCGCTGCCGGTGCTCATCGCCGACGGCCACCACCGCTACGAGACGGCGCTGGCCTACTCCGACGAGGTCGGCGACGTCCCCGATGCGTCGTCCCGTTTCACCCTGGCGCTGCTGACCGATCTCGACGACCGGGGCCTGGAAGTGCTGCCGACCCACCGCGTCATGAAAGCCGGGATCGCCGTCACGGGCGGAGAGCCCGTGGGGTCCCTGGCGGAGACCCTGGCGGCCATCCGTGGGAAGGTGGCGGCGGGCGTCTACCGGGAGGGCAGCTTCCAAGTGCTGCCGCTGGACGGCGAAATTGCCGTGGTCGAGCTGCACCGGCAGGTCATCGACAACATCCTCGGCAAGCGCAACCCGGAGGAATTTCTCCTCTACACCCGTGACGCCGAGGAGGCGGTCAGCTGGGTCGACAGCGGGGTCGGCGTCAGCGCCTTCTTCCTGGACGCGCCCGATCTACGGCAGGTTTTGAGCCTGGCTCGGGAAGGGAAGACTCTCCCCCAGAAAAGCACTTATTTCCACCCCAAACCGCCGTCCGGGATGGTTATCCACCGTCTCGACGGGGGTCGAACCCTATAGTAGGTAGCCCACAAAGAATGCCCATCTACGGATATCGCTGCAGGAGCTGCGGCCACGAGTTCGAGGTCCTGCAGAAGATGTCAGACGCGCCGCTCAAAACGTGCCCCAAGTGCGGCGGCGAGCTGACCAAGAAGGTCTACGCGGCGAGCATCGTGTACACGGGCAGTGGCTACTACAGCACGGACTACAAGGGAACCGGGTCCAAGGAGTCGGAGACCGCCTCGTCCAACGGGGCGTCGAAGACCGGTTCGGAAGGCGCCGGCGAGACCAAGCCGGCCAAAGAGGCGTCGGAGTCCAAGTCGGAGTCCAAATCGGAATCAAAGCCCGCCGAATCGAGTTCAACTGAGTAGAGGATTCGCGAAAATGGCAGACATCCAAGTAGTTACCGACAACGATTTCGACAGCGCCGTTCTCAAGGCCGACAAACCTGTGCTGGTTGACTTCTGGGCAACCTGGTGTGGCCCGTGCCGCATGATCGCACCCATCGTCGAGCAGCTCCACGGCGAGCTCGGGGAAAAGGTCAAGGTCATGAAGATGGACATCGACCAGAACCCCTCCACGCCGATGAAGCTCGGGATCATGTCGATCCCGACGGTGATCATCTTCAAGGACGGCAAGGCGGCCGAGCGAACAGTTGGCTACCGCCCGAACATGAAGGGCGACCTGAAGGCCAAGCTCGAAGCGCTGATCTAAAGCATCACCCGTAACCCGCCAGTGCGTGCACTGGCGGGTTTTCTCTTGCCCCGCGGCACGCGGGTGCGTTCACTCGCGGGGAATGGCGGGCCTAGGATGGGCCGGGGATGTTCGGCGGCTGGTGCCGCCCGCGGTCTTCAAAACCGTTTGCGGGGCGCCGACGACGCGTCCTGGGTGGGTTCGATTCCCATCCATCCCCGCCAGGTCGACCTTCGTTTCCACGTCGTCCAGGAGATCTTGTTGACGTTGGACGTGGCCGGCTTTGGCGACGTGAGGGATGAACGCGGCTACACCGGGAGGCCGGCAACCTCTGACGATGGCATGGTCGCGTTTGTCGCGAGAACGTAGGCCACAGCTCAGGACGTAAGCAGGGTCAGCTCGACACGCTGTCGGGACACCAGGTGTGGTATCGCCTCGTCGAGCACGTAGCGCTTGAAGTGGCGACTCTCGCTGTGTTCCCGCAAAGCTTCGGCACTCGAATACTCCTCATAGAGGAAGAAATGAGCTGGGTCACTCTTCGCCTGATGGACGATGTACTGGCGACAGCCAGGCTCCCGTCGAGACTCATCGGCCAGCCGCACGAGAATCTCTTTGACCTGGTCCTCGTGACCCGGCTGGGCGATCCAGGTCACGGCCAGGATCGCGCCGCCTGACTCGGTCATGGACGTCCCCCTAAAGATCTAAGTCGCGAAACATACGATGTTTGACGTATGATCGCACGCGTTGGCGGGGACCCTCGCCGTCTGAGCCCCGCCTGCGTGGGCGATTTCCGCGGATGGAGGGGCGCATGACAGACCAGGATCCGACTCTCGAGTCACTACCTTCGCTGGCCCGGCAGCACCTGATGGGCAAGATCAGCCGCCGAACATTCCTCGGCCAGGCGCTGGCAGTGGGCCTGACCGTTGCCGGGGCGGACGCACTCCTCGCGGCCTGCGGCACGTCCACGCCTTCGGGGCCGCTGCCCACCAAGCTCACGGCGATCACCGCGGACGATCTCCAGGTCGCGGATCCGGCGAACTACCTGTCGCAGTCGGACAACTTTGCGATCGACCTGGTCAACGAGGGTCTGATCAGTTACAAGCCTGGCACCTGGGACATCGTCAACACCCTTGCCTCGGATTTCAAGGAGTCCTCGGACCACTTGAGCTACAGCTTCACGCTGAAGCAGGGAATCCAGTTCCACGGCGGGTACGGCGAGCTGACAGCCGACGACGTCAAATTCTCTTACGAACGCATTGCGGGCCTGACGACGCCCAACATCAACTCACCCTTCGCCGGCGACTGGGAGCCGCTGCAGTCGGTGGAAGTCACCGGCAAGTACACAGGTGTCATCCATCTGAAGCACACGTTCGCACCGCTGACACGGACCACCCTCCCGCTGACGAGCGGCTACATCCTCTCCAGGAAAGCGGTCACCGACAAGGGCACGAACTACAACATGCACCCGATCGGCACGGGCCCGTACCAGTTGACCGAGTTCGTCTCCAAGGATCACCTGACCTTCACCCGCTTCAAGGACTACGGGGGCGCCCAGAACGCCGCCATCGGTGGGCGGCCGCAGTGGGACACGATCCTCTTCAACATCGTCTCGGACCAGAACGCGGTCGAGGTTGCTCTCGAAGGCGGGCAGGTCGACTTCGCCCAGGTCGGCACGCAGTCCGTGGACCGGTTGAAGAGCCGCGGCTTCAACGTTCAGTATCGCCCGTCCCTGTCCTACGACTGGGTCTCGATCAACATGACCCATCCAGTGCTCAGCGACATCAACGTCCGCGAGGCGATCCGCCACGCAATCGACGTGCCGTCGGTGATCAAGGCCGCCTATGACGGAAAGGCCGAGCGGGCGTACGCGATCATTCCGCAGTCGATGGGCATCGGCTACTGGACCGACGCGCCTCATTACGACCGCGACCTGGCCAAGGCCCGGGACTACATCAGCAGGTCAGGGTTCAAGCCCGCCGACCTTGCTTTCAACCTCTACTGCTACGACAACGCCACCTACCGCAACGGCTCACTCGTCATGCAGTCGAACCTCAACGACGCCGGGTTCAACATCACGTTCAAACCGCTGGCCGGCGCAGACTCCAGCAACTACGGTCATGGCGCCTCCGGCATGAAGACCGCGACGATGAACTTCAACGGCTTCAGCTCCGCCCCGGATCCTTACTTTTCGCTGGAGTGGTTCACCTGCAGCGAGGTCCAACAGTGGAACTGGATGGGATTCTGCAATTCAGACTTCGACAATCTGTTGACGCAGGCCAATCAGACCTTCGACGCCAAGCAGCGAACTGACCTGTTTGTTCAGGCCCAGAAGCTGATGGATCAGAGCGCGAGCACCGTCTGGGTGGACTTCCCGGCGACCTACTTCGCCAGCAAGTCCTCGCTGAAGCCTGTGCTCAGGCCCGACGGTCTGTGGCCGGTGCACCTGGCGTTTCGGTCGGCCTGACCACAGCCGGCAGCTCGGCCCAGAAGTGGCACGCCACGGTGTGCGCAGTCCCGGCGAGGTCGTTGCGAGGTACTTGCTGGTGGCAGATCCCTTCGGCGTGCGGGCAGCGCGTGTGAAAGCGGCAGCCTGGCGGCGGCCGGCGGGGACTGGGGATCTCGCCCGGCAGTAGGAGGCGGCGTTCCATTTGGCGCCGCCTAGGATCCGGCTCTGAGATGGCGGCCAGCAGGGCGCGCGTGTAGGGGTGCGCCGGCCGATCGAAGACGGCGGCTGCGGGACCGACCTCGGCCAGCTGTCCGAGATACATGACGGCGATGCGGTCGGCGATGTAGCCGACCACATTCAAGTTGTGCGTGATGACCAGGTAGGTGAGATGAAGCTGCTCCCCGAGCTGCTTCATCAGGTTCAGCACAGCCGCTGCCGCGGATACGTCCAGGCCTGAAGTCGGCTCGTCCGCGACCAGGAACTCCGGCCGCAGCGCGAGGGCGCGTGCGATCCCGACCCGGCGCGCCTGGCCCCCCGACAGCTCGTGTGGGTACTTGCGTGCCTGGTCTCGCGAGAGTTCGACCATGTCCAGCAGCTCCGGAACGCTGAGCTGGTCTTCCTGCGGGACGTCGTGGATGCGGTATGGCTCCGTCAGCAGGTAGGACACGCGCAGCCGCGGGCTGAGGCTCGAGTACGGGTCTTGAAAGATCATCTGCGCGCGGCGTCGATACCAGCGCAGGTCCGCTCCGGTCATGCGGCGGACATCTCGCCCGCTGTAACGGATGTCACCGCTCGTCGCGCTGACGAGGCGCAGGATCGTCTTGCCCAGGGTTGTCTTGCCCGAACCGGACTCGCCCACGAGCCCGACGATCTCTCCGCGCGCGACCTCGATGCTGACCCCGTCGACGGCCCGCACCGGATCGCTGCTGACGCCGAACAGGCGCTCGAGCGGACCTCCAGCTGGAAAGTGGGTGCACAGATCTCTGATCTCCAGCAGGGGTTCGCTCAGGACACGGCCTCCGGCGAGCGCACATAACCCGACGCGGGGTCGTGGATCAGGCAGCGAACGCGATGAGGGCGCGGCCCATCAATGACCTCAAGCAGGCGCGGCTCGTCTGCGGTGCATACCGGCTGGCAGTGCGGACAGCGATCGGCGAACTTGCAGCCTGGCGGCAGCGCGGAAAGGCTGGGCACCCTACCTGGAATCGAGGCCAGCGGCCGGTCCCGGCGGTGCCGCGAAGGAACAGCTGCCAGCAACGCTTGCGTGTAGGGATGCTTGGGGCTGTCGAAGATCGACGTCACATCGGCCTCCTCCACCATCCGGCCCGCATACATCACGGCGACGCGATCACAGATCTGCGCGATCACACCAAGGTCGTGCGAGATGAAGAGCACCGCGGTGCCGAGGCGCGCCCTCAACTGCTTCAGGAGCTCCAGGATCTGCACCTCGAGGGTCACGTCCAGCGAGGAGGTGGGCTCGTCCGCGATCAGCAGCGACGGTTCCAGCAGCAGCGCGATCGCGATCATGATCCGCTGCCTCATGCCGCCTGAGAACTCGTGGGGATAGTCGCCGATGCGTTCCTTCGGATCTGGAATTCCGACCTGCCCCAGCATCTCGACTGCCCGCTTGCGCAGAGCACTCGTGGTCTGCTCTCCCCGCCGCCGATGCGCACGCTGGGCCTCGACCATCTGGTCGCCAATCGTGAAAGTCGGGTTCAGGCTGGTGAGAGGATCCTGGAAGATCATCGCGATCTCCTTGCCGTGAAGCGATCGCAGGTCGTGCTTGCTCATAGTCAGGATGTCGGAGCCTTTCAACAGGGCCGACCCGGACGTGATCTCACCGTTGGCCGGCAGCAGGCGAAGGAGGGATGAGCTCAGCGTCGACTTGCCGCAGCCCGACTCTCCGACGATGCCGACGATCTCTCCCGGCTGCACGTCGAAGCTGATGTCGTGGAGCGCCTGCACCGTCGTGCTGGCGTCGAGGTGATAGGCGACGCTGAGGTCCCGGACCCGCAGCAGGGACCCGTTCACATGCGGCGCCATCTGCGAGAGCCCGCGAGCCTGGGATCGATGATGTCCCGCAGCGTCTCACCGAGAAGCGTGATGCCCAGCGTGACCACCATCAGGGTGATGCCTGGCGCCAGGACGGCCCACGGCGACTGGCGCACGTAGCCGAGGCCGTCGCTCAGGATGTTGCCCCACGACGCCGCGGGCGGCTGCACGCCGAGGCCGAGAAACGAAAGCCCTGCCTCGGCTGCGATTGCGCTGGGCAGGTCCATCGCTGCGAGGATCAGACACGGCGCCACCACGTTCGGCAGCACGTGCACCAGCGTCACGCGCAGCGCGCTTGCACCAAGGGCCCGCTCGGCCTCTACGAACTGGTTCTCTTTTGTGGCCAGCACCAGGGCGCGGCACACGCGTCCGTACGCCGGTATGTAGCCGACCATCAGCACCAGGACCAGGTTCGTGAGTGATGGACCAAGAAATGCGATGAGTGCCAGCGCCAGGATCACCCATGGAAAGGCCTGGATGGTGTCCATGGCGACCACCACCGCGTTGTCGACCACGCCGCCGAGGTAGCCGGACGCAAGCCCGATCACCAACCCGAGAACAAGCGCCAGCAGCACGGCCGGAAGTGCCACGCTGACCGAGATGCGCGAGCCGACGATGAGCCTGGAAAGAAGGTCACGCCCGAGCTGATCCGTGCCGAGCAGGTGCTGGGCTGACGGACCCAGCAGCTGGTTGGGGACATCGATTGCGTCCGGCTTGTACGGGGTCAGTAGCGGCGCGAATGCCGCGGCGAAGAACAGGATGAGGACAACAGCGAGCCCGAAGCTTCCAGACGGACGTCGCACGATATCGCGCAGCGTCCGCAGAGTCGGTGAGCTCATCCAGGCCGGCGTCGAGGGCCGCGACGCCGACAAGGGTGTCGCGACGCCCACCGGCTACGTTCCTGCGCGCTCGACCCGGATCCTGGGGTCGAGCAGGCGGTAGGTGAGGTCCGCGAGCAGGTTGGCGACGATGAATAGCAGGGCCACCACCAGGACGGCGCCGCGCACAATCGGGAAGTTGCGCTGGGATATGGCGCTGTAGAGCAGGCTGCCCAACCCGGCTCGACCGAAGATCACCTCGATGAACACGGCGCCGCCCATGAGGTTGCCCAGGCCGACGCCGAGCACGGCCACGGTGGGGATCAGCGCGTTCTTGAGCGCGTACTTGTTGAAGATGATCGACTCGCGCACCCCAAACGCGTGGAAGGAGCGGATGTAGTCCGCCCCGAGGACTTCGAGCATGCTCGCTCGAACCAGCCGAGCCAGATAGCCGACCCATCCCAGCGCCAGCGCCGTGGCGGGGAGGATGAGGTGGCTCGCGTAGTCAAGGGGGTCGGCGAACGTTCCTGTGCCGATGGCCGGGAGCAGCGGGAACTGCACCACAAAGATCAGGAGGAGGAACAGGCCCGCCAGGTACGAGGGCATCGAGATGATCGAGATCGACAGCATGCCGAGGAGGCGGTCGATCCAGGAGTTGGGACGGGTGGCGGCGAAGACGCCGAGCGGGACGCCCATCAGTACGGCGAGGGCCAGGGACGTCACGGCCAGGATCACGCTGTGCGGGAACGCATTGCCGATCAACGTGACCACCGGCTGCTGGCTGAAGAAGTCACGCCCGAGGTCGCCATGGAGGGCATTCCAGAAGAAGTGCGCGAGCTGGACGTGAATCGGCTGGTCGAGCTCCATCTCATGGCGCACGAGGGCCTCGAGCTCCGGGTTGGACCGCTGCCCCAGCACGACCCTGGCCGGATCGCCGGGGACGATGTGGACCAGCAGCGCGAGCGTGGTCATGACCAGGGCCACCACGACCACCGTCATCACGAGCCGCTTGAGGATGTACAGGTAGAGCACGGAGTCCGTCCCCCGAGGGCGAGCTTAGCCGGTGAGCGGCAGCCGGACGACGCTGGTGGTCGCGTGCGAGCGCTCGGCCGCCTCCACCATCTCGACCGCGGCCCGCCCATCCTCGCCTGTGACCAGAGGCACCCCACCCCGCCGCACGCAATCGACGAAGTTCTGCAGCTGCCTTGCCCAACCACCGATCCGGTTCACGGAGAAGGGCTCATTGACCCAGTCGATCGGCGGCTGTTCCGCCACGACGGTCCACGAGTCGCCTTTGCCGAGCAGCAGCTTGCCGAACATGTCGCACTCGAGGATGCCTTCCGAACCCACGACGATGTACTGCGCCACGTCGTGGCCTTCTGCACCTCCGTGAAGCCCTGGCGCCGGCACCTCAGAGCTCATCCAGACCTGGCCGATGACGCCGTTGGCGAAGGTGTACTCCGCCATCGCGCTCTGATCCGGCTTCGGGATGCTGTGGGTGTACGTCGCGAAGCGGCCGTACGCCGTCACAGCGTCGCTGCCCGCCAGCCACCGGAGCATGTCGCAGACGTGCGATCCCCAGTCCAGGTAGACGCTGCCCTCGTTCGGGTCGAGGTACCAGGGCTGCAGCTCATCTAGGCTGGCCGCGAGACCGACCGAGGAGACTGTCGCCCGCAGCATGCGGACGTCTCCGATCGCGCCCTCCGCGATCATTCGCTTGGCGGCGGCAGGAGATTCGCGGAAGCGGGTCAGCTTGTTCACCGCCAGCAGCACGCCTGCGTTCCGGCAGGCGGCAAGGATGGCATCGCACTCGGCCACCGTGCGGCCCATCGGCTTCTCCAGGAACACGTGCTTGCCTGCTGCTGCGGCGCTTTGCGTCAGCGGCAGGTGGGTGGAATGCGGGGTTGCGATGATGACGATGCCAACGTCTGGTCGCTTGAACGCGGCATCAGGAGAGGCCTCATGGGCGACGCCATGCTTCGCGGCGAGCGCGGCCGACCGGGTGCCGCCGGCACAGGCCACCAACCGGGCGTCTTTGATGAGCCGTGTGATCGTCTCGCAGTACACCTCGCCCATGAAGCCGGCCCCGATGACGGCGATGCCGATCGGGGCTGCGGTCACGCTGCCTCGACCGGGTTCGAAAGCGTCCCCAGGCCGTCGATCGAGCCCACCACCTGGTCCCCTGGCTTGAGGTAGGTACCGGTGGTGTCGCCCACTCCGGATGGTGTGCCGGTGGCGATCACGTCGCCTGGCTCGAGCGTCGCCCACCGGGAGATGAAAGCGATCACCTCAGCCACCTTGAAGATCATGTCCGCCGTGCTGGCGTCCTGGTACTTGACGCCGTTCACGGACAGCTGCATTCGCAGGTTGTCGGGGTCGGCGACTGACGTCACCAGATACGGGCCCATGACCGCGAAGCTGTCGCACCACTTGCCGTTGATGAAGTCGAACCACTCTTCAAGTGGCCCGAACTGAGTGCGCTCCGGATATTTCATGTAGCGCGCCGAGACGTCGTTGAAGATGGAATATCCGGCGACGACCGAGGCCGCTTCCTCCACGGGGATGTTGCGCGCGTGGCCCGCGATGACCACCGCGAGCTCCACCTCCCAGTCCACCGTGTCACTGACAGCGGGAACCAGGATCGGCGCACCGGGCCCGATGAGGCTGCTTGGCAGCTTGCAGAAGACCAGCGGGACGCGCCCCGCCTTCGGACGTGCTTCTGCTCCGCCTTCGCTCACGTGGTCCGCATAGTTCTGGGCGAGCGCGAAGATCTTGCCGGGGCGGGGTATCGGCGCCAGCAATTCGACGCCGTCCTCAGGTTTCACGGCGTCATCTGGGATTCCCCGATGCAGCAGGAGCTCGACCCTCTCCAGCGCGGCGGCACCGCCCTGCAGCAGGGTCAGCATGTCGTGTGGTCCCCGCCGGCCATGGGCGCGTGCCAGCGCTGTGAGGTCGACGATCCCGCGCGAATGCCGTATCCCAACGCGCGGCGACTGCTTGCCGGCCCGGTAGGTTACGAGCTCCAAGCCGTCTCCTTTGGGCGCCGTAGGTCAGAGATCATACCAATGATGATTGGGGAGTATAGTCAGCCGGTGACCCTCACGGCGGGCTTTGCGCGTCGCGACATCACCCCCGCCGTGGGCGGTCCGGCGCTGTACGGCGTGACCTGTTTCATCGACCAGATCTGGGATCCGCTCGAGGTCACTGCCCTGGTGCTCGACGACGGGGAGGAGCGGGTCGCCATCGCCGGCTGCGACATCTCAGAGATTCTCGAACATCCCTATCGCGAGATGACCGCAGAGATTGGCGAGGCGATAGGAGTTGCGCCGCAGCGTGTCTGGCTCAACTCCTCCCACACGCACAGCGCGCCTTACCTGAGCACCGAGCTACAGGCGCTGCTTGATCCTTACGGTCTCATCGCGGTCGACTACGACTATGTCGACCAGGTCCGCAAGGCGCTGATCGAGGCGATGCGAGAGGCCGCGGAGCGGATGGAGCCTGCATCTCTCAGCATCGGTCGCGGACGGGTCGAACGGGTCGCCGCCAACCGGCGCGTCAAACTACCGGACGGCCACACCATCCACCGCTACGCCCGCGCGCCGGTGGAGTGGCGCCGCCTCGAAGAGGGATTGATCGACCCCATGGTGACAGCGGTCCGTTTCGACCGCCAGGACGGATCCGCGCTGGGCGCGATCGTCTCCTACTCGTGTCACCCCACCGCGGCTGGCGGTGACCTTCACGAGTGGGTGTCCGCCGACTTCGTTGGCGTGGCGCGGCGCCACGTCGAACCAACCCTTGGGGCTCCGATCCTCTTCTTGCAGGGGTGCGCCGGGGACATCGGCACAGGCAAGTGGACCGAGGGCACCGCCGCCGAGGACACGCGGTGGATGGGCGATCGCCTCGCCGCGGGCATGCTCACTGCGCTCCAGACCGCCGAACCGGTCAGGGCGGGTGCGCTGCGTGCTGCGGAGAAGCGCATCGACCTGGCGCTCGATCCTTTTCCACCAATTGGCGAGATGGAGGAGCGATTGAGAAAGGCAGCAGAGGTCGGCATCTCGGGCGAAGTGGTGGCGGCCGGCGACGCTCTCGTCGTCGCACTCCGGGCCGACGAGATCCGCCGCCCGCTGGTTGGCGCAATGTGCATCGGCGACCTGGCGATCACACTCCTGCCGGGCGAGGTGTTCCTCCGGCTCGGTCTGCAGATCAAGGATTCCTCGCCCTTCGAGCACACGCTGGTCTCCGCCTACAACAACGTGTCGCTCCAGTACATCCCGACCGAAGATCAGTTTCCCGAGGGTGAGTTCGAGGTGGTCGGGGGGTGGCGCTACATCTCTCCCGGCGAGGGCGAGAAACTGGCCGCGGGCGCAGCGCAACTCGTCTCGAGCCTGAGATAGAGAGGTGGCAATCGTGGATTCCAGGCCGGCGCTCCTGGGCGGCAAGCCGATCATCGAAGGGGAGCTGCCACCCGAGAACACGGTCGGCGGCGAAGAGATCGCGGCGGTCACACGCGTCCTGGAGGGCGGTGAACTATCGGGATTCCTGGCCAGCGCAGGCGATGAGTTCTTCGGCGGCAAAGAGGTGCGCAAGCTGGAGGAGGACTTCCGCAAGCGCTTCGATGTGAAGCATGCGATCGGCCTCAATTCGGCGACCACGGGCCTTCACGCTGCGCTGGTCGCGTGCGGCGTGGGCGCCGGTGACCAGGTCATCCTCCCGCCAACGACGATGAGCGCGACGGCGGCTGCCGTGCTCCTCGCCGGTGCAGTCCCTGTGTTTGCCGACATCGATCCGCTGACGTTCAACATCGATCCCACCTCGGTCGAGTCGCGCATCACGGATCGAACCGCAGCCATCATCGCCGTGAACCTGTTCGGGCAGCCGGCCGCGCTCGACGAGCTGCGACGGATCGCCGACGCGCACCGCCTGCGCCTGATCGAGGACAACGCCCAGGCGCCGGCCGCGCTATTCGACGGCCGTTGGGCCGGCACCATCGGCGATGCGGGCGTGTTCAGCCTGAATCGGAACAAGATCGTGCAGTCGGGCGAAGGCGGCGTGGTGGTCACCAACGACGACAACATCGCTTTTCGGGCGCAGCTCGTGCGCAACCACGGCGAAGTCGTCCTCGATCAGATGAAGGCCAGACCCTACGAGCCGCTGGTCGGTAGCAACTACCGCCTCACGGAGCCCATCGCCGCCATCGCCAACGTGCAGATGTCCCGGCTGGACAAGCTCACCGCAGACCGCGTCGCGCTGGCGGAGCAGCTGACCGAAGGTCTGTCCGGGATCGACTGCCTGCAGCCACCCACCATCCACCCGAAGGCGACGCACGTTTATTTCGTTTACCCGATGCGATTCGACGCCGAAGCGGCCGGCATGCCCCGCGACCTGTTCGTCAAGGCGATGACAGCTGAGAACCTGCCTCTCTTCGGCGGCTATGTGAAGCCGATCTACCTTTATCCGGTCTTCCAGCACAAGCCGGACAAGCGCGTGCCGGCCCTATTTGGCCAGCCGCTGCCCGACTACTCGGTCGGCATCTGCCCCAACGCCGAACGCGCGCACAGCCACGACCTCGTGCTGACCGACATCTGTCGCTACCCGCTCCGGTCCGAGCACATCGAGCTGTTCATCCAGGGAGTGGAGAAGGTCCTCGGCGCCGCGAAGGAGCTGGTCAAGTCAGCCGCTGAGAGTTGACGGCCGAGCCCGTCGGCTGTGTAGTCGTTGGGCTCGGGCATATGGGCAGGGCTCATGTCGCGACGCTCCAGTCGCTGCCGGACGCCCGCCTGCTTGCGTGCTCTGACATCGATCCACAGAGATCGGCGGACTGCCCGCCGGGTGCGCTGTTCACGACGAACCTGGACCAAGCCCTGGACGCGGAAGGTGTGCGGGCCGTGATCGTGGCCACGCCTCCTGAGACCCACCGCCACGTCGTCGAAGAAGCCTCCGCCCGCGGCCTGGCCATCATGTGCGAGAAACCTCTGGCTGGAAGCCTGGCCGACGGCGATGCGATGGCGATTTCGAGCCAGGACGCAAGTGTGTTCGTGGTCGGCCACATCTACCGCTTCGAGCCACGGTATCGGGCGGCCCACGCGGCGCTCGCGTCGGGCAGCCTCGGTGAGTTGATCTCGATCAGCGCCTGGCTGAACTCGGACCTGTTAGAGCAGGCCTACTACGCGCCGCGCACGACACTCGCCCGAGAGATGGCCGTGCATCACCTGGACGTCTTTCGCTGGCTCGGTGGCGAGATCAGCCGAATCTCAGGAAACGTGTCGCGATGGCGTGGCCTGGAAGCCGCCCTGACGGCCACCGTGCAATTCCGCAGCGGGGCTGCTGGAACCCTTCAAGTGTCGTGGGCCTACCCCGAAGGCAGTCCCATCGAACACGGGCTCACAGTGATCGGCAGCGCCGGCCTGGCCCGAGTTGCCGACGACGGCGGACGCTCGATCCCGGATGCACTTCGCAGCGAGGTGACGACTTTTCTGGAATGTGTTCGGGGCCATGCGGAATGGCCGCTGGCGCCGTCAGACGCGCGTGCCGCGCTTGCCCTTTCGCTGGCCCTCGAGGAATCCCTGGCCACGGGGGATGTAATCGAGCTGCCGCAACCCGTTGTCGGTGGCCCTGCTTGACCTGCCCCGGGTCAATGCTCCCCGTATCGGCGCGACTTTGCGCAGGAGCTGCTTGCGCGTGCGCTTGAATGACGGCTGGTCCTTGTATGCGTAATGCGCGCGTACGGCCTCACGCAGCAGGTCTTCGTCGCCGTTCTCGGCGGCGTCGAGAATCGGCGGGTGGTCGGGGTACCCCTTGGCCCATTCCGCCGGCGAGCTGGGATCCCATGGAGACGGCGCAGTGACGACAAGTATCTCTTGCATCGGGGCGATGAGCAGGTCGATGACCGGGTTCCGAAGCGCCGTCAGCATGCACAGATGGAAGCGGTTGTGCGCCTCTATCACCCTTCCCCAATGCTTGTCTTTGATGGCCGATCTGTAATCCGACAGAGCATTTTCAGCCGGCGCCCAGTCGGCGCGTCCGGCACGCATGGCGCCGATGATCAGCTCCGTGTCGAGCAGCTCTCGCGCATCGAGCAGATCGCCCACGGTGCAGTCGGAACGGAGCAGCAGAACGTAGGCGGCCTCGGCGTACGCCTCGGAAGAAGGGCTGGTGACCGTGGTCCCGACGCCCTGACGGACGTCGACCAACCTTCTCGAAGCGAGCGCGCGGATGGCGTCCCTCACCACCGTGCGGCTGACGTTGAGGCTGGCCGCGATCTCGAGCTCGATCGGCAGTTGCTCTCCCGGCGCGAGGCGCCCGTTGAGGATGCTTTCCTCGATCATCCGCGCCACCTGGTCCGCGAGCTTCTCGCGCTTGCCCAGCCTGGGCTCGGCCGGGTCGCCGGCGGACCTCTGTTGAATCACCTGAGGGTCATTTATCATACGTATTCTCTTGAACCCTCGATCGGGGGATCTCACGGTGCGGGCTCAAACGCGGTGAATCCTACTCGGCCATGACGGGAGCGGGAGCGCGCACACATTCTGGTCTGGCATGGCTGGCTGCGGCGGGCAAGACGCAGGCAATGCCCACCCCGTTCCCGGCCATCGACCTCGACGTGATGGATCGGAACATCGCGCTCATGCAGGCGTTCTTTCACGGTAAGTCGGCCCGATTGCGGCCACACGTCAAGACCCACAAATCCACAGCGATCGCCAGGATGCAGGTCGACGCGGGCGCCAACGGCGTCACGTGTTCGACCACCGATGAAGTGTCCGCGATGGTGGCGGCCGGCATAACCGATGTTCTTCTCGCCAACGTGGTCACAGACACCATCCGCCTGCAATCACTCGCGGCTTCGGCGGCGCGAGCTGATGTGATGGTGGCGGTCGACTCGCTGGAGGCAGCAGAGCTGCTGTCGGGTGCCGTTTCGGCAGCCGGCGCGCGGATAGGAGTGGTGATCGACTTCGACATCGGCATGGGACGCAACGGCGTGGTCGGGATGGACGAGGCTGAAAGACTGACGGCGGCTGTCGTGCGCCTACCCGGCCTGCGACTTCGCGGCGTGATGGCGTACGAGGGACACCTGGTCGACGTCGATGATCGAGAAATGCGCGCGCGCAAGGTCACGGACGCCTGGAGTCCGGCCCTTGCGCTTTACCAGCACCTGCAAGCCCATTACGACCTCGACGTCCTCACCGGCGGCGCGACCTCCACCTACGACATCGTCGCCGCGTTTCCCAGTTTCAGCGACATCCAGGCGGGAACGTATGTCTTGATGGACACCACGTATCACCACCTCACTCCTGAGTTCGAGCCTGCGGTAGCGGTGATCGCGAGCGTCCAAACCGTCCGCCCCGGCGAACGCGTGGTCGTCAACGCAGGAGCCAAGCGCCTGTCCACCGACTGGGGTGCACCCTCGCTGGTCGGGTATGCCTCGGACTTCGTTTACACGGCGGAGGAGCACACGGTCTTTCAGCTGACCGGTGGCGATGCACCCTCCGTGGGCGATCGGGTCGCGATCATCCCCGGCCATGCGTGTACGACGATGAGCATGTACCGGATGGCGGCCGGTTGCCGGAACGGTGCGCTCGAGAAAGTGCTGGAGATCGACGCTCGCGACCCACTGGCATGACGCCCGCCTTCGATGTCGTGCTCGAAGGCGGCCGCATCATCGACGGCAGCGGCTCTCCCGCGTTCGCCGCCGACATCGGCATCCGGGGTGATCGCATCACTGCGGTCGGCGCAATCGCCGATACGCCGGCCGCGCTGAAGATCGACGCCGGGGGCTGCGTGATCACGCCGGGCTTCATCGACGTGCATGTGCACTCCGAGACAGATCTGCTGCGCCACGCGGTGCATGAAGCTTCGCTGCGCCAGGGCGTCACAACTCACCTGCTCGGGCAGGATGGATTCGGTTTCGCTCCCGCGGAGCCGTCGACTCTCGAGTTCATGATCGAGTACCTCGCTCCGATCTACGGCCGCGACGTGGCGCTCGAGCCCGCCCGAGTCGACCAATTCTTGAGTCGCTATGACGGTGGTTCGACGGTCAACGTGGCCACCCTGGTGCCGGCGGGCCTTCTCAGGATGGACGTGCTCGGCAACTCGGCGCGTCCGGCCTCAGCGTCGGAGCTGGAAGAGATGGCGGAGCGCTGCAAGGCTGGAATGGAAGCCGGCGCCGTCGGCCTGTCGACGGGACTCGACTACACGCCGGGGGGTCACGCCCCCACAGACGAGCTCGTCCACCTGTGCAAGGCAGTCGCACCTTTTGGCGGCGTTTACGTCTCTCACGTGCGCTATCGCGACGGTCTCAAAGCCGCGGCGGCCGAGGCGATCGAGATCGGGCGCCGCTCCGGTGCTTCCATCCACATCAGCCATTTCTGCGCGGACCTGCCCGCCCTGCGCGCCGCGGAGCTGCTGGAGATCGTTGCATCAGCGCGGCACGAAGGGCTCGAAGTCACCTTCGACATGTACCCCTACCTCTTCGGCTGCACCACCCTGGCTTACCTGCTGCCGCTCTGGATGCTCGAAGGCAGCATCGAAGACATCCTTGGCCGGCTTCGCGATACGGCGCAGCGCGACCGGATCCGGCGCGAGCTCGGAGATTCCATCCAGGACTGGCGACAGATCGCGATCGCAGGCAAGCTGCCGCGGGCGCGGTCTGCACTTGTCGGCCGCGATGTCCTCGCGGCGGCCGGAGGCCAGGACCCCGTCGACTTTCTCTGCGACCTCCTCCTCGAGGAGCGCCTCGACGTGATGCTGCTCGGTATCGCGTCTGACGACTCCCGCGCAGAGCCGGATCTCCTCGAGATGCTGGGGAGTCGCTGGCACCTGTTCGGGAGCGACGGCATCTACCGGCCCGGCCGCGCGCACCCTCGCGGGTGGGGCGGCATGGCCCGCTATCTGTCATGGACGGTGGCGAGCGGCCGGCTCTCGATCGAAGAGGCCGTCGCGCACGCGACGGATCGACCCGCCAGAAGGTTCGGCCTCGCCGATCGCGGGCTGGTGAAGGAGGGCTACTTCGGGGACCTGGTGGTGCTGGATCCTGCCACCTTTCACGACCAGGCCACCGTGGACGAACCCGAAGCCGCCGCACAGGGAGTCAGGGCGGTGCTGGTCAACGGTGTCCCCGCGCTGTGCGATGGCGAGCCGACGGGAGCCACTCCCGGGCGCGGCATCAGACGAGGTCGATCCAGTGAGCATTCCTGATCCGCTCACCAGGGCGAGGGATGCAGCCCGCAAGGCAGGGATCGACTGGATCGTGGCCGCTTCTCCCGGTCTTGTTGCATTCCTGACCGGGCACGTGATGCCGCCGCACCTCGCCTTTCCGTCGAGGGACGGTCGACTCGAAAAGCCGACGTTGGCGCTCGTTGGTCCTGAAGAGGTCGCCACGATCGGCGCCAGGCCTGAGCCCGAGCGCGGCCTGGCGCGTCCATACGGTGAGGGCGCTCGGGGCACCTTCGAGGATGCGGCGGCTTTCGCGGCGGTCGTGGCGGCCGCGCGCGAGCTTGGCCTCAAGGGAGGCCGTGTCGCGGTCGAGATGGCCTGGGTTCCGGCAGGTGTGATCGCCGCCCTCGAAGCGGCGATTGCAGGGCTCGAAATCACGCCCCTCGGCTCGCTGTTGACCCGCGCCAAGGCGCAGAAGAGCGCCGGCGAGCTCGCGGGTATGCGCGAGGCGCTCGCGGTTACCGACGCTGGCCAGGTCGCCTTCCGCAAGGCGGTGGGTCCCGGCGCCAGCGAGCTCGACCTCTATGCCGAGGTCGTGCGGGCAATCAACGAGCGGGCCGGCGGCATGGCGCTGGCGCTGTCCGAGATCCAGGTCGGTGCGCGGACCGAGGTGGGCATGACGGCTCCGACCGCGCTTCGCCTGCAGGCAGGACAGCTGGCCATGTGTGACCTCGCCCCTCGCCACCCCAACGGTTGGTGGGGTGACTCGTGCTCGACGATTGCGTGCGCGGAGCCGTCGGAGCAGCAGCGGCGTATCTGGAGCGAGCTCCGCGACGGCATGGAGGCCGGCCGCAACGCCCTGCGGCCCGGCGTCCGCGCGGGAGCTGTTTACGACGCGGTGGTCAAAGCCGGAGGCGACCTTACACATCACGCCGGCCACAGCATCGGGCGCGACCATTTCGAGGAGCCGGCGATCAAGCCCGGAATCCAGGACGAGATCCCTGAGGATGCCGTGATCGTCCTCGAACCCGGTCGGTATCAGGACGGCTTCGGGATCAGGATCGAATGGGCGTTCCGCGTGACGCCCGACGGAGGCGAGCCGATGACGCACTTTCCACTGGAGCTCTGACGTGGAGTTCGAAGGCAAGGTCGCGGTGGTCACCGGGTCGCGCGGCATGGGCCGCGCGATCACCAGCACGCTGGCGGCGCGCGGGGCGGCCGTCGTTGTCGCCGACCGGGTCGATGAGTTCGCGGAGGCGGCCGCGCGAGACGCGCGCGAGGCGGGCGGCCGTGCCGCCGCTGTGGTCGCCGACGTCAGTCGCGAGGACGATGTCGCGCGAGTCGTCGAGCAGGCAGTCTCTGAGTTCGGCGGCGTCGACTTCCTGGTCGCCACCGCCGCCATTCAGTTCTTTGACGTCGGCACCGTGGTCGACACGACACCAGAACAGTGGGACCAGACGCTGGCGGTGAATCTCACCGGCGTGTACCTGTGTGCGCGCGCCTGCATCCCCCACATGGTGGCGCGGGGTGGTGGGGCGATCGTCGCCACCTCTTCTGATTGCGCCATTCGAACCTGTCTCCACTCGGCCGCGTACATCGCGTCCAAGGCCGGGCTCATCGGGTTGGTGCGTGCGCTCGCGGTCGACCATGGCGGTCAGGGAATCCGGGCCAACGTGATCATCCCCGGCGTCACTGACACCGCCGGCTTGCGAGGCATTTATGAGGCGGGAGGGCGAAACGCCCAGGAAGGTCTTGATCTCTCGGCCCGTCTGAGCCCACTGGGTCGGGTCGGCAGCGTGGGTGACATCGCGAGCGCGGTGGCGTTCCTCTGCAGTGATGCTGCCGCGTTCATCACCGGCAGCGAGCTCTTCGTCGACGGCGGCATGACGGTCACCTATGGCGCGTGGTGATGACGCGGCGGTAGAGCTGCTGCGCCGGCTGGTCGCGGCCCAGTCGCCTAATCCGCCGGGAGACGAACGCAAGGTCGCCGATGTGATCGAGCGGGAGGCCGCCGCACTTGGATTGCCGAAGGCGGGCCGCCACGCCCGCGATACGAAACGGCCGAACCTGATCTTCGAGCTCGGTGCGGGATCGCCGACATTGATCCTGGCCGCGCACATGGACACCGTGCCGGCCATCGACCTGCCGTCATGGCGGTCGGATCCATGGCAGCTGACCGAAGTCGACGGCCGCCTGGTCGGCCTGGGCAGCAGCGACATGAAGGCCGGGATCGCTGCGATCCTGATGGCGAGCGCGCGCTGGCTGGCGAGTGCAGGGCGTCGGGGGACGGTGAAGCTGGTCATCGCCGCCGACGAGGAGAACTTCTCCGGCTTCGGCATGGAGTATCTCGCCAGGCAAGGGCTGCTGGCAGGTGACGCCGCCGTGCTCGCCGAGCCGGCAAGCCTCGGTGAGCAGTCGTGGGAGCGCTTTTTCGTCGCGCAGCGAGGTTCATGCGTCTGCCGGCTCGAGGCGCGCGGTGTACCGGGACACTCCGGCGAACTGATTGCGCGGGAGCGGCGAGCCTCGTGGGCCTTTGCCAGGGCGTTGACCGCACTCCTCGGGGCCGATCTCTTTGCCGACTGGCGCCATAAGGTCGACGGAACCGGAGTGACGGTGAACGTCGCCACCACGATCGAAGGCGGAACGGTTGCCATCGCCCATCCCGAAGTGCTGCGGTGCGCGATCGACGTGCGCACGATCGAGGGCATGAGCGAGCAGCTCGTGATCGGCGAGCTACGCCAGGTCATCGATCGCGCGGGGCTGGCTGACCGCGTCACCATCGGGCCGGCGGCGCCACCTTCGAGCTGGTTTGACCCGGGTGTGACGGTCAGCGATGAGCGCCTGCTCGCTGCGGCTCGGAGCGCGTGGAAGCAGGTACTCGGCCGCACGGCGCCGGCCCCGAGCGTGATGACGGCCGGCACTGACTCGACATACCTCAATCTCGCCGGAATTCAGGCACTTCCGGCTTTTGGTCCGGGCTCGCTTGCGGTCGCGCACCAGCCGAACGAGTCCATCGCCAAGCGCGATGTGCTGGTCGCAATCGACCTGTTCGAGGCCCTGATCCGCGCCTACATGGCCCATGAGTAGTCCAGTGGATCGGATCGGCAGGCTGCAGAACGCCATGGCCGACCACGGGCTGGCAGCGCTTCTCCTCACCGAGCGGGCCAATTTCGAATACGTGAGCTCCTTGCTGCTGCCGCCCCTATGGTCATCGCATACGCGTCTGCTCGCGGCGGTCGTGCCCGCCGCCGGACAGCCCGTGCTCCTGGTGCCCGAGTTTGTGGCCGACGAAGCTCGGGTCGCGAGCTCTCTACCCGTGCGAGGCTACGAGCGCATCGACCGCCGGCCGATCACCGAGCTCTCGACGCTGCTGTTGGAGCTGGCACCCGCATCAGGTGCGCGCGTCGGCATAGAGAGGTCAGGCGAGATGCGGCTCGGCATGGCTGTCGACGACCTGTCGCAGCTCGAAGCGCTGGTGCCGCACCTGCAGCTGGTCGACGGCTCGCCGGCGATCTGGCGGGCGCGACTGGTCAAGACGCCAGACGAGCTCGAGCTCATGCGCATGGCCGGCAGGGCGGCCGCCCAGGCTTTCGCCCTGGCCTTGCGGCCTTCGGTGGAGGGTGAGACCGAAGCGGCGGTCGCGGCTCGGCTCGCCGCGGGGGTCACGTCCGCGAAGGTCGAGGGCGGCGCCGCTTATGTAGGCTGGCTCGCCGCCACGTCCGGCAACTACGGACGATTCGTCAGTCCGGCGCGTGACAGGCGCCTGTCCCGCGGCGAGCTGCTGTGGTTCGACCTGGGAGTGGTGGTGGATGGCTACTGGTCGGATTTCTGTCGGAGCGGGGTCGTGGGCGGTCCGAGTGATAGACAGGTGGAGCGGCAGCAGCGCATCAACGACGCCACCAGCCTCGGGGTCTCGCTGGCGCGACCGGGAGCTCGCACGTCGGACATTGCGCGGGCGCTTCGCGGGGAGCTGACGAAGCTAGGCCTCCCCAGTCTGGAGTTCGGCCGCATGGGGCATGGCCTGGGACGGTCGGCCACGGAACCGCCGAGCGTCGCCGAGTGGGATGACACCGTGCTGGAGCAGAACATGGTCATCACGATCGAGCCCGCGGCGGTGCTGGACGATGGCCTTTACTGCGCGGAACACGTGGTGCGGGTAGACGACCCGCCGGAGGTCCTCTCGCAGTGCCCAACCGACCTGATGGCGATCTAAGGCAAGTTCTGGCGGATCTTCAATGACCGTGGAGCACAGAGATGTCGTCGTCGTCGGCGGTGGCATCGCCGGGCTGGCGGCTGCATTCGCCCTGCGTGACCGCGATGTCGTCGTCCTGGAAGCAGCGGATCGGGTGGGCGGACGCATCTATTCGGAACCGCGCCGCGACGTCTGGCTCAATTTCGGCGCGCATGTGTTCGCAGGCGTGGGCTCAGCGTCAGGGAAGCTCCTCGAGGCACTTGATGTCCACGCAGTCCAGGTCCCTGGCCGGCTGGCCGCCGTTTCTCTCAACGGCAAGATCGTCGCGAGCGGAGCGGTCGAAACCTTTCCCTTCCGGCTCCCGATGGATCTCCGCTCACGCATCGCACTGGTAAGGGCGGGCTCCCGACTTCGGCTCGCGGTCCGCCGGTATGCGCAGATCGCCTCTGTGCGCGACGGAGAAAAACCGGCCGAGCGGCAGCGCCGAATGCTCGAGTTCCTGGATGACCGATCGTTCTCACAGTTCATCGGGCCGCTGCCCCCGGATGTCGATGCCATGTTTCGTTCGACGCTGACGCGATCGTCAGGTGAGCCCGAGGAGCTCGCTGCGGGCTACGGCATCGGGTACTTCCACCTCGTATGGGACAAGAAGGGCGGTCTGTCTCGGAACATCCTCGGAGGCTCTGGAGTCGTGATCGACGCCCTTAGCGCGGCCCTCGGGAATCGAGTGCGCCTGCGCGCTCGCGTGACATCGGTCGGGCGCAGTGGCGACGGGGTGAGAGTCGACTGCTCGGACACCAACTCCATCGAGGCACGCGCAGCGGTCGTGGCCACACCGACATATGTGACACGCAAGATCGTGACCGAACTCCCAAGCGACACGGCAGCCGCCCTGGATGCGATCCCTTATGGCCCATACGTGGTCGCTGCCTTTCTCACCAACGAATCCGGCCCAATGCCGTGGGACGACCTCTACGCGCTGGCGACTCCGAAGCGCTCGTTCAGCATGCTGTTCAACACCGGGAACGTCCTGCGAGCCGCCGAGACGTCGCGAGCTCCGGACGGCAGTTTCATGGCATACGCGGCGGCAGGTTTCGCGCGCCGCCTGGAGACTCTCAGCGACGACCACGTCAAGCGGCTGTTCCTCGCGGATCTGCACGAGGTGCTGCCGGCGACCCGCGGCATCGTCGAGGAGGTCGTGATCAAACGCTGGGAGAAAGGGCTCCCGTTCCCACGCGTCGGTCGCAGCCGGCTGCAACCGGCGCTCACGCGATCGCTCGCCCCGATCTGGCTCGCGGGCGACTACCTCGGAACGTGGTACACGGACACGGCGGTGCAGACTGCAACGGCAGCCGCTGATGGCGTGCGCGCACTCCTGAGAGGCCCCAGCAACACTTAGCCGCCCACGGCGCCGTCTTACGGATGTGGCGCAGACTGCCTGCCGCAGGATCAGCATCGCAATTCCGCGTCTTTGGCGCCAAAGAGGCCGAATTCGCAGTCTCGAAGCGCGTTTTTGGCGCCAAACGTGCGGAATCCGTCCCGAAAGCAGCGCCTCGGGGATTCTGCTCAGCGCTTCTTGGCGTTGGCCGCGACCGCCGCGCGCACGAGCTCCTTCAGCGCGGCGTCGCTGAAGTTGTCCCCCTTGGCCAGGTCGATGGAGCGTGATGCCTTGGCCTCGAGCCCGCCGTTGAAGAGATGCTGCGGGTCGGGCAGGCTTGCCCCCTTCGATGCTTCCGACGTCAGCTCGCCTCTTGCTTGCGCCTGAACAGCAGCCACGCCGCGGCGAAGAACCCGACCGTCCATGCCGCCAGCACCGATATCTGGAACCCGAACTCGCCGATACCGGTGCCGTTTGCGCCAGACGGTCCAGGCCCGCTCCCGAACACGGGCGTCAGCGCGGACACCGGCGCCAGCACGTTGAAGAACAGGTAGTTGAGGAAGTGCGCTTTGCTGAAGTCCTGGCTGATCGCGTAGATGATCACCGTCACTACAGTGCTCACCAGCGGCGCGCCGAACAGCACTGCGAGCGTAATCCCGATGGCGGCCCAACGTCCGAACACCGACGAGATCAGGAAGCTCATGCCCTGGACGCAAAGTACGCCGAGCATCGCGCC
>JACXTT010003181.1_pt1 | contig 25576 bp, 26 predicted proteins | sample 9270951 | NCBI WGS metagenome assembly JACXTT01 (sample SAMN15532306, study PRJNA645909) | rock metagenome | isolation source: weathered quartz diorite | place: Puerto Rico | collected 2017-06-21
GCACCGCCCTTGGCGGCGCCGGCAGCTGCGCCAGCGGCCGCACCTGCCGCTGCCTTGCCACCCTTGCCGGCGTCCGGCGCGGGGGCGGGAGCCGGCGCCTGCGGCGCGTTGGCCGCGGGCGGAGGCGTATTCGTATTGGCCGCGCTCGCCGGATTGTTCGCCGCTGCTCCGGCACCGCCCTCGAGGCGGCCCAGGCGCGAATCGAAGTCCGTGGCTTGCGCCTTGTTCTTTTCGTTCGCTTCCTGCAGCTGGTGCTGCAGTTCTTCGATCTGGCCCTGCATCTGCTGCAGCTGCGATTGCAGCGCCTGCACCTGGTTGACCAGGGTCGTGCCGCCCTGATTCTGGCTCTGCGCCTGCTGCTCCAATCGCGACACGCGATCGGCGAGGCTCAGGCGGGAATCCTGCGCAAATGCCGGGACAACAAAAAGCATGGCGGACGCGATCGCGCCCGCCATGCCCATCCTGGCCTTGAAGCTGTTAGCCAGTTGCTTCTTCATTACTTCGCCGTGTAGACGATCTCGACGCGACGATTCTTGCTCCAGCAGTCTTCGTTGTGCTCACGGCACACCGGCTTTTCCTTGCCGTACGAGATCACGTTGACCTGGCTGGCCGAGCCGCCGTTCGACTGCAGGGCGCTGGACACGGCGTTGCCGCGGCGCTCGCCGAGGCCGAGGTTGTACTCGCGGGTGCCGCGCTCGTCAGCATTGCCTTCCAGACGGATCTGGGCCATCGGGCGGTCCTGCAGGTACTTGGCGTGGCACGCCATGATCTGCTGGAACTCCGGCTTGATTTCGTCCTTGTCGAAATCGAAGTACACGACGCGCTGGCGCAGGCAAGCGTCGGTGTCGAGGTCAGCCGGGGTGTACTTGGCCGGGCCGGAGGCCGGGGCGGTCACCGGAGCCTGCTCCACGGGAGCCTGCGGCTTGGTTTCCTGCTTCTTCGAGCATGCGGCCGCGCCAACGCAGAGCAGGGCGACCAGGGCGACGCGAACGGTCTTATTCATGGTGGACGTTCCTTCAAACGGGTTTGAGTTCCGACAGTCAGTAATGATTGCGGTTTCGGGACAGTTATCGCCGGTGAACCGGCTGTTATTTTGACATTTTTGCTGCCGGCGGTGCGCTGTCTCGCAACCACCTGACCCGCCAACCGCGACGGATTGCCACGGCTGGCAAGTTGTTTTGACCCGGATTGTGTCGTTTTATGGCTTCACGCCCGGATCACATGACCCTGACGCTCGCGCGCCAGGGCATGAACTGGTCAACGTTGACGATAGGGACCCCAGGCCGGCTCGCGAACGTCGCCGTCCGCCAACACGAGACGTTGCCGCACAAGACCATCAGCCGATACGGCGTAAAGGACACCACGTCGACCTTCGGATGCGGCATACAACAGCATGCTGGCGTTGGGCGCGAAACTCGGGGTTTCGTCGATCGGACCCGGCGAGATGAAGCGCACCTGCCCACCCAGACTGCGATCCATAATGGCGATACGATACACGTTCCCGTTGCCCTGCACCATGGCGATCTGCTTGCCGTCATAGCTGATCGAGGCGTTGGCGTTGAACTGGCCCTGGAACGTGATGCGGTCCGCCCCGCCGCCGCCGGCCGGCATCTGGTAGAGCTGCGGACGACCCGAGCGGTCGGATGTGAAGATGATGCTCTGGCCATCCGGCGTCCAGCGCGGCTCGGTATCGATGGCCAGGTTGTTGGTCAGGCGGGTCTCCGAACGGGAACCCACGTCCATGACGTAGATCTCCGGATTGCCCTGGTAGGACAGCGCCAGGGCCAGCTTGCTGCCGTCCGGCGACCAGTTCGGCGCACCGTTGATGCCCTTGGCGCGGGCCGAGACCAGCTGGCGGGAACCCGTCGTGATGTCCTGCACGTAGATGGCCGAGTTGCCGCTTTCGAAGGACACGTAGGCGATCTTGCGACCATCCGGCGACCACGAAGGCGACAGCAGCGACTCGCGCGAACGGGCCACCACCTGCGGGTTGTAGCCATCCGAATCGGCCACGATCAGCGAATAGGTGGTGTTGTTGCCCAGGCCCACGGCGGTGATGTAGGCGATGCGGGTCCAGAAGGCGCCGCGCACGCCGGTGATCTTCTCGTAGATCGCATCGGCGATCTGGTGGGCCACGCCACGCAGGTCACCGGCCGGGGCGGTATAGGCCTGGGCCAGCAGGCTCTGCTGGCGGGCAACGTCCCACAGCTCGTATTCCACCCGCAGCATGCCGCCACCGGCATCGCTGATGCGGCCCACGGAGATGTAGTCCTGCTTGAGCAGGCGCCAGGTGGCGAAGTTGATGTCCGAACCCTTGGACGGGGTCTCGACAATCTCGCTCTTCGCCAGCGAGCGGAATTTGCCGGAACGGTTAAAGTCGTTGCGCATGACATCGGCAATGTCGGTGGGCAACGGTGCACCTCCCGCCTGGGCAAACGGCACAACCACGATCGGCGTGGCCGAGCGGGTCACACCTTCGACGGTACCCGTCAGGGTGGAGGTCTGCGCCGACGCCAGGCCTGCGGCAAGCAGGCTCAGGAGTCCAAGCAATAGGGTTAGATACCTGGGCGGCTTCTTCATTACATTTTCACCTATGGCTTGAATGTCATATCAATGGTGCGACTGAAGACCGACTCAAATCCCTTGTAAGGCAGCGGGTCTGACTTATAAGCGGCATCTTCGATGGACTTGCGGCCAACTGCGTCTAGCGGACAGCTGGAGTCGACCTTGGCACTAACCACTTGCCCGCCTTTGAGCTGGACAATGTGCAGCAAACAAGGCTGCATCGGTATGTTATCCGGCGCCTGCCAGTTCTGTTTGAGTGCATTCTGAATAGCGGCGACATATTGCGCCTGCAGGCCGGCGTCTGGGCCGTTCTGTCCGCTCTGCCGCTGCGGCGCATACGGCACGTTGTCCAAGCCGTTCTCCTGTGCGTTCTTCAGGTCTTCCATCTGCTGCTTGGCCTGTCTGGCCCTGCTGTCCGCCTTCTTCGTCTGCTGGTCGGCGGCGTCCATCTTAGCGAACAGCTCGTCGAGCTTCTTCTGTTCTTCCTGCTTGTGCTTGGCCGCCTGGGCATCCAGTTCGGCAGCACGCTGGCGCTGCTTCTCTTCCTGCTCCTTCTTGGCGTCCTCAGCCTTCTGCAAGGCATCGGCCACCACTTTCTCCTGATCAACGGTATCGGGATGCTCCGGCGGAGGCGGCAGAGTCTTGACCTTGGGCGCCTCGATCGAGGGCGGTGGCGGCACGCTGGGCGGCGGCGGTATCGTGTTGGGCACCGGCTTGGTTTGCGTGTGCTTCGGCGGCGGCGCGCCCGTGATGCCCACCAGCTCGGCCTCGATGATGTCTCCCTGCAGCGACACCGGCTTGGTACAGGTGATGGGGTTCCAGCTTGCCGGCAAGTGCAGGAACTCGAACCAGCTCTCGTAAGTAGAGCAAGACGTTACCGCCAGCCAGAGGAAGGCCAGAATTAGCAGATGCAGGAGGGCGGAAAAGACGACCGCCTTGGGTGTGCCCTTGGGGGAGTCGGCCCTCATTTCTTGCTGCTCGACTCCGGCGCGCTCATCAGACCGACCTTGGCCACGCCGGCTTGCTGCAACTGGGCCAGTACCTGATAGACACCGTCGTACTTGCCGTCACGATCACCGGCCACGAGCACGCTGACCTCCGGGTTCGCCTTCACGAAGGCGCCCACCTTGGTCTGCATCGTGGCGACATCGACGGGCTGACGCTTGTCCGTACCCAGAGTCAAATACAGCTTGCCATCCTGATCGACCACGACGATCACCGGCTCTTTTTTGTCCTGCATCGACTTGGCGTTCGCCTGCGGCAGGTTGACGTCGACGTTCTTGTTGATCATGGGCGCAGTGACCATGAAGATGATCAGCAGCACCAGCATCACGTCGATGTAGGGAACGACGTTGATCTCGGACTTGAGCTTGAAGCGCTTATGGCGCGCAGAGCTACGCATGGCTCAGCTCCTTAGGCCGTCGGGTCGTCGGTCTGGATCTGACGCTGCAGCACCGAAGAGAATTCTTCCTGGAACACCTCGTAGCGGGAAGCGACGCGCTCGACCTTGTTGGCGAAGCGGTTGTACGCCCACACGGCCGGGATCGCGGCGAACAGGCCCATCGCGGTGGCGATCAGCGCCTCGGAGATGTGCGGGGCCACCACGGCGATGGTGACGTCCTTCATCTCGCCCAGGCCCTGGAACGCGCCCATGATGCCGATGACGGTGCCGAACAGTCCGACGTACGGGCTGATCGAGCCGACGTTGGCGAGGAACTCGAGGTTGCGCTCGAGGCGGCCGATCTCGCGGGTGCCGGCCACGCGCATGGCGCGCTCGGACCCTTCGATGACGATGCGCATGTCATGCGTCTTGCGCTGGCGCTGGCGCACGAACTCGCGGAAGCCGGACTCGAACACCGTCTCCATGCCGCCATTGCCGGCGCCGCGGTTGCTCACCTCGCGGAACAGCTGGGCAAGGTCGGCGCCGGACCAGAAGCGCTCCTCGAAGCCCTCGGCCTCTTCCATCGCGGACTTCAGCTGCGCGTGCTTGCGGATGATGATCACCCACGAGAGGAACGAGAACACGAGCAGCACCAGCATGACCGCCTGCACCAGGACGCTCGCCTCGGCGATCAGCTTGAAAATGTTGACTCCACTGTTCATTGCTCGAAGGTTCTCCAGCGCACGTACTTATTGAGGGGGAAGGCCGGGGATGAGGTCGGCCGGAATCTGCACCGGGCGCATGCGGTTGACGTCGACGCACGCCACGCGCACCTTCGCGCGGATCAGCTCCGCGCCGTCCGCCCGGCGGATCGTTTGGGCGAAAAGGATACTGGCTGCGCGCCGTTCTTTGACTTCCACGCTTACCGACAGTTCATCATCCAGCAGGGCCGCCCTGAGGAAGTCGATCTGCATCTCGCGGACCAGGAAGGCCAGGCCGGTGGACTCCTTGACGGCCGACTGGCTGATGCCCATGCCGCGCAGCCATTCGGTGCGGGCCCGCTCCATGAAACGCAGGTAGCTGGCGTGGTAGACCACCCCGCCCGCGTCGGTGTCTTCCCAATAGACGCGGACCGGCCACTGGAACGGGTCGGCGGCGGGGACGGCGTTGCTGTCAGACATCGGCGTTGTCGGCAGTGAAGAGGTCGGCGGAACTGGGCTGGCGCGGCGGCGGGGTCAGGCCGAGGTGGCGCCAGGCCTTGGCGCTGGCCATGCGGCCGCGCGCCGTGCGCACCAGGTAACCCTGCTGGATCAGGTAGGGCTCGACCACGTCCTCCAGCGTGCCGCGGTCCTCGCTGAGCGCAGCGGCCAGCGATTCCACGCCCACCGGGCCGCCATCGAAGCTCTCGATGATGGTGGAGAGCAGGCGGCGGTCGAGCTCGTCGAAGCCCTCGGCGTCCACCTTGAGCATGTCCATCGCGGCGCGGGCGGCATCGCGGGTGATCTGCCCGCCGGCACGCACTTCGGCGTAGTCGCGCACGCGCCGCAGCAGGCGGTTGGCGATGCGGGGCGTGCCGCGCGCGCGGCGCGCGATCTCCTGCGCCCCTTCCGGTTCGCAGGCAATGCCCAGGATGCGCGCCGAGCGCCGCACGATGGCGGTGAGCTCGTCGGGCGTATAGAACTCCAAACGCTGCACGATGCCGAAACGGTCGCGCAGCGGCGCGGTAAGCAGGCCGGCGCGGGTGGTGGCGCCGATCAGGGTGAAGGGCGGCAGGTCGAGCTTGATCGAGCGGGCCGCGGGGCCCTCGCCGATCATGATGTCGATCTGGAAATCCTCCATCGCCGGATAGAGCACTTCCTCCACCACCGGCGAGAGGCGATGGATCTCGTCCACGAACAGCACGTCGTGCGGCTCGAGGTTCGTCAGCAAGGCGGCCAGGTCCCCTGCCCGCTCCAGCACCGGACCGGAGGTGGAGCGCACGTTGACGCCCAGTTCGTTGGCGATCACATGGCTCAGCGTGGTCTTGCCCAGGCCGGGCGGGCCGAAGATCAGCACGTGGTCGAGCGCACCGCCGCGCTTCTTGGCCGCCTCGATGTAGATCGACAGCTGCTCGCGCACCGCCTGCTGGCCGAGGTACTCGGCCAGGCGTTTCGGACGGATGGAAGCCTCCAGGGCCTCATCGTCCAGATGGGCGGCGGCGGTGACGATGCGGTGTTCGCTCATGGGTGCGCATTATGGCAGCGCTTGGGTTGCAGCGGCGCGGCAACGGGCACGCATTTGGGCCCGAATCGGCCCGGAACGAGCCTCATGCGGGCAAAAAACGGGGTTTGGCAGCCGGACCCCGCCTACACGGGGCCCGGGCCCGGCATCGTCAGATCTCGACCTGCGCGCCCAGCTCGATCAGGCGGTTGCCCGGGATCTGGAAGAACGCCGTGGCCGGCAGGGCGTTGCGCGCCATGAAGGCGAACAGCTTGTCGCGCCACAGGGCCATGCCGGGGCGCCGGGCATCGGCGATGATGGTTTCGCGCGACAGGAAGAAGGTGGTGTCCATCATGTCGAACGGCAGGCCCACCTTGGAGCACTTGGACAGGGCCAGCGGGATGTTCGGGTCCTCGGCGAAGCCGAAGCGCAGGGCCAGGCCGTAGAAATCGCCGCCCAGCTCGCTGATCTCGATGCGCTCGCCCGGATCGGCGGTGGGAATCTCCAGCATTTCCACCGTCAGCAGCACGTTGCGCTCATGCAGCACCTTGTTGTGCTTGAGGTTGTGCAGCAAGGCGTGGGGCACGGCGTGCTGGTTGGCGGTGAGGAACACCGCGGTGCCCGGCACGCGCAGCGGCGGATGTTCGGCGATGTTCTCGATGAAGGGCTCGAGCGCCAGGCCCGACTGCTTGATTTCACGCACCACCAGTTCGCGGCCGCGGCGCCAGGTGGTCATCACGATGAACACGCCTACGCCCAGGACCAGCGGGAACCAGCCGCCGTACTCGATCTTGATCAGGTTGGCGCCCAGGAACGACAGGTCGATGGTGAGCAGCAGGATGCCCGCCAGCACCACGACGGCACGACTCCAGTGCCACATCCGGCGCGCCACGATCAGCGCCAGGATCGAGGTGATGGTCATGGTACCGGTCACGGCGATGCCGTAGGCCGCGCTCAGGTTCTCCGAACTGCGGAAGCCGACCACCGCCGCCAGCACCATCACCAGCAGGAAGTTGTTCACCCAAGGCACGAAGATCTGGCCGGACATCTCGCGCGAGGTGTGCACCACCGGCATGCGCATGGAGTAGCCGAGCGACATGGCTTCGCGGGTCATCGAGAACGCGCCGGAGATCACCGCCTGCGAGGCGATCACGGTCGCCACCGTGGCGAGGCCGATCATCGGATACAGCAGCGGCTCGGGGGTCAGCTTGAAGAACGGGCTGTCGATCGCTTCCGGGTGGTCGAGCAGCAGTGCGCCCTGGCCGAAGTAGTTGAGGACCAGGGCCGGCAGCACGAAGCTGAACCAGGCCAACCGGATCGGACGCTTGCCGAAGTGGCCCATGTCCGCATACAGCGCCTCGGCGCCGGTGAGCGCCAGCACCACGCCGCCCAGCGCGATGAAGGCCTGCATGCCGTGGGTGAAGAAGAACTTCACCCCGTAATACGGGTTGAGCGCCGTGAGCACGTGCGGATTGCGCGCGATCATGTGCACGCCAAGCAGGGCGATGACCACGAACCACACCACCATCACCGGGCCGAACAGCTTGCCCACGCGCTCGGTGCCATGCCGCTGCAGCGCAAAGAGCAGGAACAGGATCACAGCGGTGACCGGCACCACCCAATGGCCGAGGTTCGGCGCGGCGACCTTCACGCCTTCCACCGCCGACAGCACCGAGATCGCCGGGGTGATCACGCCGTCTCCATAGAACAGCGCGGCGCCGAAGATGCCGATGATGGCGAGCAGCCAGCGTTGACGCGGCTGGCCGCCCACGCTGCGCAGGGCCAGGGCGAGCAGGGCCATGATGCCGCCCTCGCCCTTGTTGTCGGCACGCATGATGAAGACCACGTACTTCAGCGACACCACGATGATCTGCGCCCAGAAGATCAGCGACAGCACGCCGTAGATGCTCTCGGGCGTCGGCTTCAGGCCGTCATGGCTGAGCGTGGTCTGCAGCGTGTACAACGGACTGGTACCGATGTCGCCGTAGACCACGCCGATGGCGCCGAGCGCCAGCGCGGCGAGGCGTCGCTTGGCGTCAGCGTCGGTCATGCCGTGGGTGGAATCCGGGGTCACGTGTCAGTTCCCTAGTGCGGCGCGCAGCGCCTTGCGGATGATCGATTCGGCGGTGTCGCCCTCGGCGGCCACCTTCTGCACCAGACGGGTGACTTCCGCCGGCTTGTAGCCCAGTTGCTGCAGGGCGACGGTGGCTTCGCCGGCGGGATCCAGCGGCGCGCCGTTCACGGCGGGGCCCGCGCCAGGCAGCGTCACGGCCAGGCCGTCGACGCGGTCGCGCAGCTCCACCACCATGCGCTCGGCGGTCTTCTTGCCGATGCCCGGGATCTTGGTCAGCGCCACCACGTCGCCGGCCTGCACCAGGCGCGCGAAATCGTTGGTGGAGACGCCCGACAGCACGGCCAGCGCGATCTTCGCGCCGATGCCGCTGACCTTCTGCAGGTTGCGGAACAGCGCGCGCTCGGCCTCGTGCATGAAGCCGTACAGCGCCACGCTGTCTTCCTTCACCGCGTAATGCGTGAGCAGGGTGACTTCCTTGCCGGTCTGCGGCAGGTCGTAGATGGTGGACATCGGCGCTTCGAGCTCGTAGCCCACGCCGCCCACCTCCACCAGCAGCCACGGCGGCTGCTTGGATACCAGGATGCCGCGAAGCCGGCCGATCATCGGCGCCTCCACGCGGTGCGGGGAATGCCCACGCGCTGCAGGCTGGCCCGCGTATGCGCATGGGTCACGGCGATGGCAAGCGCGTCCGCCGCGTCGGCCTGCAAGGGCCCCTTGAGTCCGAGCAGGACACCGATCATGTGCTGTACCTGGGTCTTGTCGCCTCGGCCAGTGCCGACCACGGACTGTTTGACTTCTGTCGCTGCGTATTCGTGCACCGCGATCCCCTGACTGACGACCGCGCAGATCGCGGCTCCCCTCGCCTGCCCCAGTTTCAGTGCCGAATCGGCATTGCGCGCCATGAATACGCGTTCCACGCCGCACTCATCCGGTCGATGGGCGGCGATGATGGCACACAGCTCGTCAAATATGCGTTTCAGGCGCAACGGGAACGTGGCCTCGCCGGCCACCGCCAGCGCGCCATGGAAAACATGGGACAGCTTGCCGCTGGCGTCGACATCGATGATGCCGACACCGGTGCGCTGGCTGCCCGGATCGATGCCTATGATGCGTGTCATGAGCGTGGTTTCGCCGGGCCTGGCGAACGACGCGCGGCTTAGCTCGCCGCCTCGGCGGGGAGCAGCGCGTTGTGCGACACCTCGCTGACGTCGTCGAGGCCATCGAGCTTCTCGAGCAGGTCGAGCAGCGATTCCAGGGCCTCCTCGGGCACGGGGACGCGATTGTTCGGGCGCATGCCGACGCCGGCGTGCTGCGCACTGAGGCCGGCGGCGGTCAGCGCCTGCTGCACGGCTTCGAAGTTCTCCGGCGCGCACAGCACGGTGCTCTCGCCGTTCTCGTTGACCACGTCGTCCGCGCCGGCGTCGAGTGCCGCTTCCAGCACCTTCTCTTCGGCTGCTTCGTTGCCGCCGGTGGCGAACACGAGTTCACCCAGGCGCGAGAACTGGAACGACACCGAACCGGAGGTGCCGAGGTTGCCGCCGTGCTTGGTCAGCGCATGGCGCACGTCGGCCACGGTGCGGGTCGGGTTGTCGGTGAAGCAGTCGATGATGAGCGCGATGCCGCTCGGGCCGTAACCCTCGTAGCGCAGCTCTTCCATCGCCGCGCCGCCATCGGCGCCGGAGCCGCGCTTGATCGCGCGCTCGATGGTGTCCTTGGGCATGTTCGCCGACAGGGCCTTGTCCACCGCCGAACGCAGGCGCGGATTGAGCGATGGGTCGGGCACGCCGGCGCGCGTGGCGACGGTGATTTCGCGGATCAGCTTGGTAAACACCTTGGCGCGCTTGGCGTCTTCGGCGTTCTTGCGACCTTCGATGGACGGGCCTCTACCCATGGCACTTCCTGCAATCTGGCTTAACGGACAAGAAGCGAATTGTATCGCCTCGGGGCGGGCGGCTAGCAAGCCGCCAGATCAAGCGCCCGTTCCCGCCCCCGTGGCAGGGTGGTCGAAATGGCCGCTCTGGAGGAACTGCGTGACCTGCCGCGCCGCTTCGGGCACGAACAGCAGGCCGGTGTGGTTGGTTTCCACCACGCAATGGTCGGCGATGCCCGGCAGGCGCGTCTCATCCACGGTCACGCAGCCGTCGTTGTCGCCGTCGAACTGGCCGATCACCGCGCCCAGGCCCAGGGAGAGCCGCCCCGCCACCACGCCCACCTCGCGCGAACCGGTCCATCGCTCGAAGCCGCGCTCAAGCAGGACGCGGTTATGCCCCAGCAGCACCTCCCCGCCCTTGCCCATGCCGGCGAAACGGCGCGCGGCGGCGCTGCCCTTCAGCGGGGAGCCCAGGCAGACCACGCGCCCGGGCGGCAGCTGCGCGACTTCGGCGCAGGTGCGCAGCGCCAGCAGCCCACCCAGGCTGTGGCCGACCAGGTGCACGGTGTGGCCGTCCTCGGCCAGCTCGTGCATGCGTGCCTGCAGTCGTCCCAGGATGCGCTCCTGGGTGGTCGCGACGCTCATGTAGTCGAAGCGGTGGACCCGGAACCCGGCTTCCATCATGCGACGGTGCAGCATCAGCAGCGCGAAACCGCGCATCCAGAGGCCGTGCAGCAGGATCACTTGGTCGGACATCGGAGGGCCGGACTTCCATCAGCGTGAGCCGAACGTCCGGGCGGCGTGGCCAACCCGGACGCCACGAGCGTCCATTCTGCACAAAAACCCGTGTCCGGGCCGCGACAGCGTGCACCGAACCGGCCATGCGGCCGGTCCGTGGCTCAGGCCGGCTTGGCTTCCGCGGCCACCTTCACGTGCAGCTCCTTGAGCTGTGCCTCGGCGACGTGAGACGGCGCGTCGGTCATCAGGTCCTGCGCGCTGGTGGTCTTGGGGAAGGCGATCACGTCGCGGATCGACTCGGTGCCCGCCATCAGCGCGGCGATGCGGTCGATGCCGAACGCCAGGCCACCATGCGGCGGCGCGCCGAACTTCAGCGCCTTCAGCAGGAAGCCGAACTTCGCCTCGGCCTCTTCCGGGCCGATGCCAAGCAGGTCGAACACCGTGCTCTGCATCTCGGGGCGGTGGATACGGATGGAACCGCCACCGATCTCGGCGCCGTTGAGCACCATGTCGTAGCCGCGGCTCACCGCGATGGCGGCGTTCGCGCGCAGGTCGTCGACGTCGTCGACCTTGGGCGCGGTGAACGGGTGATGCAGGGCGACGAAGCGTTTTTCCTCGTCGTCGTACTCGAACATCGGGAAATCGGTGACCCACAGCGGCTTCCAGCTGTTTTCCACCATGCCGCGGTCCTTGCCGACCTTCAGGCGCAGCGCGCCCATGAAGTCGGTCACGGCCTTCCAGCTGCCCGCGCCGAAGAACACCATGTCGCCGCTCTGCGCGCCGGTGAGCTTGAGCACGCCTTCCAGCGCCGCGTCATCGAGGAACTTCGCCACCGGCGAGTTGATGCCCTCGCGGCCCTTGGCGAGGTCGTCCACGCGCAGCCAGGCCAGGCCCTTGGCGCCGTACTTGGCGACGTATTCGGCGAGCTGGTCGATTTCCTTGCGGGTGAAAGTGGCGCCACCCGGCACGCGCAGCGCGGCGACGCGACCGTTCGCGTCGTTCGCCGGCTCGGCGAACACCTTGAATTCGACGTGCTTGACCGCGTCGGCGATGTCCACCAGCTCCAGCGCGATGCGCAGGTCCGGCTTGTCCGAACCGAAGCGGCGCATGGCTTCGGCCCAGGTCATGCGCGGGAACACGGCGTCGAGCTCGACGTTCACCACGTCCTTGAAGACGTGGCGGATCAGCTCCTCCACGAATTCCTGCACGTCCTTCTCTTCGACGAAGGCGAACTCGAGGTCGAGCTGGGTGAATTCCGGCTGGCGATCGGCGCGCAGGTCTTCGTCGCGGAAGCAACGGGCGATCTGATAGTAGCGGTCGAAACCGGCCATCATCAGGATCTGCTTGAACAGCTGCGGCGACTGCGGCAGCGCGTAGAACTGGCCCGGATGCACGCGGCTGGGCACCAGGTAGTCGCGTGCGCCTTCGGGAGTGGCCTTGGTGAGGATCGGCGTTTCGATGTCCTGGAAGCCGGCGGCGTCCAGGTAACGGCGCAGCGACTGCACCAGCTTGATGCGCCGGCGCATCATCTTCTGCATCTCGGGACGACGCAGGTCGAGGTAGCGGTAGGTCATCCGCATGTCCTCGTTGGGATTCTCGTGCAGCGCGAACGGCAGGTCCTTCGCGGCGTTGAGGATCTCCACCGTCTCGGCCAGCAGCTCCACCGTGCCGGTGCGCAGCTTGTCGTTGACCGACAGGCGCTTGCGGATGGTGCCGGTAACGCGCAGGCAGTACTCGTTGCCGATCTCGCCGGCCACGGCGAACGCCGCGGCGTTGTCGCGCTCGATCACCACCTGGGCGAGGCCCTCGTGGTCGCGCAGGTCGACGAAAGCCACGTGGCTCTGCAGGCGCAGGGTGTTGACCCAGCCACAAAGGGTGACGGTCTGGCCGACCAGTGCCTCATCGATGAGGCCGCAGTAATGCGTGCGCATGCGCTTGGAACTCCGGGCCGCGTGGCGGCGTGGTGCGTGGACAAGAGGACCCGGAATGTTAACACCGGTGCACCCGGTGGCGGGCGTCGAGGGTGGCCAAGGCGCCACGCCCGACGCCCGGGAACGCCGGCTTACCAGCGACGATCGACCGAGAACAGGCCGCGGCAGCCCTTGGCGACCCACACGCCGGCGCGGTTCCAGCCCCAGCTGTAGCCTTCCTCGCAGGGAACGCCCGAGAGCTGGCGCATCAGGCGCACGCGCCCGCGTCCGCCGACGTCGACCTGGCAGAACTGATAGCGCTTGTCGTTGCTTTCGCAGGAGAAACGGATCTCGCGGTCCCAGTCGGGACCCGGGCGCCAGCCGCCGTCGTCGTCGTCAGGCGGCCGATAACCCGGGGGCGGGTAGTAGCCGCCACCGGGCGGACGGTAGCCGCCGCGCCCCATTTCCACGAATTGGCCGCGGCAACCGCGATCGACCCACAGGCCACCGCGATCCACGCCCCAGGTCTGCCCGCGGGTGCACGGGCTGTTGGATTCCTGGCGGATGATTTCGGCGTCCCGCCAGGGCACCTGGCAACGGGTGAAGCGACCATCGTCGCTGCCGCAACGGACGGCGTCGCGCCCCTGCGCATGGGCCGAGGGTGCCCCCAGCAGCACGATACCGGCGGCGAGGCCGGCCAATACACCCATCAATCCCGTTCGTATCCGCACCATCGATTCCCACTCCTGCTGTGACTGGGCGTCACGCTAGTGCGGAGATCATCAACCGGAATTGAATATCTTGCGACTCCGTCGCAGGAAGCTGCACGCCGGCTACGCGGCGTTCAGGCATCGCGCCGGGTCAGCTGTCGCCGGACGAGCGCGGCGCAGGTGCAGGCGCGGGTGCGGGCGCGGGAGCGCTGCCGTCACCGGCGAGGTTGCGCTTCTTGTCGCCGTCCTTCTTGAAGTCGGTCTCGTACCAGCCGCTACCCGCCAGGCGGAAGCCCGGCGCGCTGAGGCGGCGCTTCACTTCGGCCACGTCACAGGCGGGACACACCGACGGATCGGGGTCGGACATCTTCTGCAGGCGGTCGAAACGGTGGCCGCAGCTGCTGCATTCGAATTCGTAGATAGGCATGGACACTCCACAAGACGCCCAGCATGTCTGCGTCGCCCCGATCGGCCGCGCGCGCTGGCAGCCCATCATTATCGAGGCGTGGGTGCCAAATTCAATGCGGCGGCCTCAGGCGGCCAGCGCAAGCACCACCAGCACCGCGGCCTCGACCAGTTCCGTCAGTGCCCCGCAGGTATCGCCGGTCATGCCTCCCAGGCGCCGCACGCAGGCCAACCGCCACAGCGTGAACACCACGGCCGCCGCCAGCAGTGCCCGAACCCCGGGACCACCGGCGCTCAGGCCCAGCAGCACGGCAAAGGCCAGGCCGGCGACGCAGGCGGCACGCGAGGCGTCCACCAGAGCGCTGCCCATGCCCCCGCTGCGCACGTAGGGCGTGGACAGGAAGGCCACGGTAAGCGCGGCCCGCCCCAGCAAAGGCGCCAGCCACAGCGCGACGCCGGGATGCGGCAGGCTGGCGAGGGCGGCAAACTTGAGCAGCAACACCACCACCACGGCGGCCACGCCCATGGGGCCGCTGCGCGGATCCTTCATGATGGCCAGGGTGCGCTCGCGATCGCCCAGGCCACCCACCCAGGCGTCCGCGCTGTCGGCCAGGCCATCCAGGTGCAGGCCTCCGGTCAGCACCACCCATGCGAACAACAACAGCGCCGCCGCCAGGATGGGCTGCGCCGTCGAGAGCAGCCAGCCGACCGCCCAGAGCAGCGCGCCGATCAGCGCGCCCACCACGGGATACCACGCCAGCTGGGTGGACGGCGAGGCGCCGCCCTGGAACACCTTCGCCGGCACCGGCAGGCGGGTGAGGAAACCGATCGCGGCAAGCAGGTCGCGCATGATGTCCCGGCCTAGGCTCCCGAGGTTGCCGCCCATTCGAGCGGATGCAGCGAGGCATGCGGCACTTCGATGCCCGCCATGTCGGCGAAATCGCGCCCCTCGGCCTCGCAGCGCAAGAGCCGGATCACGCCGCCGTGGGTCACGACCAGCACACGCTGGGAGGCGGCGGCCAGGGCCACGTCGCCCAACGCGGCGCACAGTCGCTCGCGGAAGGCCGCGAACGACTCCGCGCCCGGTGGCGGATAGGCCACGGGATCGGACCAGAAGCGCCCCAGGGCACTCGCCTGGTCCCTGGCCAGGGTCTCGATGGGCACGCCCTGCCAGTGGCCGAAGTGGTATTCGGCCAGGCGTGGATCGACGCGCACGGGAACCCGCCGCGCCGACGCCAGCTCGTGGGCAAACGCCGCGCAGCGCTGCAGCGGCGAGCTCACGATCGCATCCCAGGTACGCCCGAAGATCGCGGCGCGAAGCTGGGTCCAGCCGAGTGGGCTCAATGCATCGTCAAGTTGTCCGCGATAGCTGCGCTGGCCGGTGTCGCCGTGGCGCAGGAGATCGATGCCGACATGCTTGCCGCTCATGCGCCGCTCACGCCGGCCTGGGCGAACGTCGCCATGCGCGAGTGCAGTTCGCAGGCCAGGCGCATCAGCGGAACGGCCGCAGCCGCACCACTGCCCTCGCCGAGGCGAAGCCCGAGGTCGAGCAGGGGATCGGCTTCCAGCGCGGCAAGCAGGCGCACATGGCCGCGCTCGCGCGAGCGGTGCGCGAAGAACATCCATTCGCGGCATCCCGGGTTGATGCGCACGGCGGCCAGCGCGGCGGCCGTGGTGATGAAGCCGTCGACCAGCACGGGCAGGCCTTGCTGGGCCGCGGCGATGTAGGCGCCGCACAACGCGGCGATCTCGAAGCCGCCCACCCGCCCCAGCCAGGCCAGCGCGTCGCCGTCGACGGGGTACTGCGCGAGTGCACGCTCGATCACCATCGCCTTGTGCTGCACGCCCGCCGCATCCAGTCCGGTACCTGCGCCCGCCAGCGTCGCCGGGGATTCGTCCAGCAGCGCGCACGCAAGCGCCGCCGCGGACGTGGTGTTGGCGATGCCCATTTCGCCGCCGATGAAGAGCCTGGCACCCGCGGCCTGCGCCGCCGCGACGCTTTCGGCACCGGCAAGCAGCGCACGCTCCAGCTGCACGGCGCTCATCGCCGGCCGTTCGCAGAAGTTGTGCGTTTGCGGCGCAATGATCGCGCGCCGCACCTGGGGCAACTCGCCTGGATCATTCACCGTGCCCAGGTTGACCACTTCCAGCATGGCGCCCAGCGTTCGCGCGAGCACGCTGATGGCCGCGCCGCCATTGGCAAAGTTGCGCACCATCTCGCCGGTGACGACCTGGGGAAACGCCGATACACCTTCGGCCGCAACGCCATGGTCGGCGGCAAACACGGTGATCCACACCTGCTGCATCGACGGCAACATCGCGTGTTGCAGCCCGGCGAGGCGGACCGCCAGCGTTTCCAGCGCGCCCAGCGAACCCGGCGGCTTGGTCAGCTGCGCCTGGTGTTCGCGGGCGCGCTCCCTGCTGTCCACGTCGATGGCAAAACACGGTTCAACCAGCCAGTCATGGCTCATGCGAGACTTCCTTTGAGGGCCAGCGGCAGTCCCGCCGCAACGAACAACACGGTTTCACAGTGTCCGGCGAGCGCCTGGTGCAAGCGGCCGGCTTCATCGACGAAGCGGCGCGTCAGTTCACCGAGCGGCACCACGCCCAGTCCCACCTCATTGCTCACCAGCAGCACCTGGCCGGTCAGCGAAGGCAGGACATCGATCAGCGCATCACGCTCTGCCTGGAAGCGCGCGGCGTCTTCTTCGCCCAGCAGGTTGCTCAGCCACAGCGTGAGGCAATCCACCAGCACGCAGCGTCCGGGACGCGCATGCGCCTGGAGCGCCGCCGCCAGCGCCAGCGGTTCTTCAACGCTTTGCCAGGATGCGGGACGGTGGGAGCGATGGTGGGCGATGCGCCCGGCCATCTCGGCGTCGCGCGCCTGCGCGGTGGCGACGTAGACCACCTCGTGGCCGCTACCCATGGCCAATCGCTCGGCCAGCGCACTCTTGCCCGAACGGGCACCACCGAGGATCAGGGTGCGCATGCATGCTCTCCCGTGATCGCGAGCAGTCGCGACAGCAAGGCGGTGTCGAGATGTGCTTCCACGGCATCGGCGAGCCGCTCGATCGCGGCCTCGCGCTCGCACGACAGGTCGATGGCGACAGCTTCGCGCAACCCCGACCACGCAAGCAGTGCGGCGAGCGCCTGCGGATGATCGAACAGGCCATGCACGTAGGAGCCCAGCACCTGCCCATCCGGCGACAGGGCGCCATCGGCGCGACGCCCGTCGAGCACGCTCGATGGCCGCTCCAACGCCGCGCCACGACTCACGCCGCAATGGATCTCATAGCCGCTCACCCGTGCCTCTCCCAGGACCAGCTTCCCATCCACGCGGCGCAAGGTCTTGTGCGCCTCGAGCGTCGTCTCCAAGTCCAGCCACCCCAGTCCCCTGCTCGAGCCCGGCTCGCTCTCGATGCCCGAGGGATCATGCACGAATCGCCCCAGCATCTGGAAGCCTCCGCAAATGCCGATCAGCTTGCCGCCGTAGCGCAGGTGCCGGGCGATCGCTTCGTCCCAACCCTGTTCGCGCAACCACGCCAGATCAGTTCGCGTGGACTTGGAACCAGGCAGCACGATGAGGTCGCAGGGCGGCGCCGCTTCGCCGGGTCCGATGAAGCGGCAATCCACTTCGGGGTGCGCGCGCAACGCATCGAAGTCGGTGTGGTTGCTGATGCGTGGCAGGGCAGGCACGACGACACGCAAGCGCGCATGCGTCTTGCGCAGGGGCTCTCGCGGCAGGGCGTCTTCCGCCTCCAGTTGCAGTCCGTGCAGATAGGGCAGCACGCCGAGCACGGGCTTGCCGGTCCTGCGTTCCAGCCAGTCCAGGCCGGGTTGCAGCAGCGCGATGTCGCCGCGAAAACGATTGATCACGAAGCCCGCCACGCGCGCCTGTTCGCTTTCCGACAACAACGCGAGCGTGCCGACCAGATGCGCGAACACACCGCCGCGATCGATATCGGCGATCAACACCACCGGACAGTCGACGGTCTCGGCATAGCCCATGTTGGCGATGTCGCGATCACGCAGGTTGATCTCGGCCGGACTGCCCGCGCCTTCCACGATGATCGCGTCGTAACGGTCCGCGAGGCGCTGATGCGAGGCGAGCACCGCATCCATCGCCACGCGCTTGTACGCGTGGTAGTCCCGCGCATCCATGTTGCCGATGGCGTGGCCGTGCACGATCACCTGCGCGCCCACGTCGCTGTTCGGCTTGAGCAGGACAGGGTTGAAATCCGTGTGGGGCGGCAGGCCGGCGGCTTGCGCCTGCACCGCCTGCGCGCGGCCGATCTCGCCGCCGTCGATGGTGACCGCGGAATTCAGCGCCATGTTCTGCGGCTTGAACGGCGCCACCGATACACCACGGCGATGCAGCCAGCGGCACAGCGCCGTCACCAGGGTGCTCTTGCCGGCATCGGAGGTGCAGCCCTGCACCATCAGCACGCAGGCGCTCATGGCGAACCGCCCTGCAGGGCGAGGCTGCCGAGCGCGGCATCGAGCCGGGCGAACGCCGCCTCATCGCCCGGCAGGCCGAATCGCAGGCTGCCCGGCGAATCGAAGCAACGCGTCAGGATGCCCTGCTTCGCCAGCGCCTCGTGCATCTGGTCGGCTCGGGCATCGCGCCACCACTGGAAGAACGCGCAGCCGGCGGTGGGCGCCAGGCCGTGACGCACCAGCAGCGCGGCGAGGCGATCGCTGCAGGCATGCAGTCGCGCACCCGCGTCGACATGCCAGGCCTGGTCGGCCAGCGCCTGCCTGAGCACGTGGCGGCTCGGCCCGCTCAGCGTCCACGGGCCCAGGCGTTCGCGCAGGGCATCGAGCATCGACGGGCTCGCGGCCACGAAGCCCGCGCGTGCGCCGGCGAGGCCGAAGAACTTGCCGGTGGATCGCAGCACCACCAGGCCTTCGCGCGACGAAGCCGCGCACAGGCTTTCGGAAGGCGTGGCGTCCATGAAGGCCTCGTCCACTACCAGCCAGCCTCCTCGCGCCGCCAGCTGCTCGTGGCAGGCGAGCAGGTCGGGGCGATCGAAGCGCTCGCCGCCCGGATTGTTCGGATGGATCAGCACGACCACGTCGAGCTGGGGCGCCTTCGCCAGCAAGGCGGGCGCGGGCAGCTCCTCCACCTGGTGGCCTGCACGCCGCCACGCGTGGGCATGTTCGTTGTACCCCGGAGCGATCACGCCGACGCGCGAGGCGCGACGCATATACGGCAATGCCTGTATCGCCGCCTGCGAGCCGGCAACGGGCAGCACCCTGGGTGCGCCGTAATAACGGCAGGCGACGTCGGCCAGGCCGTCCTCGTCTTCGGGCAGGCGCGTCCACGCCGCCGGCGGAATCGCCGGGACAGGCCATGCGAACGGGCTGATGCCGGTGGACAGGTCCAGCCAGTCCTCGACAGGGATGCCATGGAGGCGTGCGGCACGCAGCAGGCGACCACCGTGTTCAAGCATGCGGGCCTCCCGGCCATAGCCAGCCAAGCAGGAGAACGACCACCAGCCAGAGCACCACGCCGCGCCGTACCAGGCGCAGGGCGCGCACGATGGTATCGGCGTCGGGCGCATCACCCTCGCCCAGGGCGGGGCGGGGCTCCCACACGCCGTCGTAAGGCGCCGCGCCACCGAGCCGCACGCCCAGGGCGCCCGCACCCGCGGCCATTACCGGACCGGCATTCGGGCTGTCCCAGGCGGGAGCCTGCCTGTGCCAGCAGCGCCAGGCGCGCTGCGCGTCGCCGAGCAGCACGTAGCTCAACGCGGTCAGCCGCGCCGGCAGAAAGTTGAGCACGTCATCCATGCGCGCCGCCATCCAGCCGAAGCGCTCGTATCGTGGCGTGCGGTAGCCCCACATCGCATCCAGCGTGTTGGCCAGCCGGTACAGCACGGCGCCCGGCGCGCCCAGCAGCGCGAACCAGAACAGCGCGCCGAACACGGCGTCGTTGCCGTTCTCCAGTACGGACTCGCTCGCGGCCGCCGCGACGTGCGGCGCATCGAGCGCCCCGGTGTCGCGACTCACCATGCGGCCGACGGCAGCGCGCGCAGTCGCGAGGTCGCGCTCGCGCAGCGCCCGGGCCACCGGCATGGCGTGCTCGCCCAGGCTGCGCAGGCCGATCGCGAGATAGAGCACCGCGACATCGAGCACGTGTCGCACCCACGGCCCTGCCCGGGTGCCCAAGGACACGACCGCCACGATGGGCAGCACCGCCAGGCACCAGGCGAGCACACCCATCGGTCGGCGGTCAGCGTGGAGGTGATGCTCGATGCGGCGAACCATGCGCCCGAACCACACCAGCGGATGCAGCCGCCGCGGCTCGCCCAGCCATGCATCGAGCAATACCGCGGCCAGCATGGCGAGTGCCGTGCTCATGGCAGGAACAGGCGGGTCGCGGCCGCGGGATGCGAGGGGAAATACGCGTGCATGAAACTGGCGGTCATGCGCTGGCGTCGATAAATGCCTTCGCGACTGGGCCCGCCGTCCGGATTCGTCGCCATCACCAGCGGTGCCTGTGCGATCTCCGCATGCGCGTAGTGGAAGGTATGCCCGCGCAGCTCGCCTTCCGGCAGCGCCGCCGCCTGCATGCCCAGGCCACCGAGGGTCGTCTGCATCGCGGCCTGCCCGGGCAACAGGCCGGCCATGGCGTACATGTCGCCGTCGGTGCCGCCGAGCGAATCCAGCGCATAGAGCATGCCGCCGCACTCGGCCAGCAATGGACGGCCAGCCTGCACGTGGGCGTGCAGGTCGTGCTTCAGGCGTTCGTTGCGCGACAGGGCCGGCAGGTGCAACTCGGGATAGCCGCCAGGCAGCCATGCGGCATCGCAGGGAGGCAGCCCCTCGCCTGCCAACGGCGAGAAGAAGCTCAGCTCCGCCCCCGCATCGCGCAGCACGTCCAGGTTGGCCGGATACAGGAAACAGAAGGCCGCATCGCGCGCGATGGCGATGCGCCGGCCACGCAGGTTCGCCGGCACCGGCGCGCGCGCGGCCGCGGGAAAGGCGACCGGCCCCGGCAACGCGTCGGATGCATGCCAGGCCCACGCATCGGCCAGCGCGTCCAGCCGGGCATCGATATCGCCGAGCTCGCCGGCGGCGACCAGCCCGAGATGCCGTTCGGGCAACGCCATGGCCGCATCACGCGGCAAGGCACCGAGCCAGCGCAGTTCGCCGGGCACGCTGCCGGCCAGCAGTTGCGCGTGATAGGCGCTGCCCACGCGGTTGGCCGCCACGCCGAACACGTCCAGTCCATCGCGGTAGCGGGCGAGGCCGAGCGCGAGCGCGCCGAAAGTCTGCGCCATCGCCGAACCATCGATCACCGCCAGCACGGGCAGGCCGAAGCGCTGGGCCAGGTCTGCACTCGAGAGGCCACCATCGAACAGGCCCATCACGCCTTCGACCAGGATCAGGTCGGCTGCGCCCGCCGCTTCGTGCAGGCGCGCGCGAATATCGTCCTCGCCGTTCATCCACAGGTCGAGCTGGTACACAGGCGCGCCGCTGGCACGCTCCAGCACCATCGGGTCGAGGAAGTCCGGGCCCGTCTTGAACACGCGAACGCGTCGGCCCTGGCGTACGTGCCAGCGCGCGAGCGCAGCGGTGACGGAGGTCTTGCCCTGCCCGGAAGCCGGCGCGGAAATCATCAGGGCGGGACAATGGTGTGTCGCGTCGGTCATCAACGGTAGGCCTCGGGTTTACGCTGGAACGCGATGCTCAGAGCTCGATGCCCTTCTGCGCCTTGATGCCTGCCTGGAAGGCATGCTTCACCACCCGCATCTCGGTCACCGTATCGGCGAGTTCGACCAGCGCATCCGGCGCGCCGCGCCCGGTGATGACCACGTGCTGCTGTTCCGGCCGAGCCTTGAGCGCATCGCACACCCTGGCCACGTCCAGGTAGCCCTTCACCAGGGCGATGTTGAGCTCATCCAGCAAAACGAAGTCGTAGCGCGCGTCGGCCAGCATGCCGGCCGCGATCTCCCACGCCGCTTCGGCGGCGCGTATGTCGCGCGCCTTGTCCTGCGTCTCCCAGGTGTAGCCCTCGCCCATCACGTGATAGTCCAGCTCGTCGGGGAAGCAGCGGAAGAAGGCTTCCTCGCCGGTGGAAAAACTGCCCTTGATGAACTGCACCACGCCGCAACGGAAGCCATGGCCAAGCGAACGCGCCAGCATGCCGAAGCCCGACGAACTCTTGCCCTTGCCGTTGCCCGTGTTGACCACCAGCACGCCCCGCTCGATGGTGGCGCGGGCGATCTTGCGATCGACCAGCGCCTTCTTGCGCTGCATGCGCTCGCGATGGCGCTCCTCGGCACTCGTCTCGCCAGCGGGTTCCAAGGCGTCGTTCATGCTCAGGCTTCCTGGTGGTGGTGCTGCGACACCGAGTGTGCCGCAAGCCGCGCGCACACCGCGTGCACGATCAGTGCAGCCGCGACGTAACCCATGGTGGTGCGCACGAACAGCGGCCCCCACTGCCACAGGCGGGCCAGATACTGCGCGACGTTCGGATCCGGATATCGGCCGCCCAGCCAGTAGAACGAGCCGTTGGAGACCGCGAACGACACCACGCTCGCCACCAGCGCGGCACCGAATGCGCCAGCCAGCGGGCGGAACTGTCCATGGAGCTTCGGTGCATACCAGCGCCCGGCATACCAAAGCACGGCATAGGCCAGCGGAAGGAAGGCATAGGCCGCGGTGACGCAGAAATCGCTCACGCCCGCATAACTGATCGACACCCAGTCGAGCACCACGGCAAGCACCACCATCAGGGCGAACATCCAGTGGCGACGCAGGTAAGCGCCGCCCAGGAAGAACACCGCCATCGACGCATCGGGCAAGTGCAGCATGTCGCCGAAATGCTTGAAGCGCGTGGCCGCCATCATCAGCACGAGCAGCAGTGCGAGTGCGGCAAAACGCGGACCGGTAGGCATCTTCATCTGTTCCATCCTCGTCAGGTCAAAGGCGGGACCGTTGCAGGCGGTCCCGCAGGTGCATCACTGGGCCGGCTGGTAGCGCAGCGTCAGCATGGTGTTGCGGCCGGGCTGGTTGTAGTACCAGGCGGTCTCGTAGTTCTTGCCGAACGCGTTGTTGAGGGCCAGCTGCACCTTCAGGTCACGCGTAAGCGCGTAGGCCACGCGCAGGTCGGTGATCGCGTAGCCGCCCAGCGGGTGACGGTTGGCCAGATCGTCGTAACGCCGGCCCGCCACGTACCAGCTGCCACCGACGCTGAAGTCGCCGAAGCTGCGGTCGAGATCGATGCGGGCCATCTGGCGTGCGCGGCGTGGCAACAGGTTGCCGTCGTAGTTCGCCGACTTGTCCCGGGGATCCAGCCAGGTCGCCGTACCCGTCACCAGCCAACCCAGCACGTGCCCGCTCACCACGCCTTCGGCGCCTCGGATGCGCGCCTTCTCCACGTTGCCCGGCAGGCCGATCGCGGCGTCATAGGTGATCAGGTCGCTGACGTTGTTGCGGAACGCGTTGAGCGACCAGTAGCCCCAGCCGTAGCTGCCGCGCAAGCCCAGCTCGATGTTCTGCGACTTCTCCGGGCGCAGGTCGGGATTGCCGTAGCCGGGGTAGTACAGCTCGTTGAAGGTGGGCGCCTTGAACGCGGTGCCGTAGCTCGCCGAGAGGCGCAGGTTGCCGGTGACGTCCCAACCCCACAGCAGGCTGCCGGTGTTCTTGCCGCCGAACTGGCTGTTGTCGTCACGCCTGACGCTCGCCTGCACCGACTGGCGCCCGAAGGTCTGCTGCCACTGCGCGAACAGGCCGCGATCGATACGGCTGTCCACGGCATAGGCCGTGCTGCTGTCCACCTCGTCGCGCTGCCAGTCGAATCCGCCGGTCAGCAGGCCGCCCCAGACGCCGACGTCCGCCTGCAGCGAGCCGACGTCGCGATGGGTGTCGAAGCGGTCGCTGTAGACGCCATGCAGGAAGTCCTTGCTGAAGTCGCCACTGGTACCGGCACTCAGGGTCACCGTCACGTCCTTGGTCGGACGGTAGTGCACGCGCCCGCCCACCACCTGCGTCGCGCTCTCGTCGGAATCGCTGTAGGTGCCGTCGTACCAGTTGTGGCCCTCGCTGCGGAACAGGCGTGCGTCGGCATCCCACTGTTCGCTGAAGCGGTAGCCGGCCTGCAGGGTCACCGCGGTGTTGCGGTAGCCGTCCTTGTCCGGCTGGTCGGCAAAGCATGCGGCGCCCGCCTCGGCCGCGCCGACGCGGCAGGCATTGATGCCGTGGGTCTGGTCATGCGATGCCTCCAACGCATACCAGCCGTCGCCCACCTTGCCGGCGAGGCCGGCGGAACCCGCGAGATGGCTGTAGCTGCCCACGCCCAGGCTGAAGCTGGGCACGAAGGCACCCTCCGGACGGCGGGTGAAGATCTGGATCACGCCGCCGATCGCCTCCGAGCCGTACAGGCTGGAGAACGGGCCGCGCACGATCTCGATGCGTTCGATCTGCTCGACCGGAATGTCCTGCAGCGCGGCATTGCCCAGTGTGGCGGAACCGATCTTGATGCCGTCGACCAGCACCAGCACGTGGTCGGACTCGGTGCCGCGCAGGAACGCGCTGGTCGCCTTGCCCGGTCCGCCATTGTTGGACAACGCCATGCCCGGCGTGCCGCGCAACAGGTCGCCCAGCGACGCGGGCTGCAGGCGCTCGATATCGCTGCGGTCGATCACCGTGACCGCGGAGAGGGTCTGGTCCTGCGTCTGCGACGTGCGCGTGGCCGTCACGACGACGCCGCTGAGATCCGCCGCTTCATCGGCGAAGGCCGGGAAAATTACCGTCAGAAGGGCCGTCGCCAGGATGGAACGACGGACCCGTGAATCATGGATGGCCAAAACGATGCTCCTCAACCGCGCCTGCCCGCGCGGAACGCAAGGGAAAAAAGCAGGCGGAGGAGTACGTGGCGGCCGTGCAGCAGCACGGCATCCATGACATGGCCCACCGCCTGTCTGGTCGTACCTCGAGGCCGGTCTCCGGGCTCACGAACCAGGACGTCATGTCCTTGGGGAACGACGCCTTCCCATGCACGTGGCACAGTGGCTTCAAGTCGTTCCCGCGATCGAAGGGGATCGCGGTTCGCCTACCGTTGCGGGGGCAGCTCCGGACTAGGCGCTCACGCGCCGCACCGGATTCCCGTTTCAACCACCGGCGTTTCGGCCGGTGGTCACCTCAGGCGGGGAGGATGGTAGCAGAGGGCGGGATCCGGGGCGTGACTTGCGACAAGTGGGGGATAACGAAGCGCTTGGGCAGCGTCGACTGCAGGTTGCTCCCTGAGGAACTCACGCTTCGTTGGTGACGATACCGTCCGAGCGTCGCCTACGACCGTAGTGTGCCTCCGTGGGACGCGGCGAACATTTCGAGGGCCTGCCCACCTCTGTAGGAGCGCACCCTGTGCGCGAGGCCTTTCGCCTCGGTCTGCATGGTTTTCGCTTTTCCGAGAGCTCGGTGTTGGCATCGAAAGCGCCACTCCTGCGAGGTTGCCGCCTACGACCGAAGGAAGTCCCAATGGGACGCCGCGAACATCTCGAGGGCCTGCCCATCTCTGTAGGAGCGCACCCTGTGCGCGAGGCCTTTCGCCTCGGTCTTCACGTTCTTGGTGGTTGGGAGAGGTTGGGTATGCCTCCGGTAGTCACGCTGCCGCCAGCTTGCCGCCTACGCGGCGGGCGTTTCGATCCCCTGCCGGCGCTCGAGTCACTTTTCTTTTGCTGGCCCAAAAGAAAAGTAACCCAAAGAAAATGGCCT
>JACXTT010003182.1_pt1 | contig 25575 bp, 13 predicted proteins | sample 9270951 | NCBI WGS metagenome assembly JACXTT01 (sample SAMN15532306, study PRJNA645909) | rock metagenome | isolation source: weathered quartz diorite | place: Puerto Rico | collected 2017-06-21
CCAGATACTCCTCGGGCGTGATGTCCTCGTCCTTGCAGCGGCTGACGAGCGTGATCAGCGCCCGGATGTGGCGCGTCGGATCGCCGAGCGGGCGGTAGTGCACCAGCGGGAACTCGAACAGCCGGTCGCGGAAGAAGATGACCTGCTCGGCACGGTTGAGGACGCGGAAATCGGGCTGCAGGCCCATCTCGAGCGCGTGCTCGCGCAGGATCCGGTCGCCGAACGCGTGAAAGGTCGAGATCTCGACGTCGGCGTAGCCGTACTGCACCAGCGTGTCGACGCGCTCCTCCATCTCGGCCGCGGCCTTGTCGGTGAAGGTGAGCGCCAGGATCTCCTCGGGGCGGGCCTTCTTCTGGGCGATGAGCCAGGCGATGCGGCGGGTGATGACGGTGGTCTTACCGGTGCCGGCGCCGGCGACGATCAAGAGGGGCCCGGCGTCGTGCGTGACGGCCTGGCGCTGGGCGTCGTTGAGGCCGTCGAGGATCCGCTCGCCCGCCATGCCGTCTCGACTATACGGCCGGGCCGCGGCGAGCAGCAACCGTTTCGAGCTCGGTGGCGGTCTTGCGCGTGTCCCGGTCGTCAGACCGCGACCAGACCCGCGTTCTCTGCGTACTCCGTCCTCTCGTGGGTCAGCTCGTGGACGACGACGATGTCGCCCGACTCCGTCAGCGGCATCGCACCGACCTCGACGAAGTCATAACGACCGGCGGCAACCTCTCGTGTGCGATCGGTGAGCACAATCTGACCCGGCTCTGCGATCTGCAGCAGCCCCAAGGCGGTGGCGGCCGTGTTCCCGGTTGCCGTGTAGTCGGTGCGCAGCGCCGCACCGATGGTGCCGATGACGACCGGTCCCGTGTTGATGCCCATGCGAACCCGAAACGCGATGCCGTAGCTCTGCCGCATCTCGAGCCGCACGGTCTCCAGACGCTCCTGCACCGCGAGGGCCGTCCGCAGCGCTCGGCAGGCATGATGCGCGCCAGAGACTTCACCGAAGAGTGCCATGACACCATCGCCGAGGAACTGGTTCACGGTCCCGTCGTTCTCGTGGACCGCATCCAGAATGATGTCGACGGTGCACCGCATGATCTCGCTGACCTGCTCGGGATCGAGCCGCTCGGACAGCGCTGTGAAGCCCGAGACATCCACGAAGAGCACCGTTACCTGCTTGCGCTCACAGCGGGGGCGCAACATGTTGCCGCAGGCGCCGCAGTAGTTCCGCCCCGCCAGCCGCTCGATGTCGCACTCTGGGCAGCCGGGCCTGACCCCCGGTGCCGGCGCCTTCAGGTTCTCGCTGAGCCCCGCCACTCTGCTGATCGCCAGGTCATTCCATCCCTGAATCACGCTACATCCATGTGGCAAGCCCGATGCCAGATCTAACTATTCGAAAACATGATCGTTACGCGGCGACCGGGTCGGGCCTTCTGCCCGAACTACGGAGGCGCGGAGGACTTGTGCCCGGGCCGCGGAAGTAGCGGCTGATCAGACTCGATCCTGACGTCTATCTCTTTGACTAGTTAGGGTGTATCCCTTAGGGTCGAGGCAGTGGAATTTTAGATGCAGTGTCCCCAGTGCAGTCACATCAATCCCCCCGGGACTAAGTTCTGCGGGGAATGCGGGACGCGACTGCAGTCGCTGTGTCCCGCCTGTCAGGCCGCTAACCCGCCCACCAATAAATTCTGTAGTGAATGCGGCCAGCGGCTGGCGGGTAGTGCGCCGACGCCGGTTCCCGCGACCCCCCCGACCCCGAGTCCCACAGAACCTCGCGTGGCGACGACCGCCCGCTTCGCATCTCCAGACGCCTACACGCCGCGCCATCTCGCCGAGAAGATCCTCACATCCAAGGGCGCCATCGAGGGCGAGCGGAAGATCGTCACGGTCATGTTCTCGGACGTGTCGGGATTCACGGCGATTTCCGAGAAGCTGGACCCTGAGGACGTCCACGCCATCATGGACCGCGTCTTCGAGGTCATCCTGAATGCGGTTCATTATTACGAAGGCACCGTCAACCAGTTCCTCGGCGACGGCGTGATGGCGCTCTTCGGAGCGCCGATCGCGCACGAGGACCATGCTCAGCGCGCGCTGAGCGCGGCGCTCGCGATCCAGGATGGCCTCAAGCCGGTTGCCGAGGACGTCAACCGCGTTCACGGGGTCGAGTTCCGCATGCGGATGGGCATCAATACCGGTCCTGTGGTCGTCGGCGCCATTGGCCACGATCTGCGTATGGATTACACCGCGGTCGGTGACACGACGAACCTCGCGGCAAGACTGCTCGCGATCGCGAAGCCAGGCCAGATCGTAACCAGTCGACGAACTCAGAACCTTCGGGACCGGTTCTTCGTGTTCGAGGATCTCGGGGAGTTCCAGGTCAAAGGAAAGACCGAGCCTGTTCGTGCGTATGCCGTGAGCCGGGAGCTCAGCGGCCGAACCAGACTCGAGGTATCGAAAGAGCGCGGCCTCACACCACTCGCGGGACGCGATCGTGAGCTCCAGCGTCTCGCCGACGCCTACCGCCGGGCCTTCGATCGTCAGGGCGCCGTTGCCGTACTCATGGGCGATCCGGGCGTGGGCAAGTCCAGGCTGCTCTACGAGTTCTTGTCCAGGGTCGAGACCGAAGCCGTTCAGGTGCTGGAGGCGACCTGCGCTTCGTACGGGCGCTCCATGGCATACCGCCCGATCGTCGATCTGGTCCGACGCTGTCTGGGGCTCTTCGAAGGAATCGCCGCCGACGAGATCCGGAGTCGTGTCGCCAAACAACATGAGTTCCTGGGCCTCGAAGGGGACGAGCGGAATATCTTGCTCGCGCATTTCCTCGGCGTGTCCGCGCCGCCCGAGTACCTCAACCGGTTGTCGAGCGCCCAGCTCAAGGAACGGACCTTCGCCGCCGTTCGCGACATATTCGTCCGCATGAGCGAAGAGGAGCCACTCATCCTCGTCGTCGAGAACATGCACTGGGTCGACACGGCCTCGGATGAGTTTCTGGCGCACCTGGCGCTGAATCTTCCCGGCCGCCGCGTCCTGCTGGTGCTGACGACGCGCCAGGGCTACTCGGCGCCATGGCTGGTTCCGCCGCTCGTGGAGACACTCACGCTCGAAGGCCTCAGCGCTGCCGATGTCCGCGGGATGGTTCGCACGCTGCTCGCGGTCGACGAAGTTTCCGAGCAGCTGTTCAAGTTTCTCTCCGAACGGAGCGAGGGAAACCCGCTTTACGTGGAGGAGATTCTCCGCCAGCTCCAGGAGACGGGCGGGCTCGCGGTGGAGGGCGACGAGGCGCGGCTCAGCCAAGCCGATGTCACGGTGCCGGCGACCATCCACGATATCATCGCGGCCCGCGTCGACCGCCTCGCCGACCGGCTGAAACAGACGCTTCAAGGGGCCGCGGTGGTTGGGCGACGGTTCGGCGTTCCACTGGTCTCTCGTGTCCTCAAGGTGGCCCCGGATCAGATCGCCGCAGATTTGACGCAGCTGCACGGACTCGACTTCGTATTTCCGAGCGCCGTGGAGCCCGAACCGATGTACAGCTTCAAGCACGCACTGACCCAGGACGTCGTCTACGCCGGCGTCCTCGAGCGTCGCCGGCGGACGTACCACACGGCGGCCGGGATCGGCCTCGAGGAGCTGTTCTCCGCCGGCATCGACGACGTCGTCGAGCTGGTCGCCTATCATTTCAAGCGCGGTCAGGTGTGGGCCAAAGCGGCGAGCTACCTGAGGCGCGCGGCGGTCAAGGCCCAGGCGCAGTCGGCACATCGCGAGGCGCTCGCGTCCCTCGAAGAGGCCCTGGAGTCGCTACGCCACCTACCCGAGACGCCTGAAACACGTGAGCAAGAGATCGACGTGCGCATCGAGCTCCGGGGGTCGCTCTACACGCTCGGCGAGTTCGACAAGATGCTGGGCTATCTCCAACAAGCGGAGGTCATGGCCACCGCGATCGCCGACTCTCGGCGGCTCGGGTGGGTCTCCATTCACACCGCCGAATACTTTCGCCAGACCGGGCGGTTCGCGGAGGCACGAACGCTTGCCGAGCAGGCGCTGGCCCAAGGTGAAAAGCTCGAGGATCTGCCGCTCACGGTCCAGGCCAACCACATCGTCGGCTTGACCTGTCATGCCCTCGGCGACTATCGCCGCGCATCGGAGGCATTGCGAAACGTCTCACGGTCGCCGCAGCCCGACTGGCGAGGCCTCACGTTCGGGGGCACGGCGACCGGGTCGTGGGCCGCCTATCAGGCTGTCAACTTCGCCTGGCTCGCGCGCTGTCTCGCCGAGCGCGGCGAATTCGAGGAGGGAGTGGCCGCTGGCCGCCAGGCGGTCGCAATGGCCGAAAGCCCGTACAGTCTGGCGGTCGCCTCCATCGGGTTGGGATACATCTCGCTGATCAGGGGAGACCTCGACACTGCGGGCCCTGTCCTCGAGCAGGCATGCACCATTACGCGTGAGGGGAACTTCACGCTGCTCCATCCGCAGGCGGTCCGCTTCCTCGGCGGCGTCCATCTTCTGGCCGGGCGCATTGAAGACGGCATCGCGCTGGTGCGAGCAGCCGCGGATGAGGTCGAGTCGAAACGGCGATTGATGCAGCACGCAGCCGTGCTCGCGTTGCTTGGCGAGGCGTTTCTCTTCGCCGATCGTGTGGAGGAGGCCGTGACCACAGCCCAGCGGGCCCTGAGCCTAGCCGGTGAACGGGGTCAGCGCGGCGACGTCGCGGCCGCGATGCACGTGCTCGGGGAGTCTACCGCACGCAGTTGTCAGGACCTTAACAAGGCCGAGCACTACTATCAGTCGGCGATTGCGCTCGCGGGCGAGCTGGAAATGCGTCCCCTGCTCGCTCGCAGCCATCTCGGAATCGGCCGCCTGTACTTCCGCGCTGGTGACCATGACAGCGCAGAAGACCACTACTTGGCCGCCACGCGCCTGTTCATCGCGATGGACATGCCGCTCTGGCTCCGCCAGGCGGTCTCGTCACTGAGCGGACTGGGACATGTGTTGGTCGTCGCGCGCGAGCATCGCAGCCTCCATGAGTACCTGATTCGCACGCTCACTCCGGCCGGGCCGATACGCGTCGTCATGGAGGACGATGGCCGGTCGATGATCGGTGACGAACGACGCCGTAAGCGCGTTGAGGAGATGCTGCAGTCGCACGGGCTCAGCGTCGCGGCGATCGACTGAGGGCGGGCCGGTAACGAGCAGTCCGGTCATGCAGGGTCAGACGCGGATTCGGTCGCTCGACGCCCTTCGGGGCGCGGGCGTGCTCGGTATGCTCGCGATCCACATCCAGCTCTTCGCGTTTCCCAGCGTCACCCGCTGGAACCCGACCGTCTATGGCGATTTCACTGGGCTCAACTGGTGGGTGTGGCTTGGCACCTCTCTGCTCGCCGACGGGAAGTTCATCACGATTTTTGCAATGCTGCTCGGCGTCAGCATCGTCATGATGGCTGGTGAGGTCGACAGCCGCGATGTGCCCGCGTGGCGTATCCACATGAGACGAATGGCCGTGCTGTGCGGTCTGGGGCTCGTGCACGCGTATGTTCTCTGGTTCGGTGACATGCTTGTACCGCTGGCGCTGAGCGGTTCCGTTGTCTTCTTTGCCCGCCGGCTCTCCCCTGGAAAGCTCCTGGTTCTCGGCGGCATGGCCTTCGCCACTGCTTGCGTACTATCAGTCGCACTGACATGGTCCACCGCACAGTCCGACCCGGCCGCGCTGGCGGCGTGGAAGGCGCAATGGACGCCTCGGCCCGCGGTGATCGATCTCGAGATCGCTCAGTATCGAGGCGGATGGACAGAGCAGATGGCGCAGCGGGTGCCGGCGGCGTTGGAGACAGAGACCGTGTCCTTCGTCACCCGGCTTCTGTGGCAGATGACGGGCCTCATGCTGATGGGAATGGGGCTGTTCAAGCTGGATGTCCTCAGCGCGGCCCGCTCTCCCGCTTTTTATCTGCGCATGGCGATGGTCGGGTTCGGGGCCGGCGCCCTGTTGATCGCGCTCGGGCTCTGGCGAAGCTACGCGACGAGCTGGGACCTCCTGGACTTCGTGCTGGTCAGTGAGCAGCTGCACTACTGGGGCAATCTCCTGGTGGCGCTGGGCTGGGTGGCGCTCGTGATGCTCATCTGTCAACGCGGCTGGGCGCTTCGCTCCGTGACGGCCGTGGGACGCATGGCGCTCAGCAACTATCTGCTCCAGTCGGTGATCTGCACGACGATCTTCTACGGACACGGCTTTGGTCTCTTCGGCCGGGTGGATCGGGCCGGCCAGCTCGCGATCGTCGTGGGAATCTGGACATTCCAGTTGCTGGCGTCCTCCGCGTGGCTCCGCTACTTCGCGGTGGGACCGGTGGAATGGTTGACCCGGTGGCTCGTGTTCAGACGCCGGCCGAGCTTCGTTCGCTCCGCGCCCGCCGCTGTCGGAGTGTGAACGCGGCGTTTCATATGAACGCGGTGCGCCTCGATGCGCGAGCGGCGCTCGAGACTGCCGCCCTTGACATCACTATGGGGGCCCCCCATGATCTCCGACGCTGATGACGACGGGACGTGACGATCTCTGCTTTGTATCGGCTACCGACCTCGCGCAGCTGTACCGCGCGCGCAAGGTATCACCTCTGGAGGTCATGCAGGCGGTCCTCGCCCGCATCGACGCCGTGAACCCCGCCGTCAACGCCTACGTCACGGTGGCGCGCGAATCCGCGCTGGCGGCGGCCCGCCGAGCAACCCGGATGCTGAGCCGAAAAGCGAGAACGCTGCCCCTGCTCCACGGCGTGCCGGTGTCGATCAAGGATCTGTATGCCACCAAGGGAATTCGGACGACGTGGGGCTCGCTCATTTACAGGGACCACGTTCCAGACGAGGACGACCTTGTCGTCCAGCGACTCAAGGCGGCCGGCGCGATCGTGATCGGCAAGACCAACAGCCCCGAGTTCGGGGCCGGCGGGAACACCTTCAATGCGGTGTTCGGGGCCACCCGCAACCCATGGAATCCCGCGCTGACCTGTGGCGGCTCGAGCGGAGGCGCTGCGGTGGCCGTTGCCACCGGCCTGGGCCCTCTGGCCCAGGGCTCGGATCTCGGTGGGTCCCTTCGAGTGCCGGCGTCTTTCTGTGGCGTCGTGGGCTTCCGAACGACACCAGGCCTGGTGCCGTCACACCCGCGGGCGTTGGTCTGGGACACGCTCGGGGTCGCCGGGCCGATCGCGCGCACCGTCGCCGACGTCGCCCTCATGCTCGCGGCCATGGCCGGCCCCGACGATCGGCATCCACTTTCCTATGAGGTCGACGCGAGCCAGTTCACACGCGCGGTGAAGAGCCCCTCGATCAAGGGCTGGCGGATTGCCTGGACGCCGGACCTGGACGGTCTGATTCCCGTGGACGAGGAGGTCTGCCATGTGGCGGAAGACGCCGTCAAGCTCTTTCGCAGGCTCGGCGCTCGGGTGGAGGCGGCGTGCCCGTCGTTCGCAGAGGTTCCCGACATCATACGCGGTACCCGAGCGGTCACCATGGTCGCCCTGCACGCCGACAAGCTCCCGCAGTGGCGGGAGCAGATGCAAAAGGATCTCGTCTCCGACGTCGAGCAAGGTCTCGCGCTGACCACGCGAGATATCGCCCGCAGCGAGCTCTTGCGATCGGCGCTCTGGCAGCGCGTGCGAAGCTTCATGGACAGTAGGGATCTGCTCGTGCTGCCGACCGTCGCCCTGAAACCCTTTCCGGTGGAACAGCCGTACCCGACCGAAATCAACGGCAAGCCGCTGGACAACTACTTCCAGTGGTTCTCGCTGACGTACGCGATCACCCTGACCGGCTTGCCCGCGATCTCGGTCCCCTGCGGCTTCACGCGGAGCGGACTGCCCGTCGGCCTGCAGATCGTCGGTCGGCGCCGTCAGGAAGCGGCCGTCCTCCGGGCCGCTGCCGCCTTCGAAGCGGCAGCGCCCTGGGCCGCGCACATCCCTCCGGTCGTCCGATAGCCCGGAGTCCGGAGGACAGGGCGAACCTGTCCTCCGGGCTCGGATCGGGCGTCACTTCACGATGGCGGGCCCGCAAATGAATTTGAGCTGGGAGACTGTGATACCTGTCTCCGTGCCCAGGGTACCCGTACCCGGGGACTGATTGGGTATGGTCTGCGTACCCAGAGTGCCGAAGATCGTGTCTTGGAAACTGAAGATGCCTGTCGTCCCCTGGAAGAACGTGCCACCGGGCGCCGTAACGGTGTAGCACTTGATTGCGTTCATATCTTGTGACTGAGTCGGGTTAGGCTCCGCGAGGACCTGCGCCTTCGCGCCGGATGGCACGAGCATCCTGATAATCGTACAAGTAAGTGTTCCGCTCCCGATCCGCACACTCTGTCGGTTCGGGGTCGCGATGGGCGACTCGACCGCGTTTTCGATATCGACAGTCTGTCCGGAGTCCTTCGTTCCGTTGAGCGTGTAGCACGCGAAGAAGGACGTCAGCGCGGACGGCAGTCCTCCATTGCCAGCGTGCGCGGTTGTGGCCGACAACGCGAGTATCGCCGTCGTCGCCAGTAGACCGATTAAGATCGTGTTGCCTTTCACGATGCTCTCCTCATTGGCGTCCACGCGCCGAGGGTGTCGAGGCTTAGTCCTTGCCTGGTGCAGGCCTTACTGAATGGTCACCTCCTGTCTCGCACTGAACGCTCGTATCTCGCTGTTCGGGTCGGCCGGGCTGACCTTGAAGAACCCGGACACGACGCCGAAGTGCGTGCCCTTTGGCAAATCCGCGGAGACCGGGAACTGACACTTCAAGTCCTTGACGCCGTCCTTCTGACCGGTGATCGGATCCGGCACGTCTGACACCGAGCACGTCCCGCCGCCCTGGTTGTTGACCTTCACTGAAGTCACGAAAGCTTCCACGGCGAACGTGAGGGGGAACGCGGCAAGGTTATTCAAAAAGACTTGTGCCGGGGCATTCCACACCTGATTGCCGCTCACTTCACTGAAGATCGCGACCGTGATGTTGGCCTCCGTACCCGGGTTGATGGTCTTCGGGAACGGAAAGCTCGGCTTGATATCGATGCGGTGCGTACAGGGGAATGTGGTGCTGCCATTCGCGAGCAGGACGCCGCCGCAGTCGTTTCCGTCGCCGATGCCATTGCTATCGACGTCCCTGGCGTTGAAGAAGGCGGTCTCGTCGTCCTTGGTCATCTCCACGGGAGTCTCGGTACGACGACCACCGGCGAAGTCGAGGGTCGCCGACGCTCGATAGACGATATTGAGCCAGTCGTTCTGCCCGTCCAGGAGGTCGTCTCCAGACCCGTCACAGCCGGTGGTTGCCCCGGCGTTGATGTTGTAGGGGCCGCCCGTCGTGATCGTCTGGTATGTCGCAACACCCTTGTTGGTAACGGATCGGTTCCAGTTGATGCCATCGACGCCGTTTGGCAAGGTCAGCGGCGAAACCAGGCTCCACGAGTTCGGACCGAACACGATCTGATCCGGCGCCGGGAAGTATGGATTGATGGCAAGGAGGCTCGGGTCCGTTCCGAGCTTGTCGAACTCGTTCAGGGCCGGTCCTCCAGCCGCCGGGTTCTTGTTGAGAACCCCCGTCTTGATGAAATCGATGGTTCCGTCAGCCTTGAGGATCAAGGGATCGAGCGATCGCGAATAGTCCAGCCGGCGGTTCAGGATGGGGCTACCTGAGAACTGCCGCGTGTAGCTCATGACGCTACGGTAGTTGGGCTTGCAGTTGCTGGGGTCCAGGCCCCCGTGGCGGAGGCCCAAGAGGTGTCCGAACTCGTGCATGAACGTACCGGCCTGCTGGTCGGTCGTGCCCCGATTGTGAAGCACGCCGGCGACCGACGTCTGCGCGAAGCTTCCGAGGCTGACGACCGAATCGTCCCCCCCGACTTCCGAGCAACCCGAGCCCTGGGAGCCGCCGCTGGGATTTCCCAACAGGTTATGGGCGAAGAGGACATACCGGAACGCGAGGCGCTTTGCGTTCAACACCACCTGGAAATTCGGATTCGCACGCTCGGCGGCGGTGCCGAAGTTCGCCGCCTTGACGGTGTCGAAGTCAACGATTTGCGTCAGATCCGTGGCGTTTTCGGCCGGCCCGGTGCAGGGAGTAAACGCGACCTGGTTCACATGACTGGTCGCCGGACCGGAAAGGGGGTTGAACGTCACTTGCTCGTCGACCTGGAAATGGATCCGGATACCGGGGTCACCGGCCGGATTGTTCGGGTTGGGGGGATTCAGAACGGGCGCGGCGGCGAAGGCCTCCCTCACGCTCTGAACGCCGACAAATGTTCCGTCCGGCTTCAGCGCACTGACAGCCTGGCTCTGGCTGAGCGCGAGGGGGTCGGGCTTGTGAAATTGCATGTAGTCGATCTCTACGAAGAGGTCCTTGTGGAACGGGTCCGCGCACTCTTGCGTCATCGTGACGCCGTCGCCGTTCGTGTTGACCTGCACACAAAGCTGGAGATCGACCGTGCCGTCGCCGTCGAAGTCGATGCCGTTCGTCTCCCAGCAGTCAGGCAACCCGTCGCCGTCGAGGTCGATGACGTTGCCGGTCGGATCGAAGCACCCCGGTCGGGGAATCGCCCCAGGAAGGGTCGCCGAGGGGGCGGATAACCCCGCAGCAAGCGGGGAATACCGCGCCGCGCCCTGAACCACAACAGAGTTCGACGGAAGGCCGCACGTGAAGGCGGGGAACTCGAGGGCGACCACCGTATTGCCATCGGATCCCAACCGCGACCACATCCCGTCCGTGAACAAATCGCGGCCGGTCTGATCTTTGTGGAACGTGACCGGGTCGCAGGCGAGGTCGCCGAGGCCGGCCGGGGGGTGAAACGACGGGTCAGCCGCCGTTCCCTTGCCGAAGACCCCGAGAACGGTCCCGCTGCCCTTGTCCAACCTGAACATGGTCGCGTCGGTCGGCTGAGGATTGTTCTGGGCGACACAGGTCATGAGCAGAACGCCTCCCGAGATCGCCATGCCGTTGGCGGTGCACGGGAGGGACGTGAAGTCTCCGAGGAGGGCCGCGGACGTCTGCTGGAACCGAACGACGCGGCCAATCTTGTTGCCGCCGTTGACGCCGAGGCCCACGTAGATCATGTCCGCTTCGGCGTCCCAGGCAAGGCCTTGGCAACTGGTGAGTTGCTGGGCCACCTGGCTCGCCAGCGTCAGTTGAGTCGCGGGTGCTGTCGCTGGCGTGCCCGTGGCCTTGAGAAAGGCGATGCTGTAGAGGGCGCCGTTCTGACCACAGCCGAGGAGGTCGCCCTTGTCGGGGCGGAACACGAAATGTGGATAGCCTGTACTCGGTACAGGGTTCGTCGAGATCTGTGTGACGACCGTGCCGTTGGCCGGATTGATGAAATTCAGCCTCGCCGCGTTCACGGTGTTGGCGTCGAGGCAGCTTATAGCCAGCACGAGCGGATTGAGCACTGGATTGACGCCGGACAACGTCAGGCCTTGGAGAAGGCTCGGGACGAGGGCCAGCGAGGTTCCTCCCTTGGCGTTGCCCGTCGAGCTACAGGCGGGGCTGACAAAGGATGTGCCCGTGTTGTTCGGGACGATCTGGCCGAGCTGAGCGCCGACCTGGAACTGGCTGCCAGTACTGTTGACCCACGCCGCGCTGGCTTGCTCCGTAGCAATTCCCAGCACTGACACGAGCAAGCCGACTACCACGGCCACGCTACGCGCGCGCTTCATCGTCCACCTCCCCGCCGCTTGCCAAAAGGCACCCTGGTGACCTTGATCCCGACCGTTCCGAAATGGTCAACGCGCGATGTGCGAATAAGTTCCAACGGAGACGCCTCCTCCTCCCGATTCCACACAGGCACCGATCGACGGACGACATACCATAGGTTTCCGCACGTGAAAATATCGTCAAAGGACCGTCAAAGCGTGGCGGAGCTTGGTTGATTCCGTCTGGGTTCTCCTGTAGATTTCGCTCACCTTCAATGACCCCGGCATCGAGAGATCGAGTCGCTGCCACCGCTGACATCTAGTGGCGCGCCTCACCATCAGGCTCTTCGGTGGCTTTGTCGCTCGTTGTGGCGGCCGAAGCCTAATGTTTCCGACGCGGAAAGCTCAAGCCCTGCTCGCGTACCTCGCCGCACATCCTGAAGAGAGCTACATGCGAAGCAAGCTGGCCACGATGTTCTGGGGCGGCGCCGGGCGGGAGCAGGCGCGTCAGAGCCTGCGTCAGAGCCTGAGCGTCCTCAAGCGCGTTCTTTCGGTCCAGCCTCGAATCCTGCTGGTGGAAAGTGATCGCGTGGCTCTCGATCACTCGTCGATCGATGTCGACGTAACCGAGTTCGAGCGCCTCGCCATTCGCGGCTCTCCAAGGGACCTCGAGCAGGCTGCTGCCCTCTACGCTGGTGATCTGCTGGATGGCATCGACGTCAACGAGGAGGCCTTCGAGGACTGGCTCCGCGCCGAGCGAGCGCGCCTTCGGGAAATGGCCGTGCACGCCCTTACCCGGCTGGCGCCGTATCAAGCCAGGTCGGGATCGCCGGAGTCGGCCATCCAGACAGCCGTCCGGCTCCTGGCACTCGATCCGTTGCGAGAGGAGACGCATCGGACCCTCATACGCCTCTACGCCCAGCAGGGGCGCCTGGGCGATGCGGCGCGACAGTACCAGGCATGCGTGAGCGCGCTACGTACGGAACTCGGAGTCGAGCCGACCGAAGAGACTCGGCGGGTCTATCGGGAGATCGTTGCACGGCGCCGGCCGATCGTCGCGACGCGGCAGGTGCGAGCCCGGGCCAGGGCGGAAGCTCACGTACCCGGCGAGAGACTTCTCGGACCCGCAGGTCACCCGCCCTTGATCAACCGACAGAAGGAGCTCGCCGTGCTCCACGAAGCCCTTAGGGGCGCGTTCGGCCGGCGCGGCGGGACTACGGTCATCCTCGGCGAGGCCGGCGTCGGTAAGACTCGGCTGGCCGAAGAGCTCGTTCGTGAAATGCATCGACGCGGCGGCTGTGTCTTGCGCGGGCACGCGTACGAGACTGAGCGAACTCTGCCCTTCGCTCCCTGGGTCGATGTCCTCCGAGAGGGGCTGCGGCTCCTCGACGAGGCGATTGAGTCACGGCCGAGTCCGGTCTGGAAGGGAGAGCTCGCCAAGCTCCTACCCGAGCTCGGAGAGCCGCGCACCAGCTCGGTAGGCGGCAACCCCACGCGCGTCTTTGAAGCAGTGGCGCACTTCCTTCGAGATCTCGCGTCTTCCCGCCCGTTGCTCCTCGTCCTCGAGAATCTGCAGTGGGCCGACGAGACGAGCCTGCGGCTCCTCGCCTTTCTGGTACGACGCATCGAGGCGTGGCCACTGTCGATAGTTGGAATAGTGCGCAAGGACGAGCTCGGTGAGTCGACCGTCCTCCGTCGGCTGCTCCAGGAGCCGGCCGCACGATCCTCGCTGCGGCAGCTCTCCGTCGGTGCTCTATCGCGAGCGGATACGGCAGCCCTGGTCCGCACGTTGGCGAGCCGCGAAATCGATGCCCCGTCGGCGGTGAGGCTCGCCAACCAGGTTTGGCTCATGAGTGAGGGCAATCCGTTCGTGGTAGTGGAGAGCATGCGGGCACTCGAGACGGGGGAGATCGCGCCTATGCACGGCCGCTTGCCACTGCCGCGACGGGTTCGGGAGCTCATCTCCGGACGGCTGGAGCGGCTGAGCCCGCGGGCGCGTCATGTCGTGGCGGCGGCGGCAGTCGTCGGGCGCCAATTCGACTTTGCGCTGCTCGAGCGCGCCGCCGCGCTGGGCGAGTTCCAGACCACCACCGGCGTCGAGGAACTGGTGCGGAAAGGCGTGATTCACGGGATCGGCGACCGCTTCGATTTCACCAACGACACGATCCGCGAAGTTGTGCTCACGCAGATCTCCTCGCATCGCCGTAGAGCCCTCCATCGCCGGGTCGCGACTGCGATGGAACGACTCCAGGCCGATGACATCGAGCACCACACTGCCGCGCTCGCCAATCATTTCTCCGAAGGCGAAGTCTGGGACAAAGCGGTCGAATACCTCTCTCAGGCCGCGATGCAAGCGGGTACTCGCTCGGCCAATTGGGAAGCCGTCGTCCTCCTTGATCGAGCGCTGGACGCCCTGGGGCATCTTCCGAAGATCCAGCACACGCTCGAGCACGGGATCGATCTACGTATCGCGCTCGACCATTCGTTGCTACTTGTCGGTGAGGCCGCCCGAGCGCTCGAGCATCTCGTCGAGGCCGAACGGGTCGCCGAGAGCCTCGGCGACCCGTGGCGGCTCGGATGGGTCTCCAACTATTTGAGCGAGTATTTCAGAACGGTTGGTGAACATGATCGAGCACTCGCAGTAGGGCAGCGGGCGCTGAAGATCGGGACCGCTTTGGGAGACGTCACCTTGCAAGTGGAGACCAGGCTCCGGCTCGGCCAGGTCTGTCACGCGCGCGGAGACTACCGCGAGGCGGCTGATCTTTTTGGGATGAATCTGGTCGCTCCGACGGTGCCGACGCCGTACCGCAAAGAGCAAAGCTTGCTCGCGACCCTGAGCAGCCAGCGAGCCAAGACCGGACTCCTGTCGGTACTCTCACGCGTCTGGCTCGTCGGGTGCCTCGCCGAGCTAGGCGAGTTCGCCACTGGGCTCTCTGATGGGCAAATCCGCCTGGCCGAGTCCTCCTCGCCCACGGACCCGTTCCAGCTGATGCTGGCGTACCTTGCTGCCGGTCGGCTTCATCTAAGAAAGGGCGACATCGATCTGGCCATCTACCTCCTTGACAAGTGCCGCGAGGCTCAGCGGCTCGGCAATTTCGAGGTTTGGTCGGCGTCGATTTCGTCGACCGTCGGCTACGCCTATCTGCTCGCCGATCGCCGGGATGAGGCGGTGGCACTCTTGACCGAGGCGATCGAGCAAGCGGGCGCGACGAAATCGATGTTCGGCCATTCTCTGCGGCTGGCATACCTGGGAGAAGCCGTCTCCTTGATGGGGCGAACGGAGGAGGCACTGCAGCACGCACACTGCGCGCTCGAGGTCGCCAGAACCCAGCAGGAGCGAGGACACGAGGCGTATGTCCTTCGGCTCCTCGCCGAGATTGCCGCACGGCAGGAGCCCCTGGATCCCGAGGCAGCGGCCGCCGCTTACCGGCTCGCACTCGGCCTGTCTGAGGAGCTGGGGATGCGCCCCTTGACAGCTCAGTGCTACCTCGGTCTGGGCCGACTACGCCAGCGAGCCGGCCAGAGTCAGCTTGCGGAGCCGCACCTCATCACGGCGAGTGTCATGTTTCGCGAGATGGGAATGGCGCATTGGCTGAAAAAGGCGGAGACCGCCCTGGCCAAGTGACGCCTGGGCGCTCATCGTAGGGGTACGCCTTAGTCCTTGGCGTCGCCACGGGCAAGCGAGCTCGAGTCAACCAGTTGGGCCGGCCGGCCCGCTCTCAGCGGCGCACGTCGGGTCCGCCCGCCAGAACGTCGGCGACGTCCTGCGGGCTCACGAGCGCGATGTCACCCCACGTCGAGCACTTGAGGGCCGCCACGGCGGTGCCCGCGTCGACGGCCTCTTGAAGGCCGCGACCGCTCAGCGTGGCCCAGAGAAACCCCGCCGCGTAGGCGTCGCCGGCGCCGATCGGATCGACCATCTGGACGGCCGGACGCCGGCTGGGGCGGACGAGACGGCCGCCGTCGAGCACGGTGGAGCCCTCCTCGCCGCGCTGCAGGCTGATGGTGGCCTTGGGCGCCAGGCGCGCGAGCCCCTCGAGCGTCTGCTCGGGCGAGTCCGCGAAGCCGAAAAGGGTCTGCGCCTCGCCCTGACCGATGAAGAGGTAGCGCACGCGCGTGAGCACCGGCTCGAGAAACGCCCGCGCCTCCGCCGGCGACCAGAGTGTCGCTCGATAGTTGATGTCGAGCGAGACGGTCGCCGCTTCGGCGAGCGCGCGCTCCACGAGCGATCGCGGCGCCTCGCCGAGCGCGGGCGTGATCCCGGTGAGGTGCACGATCCGCGCGAGCCGTACCGGCTCCCAGTCGACCTGAGACGCCGTCAGCCGGGCGAACGCGGAATCGCGCCGGTCGTAGAGGACGCGCACCGGGCGCGGCGGCACGCCGTATTCGAGGAAATAGAGGCCGACCCGCGCCCCTTCGGTCATGCGCACGTGCCCGCAGTCGACCCCGTGCCCGACGAGCTCGCGCCGAATGCGCTCACCCCATGGATTCGCCGGCAGCGCCGAGATCCATGCGGTGCGCAGGCCGAGCCGCGCGCACGCGGCCGCCACGTTGGCCTCGGCGCCGCCGATCTGCAGATCGAGCTGCCGCGCGGTCTCGAAGCGCGTGGGGGACGGGATGGCCAGGCGCAGCAACACCTCGCCGAGCGTGACGAGGTCGTGCATCTAGCCGGTCTTCAGACGGATCTGAACGGAGGTCCCCAGGATCATCGGCAGGCTCATGTGCTCCGGCCGCCGATCGCCGCCGAATGTGATGAGCGCGGGCTGATTCTGCTTCGCCCACGACGAGAATCGGGTGAGATCGAATCGCGCGATCGGCTTGCGCGTCTCGGCGTCGACGGCCACCTTCAGGGTCAGCGGCGCCAGCTCGGCCCGGTAGCGGGCCTGCACGTCGTCCGGGCCTTCGTTACTCGCGACCTTCCGCCGGATGATGTGGGTGACCAGGTCTCCGTTGGGCTGCGCCGGCCACAGCTGGTCGGCGTAGTTGAGCGTCGCGCTGATCGCGTCGTCGACGAGCAGCCCTTCCGGCATCGGGACGACGTCGTCGACCACGCGCAGACGCCGGAGGAAGAAGGTTTCGCCCTTGAAGTGATAATCGGCCTGTCGCGCCGCGTAGTCGTAGGTGACGTCGGCGCGCGACTCCCGCCCCTTCACGGAAAAGAAGGACCTGGACCGCAAGGGCGCCCAGCGCCCCTGGCGCATGGCGCCGGTCGACTCGATCCGATTCGCGATCCCGTCGCCCTCGCCCGTCATCGCCACTTCGTACCGGCCGCCCGCCCTATCGACGGATTCCGCCAGGGTCTCGTCGATCCGATAGGTCAAGGCACCGTAGAGGAGGTTGACCTCGACGCGGTAAGGGGCCGAGTGGGCTTGGATGGCGGCGGCGTGGGCGCGTGCGATGGACGACATCAGTGGCGACAGAAGCAAAGCCAGCGGAAGGGTTAAGAAATCGCGGCGCGCGATGACCTGCCTGGACATGTCTGGCCGGTTCACCTATTCTAGCAGCCTCTCACGAGGGAACTTGGCCGTTTGACAGGTCACCTGCTAACGTAAATGCTGGGAATTTCGGTGGAAATGCGCACCAGCCTCACCGGGGGTTAGCCTTTCGATGAAGCACCAGCCCGTCATCACCGGACTCGGCATCGTTTCTCCGATCGGCATCGGCGTCGACAAGTTCTGGGAAGCCGCTCTCGCCGGCCGCTCGGGCATCGGCCGGCCCACTCTCTTCGACGGATCGAAACTTCCACCGGAGTGCCGGATTGTGGGCGAGGTGCGTGACTTCAACCCTCGTCTGTGGATGCCCGCCGCCACGGTCAAGGTCTCGGGGCGCTTCAGCCAGTTCGCTGTGGCGGCCGCACAGATGGCACTTCAGGACACCCGGTTGCACCAGATGGAACAGGGTGCCGGGAGTTTCGTAGTCTCTGTTGGTTCTTCGATGAGCGGCCTCGTTGATATTGAGCATTCGAATTTTCTGGCATTTCTGCGCGACGACACAATGAGACCTTGGACGGTTCTCGAATACCCAGTACACGCAGCGACGAGTCATGTCGCTATCAGTATTGGGGCTCGCGGTCAAACAGCGAGTCCCGCGACGGCCTGCGTCGCAGGCCTCGACGCGGTCGCATGGGCAGCGGACAGGGTGGCGGCGTCTCAGGCGCCCGCTGCACTCGCGGGAGCGACCGAGACGCCACTAGCTGCAGCTTCTATGGAGGCCTTTCGATCGCTCGGTGCGTTGGCGATGTGGCAGGGACGTCCGGATGAAGCGAGCCGCCCATTTGATCGACTGCGGTGCGGGCTGGTCCTCGCTGAAGGCGCCGCTATGGTCGTTGTCGAGGATGAGGAAACAGCACGAGCTCGTGGAGCGTCAATCTACGCTCGGGTGCTTGGATTCGGGAGCATCACAGAGAGCACTCACATGCGAAATATTGATGCTACCGGCGAATCCGCGGCCCGAGCGATGACGATGGCAATTGATTCCGCTGGTCTATCGCGACGCGATATCGACTACATCTGCGCCCACGGCAACTCCCTCGTAGACTACGACGCCTCGGAGACAGCGGGTATCAAGCTTACCCTTGAAGAGCGCGCTTGGTCAGTGCCGATCTCTTCAATCAAATCAATGTGCGGACAAGCGTTGGCCGCAAGTAGCGCGATGCAAGTGGTCGCGAGTTGCTTAGCAATCCGAGATAGTGTTGTGCCGCCAACGATCAACTATAGCGTTCCCGACCCGGCCTGCGACCTTGACTACGTTCCCAATTTCGCCCGACCCGCACGCGTGCGCACCGTCTTGATTCATGCCCAGAGCATCGGTGGGTCTCACGCCGCGCTGGTCTTGGGCGCCCCCTGCTGAGCGCGTGCGCGCACTCTCGCTCATCATTCTCGCTTCTCTGTTGGCAGGACTCGCCGCCTACATTTGGCGGGCCCGCCAAAGCAGCAAGATAAACCGGCGGTTCGCTATGCTCACCCTATCCATCGCCGGGTGGGTTCTAGGTATCGGAGGCGTCGAGAGCGGAGTCCAGACTGAGGCTTGGGGCCGCGTGACTTTTACCGCAGCATCGTTGATGCCAGTGGCATTTCTGGCGTTCTCCCGAGTTTTCCCAGCAACGAGCAAATGGCCAACTACGGCCTTTCTCTGGATGGCCTTTATTGTTGGCAGCATTCTGGCTTTGCTATCCGCAACAACTCGGCTTATCGCGTACGACATCTCGGTAGCGGATACGGGGATTCGCCGCACTTCCGGTCCGCTCTTCCCTATCTTCACCATCTACTTTTTGGTCTGCCTGATCACAGCTCTAAGCGTGTTCATAGGCAAATGGCGAAGCGAACGAGGGCTCGCTCGCGCCCAGCTGCAATATCTAGGTATCGGCCTCCTGACCCTCAGCGTCGGGGGGATAACAACCAACCTCGTCATCCCGATCGTCACGGGTCGATCGACCTTGAGTTGGGTCGGCCCATATTTCACTCTCCCGTTCGTCGCTCTCGTTAGCCACGCGATCATTCGCCATCGACTGATGGACTTGCGGATTTTCGTAAGTCGGGGATTGGCTTACGCACTTGCAATGGCGGCCGCCTCCGCAATCTTGATAGCTAGTGGCCGACTACTCTTTCCGGCCTGGGCCGCGGACACTGCACTTGTCCATCCGAATTTCGTCATCATCATGATCGTAGCTCTTGCCTTACTCTCTAACCCCGCTCAGAGATTCTTCGGCCGTGTCCTTGATCCCTATCTCCACAGAGGCATCGAACAACCTGTGGCTTTAGCCGGTGCCACGCGCCGCTTGAGCCGTCTAATGCAGCCAACGGAGCTCGCCGCGGAACTTCGGCAAATTCTCTCAGAAGTGCTCGTTCCAGAATCGTTCACTATGCTCGTCACATCGTTTGAAAACGATTCGTTCGAGAGGTTGTCGCCCGAGTCATATCCAGAAGTTGATGCTCCAGCCCTGGCTCGGCTATACGCGGGACAACCCAACACCACCGTTGTCATGGTGAATCCATTCGAGGAGATCGGAGACGCGAAGCTGACACACGTCGCGTTACGAGCCGCCGGCGTCGAGATTCTGGTGACTCTAGGCCGCCGCGGCCACTTACTTGGCTTCGTGCTCCTTGGCCCGCGGCGCAGCGGCGATGCTTATTTCAGGAACGACTTGACGTTCATTGAGTCACTTGCCGATCTTGCATCTATCGCTCTCGAAAACGCTCTCCTGTACCGCCAGCGTATTCACATGCTCGAATACTCTGAGCGGCTGCTGGAATCGCTCGATTCGGCGGTCGTCGCGGTCGACGTTGGAGGAAGAATTACGAGCTTTAACCCGGCAGCGACAAAGTTACTAGGTTTGAGCGATGAGTATCATGGTGCGCCGATGCATGTCCTCCCATCAGAGATTGGCTGGGCCTTGGTCCTAGCAGTTAGCGGGGGGTGGCATCCACATGAGGTCGAAGTCACAATCGACCACGCTGTCCGCGGCATGCTGCCCGTGATTCTATCGACCGCGGTATTGCACGACGACGAGCACCGTATATCTGGGGCGCTAGTGGTCGTCACCGATCTCTCCGCGGTCAAGGCGCTTGAACGAAATCAACGCAGGGTCGAACACCTTGCGATTATGGCTCGATTCTATGCGGGTATTGCACATGAGATCCGTAATCCGCTGGCGGCTATCTCGAACTTTATAGCGATGCTCCCAGACCGTTTCGATGATCCTGAGTACAGAGACACGGCCGTTCGACTCCTGCCATTGGAGGTCTCAAGAATTGTTCGACTAGCCGATCGTTTGCGTCTGATGGCTCCGAGCGAGGGAGGCAAGCTGAGCGACGTATCCATACCGCCACTACTTCACGACATTGTCGCTATTCATTCACCGACTTCGCACGAGCAAAACGTCAAGATCGAACTACAATGCGCTGACAATCTCCCAAAGATCCAGGGCGACCCTGGTCAGATCGTCCAGCTCTTTGTGAATCTCCTTAGAAATGCCATTGAGGCGATGCCCGATGGTGGCACTGTAACCATCGAAGCTGATCACTTGCCAAGTAGAATCGGGACAAGCGTAGTCGTAGTTCGTGTTCTCGACGAAGGCACTGGTGTTGATCCTGCGGTCCGAGCAAAGATATTTGACCCCTTCTTTACGACCAAGCCGTCCGGAACAGGCCTGGGGCTTTCCATCTGTCGAGAGATCGCCGATTTCCATCGCGCACGCCTGACGCTCCTACCTCGGTCCATCGTCGACGGCGGGACGATCGCTGAAGTCGAGTTCCCTTGTGCCGCCGCGGATCCGCTGCCGGCATGATTCAAATCTCGATCTACCTCACATCCTGTTCCCTTCTTGGACTGGCATTCCTTGTGTGGCGAGCTCGGCCGGCCAGCGCTACAAATCGCCTCTTCAGCGTCTTCACGCTCTTCATTGCGATCTGGAGCCTCTCGATTGCTTCAATGCTGTCCGGAGGGAATCTGTTTTTCGCATCTCGCGTGCCGTTTGCGGCAGCCAGTCTGATACCTGCAACCTTTCTTGCCTTTGTCTGTTACTACCCGACCCCGTCCAGATGGCCCGGGAGGACGGCGCTCTCTCTAATCTTCGGGATCGCTTTCGTCCTAGTCGTTGTCTCGCTTACGACACCGTTAGTAGTTGCGGACGCAAAAATGACGAGCGTTGGACTAGCGCGTCGGACTGGTCCTTTGTACCTGGCGTTCGCTACCTACTTTCTTCTAACTTGGCTTTCCGCTCTCGTTGTCATTCTCGCGAAATGGAGAAAAGCGCGTGGCCGAGCGCGAGTACAGCTTCACTACCTTGCGCTAGGCGCGATCATTTCGAGCGCGGGCGCCATAACCACGAACCTGGCCTTACCTTTGCTGACCGGACGATCGATTTACGCCTCGATAGGGCCGTACTTCGCTCTTGTTCTGGTCGCCATGATTGCGCACGCGATCATTCGTCACCGTCTCATGGACGTCCGTTTGGTTATTCACCGCGGACTCACATTCGCCATGGCCCTGCTGCTTTCTCTCATTCCAGTGGCTGCTTTGCTGGCGGTCGCCTGGCCAAGGCTCTCAGTTCATCTCGCTCCTGACGAGTTGGCTACCTTTATCATGGCCGTCATCGCTGTAGGCGTTCTGATCCCCCTGACTCGGGATGTTACCGGTCGACTCCTAGACCGTTACGTTTACCGCACCCACGTGAACTATCAGCGCACTCTCCGAACAGCAAGTGAGACCCTCACCGGCGTCCTCGATCTTGCCGCGCTGTTGCCGATCCTGAATCACACTGTTGGGGCTTCGACAAATGCGGAAGGAGCGTCGGTCTACCTCCGCGCGAACTCGCTGAGGCCAGACGCACGACTCCGCAAAGCGATTACTGAAAAGCGCGATTCTCAGAGCTCATTTGAGACGCCTGACGAAGCTCCGGATGAAGTCGTCAGCGCCCTAGCGCAGGTCAAAGATCTCCTCGTCGCCGACGAGATCGCCCGTGAGCGTCTGACCGCTGACCGCGAGCGTCTACACAGCGAGCTCGCCCGCCTCAACTGGGCCCTCGTGCTCCCCCTCGTCTCCGAAGCCGCCGTCATCGGCGCCATCGTGGTCGGGCCCAAGCTGTCCGGGGATCCGTTCTATCCCCAGGATCTCGATCTGCTGATGACGCTCGCCAATCAGGCAGGGGTCGCGGTGAAGAACGCGCAGCTCTACGCGCAGGTGCTCCTGGCCAACGAGCATCTCAACAACATCGTCTCCACGATCGAGAGCGGCGTGGTGGCCGTCGACGCGACCGGGCAGGTGAGCCTGTTCAACCGGGCCGCCGAGCAGCTGACGGGGCTGTCGGGCGAGCTGGTGCGGTTCCAGCCGCTGAGCGCGCTGCCGGCGTGCGTGGGCTCGATGCTCGCCGAGACCATCACCGGCGGCGGGGCCAGGACGCAGCCCGAAGTCCAGCTGTCCGACGGCACGACGACGCGGCCCATCATCTGCACGACGTCGCCGCTGCACGATCAGGCGGGCGCCGTCCTGGGGGCCGTCGCGGTCTTCAGCGATCTCACGGCGCTCAAGGCGCTCGAGGTCGAGCGGCAGCGGGCCGAGCGGCTCGCCTACTTCGAGATGCTGGCGTCGGGGATCGCGCACGAGATCAAGAACCCGCTGGTGGCGGTCAAGACGTTCGCGCAGCTCCTGCCGCGGCGACGGGGCGACGATCGCTTCGTGGCCGAGTTCGGCCGTGTCGTGGGCCACGAGATCGCGAAGATGGAGCGGCTGCTCGACCGGCTCCGGGCGCTCTCGCGGCCGGGGGAGCGGCCGCGTCATCCGATCGATCTGCGCGCGCCCATCGGGGACGCGATCGAGGCCATGCGGCCGGTCTTCGCCGAGAAGAGCGTGGTGCTGTCGGCGGCCATGGGTTCGGCGCCCTGCACAATCCTCGGCGACCACTCCGAGCTCGAGCAGCTCTTCCTCAACCTCCTCATGAACGCCCACGAGGTCACGGCGCCGGAGGGCATGGTACGGGTCGAGGTCGCGACGACGGCGGACCGTGCTATCGTCGCCGTCGTGGACACTGGCCCCGGCGTCCCGCCCGAGCTCCTGGAGCGGGTCTTCGAACCCTTCTTCTCCACCAAGGAGCGCGGCTCCGGTCTCGGGCTCGCCATCTGCGCCTCCATCGCTCAGACCCACGGCGCCCGGATCAAAGCGACCAATCGCGAGGCGGGCGGCGCCGTCTTCACGGTCGATTTTCCCGTCGCCGTCACGGCGTCGGTCCGGGTGTCGGCATGAACACGATCCTGGTCGTCACGTCGGACGACGCGCTGCGGGCGCGCCTCATGGTCGCGCTCGGCGAGCATTCCGTCTTCACCGCGCCCAACGACGCCGAGGCGCTGAAGACCCTGCGGCTCATCGAGATCGACCTGGTCGTCCGCGGCGGCGCGGGCATGCCACGCGACGTCGAGTCGTTCGTGGCCCGGGTGCGCGCGGTCGCGCCCTCCGCCCTCATCGTCGCGATCGGGGCGACCGCCGCCGACATCGAGACCGCCGACTTCGCGCTGCCGGCGACCTTCACGCAGCGCGAGCTGGACGGCGTGCTGCGCCGGGTGATCGACAAGCTCCGCCTGACACGCGAGATCACCGCCCTGCGCTCGAGCCTCGCGCCCGAGGCGCCGGGTACGCCGGCCGACCCCGAGGGGCCGTGGGAGGGCGCCGCGTTCGCCCGAGTTCTCAAGGAGTTCACGCGGGCGTTCGCCGCCGGATTCGATCTGCCGCGCGCGCTCGAGATGTTCCTCGACGCCATCGGCGAGCTGGTGCGGCCCACGCGCATGGCGCTGCTCCTGCCCGACGCCGACGCGCATGAATACCGCGTCGCGACCCAGCGCGGGCTGGCGCGGCCGATCGTCGAGTCGGTGCGCCTCCACGCCGAACAGGGCCTCGTGCGCTGGCTCTCGGCGCAGGGCCGGCCGGCCCGGCTCCACGACCTCACCGACCCGGAGATCGTCCGCGAGCTCAAGCTGCTGCAGAGCGTGCTCGCGGTGCCTCTCCTCGCCCACGGCGAGCTCGTCGCGATCCTCACGGTCGGGCAGCCGGTCGTGGGCTCGACGTACCGGCGCGGCGAGACCGAGACGCTCTTCGATCTCGCGTCGCACCTGGCCACCGCCATCCGCGACATCGCGCTGCACAACCAGCTCGAGCGCGAGCAGCAGTTCAGCGAGCGGATCCTGGCCCACATGTCGAGCGGCGTCATCACCATCGGCCGCGACCAGCGCATCGGCACGATCAACCGGCGGGCCGAGGAGATCCTGCAGCTGTCGGCCAGTGAGGTCATCAAGCAGGATCTGCGCGCGCTGCCGTCGCCGCTTGGCGACATGCTCTTCGACACCCTGAAGACGGGCCGCGCCGCGGCCCGGCACGAGATCCAGCTCGCGCTGCGCGGGCTCTGGCTCGAGGTCTCCACCTATCCCGTGCGCGGCGAGGACGGCGCGCCGCTCGGCGCCGTGCTCGTCTTCGAAGACCTGACCGCGCAGAAGGAGCTCCTGACGCAGAAGCGGCAGGTGGAGCAGACCCAGCTCCTGACGCGTGTGGTGGCGCGCATCGCCGACGAGATCAAGAATCCGCTCGTCTCCATCAACACCTTCATCGAGCTCATCGGGGAGCGCTACGACGATCCCGATTTCCGGCGGCATTTCTCGTCGGTCGTGCGTCGCGACGTGCGCCGACTCGTCGAGGTGTTCGAGAAACTTGCGGGGCTCGTGACGGAAGGTGAGTTAAACTTCACCACCGTGGACGTGCACACCGTTGTCGACGACGTGGTGACGGCCATCGAGCTCGTCGACGAGGTACCGGCGCGGCCCCTGCAGCTCGACGTGACGCGCGAGACGACACCACAGGTAGTGAAGATCGATCCCGCGCAGCTTCGCAAGGCGCTCTCGTATCTCATCTGGTATCTCGCGCACAACTCGCCCCCGGACCAGGCGCGCGTGTCGGTGTCGGTCGCCCGGCACGCCGAGCGCGAGGGCGGCGAAGGTGTCCGCATCCTGGTCGGCTCGCGCACCGCGGTGGTGCCGGCCGAGAAGCTGCACCGCGTGTTCGACCCCGTGCAGATGGTCCAGGAGAGCCTCATCGACGTGGGGCCGGCCGTCAGTCAGCGCCTCGTGGAAGCCGTGGGCGGACAGCTGGCGGTCCGTCAGGGCCGTCACGAGCTTCACTTCCTGGTCACGCTCCCGCTCGCGAATTCATGAGCACGACCGCCAACGCGCTCGGGCGCGTCCTCGTCGTCGACGACGAGCTGGGACCTCGCGAGTCGCTGCGGATGCTGCTCAAGCCGAGCTACGCCATCCAGACGGCCGAGAACGGGCGCACGGCCCTCGACCTGCTGCGGCGGTTCCAGCCGGACGTCGTGATCATGGACATCAAGATGCCCGAGATGGACGGGCTCGAGCTGCTCCGGCACGTCAAGCGCGCCGACCCGTCGATCGAGGTCGTGATGATCACGGCCTACGCGTCGCTCGAGACG
>JACXTT010003183.1_pt1 | contig 25572 bp, 21 predicted proteins | sample 9270951 | NCBI WGS metagenome assembly JACXTT01 (sample SAMN15532306, study PRJNA645909) | rock metagenome | isolation source: weathered quartz diorite | place: Puerto Rico | collected 2017-06-21
GCACGAGCCGCGCGACCGGCAGCCCCGCCAGGCGGGCCGCGCGCGGGTTGCCGCCGACGATGCGCAGCGCGAACCCGTACGTCGTGTAGCGCACGAGCACGTGCATCGCCGCGCAGAACACCAGGCCGAAGCCGAGCCCCCAGTGGATGTCGAGGCCGGGGAGGCTCCCGATCATGTTGACGTCGCCGATGGGAGCGGTCGAGGGCTTGTTGAGGCTCGCCGGATCGCGCAAGGGCCCCTCGACGAAGTGATTGAAGAGCGCGACCGCGACGTACGTCAAGAGCAGGCTCGAGATCGTCTCGTTGACGCCGCGATACTGGCGGAGCGCGCCCGCCAGCGCGATCCAGACGCCGCCGACCGCCATGCCGGCCAGCACCATCGCCGTCTTCACGCCGGTCGGCGCCGCGCCGCTCAGGAGGTGGCCGGCGATCGCGGCCACGAGCCCGCCGAGCACCACCGCGCCCTCGCCGCCGATCACCATCAGGCCCGCCTGCGCCGGCAGCGCCACGCAGAGCGCCGTCAGCACCAGGGGGGCGGCGCGGGAGAGCGTGTTCTGCCAGGAGAAGGCGCTGGCGAACGCCCCCTTGTAGATCAGCGCGTAGATCTCGAGCGGGTTCTGCCCGAGCGCCGCCATGAAGATCCCGAAGACGACCATCGCCGCCGCCAGCGCGCCGATCGGGATCACCAGCGCTTCGGCGGCGCGGCGCCACGGACCCGAGCGGTCGGACGCCATCGCCGCGGGATCAGACCTTGCCGATCACGCCCTCGACCAGATAGTTCATCTGCTCGAGCACCACGTCGGTCTGCTTGTGCGCCGTCCCCGCGGCGATGACGGTGCCACCGGCGTTGTCCTTCAGCGGGCCCTTGAAGATGACGAAGTCGCCCTTCGTCATCTGCGCCTTGATCCCGTCGGCGCTCTTGCGCGCCGGATCGCCGACCGCGCGGCCGTAGGCGCCGGCCTTGACGAAGCCGTCCTTCAGGCCGCCGCGCATGAAGTTGTTCATCGGCTTGCCGGCGATCGCGTCCTTCACGTGCGTGGTGTACGGCGTGGTCCAGCTCCACTCGGCGCCGGTCAGATAGCCCTTGGGCGCCAGCGCCGACTGGTCGGCGTGATAGCCGCAGACGAAGATGGAGCGTCGCTCCGCCGTCTCGACGACCACCTTCGGGCTGTCGACGTGACAGGTGACGACGTCCACGCCCTGGTCGATCAGGCTGTTGGCCGCCTCCGCCTCCTTGACCGGCAGCGCCCAGTCGCCGGTGACGATCAGCTGCGTCGTGATCTTCGGATCGACCGAGCGCGCGCCCATCGTGAAGGCGTTGATGTTGCGCAAGACTTGTGGAATCGGCTTGGCGGCGATGAAGCCGAGCTTCTTGGTCTTGCTCGTGTGGCCGGCGACGACGCCGTTGAGGTACTGGCACTCGTCGATGTAGCCGAAGTAGCTGCCGACGTTCTTGGGATGCTTGCCGTCGGTCCACAGCCCGCCGCAGTGAGCGAAGCGCACCTTGGGATACTTCTCGGCCATCCGGAGGATGTGCGGGTCGAAATAGCCGAACGAGGTCGGGAACAGCAGGGTCGCGCCGTCCTGCTCGATCATCGAGCCCATCGTCTTCTGCACGTCGGTCGTCTCGGGCACCTTCTCCTGCTCGACGACGCTGAGGCCCGCCATCTTCTTGAGGGCGGCGGCGGCCTGGGCCTGCGCCTGGTTGTAGCCGTAGTCGTCGCGCGGGCCGACGTAGATGACGCCCACGACCAGCTTGTCGGCTCCGAATGCACGGCCCACTCCGGCGAGCGCGCCGAGGGCGCCGGCTCCCGCGAGGCGCAGCAAGAGCTCCCGGCGATCGAGTTGTCCCACGAGGTCCTTCATCACGGCTCCTTGTCTAGAGGTCTTGGGCCCGAGCGCAGCCCGCCGGCGCCCGGGAGGCCGTCCAAAACAGCAAGGACCAAGCCAATGGAGTACGGGCGACTAAGTCGCGGTTCTATTTGCTCCGAGCGTCGGCAGGCGGCGCCGGCATCGACCCGACTGCCTGTCTCTTGGGCAGTCGCCGCCGGGGGATGACTAATCCTCGTGCGCTGCGCTCGGGCCGGGGATGCTAGCCGCGAACGGTCACGCCGCCCTTGATCACCCGCTTGATCCGGCGCTTGTCCTGGAGCACGGTGATGTCCCGCAGCGGGTCGCCCTCGACGAAGACCAGATCGGCCCACTTGCCCTTCTCGATCGTGCCGATCTCGGCCTCGAGTCCGAGGCACTCGGCCGCGCGGCTCGTGGCCGCCTGCAGGGCCTGCATCGGCGTCATCCCGGCCGACACGAGCAGCGCGGGCTCGAGCGCGTTCGCCGGATGGCCGTGGCCGCCCGCATCGGTGCCCGCGACCACCTTGACGCCGCCCGCGAGCGCGCGCCCGACGCTCTCGACGTGATGCGCGCGCAGCGCGTGGGCGCGCTCGCGCACGTGCGGCGCGGGCGACTCGCGGTGATACTCGTAGACGGTCAGGGTCGGCACGTAGAAGATGCGGCGCTCGGCCATCATCGGGATCAGCTCGCGGTCTTCGTCGAGGTAGCAGCCGTGCTCGATCGAGTCGACGCCGGCCTCGATCGCCACGCGCAGCCCGGCGCCGCCGAGGGCGTGGCACATCACGCGGCGGCCGAGCGAGTGCGCCTCGTCGACGAGCGCTTTCATCTCCTCGAGGGAGTACTCCGAATCCTTCGGTCCGTGGCCGGCGCGCGAGCTGGCGCCGCCGGTCGTCGCGCACTTGATCACGTCCGCGCCGGCCCGGACCATCGTGCGAACGGTCGTCCGCACGGCCTCGACGCCGTCGGCGACGCTCGAGGGCAGGCATGGATCGTTGTCGGCGGGCGCGCGGTGACCCGAGGGGCTCACGCGATCGCCGAGCCCGCCGGTCGGCGAGATGATCGCCAGCGACAGCACCAGGCGCGGCCCGGGGATCAGCCCCTCCTGGATGGCGACGCGGAAGCCCACGTCGAGCCCGCCGGCGTCGCGGATCGCGGTGTAGCCCGATTCGAGGATCTGCCGCGCGACGGTCGCCGTCCGGAGATGCCACGTCGACCGCGGCTCGTCGAGGCCCCAGCGCTTGGCGAGCTCGTAGCCGTGAAACGCCAGATGGTCGTGGCAGTCGATGAGCCCGGGCAGCACCGTCAGATTCGTCGCATCGATCACCTCGGTGCCGGACGGCCAGCTGGTTCCCGGCCTGGCCGTCGTGACGGCCTCGATCCGGCCGTTGTCGATCTGGATGACCGCGTCCCGAACCGGGGGAGCGCCGGTTCCGTCGATCAGGGTGCCCGCGCGGACGATCTTCATCGCGCTACTTCCCGCTGCCGCTCCTGGCGGCTTCCTTGGCTTTCTCGCGCTCGGTCCGCTCCTCCTCGATCATCTGGTACGCGAGATAGTACTTGTAGATGTTCGAGACGTACGTCGGCGTCTCCCGGCCGATCTTCTCGGCGGCGATCAGCTCCACGTTGTTGAACCAGACGTTGGGATTGAGGCCGCGCTCGGCCGCGGTGCGGCGCAGCCCCCGGACGCGGCCGGGGCCGGCGTTGTACGCGGCGAAGGTGAAGAGCCCCTTGTTGAGCCGATCCATCGGCTCGTTGGCGTAGTACTCGTTCATCATCGCGCGCAGGAACTTGACCCCGGCGTGGATGTTGGGGTCGATCTCGTTGATGTCGCCGACCTTCATGTCCTTGCCGGTCGCCGGCATGACCTGCATGACCCCGATCGCGCCGACGGGGCTGCGGGCCGTCTGCTTGAGCTCGGATTCCTGGTAGCCCTGCGCCATGAGCAACAGGTAGTCCCACTCGTACTTGTCACCGTACTTGCGGAAGAGCGTCACCGTGTCCTGGAAGCGCTTGAGATCCTCCTGCGAGGTGGCCCCCTTCGCCCACTTCGTGTTCTTGAGATACCTCGCCAGGATGTCGCTGCGCTGCCCAGACTTCTCGAAGCGCTGGAGAAAGGGGTCGAGCTCTGCCTTGAGCTTCGGGCTGTCCTTGCGGATCATCCAGGCGATGTCCCCGCCGGTCCGGACCTTCACGCTGGGGTTCGGGGTGAGCTGGGTGAAGATCTGCTTCCAGAAATTCGCGAGGTAGTCCTCGACGATGGTCATCTTGACCAGGCCGGCGTTCACCATCTCGAGGACGTCCTCGTCCTCGAGATTCTCGGGCGCCAGCCGGACCTTCACCGGCGGCTTCTTCGCCTTGGCGAACTCCGCGTTCAGGGCCTCGACGCTCTGGTAGTAGCTCGCCGACTTGCGGAGGTAGACCTCTTTCCCCGACAGATCGTCCACCGTCACGACCGGCTCGGCGCCCGGTCCGGTGACCAGGATCTCCACGACGTTGTGCGCGGTCGGGTAGGAGAAGTCCACCTGCTTCTGGCGCTCGGGGGTGATCGTCAGGTTGCCCATCGCGATGTCGCCTCGTCCCTCGAGCAGGGCCGGGACCATCTCGCCGCGGGTCACCGGGATGCACAGCACGTGGATGCGGATGTTGCCGGTCTTGAGCTTCTTGTTGATGTCCGCTTCCAGGAGCCGTGTCACCTCGTAGGAGAGCCCGCGCTGGACCGCGCGATCGACGAAGTAGAAAGTTTTCGAATAGGGCACCAGCGCCCGGATCAGGCGCCGCTTGACCATGCCGTCGAAGTCGCCGGTCCAGGCCTTCGCGGCCTCGATCTGTGGGAGTCCCTGCTTTTTCGCCGCAGGCTCTTTGGCGGGCGCCTGGGCCGGCGTCTGGGCGGCCGCGCCGGTCGCGATCAGCACGAGGCTGGAGAGGAGTGCTACGAGCCCGACTCGTCGCGCGACAATCGGCAATCGCATGGGGAAGCCCTCCAGACCGACGATCATAGCCGAAATGAGGGAGCGCGGGGGGCTGCGGCTAGCCCTTGACGGAGCCGGCCGTGAGGCCGGCCACGTAGTACTCCACGAAGAACGAGTAGATGATGGCCACCGGCACCGAGCCGAGCAGGGCGGCGGCCATGAGCTGACCCCAGTAGAAGACGTCGCCGCGGATCAGCTCGGTGATCGCGCCGACCGGTACCGTGCGCACGTCGCTCCGGCTCAAGAAGATCAGCGCGTACAAGAATTCGTTCTGGGCCAAGGTGAAGGCAAAGATGCCGGCGGACAGAAGCCCAGGCGTACAGAGGGGCAAGATGATACGAGTCATCGCCTGAAACCGGCTGGCGCCGTCGATCCGCGCGGATTCCTCCAGCTCGCGGGGCACGCTCTTGAAGTAACCCATCAGCAGCCACGCACAGAACGGGATCAGGAGCGTGGGATACGTCAGCATGACCGCCGTCAACGTGTTGCCGAGCTCGAGACGGTTGATGATGTCCGACATCGGGATGAACAGGAGCGGCTGTGGCACCAGATATGTCGCGGCGACGCCGATGGCGACGACGGCCGCACCGGGAAAGCGCATCCGCGCGAGCGGGTAGGCCATCATCGTCCCGACCACGAGCGACACGATGGTGGTCACGATAGCGACCAGCATGGTGTTGTAGGTCCACGTCAGGAAGTTGGTCTCGTACAGGAGATCGACATAGTGCTTGAGTGTTGGCTGATGGACGATGAGGGGCATGATCCGCGCGTTGTAGAGCTCGCGGTTCGGCTTGATCGATGTGATCAGCATCCAGTAGAAGGGAAACAGCATACCGACGATGAACACCGCCAGCGGTGCGTAGAGCCGAAGCAATCGCCGGCCGATTCCGCGCTCGCCGATTATCATGAGGTTCGGCGTCGGAGCGCCGTGGTAGGGCCAGCCGCGCTCGACGTTCGAGGGACCATGGGCTGGCCGTGCATCATTCCCGCCGCAGGTAAATCGTGAGACCGACGATCAGGATGGCGAGCGCCGGCAGGATCGCCAGCGCCACCGCGGCGCCCATTCCGAGCTGGCCGGCCGACATACCGATATCGAACGACCACGTCGAGAACACGTGCGTCGCGTTGGCGGGCCCGCCGTGGGTGAGCGCGTAGATGAGCTGGAAGTCGCCGAAGGTGAAGATCACGGAGAACATCGTCACGATGATCAGCACCGGCTTGATGACGGGCAGGGTGACGTAGAGGAACCGCTGCATTCCGCCGGCGCCATCGATCGCGGCGGCCTCGTACAGGTCGGCGGAGATGGTCTGGAGCCCGGCGAGCAAGGTGATGCCGTAGAACGGCGTGCCGCGCCACGTGTTGACGACGATCAGTGAGCCCATCGCCAAGGTCGAGTTGCCCAGGAACGAGTAGCCGCTGGTGATGATGCCGCCGTGAACGAGCAGCCAGTTCACGATGCTGAAGGTGGGATCGAGGATCCACATCCAGGCGACCGTCGACAGCGCGGTCGGGACGATGAACGGCAGCAGCAAGGACGCCCGGACCAGGTTTCGGCCGCGGAACGCCTGGTTCATGACCAGCGCCATGCCGAGGCCCCCCGCGAGCTTGAGCACCGTGGTGACCGTGACGTAGGCGAACGTGTTGCGGACGACCTGCCAGAAGACGGCGTCGTGAGCGAGCGTCACGAAGTTGGCGAGGCCGACGAACGTGCCCGGGTTGGCGACCCGCCGCTCCTCCAGGCTCAGGAAGATGCCGTAGAAGAACGGATAGGCGACGAACCCGAGCAGGAAGAGAACGCCCGGGGCCAGCATGAGCCAGCCGAAGATCCCCTCGCGTTCGAGGAATGCGCTGAGCGCAGACTGCCGGCCGGCGACCGGAGCGGTCCGCGCGAGTGTTGCCGGCCGGACGGCCATCGATTACTTCGCTTTGTAGATCTGCTTGAGCTGCGCCGCGGCCGTCGCGATGACGTCCTTGGTGGAGTCGCCGCGGCACGCCTTCGCGAACATGTCGACCAGGACGTATTTGGCGACGCTTTCCGACATGGCGTGGCTCGGTGGCCCGGGCCACCCGTGCAGATGCGTCGTCTTGAGCGACTCCTTGTAGGGCAGGTAGCGGGGCTCTGGATTCCACATCGGGTGGTTCTCGTAGGCGGTGAGGAAAGGCGCATAGTATGCGTCGCCGGCGGCGAGCCAGCGGAAGAGCTGCTTGTCGTCGTACAGCCAACGGAGAAAGGACTTGGCCGCCGCCTGGTCAGGCGCGTGCGTCATGAGCGCATGCGAGGCCGCCTGCATGATGTGGAAGCGGCCCTTGGGCCCTTGCGGGTTGAGCGCGTGATCGGTGACCTTGGCGATCTCGGGGAAGTCGCGCTTGGCCACGACGAGGATCGACGAGGCGTTGTTCGTGCACGAGATCTGCTCGCCGAGGTACGCCTTGTTGTTGCTCACATCGGTCCAGGCCAGCACGTCTTCCAGCATCGTCTCCTTGTAGAAGCGCCGGCAGAAGTCCACCGCCTTTGCCGTCTCGTCGGAGTCGATCAGCACCGTCTTGCCGTCCTTGTCGACCTCGCGGCCGCCGTACGACCAGAGGAGCGGGTAGAGCCAGCCGTGGTTGTCGCCGAAGCCGTGCCCGAGCTCGAAGCCGAACGGGTGCCCGTTCTTCTTGAGCAGCCGGCCGGCGGCCAGCAGGTCCTCCCAGTTGTCGGGGAATTTGGCGACGCCGATCTCCTTGAACCAGTCGGTGCGGTACACCTCGAGCTGGCCGATGTTGCCCCAGGGCAGCGCCTTCCACTTCTTGTTCACCACGACGGCGGGAAAGACGTTGTCATGCCAGGGGCCGATCTTCTTGCCGATGTCGGCGGCGATATCGCTGAGGTCGACGAGGCTCTGGTCGAACAGCCAGGGCCAGTTGACGCCGGTGCCGACGATCTCCGGGCCCGACTTGGTCTCGGCGATTGTGGTAAGCCGGGTGAGCATCCCGCCCACGCTGACCGCCTCGTAGCTGACCTTGATGCCCGTGAGCTTCTCGTACTCGGGGGCCAGGGTGTTGGCGAAGAAGTCATCGAAAGGCTTGATGAACGAACTCTCTCGGACCACCGTCATGGTCTTGGGGGCGGCAGTGGTGCGCCCGGCGGTGAGTGTCGTGCCGGCTAAGGCGCCGACCGTGATGGCCAAGAAGTCGCGACGTGTGGTCATGGGAGCCTCCCGGGGACGGAGAGTGTGCCGTGGACAGTATTCGCGCGGACGCGCGTCTGTCAAGCGAGGTGCGGCCGGACTATCTGACCTCTCGGGCGAGCTGCTTGACCCTCTCGCGCTCCGCGCGCTCCTCGGCCAGCATCTGGTAGGCGAGGTAGTACTTGTAGATGTTGGAGACGTAGGTCACCGTCTCGCGACCGATCTTCTCCGCCGCCACCAGCTCGACGTTGTTGAACCACACGTTGGGGTCGAGGCCGCGCTGGGCGGCGAGGCGCCGCAGCCCCTCGATGCGGCCGGGGCCGGCATTGTAGGCGGCGAACGTGAAGAGCCCACGGTTCAGCTGGTCCATCGGCTCGTTGGCGTAGTACTCGTTCATCATGGCGCGCAGGAATTTGACCCCGGCGTGGATGTTCGGCTCGATCTGCCTGATGTCGCCCACGCGCATGTCACGGCCGGTCTTCGGCATGACCTGCATGATCCCGATCGCGCCCGCAGCGCTGCGGGCATTCTGGTTGAGCTCGGACTCCTGGTACCCCTGGGCCATGAGCACGAGGTAGTCGATGTCGTAGCGGTCGCCGTACTTCTTGAACAGCGCCACCGTGCGCTCGAACTTCGGAATCTCCTCGCTCGACGTCGCCGCCTTCGCCCACCGGGTGCTCTTGAGGTATCGCGTCAAGAGCTCGGTGCGCTGCCACGAGCTCTCGGGATAGCGCGCCAGCCCGGCATTCAGCTCGGCCTTGAGCTGGGGGCTGTCCTGGCGGACCATCCAGGCGATCGCCGCGCCGGTGCGAAGCGCCAGGTCGGGGCGCGGCGTGATCTTCGTGAAGGTCTGTTTCCAGAACGCCGCGATGTAGTCGTCGGCGATCGTCGCCTTGACGATCCCGGCGTTCACCATCTCGAGGATGTCCTCGGTTTCGAGGGTCTCGGGCGCCAGGCGGATCTTGACCGCGGGCTTGCCGGCTCGCGCGAGGCTCGCGTTGAGCGCCTCGACGCTCTCGTGAAAGCTCGACGACCGGCGAATGTAGACCTCCTGGCCGGCCAGATCCTCCACGGCGCCGAGCGGTGGCGCCCCCGGCCCGGTCACCACGATCTCCGCGACGCCCTTCATCGCGGGGTCGGAGAAGTCCACCAGCTTCGCGCGCTCGGAGGTGACGGTCAGATTGCCCATGGCGATGTCCCCGCGCCCCCAGCGGAGGGCCGGCATGAACTCGCTCTGGGCCATGGGGATGATCGCGACGTGCACCCGGACGTTGCCGGTCTTGAGCCGCCGGTTGAGGTCGCGCTCGAAGATCTCGCTGATCTCGTAGATCAGGCCGCGCGGCACGCCGCGGTCGACGAAGTAGAAGGTCTTGGAATAGGGCGCCAGGATCCGGATGAGGCGCCGCTTGATCATGCCGTCGAGATCGCCTGTGAACGGCGTGTCGAGGCTCGGCAGCGCGAAGGCGGGCGGGGCCGGTGCCGTCTTCGCGGGAGCCTGGGCGTGTGCGGCGGTGGCGATCAGGCAAAGGGCCGCCAGCGGCGCGAGCGTCGCGACGCGGTTCATGGACGACCTCCATCACCCAGGATAGCGAGCGGGCGGGCCGGATCGAAATTCGGCGAGACACCCCCGCGCCGACGTTCTTGACACCCGCGGCCGGCGCGCGTATCAACCAGTCGGATCAGCCTTTTCAGGCCCAAGGGGGAACACACGATGCGCGCGACCTCGCGGCTGCGGCAAATCTTGAAAACCGGCACGACGCTCTTCGTCCCCGGCTGCTACAACGCGCTCAGCGCCCGGATCCTCGCCGACGTCGGCTTCCCGGCCGTCTACATGACGGGCTACGGCACCTCGCTCTCCCTGCTCGGGATGCCCGACGCCGGGCTGGCGACCATGACCGAGATGCACCTGAACGCGCGCTACATCGCCAACGCGGTGCCGGTGCCGGTGATCGCCGACGCCGACAACGGCTACGGCAACGCGATCAACGTGATGCGGACTGTAAGGGAGTACATCGGGACCGGCGTTGCTGGAATTCACATCGAGGACCAGGTGATCCCCAAGCGCTGCGGCCACGTGGCCGGGCGGCGCGTGATCCCCATCGAGGAAGCCGTCGGCAAGTACCGCGCGGCCGACGCCGTGCGGCGCGAGCTCGACCCCGACTTCGTCCTCATCGCCCGCACCGACGCCCGCGGCGCCAGCGGCGGCTCGCTCGACGAGGCGATTCGCCGCGCCAACGCCTATCTCGCGGCCGGCGCCGATCTGGCCTTCGTGGAGGGGCCGACGAGCGTCGAGGAAGTGCGGCGCGTGTGCCGCGAGGTGAAGGGCCCGGTCTTCTACAACCAGACCGGCGTGTCGCCGCGGTTCACCCTTGCCCAGATGCAGGAGCTCGGGATCGCCGTGACGATCGTCCCGGGCGCGACCTTCCGCGCCACCATCGAGGCGGTATACGACCTGGCGGTGGCCCTGCGCGACGAGGGACCGCTGGCCGAGGAGCGCTTCGCCGAGCGGTTCAAGCGCCATCCCCTGGGCGACGTGCACACCTTCGCCGGGTTCGATCGCGTCCGCGAGTGGGAGGCGCAGTACCTGCCGCCGGAGGAGGCGGAGAAGTACGCCGACTCGGTCGGCCACCAGCCGACGCGGAAGTGAGCGCGCCGCCCGTGCGCCGGCAGATCGTCGCGATGGGCGGCGGCAGCTTCAGCGTCGAGCCCGACGGCTCGGCCCTCGATGCCTACGTCCTCGGGCTCACGGGCAAGCCGCGTCCGAAGATCTGCTTCGTGCCGACCGCGAGCGGCGACGCGCCGGAATACACGGCGAAGTTCTACGACGCGTTCGCCCGGCGGGCCGAGGCGAGCCACCTCTATCTGTTCGGACGCCCGCGGACGGACATGGAAAAGCACCTCGCGAGCCAGGACGTCATCTACGTCGGCGGTGGGAACACCGCGAACATGCTGGCGGTGTGGCGCGTGCACGGGATCGACCGCATGATGCGCGAGGCGTGGGAGCGGGGTGTGATCTTGACGGGCGTCAGCGCCGGGATGATCTGCTGGTTCGAGTGCGGGGTGACCGATTCGTTCGGCCCGCTCGCCGCGCTGCGCGACGGCCTCGGCCTACTCTCGGGAAGCGCGTGCCCCCACTACGACGGCGAGCGGGACCGGCGGCCGACCTATCAGCGGCTCGTTCGCGGCGGCTTCCCGGCGGGCTACGCCGCGGACGACGGCGCCGCGTTGCACTTCGTCGACGCCGATCTCGTGGCCTGCGTGGCCTCGCGGCCGAAGGCCGGCGGCTATCGGGTCCGCGCCGAGAGCGAGACGGTCACCGAGACGCCGCTCTCGGTCCGCCTCCTGGACTGAAACGCGCGGAGCTCGATCACGGCGCGGCTCCGACCGCCCCGGCGCAGGCGGCCGGCCGCCCGCTCGCCGAAGTAGTCGATCACCCGGTCGATGCGCCGCGGCGAATCCTGCTTGAAGGGCGTGACCCGGTCGAGCGCGACCATGGCGTTCATGCCCCGTGCCCACACTCAACTTCGATGCCACCGCCGACCGCAGCGTTTACGGGGACTTCGTAGACCGCTCGCGCCGCTTCGCGTTTCCAAACGGAACACAACGTTTCTGGACGAAACGCCGGGCGCCGCTCGCGGGGCGCTCGCGTCTGCACGAGGCGCTCGAGCATGCCGCGGGTCGCGGCACCGATGACCCGGTCGACGACCACGCCGTCCCTGACGAGCAGCACCGTGGGCGTGTCCGTGACGAAGTAGCGGGCGGCGAGCGCCGGCTGCGCCTCCGCGTCGATGTCGGCCACTTCGATCCGACCCGCCGAGGCCTGCGCGAGGCCTGTCACGATCGCCGCGGCGCGGTCGCCGGCCTCCGAGCCGCGGGCGCGGAAGAGCGCCAGGGCCAGGCCCGGCCGCGCCGAGAGCACATCGTCGAGACCGGCCGGCCTCAGTCCGCCTACCGTCGCCACCGAGCTGTCCATGCCCGTTTGGACGCGAGCGGCGCGCCCTGAGATTCCGCCGGGCCGCGCCAGATCGGCCGGCCGGTCGAATATCCCGGCAGCGCGGGCGGATGTTCCGGCGCCCGCCCTCCGGATCAGACCGCGCCGATGTGCGCGGCCATCCGATCGCGCATCGCCGCGTCCGGCAGCCGGCCAACCGCCGCCTTGAGATTGTCGACGAGGTGCTGCGGTCGGCTCGTTCCGGGGATGACGCACGTCACCGACGGCTCGGCCAGGATCCACTTCAGGAAGAACTGGGCCCAGCTCTCGCAGTCGAACTCGGCGGCCCACGGCGGGACAGCCTGGGCGCGCACGCGCTGGAAGAGCCCGCCCTCGGCGAACGGACGGTTGGCCAGAACGGCCACCCCGCGGTCGCGGGCCAGGGGCAGGATGCGGCGCTCGGCCTCGCGCTCGCCGAGCGAGTAGTTCACCTGGACGAAGTCGAGCGTCTCGGCGCACAGCACGCGCTCGAGCTCGTCGTACGCGCTCGCCGTGTAGTGCGTGACGCCGAGGTAGCGGATGCGGCCGGCCGCCTTCCATTCTCTGAGCGTCTTGAGGTGCGTGCGCCAGTCGAGGAGATTGTGGATCTGGATCAGGTCGAGCCGCCGGGCGCGCAGCCGCTTGAGCGACTGCTCCATCTGCGCCACCCCGGCGTCGCGGCCGCTCGTCCACACCTTGGTGGCCAGGAACAGCTTGTCGGTGATCGCGAGCTCTCCGGCCAGATCGCCGACGACCGACTCGGCCGTCCCGTACATCGGCGACGAATCGACCACGCGTGCGCCGAGCTCGACGAGGCTCTTGAGCACGTCCTTCAACGGCGCCCGCTCCGACGGCGAGCTCCCGACATCGAACACCCGCCATGTCCCGAGCCCCACCGGAGGAATCGTCTCCCCGCTGGACGGAATCGGCCGACTCGGGAGCGGAGACGCCGCCCCGGCACCACCCGGCCGCACGGTCGCCGCAGCCGCCATCAGCCCGAGCACCGCCCGCCGCGTAAGCTGCCGACCCCGAGCGTCGTCATCCGGCGTACCCGCTCGATCCGCACATCGCGGTGCAGGTGCCGCCTGCGGCCGACTCTTTCGCACCGGGCACACTCGACGCACGACCGCACCTATTGAATGACCTCGTCCGCTCGCAGCAAGACCAACGGGGGGATCGTCACGCCGAGGACGCTGGCAGTCTTGAGATTGACGACCAGCTTGAACTTCGTGGGCTGCTCGATGGGAAGCGCGGCAGGTTTGGCCCCCTTGAGGATTTTGTCGACGAGATCGGCCGCGCGCCGCCACAATTCCTCCTCCTCGGCCCCATAGCTCATCATGGCGCCGGCCGTCTCGGGGTACGACCGGTCGAGCATGCTCGGAATTCGCTTCTGTGTCGCGAAGTCCACGATCTCCTTCCCGTGCTGGAGGGTCAGGCGATCGCCGATCAGGAGGAGCGCGCCGGGTCGCTCTCGGGACAATTCGGCCAAGACGCGCTCGAAATCCGACGGACTTCGTACTTCCAGGGGCTTGAGCTTGATGCGCAAGGTGCGCGCGGCACTCTGGACTTCCCGCCAAGAGCGTGCGTTCGCGGGGTTGGCCGCATTCCACATGACGGCAACCGAGGAGACGTTCGGGATCGCGTCGGCGAGCAATTGCAACCGCTTGGCGAATAGATCGGGCGCCAGCTGTGTCGTGCCCGTGATATTCCCGCCGGGCTGGGCAAGGCTCGCGACCAGCCCGACGCCCACCGGATCGATCGAGTTCGGCAAGACCACCGGAATCGTCTTGGTCGCGTTCTTGACGGCGAGCGCGGCGGGGGTCGTGGTGGCGATGATGAGGTCGAGCTTGAGTCGAACGAGCTCCGCCGCAAACTCCGGAAACCGCTCCGCCAGCCCTTCGGAGTACCGACGCTCCACGAGGAGATTTTGTCCCTCGACGTACCCGAGGTCCTTGAGCTCTTGAAAGAAGCTTTCCTCGATCCTCATCGAGGCGACGGAGATGAAGCCGATTCGCCAGACCTTCCTGGCTTGCTGTGCTTCGGTGACGATCGGCTGAACGACAAGGCCGAGGGCAAGCGCCGCTCCGAGCACGGCGCGCGCGCGCGTCGTGCGGGTACCGGGGCGTGCCGGGCTAACCACGACGGCGATGCTATTCTCACCATCGATCCCGCGCAAGGCGGTTTCTCGAGGCGGCGGTGGGAACAGAAAGCGGGCGATCGGAGGCAATCGTAACCGCGGCACCGCTAGCTACGATCGATCCCGTACTCCTTGAGCTTCCGCCAGAGCGTCGTGCGCCCGATCCCAAGGGCCTCGGCGGCGCTCGAGTGATTGCGGCCGAAGCGCTCGAGCGTCTGCAGAATGTGCACGCGCTCGGCGTCGGCGAGCGTGGTCTGCCGCGGCAGCTGGGGCGAGGGCCCGAGCTGCAGGCCCGCCGAGACGTGGGGCGGTAGATCGTCGGGCTCGACCGTATCGCGGCGGGCCAGGATGGCCGCGCGCTCGATCGCGTTCTCGAGCTCGCGCACGTTGCCCGGCCACGGGTAGCGGAGCAGCCGCTCGACCGTCTCGGGTGAGAGGCGCAGCTCGCGGCCGAGCTTGCCGCCCGAGCGGGCGAGGAAGTGCTCGGCCAGCGCCGGGATGTCCTCGCGGCGATCGCGCAGCGGTGGCAGCACCACCTGGATGACGTTGAGCCGATAGAAGAGATCCTCGCGGAAGCTGCCCTGCGCGAGCAGCGCCGACAGATCGCCGTGGGTAGCCGCGATCACGCGCACGTCGATGGTCGTCGACTGCGTCGCGCCGAGCCGGCGTACCTCGCCGCTCTGCAGTGCCCGCAGGAGCTTCACCTGGAGCGCGGCGGGCATCTCGGCGATCTCGTCCAGGAACAAGGTGCCGCCGTCGGCCTCCTCGAAGAGACCCAGCTTGGAGACCGCCGCGCCGGTGAAGGCGCCGCGCATGTACCCGAACAGCTCCGACTCGAGCAGGGTCTCGGGCACCGCGCCGCAGTTCACCGCCACGAACGGACGCGCCGCGCGCGGGCTGGCGTGGTGCACGGCCTTCGCGATGACTTCCTTGCCGGTGCCGGACTCGCCCTGGACGAGCAGGGTCGCGTCCGTCGGCGCCACGCGCTCGACGAGATCGAGCACGGCCTGCATCGCCGAGGACTGCGCGATCAGCCCGGGCAGGCCGTAGCGCTCCCGGAGCTGGGCGCGCAGATTCTCGTTCTCGCGGCGCAGCGCGCGGGCGGCCAGCGCCTTGTCGATCCGGTGATAGAGCTCGTCGGGCTCCTGGCCCTTCTCGAAGTAGTCGAGGGCGCCGAGGCGAATCGCCTCCTTGGCCGACTTCCACTCCGCGTACGCGGTCAACAAGATCACCTCGGTCTCGGGGGCGTGGGCCTTGGCCGCGCGCAGCACGTCGAGCCCGTCGCCGTCGGGCATGCGCAGATCGGTCACGACGAGATCGAACACTTCTTCCGCCAGACGCGCCGTCGCCGAGGTCAGGCCGTCGGCCTCGAGGACGCGGTGGCCGCGCTTTCTGAGCAGGAGCGCCAGGGTGCTGCGCGCCGAGGGCTCGTCGTCCACGACCAGAAGGTGTGCCATCTCACGCCGCCTCCAGGGGAAACAGCATGGTCACGCGCGTGCCGCGGCCGACCTCGGAGTCGATCTCGATCCGGCCCCCGTGCGCGCCCACGATGCGCTCGGCGATCGTGAGTCCGAGCCCGCTGCCGTTGGGCTTGCCCGTGTAGAACGGCTCGAACACGTGAGGCAGGCTCTCCTTGGCGATCCCGGTCCCGGTGTCGCTCACGGAGAGCGCGACGTCGCCGTTCTGGCGATTGACCTCGAGCGAGAGGCGCCCGCGCCCGTGCATCGCCTCGACGGCGTTGAGCGCCACGTTCCACAGCACCTGGATCACCTGGTCGCGGTCGAACGCGAAGCGCGGGACGGCCGGGTCGACCGCCACGCGCACGTCCACGCGCCCGGCGCGCGAGCGATCCCCGCGGATGAGCGAGCCGACGTGCTGGACCACCTCGCGAATGTCGCCGGTGGCCCGCCGCGCCTCCTGCGGGCGCGCGAACTGGAGGAAGTCCGACAGGATGCGGTTCAGGCGCCGGGTCTCGGTCCGGAGCGCCGCCAGGGTCGAGGCGCGCTCCTCCGCGGTCAGCTCGGTCTCGTCGGTCAGGAGCGCGGTGGCGTTCAGGATGGCCGCGAGCGGATTGCGGATCTCGTGGGCCATGCCCGCGGCCAGCTCGCCCGCCGTCGCCAGCCGCTCGGCCTCGCGCAGGCGCGCGTGGAGGCGCTCGCTGTCGCTGCGCGCGCGCTCGAGCACCATGATGATCACGGCGAAGGTCGACAGGAAGTAGAGAAGGATGAACACCGCGTGCACCACCATGTAGCCCGTCGAGCCCGGAACCGTGTTCACGAACTGCGTCGCGATGCGGTGCAACCCCCAGAGCGTGAGGAATCCGGCCAGGAGGCGCTCGCCGCGGAAGCGCGGGATCTGCGCCTGCGAGGGCCAGAACAGGAGGCCCGCCGCCATCTGGACGCCGCCGAGCGCGATGCCCACCGCGCGCTGCGTGTCGTCCGCGGCCAGGTCGCCCGCGAGGGTCAAGCCGACGGCGACGGCGCTGCCGATCACGACGTCGCGGGCGCGCAGGCGATATCCCCAGCGATGCGCGAGCGCGGCCGCCAGGGTGAAGCCGACCGCGGCGACGGTGGTGAGGTCGGTGACGAAGCTCGGATGATCGACGTCCAGCACGAGCACGTCCACGAGCTTGAGCCCCTTCGAGAGGGTGTAGGCGCCCCAGGCGAGGAGCAGGTACTGGAAGAAGCGCAGGCGGTGCGACTGATACAGATAGGCGAAGATCATCAGCTGAACCGCGAACGCGACCGTCGACACGAACGTCAGGATCAGCGGCGCCGGCATCAGAGCCTCCAGTTCAGTCTACGCTGCCCCGCAAATCACATGCCACGCTAGCCCCGCGTCGAATCGTGCGAAATCGCGGCGCGCTCGTTTCACTTCGAAACGACGTTTCACTGCGAAACTCTCGCCGGAGCCGATCGACGTTCGGCGCCGGCCTGGTTCAGCCTGAACCCGGCGTTTCGGGTTGGAACCCGCCGCGTGAACCGCTCGCGCACTCATCCTCAATGATTTCACCGTGTTCGCGCATGGCACGTCGTCTGCTCTACCGGAGAGCGAGTCGAACAAAACCATCAAGGAGGACGAAGTCATGAAGCGGAACAGCGCACTCGCAATTTTCCTGGGGACCGCGCTCCTGGCGAGCACGGCCAGCGCCTCGGTGGCGCGAGTCGAGAACATTCAGGCGCCGCGCTCGTCGAGCGAGGACATCCAGGCCCCGCGAGCCCGGATCGACGACATCCAGGCCCCGCGGTCCGGCAACGAGGATATCCAGGCGCCGCGCACGGGCAGCCAGGACATCCAGGCGCCACGGACCGGCAGCGAGGACATCCAGGCACCGCGCACGAGCAGCCGGGATATCCAGGCGCCCCGAACCAATAGCGAAGACATCCAGGCGCCGCGCGGCTAACGGCCGAACCGGGCGAGCGAGCCGTGCTCTCGCTCGCCTGGCGCGGCGGCGCGGCGCAGCACTCCTGCCTGTTCAGTCAGCACGCCGGCGCGCGAGAAGCGGGCACGCCCGGCGCGTCGATTCGGCGAATCCTCATTTCGGCCCGGACTTAGCGGGGCGCTCGACCCATCGGCGTTCCTTGGCATGCGCCGTGCTCGGCACGAGAGGATCGGACGAAGCCCGCGCAGGAGGCGTCGATGACGGATTGGTGGAGCGAGCTCGACGACGAAATCGTAAACTGCCTCATCGATCAAGAGTCCTTGACGCCGGCCGAGCTGAGCCAGAAGGTCGGCATGTCGGCCGAGGCGGTCACTTCATTGCTTGGACGGCTCGCGCAGGAGGGCAGGATCGCCATCCTGCGCGTCGCGCGCACGTCCGGCTAACACGGAGGCGAGATTCCTCGCGGCTTCGTCGAGCTGCCAGGTCGGGGCCGCGTCTCCTACCTGAGCGAGGGCGGCGGCGCGTCCACGGCGCTGCTGATCCACGGCTCCGGCATGAGCGCGCGCTCCTGGGACAAGCAGCTGCAGAGCTTGCCGGGTGCCGTGCGCACGATCGCGCTCGACCTGCCGGGGCACGGCGAGTCCGATCCGGCACTGCGCACGGGCGTCGAGGAGTATGCAGGCGCCGTCGCCGACGTCCTCATCGCGCTCGAGTGCGGGCCCGTCGTCGTCGTCGGGCATTCGCTGGGCGGCTCCGTCGCGATCGCGCTCGCCGCGCGTCGGCCCGACCTCGTGCGCGGGCTCGTGCTGCTCGCGAGCTGCGTGAAGCTTCCGCTGGTCGATAGCGTGGGCGAGCGCCTCGTCGCGTATCTCCCCGGGCCGCTCCGCCGCCTCGTCTTCTTCTCGATGGCGAAGAAGGTCCTGTTCGCGCCGGAAGCGCCCGCCGACGCGATCGCGATCACGATGCGCGAGCTTCGCGCCTGTCGCCCCGAGACCTTGCAGGCCGACGTGCGCGCGGCCCGCGCGATGGATCTGACGGCGCACGCCGCCGCGCTCGACGTGCCCACGCTCGTCCTGTCCGGCGACCGCGACCGGCTCACCACGCCCGCGCTGGCCGAGCGGCTGAGCGCCTTGATCCCGCGATCGCGCCTGCATGTCGTCGACGGCGCCGGCCACATGCTGCCGCTGGAGGCCGCCGAGCGCGTGAACCGCGAGATCGTGACGTTCGTCGAGTCGCTCGCCGCGCCGCCGCCCGCGTCGAAGGCAGTCGGCGCGCGCGAGCGGCCGCTGTCGAGCCTGCTCGACCGGCTTGCCGGGCTCGCGCGGCGCCTGCGCGGATCGTCGCCCCCGCACTGAGATCGCTCGCCGCACCGAGATCGCCCCGCCGCGACCGTCGTGATGCGCGCGGTGTTCGGGCTTTCTGCCCGAACACTTCGTCAGGCCCCTGACGCCCGGCCGATATCCCCGGTGAGAGGCCGGGCGCCGAATCGTGCGGGGGCACCCCCGCATCAAGAGGGGAAGGAGGCACTGCGTCACATGTGGATCGTTCGACTGGCGCTGCGGCGGCCCTACACCTTCGTGGTGATGGGCCTCGCGATCTTGCTGCTCGGCATCTCGGCGATCGTGACGACGCCGACCGACATCTTCCCCGAGATCGAGATCCCGGTGGTCTCGGTGATTTGGAACTATGACGGGTTGACGACGGAGGACATGGCATCGCGGATCACCACGTTCTCCGAGTACACGATCTCGTCGGCGGTCAGCGACGTGCGCTCGATCGAGTCGCACACCTATCCGGGTGTCGGCGTCATCAAGATCTACTTCCAACCGAACGTGAACGTCGAGGCCGCGCTGGCCCAGGTGACGGCCGTGTCGCAGACGATTCTGCGTAGAATGCCGCCCGGCGCGGTGCCGCCGTTCATCCTCCAGTACAACGCCTCGAGCGTGCCGATCATCCAGCTCGCGCTCAGCGGCAAGGGGATCCCGGAGGCGCAGCTCTACGACTACGGCATCTATCGCATCCGCCAGCAGGTCGCGCCGATCCAGGGCATCTCGCTGCCGCTGCCGTACGGCGGCAAGCCGCGCCAGATCATGGTCGACCTCGATCCGCAGGCGCTGCTGGCGAAGTCGATCTCGGCGGCGGACGTCAGCAACGCCGTCAACCTCCAGAACCTGACCCTGCCGTCCGGCAGCGTGAAGCTCGGCCCGCAGGAGTATCGCGTGAGTCTCAACAGCAGCCCCGACGCCGTCTCGGCACTCGACGAGCTGCCGGTGAAGGTCGTCAACGGGGCCACCGTGTACCTGCGCGACGTGGCGCACGTGCGCGACGGCTTCGCCGTGCAGACCAACATCGTCCGCCAGGACGGGCGCCGCTCGGTGCTGCTCACCGTGATCAAGAAGGGCGGCGCCTCGACCCTGACGATCGTCAGAGAGCTCAAGGCGCTCTTGCCCTCGATCCGCGCCGCCGCGCCGCCCGGCCTGGAGGTGAACGAGCTCTTCGACCAGTCGCTGTTCGTGCGCGCGGCCATCGCCGGCGTGCTCACCGAGGGCGCCATCGCCGCGTGTCTCACCGGGCTCATGATCCTGCTCTTCCTGGGCAGCTGGCGCAGCACGCTCGTCGTGATCACGTCGATCCCGCTCTCGATCCTCACCTCGCTGACGATCCTGAGCGCGCTCGGCCAGACGCTCAACGTGATGACCCTGGGCGGGCTCGCGCTCGCGGTCGGCATCCTGGTCGACGACGCCACGGTGGAGATCGAGAACATCCACCGAAACCTCGGGCTCGGCAAGCGCCTGGTGCAGGCGATCCTCGACGGGGCGCAGCAGATCGCCACGCCGGCCTTCGTCTCGACGCTCTCGATCTGCATCGTGTTCGTCCCGGTCGTGTTCCTGACCGGCCCGGCGAAATACCTCTTCACGCCGCTCGCCCTGGCCGTGGTCTTCGCGATGCTGGCCTCGTATCTGCTCTCGCGCACGATCATCCCGACGCTCGTGCGCTATCTCCTGGGAGAGGAGGCGCACACCGAGGCCGACAGCGCCGCGCCGTCGGGCATCTTCGGCCGGATCCACGCGGGCTTCCAGCGCCAGTTCGAGCGGCTGCGCGGGGCGTACCTCCACGCGCTGGAGAACGCGCTGGCCCGGCGCACGCGGGTGGTCGTCGGCTTCGGCGCGATCGCGGTGAGCGGGCTCCTGCTGCTGCCGTTCGTCGGCCGCGACTTCTTCCCCGAGGTCGACACCGGGCAGTTCCGCCTGCACGTGCGGGCGCCGGCTGGCACGCGGATCGAGGAGACCGAGCAGATCTTCGCCGGCGTCGAGAGCACGATCCGCCGGATCATCCCGAAGGATCAGATCCAGCTGATCATCGACAACATCGGCCAGCCGCAGCCGATCAATCTGGCCTTCACCGACAGCGTCACGATCGGGCCCTCGGACGGCGAGATCCTGGTGTCGCTCGATCCCGAGGCTCACGAGCCGACCGCGCGCTGGATGAAGACCCTGCGCGAGACGCTCCCGCGCGAGTACCCGGGCGTGACCTTCTTCTTCCAGCCCGCCGACATCGTGAGCCAGATCCTCAACTTCGGGCTGCCGGCGCCGATCGACGTGCAGGTGACCGGGTTCAACCAGCCGGCAACCCACGAGATCGCGCTGGAGGCCGCGGCGCGCATGGCGAAGATCCCCGGCGCGGTCGACGTGCACCTGCACCAGGTCGTCAACTCGCCGTCGCTGCAGGTCAACGTCGACCGCTCGCGGCTGGCCGAGCTCGGGCTGACCCAGCGCGACGTGGCCAACAACGTCCTCGTCACGCTGAGCTCGAGCGCGGTGGTGGCGCCGAACTACTGGTCCGACCCGCGCAGCGGCATCAACTACATCGTCGCGGTCCAGACGCCGCAGAGTCGGGTCGACTCGGTCAACAACCTCATGAACACGTCGGTGACCCCGGCCACCGCCGGGCCGCCGCAGCTCCTGAGCAACCTGGCGACGCTCGAGCGGCGCGAAGTCCCGGCTGTCATCAGCCACTCGAACGTGCAGCCCGTGTTCGACGTGTACGCCAACGTGCAGGATCGCGATCTCGGCAGCGTGGCCGCCGGCGTCCAGAAGATCGTCGCCGAGCTTCGGGGGAAGCTGCCGCCGGGCCACACGATCACGGTGCGCGGCCAGGTGCAGAGCATGAACTCGGCGTTCCTCCGCCTGGGTTTTGGCCTGATCTTCGCGGTCGTGCTCGTCTACCTGTTGATGGTGGTCAACTTCCAGTCCTGGCTCGACCCGTTCATCATCATCACCGCGCTGCCGGCCGGCTTCTGCGGCATCGTGTGGATGCTGTTCGTCACGCACACCACGTTCAGCGTGCCGGCCCTCATGGGCGCCATCATGAGCGTCGGCGTGGCCACCGCGAACAGCATCCTGGTGGTGACCTTCGCGAACGATCAGATGCTCGAGGGCCGCGATTCCCGCAGCGCCGCGCTCGCCGCCGGCGCCACGCGCCTGCGCCCGGTGCTGATGACCGCGCTGGCCATGATCATCGGCATGCTGCCGATGTCGCTGGGACTCGGCGAGGGCGGCGAGCAGAACGCGCCGCTCGGGCGCGCGGTGATCGGCGGCCTGATGGCCGCGACGTTCGCCACGCTCTTCCTGGTGCCTCTGGTCTACAGCGTCCTGCGGCGGCGTGCGCCGAAGCGGGACTTTCTGGACGATGCCGAGCCGCACGGCGCCGCGTCGCCGGCCGCTCAGGAGTAAGCGATGCCCAAGCCACGCACCGGCTTCAGTGTTCTCGTGGGTATGGCGTTCTTCGTGGGCCTGCTCGGCATCGGCGTGCTGCCGCGCCTGCGACAGAACGCCGAGCTCGTCGCGGCGTCGACCGCGCCCGATGCCGGGCTGATGCAGGTGAGCGTGGCGCCGCCGAAGCGGTCGGATGGGCCGATCGAGCTCGTGCTGCCGAGCAACATCCAGGCGATCGAGGAGACAACCATCTACGCGCGCACCAACGGCTACGTCCGCGAGCGCTACGTCGACATCGGCGACCGCGTCGCCGCCGGCCGTGCGCTGGCCCAGATCGACACGCCCGAGCTCGACCAGGAGCTGAGCCAGGCGCGCGCGGCGCTGGCCCAGACGCGCTCGGGTCTGGCGCAGGCCCGCGCCAGCTACACGCAGGCGCAGGCGAATCTGACTCGAGAGCGCGCCGCCCTCGAGCAGTCGAAGGCGAACGAGAGCTTCGCGAAAGTGACCGCGGAGCGCTTCGGCAAGCTGGAGCGCGACGAGCTCGTGGCCCATCAGGACGCCGACGAGAAGCGGACGGCGCTGGCCGCCGCCAGCGCCAGCACGGCGGTGTCCGAGGCCAACGTCGCCGCGATGCAGGCCAACCTGGGCGCGCTCGAGGCCAGCGTCGAGGCCGCGCGCGCCACGGTGGCGGCGAGCGAGGCCAACGTCCAGCGACTGGTGGCGCTCCAGTCCTTCCAGAAGGTGGCGGCGCCGTTCGCCGGGATCATCACGGCTCGCGGCATCGATCGGGGCGCCCTGATCACGTCGGGTAGCGGTAACGGCGCCACCTGGATGTTCAGGCTCGCCCACGTCGAGAATCTCCGGATCTTCGTCAACGTGCCCCAGACCTTCGTGCGCTCGATCGCGCCCGGGCAAGACGTGCAGGTGCTTGTGCCCGAATACCCCAAGCGGCCGTTCGTCGGCAGGATCGCCAGCACGGCCGGGGCCCTCGATCCCACGTCGCGGACCCTGCTCACGGAGGTGCGCCTGCGCAACGACGACCATGCGCTCATGCCGGGGATGTACGCCCAGGTGAAGTTCGGGCTCGTGTCCCCGGACCCCGTGTGGGTCGTGCCGGCGAGTGCCCTGATCGCACGCTCCGCCGGGCCGCAGGTCGTCGACGTGCGGCGCGACGGCACCGTGCACTATCTGGGCGTGCAGCTCGGGCGCGATCTCGGCCAGTCGGTGGAGGTGGTCACCGGGCTCAGCGGCGGCGAGCGGCTCGTGGTGAGCCCGCCGGACGGATTGAAGGAAGGCATGCGCGTCGTGGCCGAGGAGCCCAAGCGGAATTAGTGATAATCTTCCGCCCGGAATGCCAGGAATTGATAGCGCGCCGCGGACGATGTTCGAGAAGATCTGGGCCCGGCACGTGGTGGCCGAGGGCCCGGGCGACCACGTCCTCCTCTATATAGACCGACACCTACTGCACGAAGGCACCACCGCCGCGTTCGGACGCCTCGCGAGGAGCGGCCGGCGGGTGCGCCGGCCCGACCTGAGCTTCGCGACGGCCGACCACTATCTGCTGACCTCGCCGGGCTCGCCGACGAGCGACGCCGAGACCCACGGGATGGTCGAGGCGCTCGGCCGCCACACCGCCGACCAGCGCATCCTCTATTTCGGCGTGGGCGACCCGCGCCGCGGCATCGTGCACGTCATCGGTCCGGAGCAAGGGCTGACGGTGCCGGGCATCACCCTGGTCTGCGGCGACTCGCACACGGCGACCCACGGCGCGTTCGGCGCCCTCGCGTTCGGGATCGGCTCGAGCGAGGTCGAGCACGTCCTGGCCACGCAGAGCCTGTGGCAGAAGAAGCCCGCCACGATGCGGATCTCGGTCGACGGCCGTCTGGGTCCGGGGGTCAACGCCAAGGACGTGATCCTGGCGATCATCGCCAAGATCGGTGCCGGCGGCGGCGTGCGCCACGCGATCGAGTACGCGGGCTCGACCATCCGCGCCATGTCGATGGACGAGCGCATGACCGTCTGCAACATGTCGATCGAGGCGGGCGCGCGCGCCGGCATGATCGCGCCCGACGAGACGACGTACGCCTACATCGAAGGCCGCCCGCTGGCCCCGAGCGGCGCGGCGTGGGAGCGGGCGCTCGCCGAGTGGCAGGCGCTGCCGAGCGATCCCGGGGCCGTGTTCGATCGCGAGGTGCACCTGGCCGCGACCGAGATCGCGCCGACCGTGACGTGGGGCACGAGCCCCCAGGACGCGCTGCCGATCACCGCGCGCGTTCCCGATCCGGCGTCGGTCGCCGATCCCGGGCGGCGCGAGAGCATGGCGCGGGCGCTCGCCTACATGGGGCTCGATCCGGGTACGCCGCTCAGCGACGTCATGGTGAACCGCGTCTTCATCGGCTCGTGCACCAACAGCCGCCTGGACGACCTGCGCGCGGCGGCGCGCGTCGCCAAGGGCCGGCGCGCGGTGGTGCCGGCGTGGATCGTGCCCGGCTCCGGATTGATCAAGCGCGCGGCCGAGGCGGAGGGCCTCGACCGAATCTTCCGCGACGCGGGCTTCGAGTGGCGCGAGGCGGGCTGCTCGATGTGCGTCGGGATGAACGGCGAGACGGCGGCCGCCGGCGAGCGCGTCGCGTCGACGTCGAATCGGAACTTCGAGGGGCGCCAGGGCAAGGGCGCGCGCACTCATCTGATGTCGCCGGCGATGGCCGCGGCCGCCGCGGTCACCGGCCGGCTCACCGACGTGCGGATGCTCGGGGCCTGACGTGGAGCCGTTCACGCGACTCACCGCCGTCGGGCTGCCGATCGATCTGCCCAACGTCGACACCGACCGGGTCATCCCGGCGCGCTTCCTGCGCAAGGACCGGAGCGTGCCGGAGTACTCGCGCTTCCTGTTCCACGACGTGCGCTTCGACGCCGACGGGTCGGAGCGGCCGGAGTTCATCCTGAACCAGCCGCCGTACCGCGGCGCCCGGATCGTGGTCGCGGCCGAGAACTTCGGCTGCGGCTCCTCGCGCGAGGCGGCGGTGTGGGCGCTCGCGGCCAACGGCTTCCGCTCGGTGATCGCGCCGAGCCTGGGGGACATCTTCCATCAGAACTGCTTCAAGAATGGGCTGCTGCCGGTGATCCTGCCGGCCGAGACCGCCGCGGGCGTGCGGCGCCAGCTCCACGACCGGCCCGGCGCCACGCTCACGGTCGATCTCGAGACGCAGACGGTGACGGCGCCGGACGGCGTCGGGCACCGCTTCGAGGTCGACGCGTTTGGCAAGGAGATGCTGCTGACCGGCCGAGACGAGATCGGCCTGACACTGGGCTTCGAGACCAAGATCGCCGAGTTCGAGGCGCGCCACGCCCGGGAGATGGCCTGGGCGGTGCCCCCGCG
>JACXTT010003184.1_pt1 | contig 25564 bp, 29 predicted proteins | sample 9270951 | NCBI WGS metagenome assembly JACXTT01 (sample SAMN15532306, study PRJNA645909) | rock metagenome | isolation source: weathered quartz diorite | place: Puerto Rico | collected 2017-06-21
GGAAGACTATTGGTGGTGAGGGATGGCGGCATACTCGAGCGCGGACAGCGGTAAAAAGCAGGTCGACATCCAATATGGGGAGGACGATCGGCACAACCGCGAAGTTGACGTGGACGAGCCGCCCTCCGGTGACAAGCCGTTCGAATACGACCCGGACGCGGTGGAGAACTTGGCCCCCGTCTTCGCCGAGCACAAGGAAGGTCTGCTCGCGCTGAAGGAGATTTCTGAACTCTGCCGAGACAACTTTGACGAGGCATGGGACGGCCAGGCGACGAAGGTCGATCGGTGCAAGCGCGACATCGAGATCTTCCTGGGCGACCTGCCTCAGAAAGATCCGGCGTTCGAAAACGCGGCCAACGCGCACATGCCGATCATGCTGAAGACGATCACGCGCCTCTCGAGCCGCATCGAGGGGGAGCTCTTCGGCGACTGGTCGAACTTCGTGACCGCGGCGCCCATTTCGATGGCTGACAAGGACGCGGCCGAGGCGGTGACCCGGCACACGAATTGGCAGCTCGCGAACCGCATTCCCGATTTTCGACGGCAGGCCAAGCGCGCCGTGCTGCTCCTACTGCTCTACGGCGACATCATCTGTCAGTCGTCCTATGACCCGGTGCTGAAGCAGAACCGGCACGAGATGCTGACCCCGGAGGACTACGCAATCCCGCTCGTTCGGGCATCGACGATGCCGGACCTCTCGGACGTGCCCTACCGGTGCCGCATTCTGACGGTGTTCAAATCCGAGCTCGAGCGGCGCCGAGGGGAATGGTTCGACGTCGACAAGGTGCTCGACGAGAAGCCGCCTTCCTGGGATGACAACCCCGAGCAGCCGCTCACGCAGGGGGCGGCGCAGTCGCAGGGCATCGACGCATCGGAGAATGAGGACGCCGCCCCGTACAAGGTGATTTGGTACGAGGGCTGGATCGACCTGCCGGACCAGCCGACCGCGCGCTGGTGCAAGGTCATCTTCGAGCACGACTCGGGCGTGGTGTTCCACCTGTCGGTGCACGAGCAGGACAATTGGCAGGATGCTCAGCGCTACAACCGCCAAGTCCAAGAGGTGATGGCCTATCGGCAGGCCATTCAGGCATTCCAGGCGCAGGCGATGCAGATGCAGCAGCAGGTGCAATCGCTCGAGATGCAGGTGGGGCAGGCCGAGCAGATGGTCCCGCCGGAGCAGCACGCGCAGATGGTTCAGGGGCTCGACCAGGCCCGGCAACAGGCGCAGCAGCTCCAGCCCCCGCCGCGGCCCCCGTGGGCCGGCGGGGAGATTGACGATCCGGCGTGGAAGCCGGAGCCGGTGCGGAAGGAACCCATCAACCTGTGGGCGCATGCCGTGTGCATCGAGCCGCCCGCGGGACCGCTCGGGGTCTCTTTCGGGCGCATCGAGGCGGACTACAATCGCGCGGGCGACAACGCCCTCTCGAAGTTCATCGATGCGGCGACGCTCGGCAATGCCCCGCCCCTTCTCACGACGGACGAGGTGGAGTTCAAGGACAAGCCGAAGCTGGCGCCGGGTAAGCAAATCAAGGTGACGGGCGTCGACGGGTCTTCCCTGAAGGACGCCATCCTCCCCTTGCACATCCCGCCCGGCAATCCGCAGCTCGTGGACGTGGCGAAGATGTGCGACGAGATGGGGGAAGAGGCGATCCAGTCCCCCTCAGTGCTCTCCGGCGACTCGGGCAAGTCGGGCGAGACGGCGCGCGGCCTCTCGATGCGCGTCGAGCAGGCGGTCAAGCAGCTGTCCAGCATTGGGCGCACCGTGGCGGACTTCTTCGTCCAGGTGATGAAGAACAACGGGCTCCTCAACGCGAGCTACCTCGACGACGAGGAGCTCTACGCGCTGCTCGACCCGGACTCGAAGGTGCTCCAGGAGCACAAGATCGGCCGGGCGCTTTACGAGCCATCGTACCTCTTCGAGTTCCGCGCGGACATGAACTTCACGAGCCGCACGCAGAAGATTGGCGAGGCGGACGAGATCCTGCGGATGCTTCTGTCGGTGCCACAGATCCAGGTCGACATGCCCATCATCCAGTACTCGATCAGGAAGAGCTTGGAGGCGAGGGGGTACAAGGATTACGCGATGTACCTCGGGCCCCAGATGCCCCCGCCGCAGACGCCGATGGGCATGCAGCCGCCCGCCCCGCCGGGGATGCCGGGCGCGCCGCCCGGCGCTCCGCCAGGACCTGGTGGGCCTCCTGGGGCGGGCGCTCCGGGCGCGCCGGTGGCGCAGCCGCCGACGCCTCCCGGGATGAACCAGCCGCACCCCGCGGGGGCCTTGCCACCGGGGGTGTCGCCAGCTCCGCGGCCTCCCGGGCACCCAAGCCCGCCGGCACCTCAGCGTTCTCCGGGGCCTACGGCATGAAGGCTGCAGGAGTTACAGCATGGATCACAGCATGACTGAAGCGGAAGAGCGGCTCATTCGACTGATCACGGCAGATGACGCCGTAATCGAAGACTCTTTCATCAAAGAGGCAATTGAGGCGGTGCGCGACGAGCGCGAAAAGGTGGCGCTGAGCAAGTGCAAAAATGAGGTGGAACGCCTACGCGCGTCATGGGCCAAGCTGCAGCAGTTCAAGCGCGATCTCGGCGACGAGGTTCGGGCGATAGCAGAAAAAGCTGGAGTTCCAGAAGGTGTGATCTGGCCGCTCGTGAGGGGAACGAAAAACGGGTAGGACGACGTGGACAAGGCCCAATGGCAGAACACGCTTGGAACGCAGACGCTTCTCGCGGAGCTTCAGCAGAAGCGCGAGAAGGCGGTGGCAGCGCTCATGACGCGCGCGCGGGACAGCGGGGACCCTTTAGTGCGAGCGGCCTATACGGCGGTCAGCACGGTCGACATGGTGATCGACCTCATCGAGAAGGAAGAGAAGAATGATTGAAACGGCGAAAGGGTCGGTCAACTTGCCCGACGCGGTGACCATCAGTGACGAGATGGCCCGCAAGAACATCGAGCAGATGGAGAGGGCCACGGCCGAGATCAAGGCGAAGATGTCCGGTCCTGGGGGCTTGGCGCTGCCCGACTTGCTCGACCAGCGCCGGATGAATTACGGTATCCCGGATGGCGCCTTTCGAGTGCAATCGGTCTACGAGCGGTGCCTCATCTTCCAGATCTCGCCGATGTCGTCGGAGACCGAGAAGTTCGGAGATACCCTCATCATCAAGCCAGACGTGACGAAGGACCGTGAGCGCGTGGAGAGTCCGCGGGGAATCCTGGTGTCGGCCGGACTCCGGGCCATGGACATTCTCGAGTCGAACGGGATTCAGCTCGGCCACATCGTCACGTTCATCAAGTTCTCGCCCTACCGCATTCCGGTGGACTGTATTGGCGGGAAGTGGATGTACCTCATGCAGGTGGATGCGGGGGACATCACGGGAGACGAGGACCTCGGCGTGGAGCTCCGCGCCGGCAGACGACGGCTTCTCTTCGACGACTCGTCGGGGGAGCACTATATCGAGGGAACGAAGAACCGGCCCATGGCGCCCCATGTGTCGACCGACCTGTGAGGTAACCGATGCCTGGCCAAATCCGATTGCGTGACGGAAACCCGGAAGAGACGCCCAAACCGAAGAAGGACAGGGCGAAGGAATTCCTCGCCGCCACGAAGCGCTCCACGGTGAAAGAGTCGGCGGGGGAGACGTCCGAAGTCGACCTCGACGAAGAGGACGACGACGAAGGGGAAGAAGTCGAGGCGGATGCGGCTCCAGCCCGGAGCCGGCCATCGAAGCGTAACCGCTACGCCGAGCAGCGCGAGCGCGCGGACAACGCTACGAGAGAACTCGAAGAGCTCAAGCGGGCGCGGGAAATCGATCAGGTCCGGCTCGAAAACGCGACGCGCTACGCCAACGGCGTACAGCAGATGCTCGGCTCGGGCGGCCAGCCGCAGAAGGACAAGTATGACGTAGAGCTCGACGCTCTTCGTAAGGAAGAGGAGTCGCTTGTCAACGCGTTCCAGGCCAAGCGCGCGGCGCTTCCGCAGGGGCAAGACTTGCCTCAGGAGGAATGGGAGAAGCTTCGGGCCGCCCGGTTCGATCTCACCAATCGCCAGCAACGTGTGAACGCGGAAAAGGTTCTCTCCGGGCGCCCGCAGGGGCCGAACGCGGAGCAGATCAAGGCGGATGTTGTCGCGCAACAGTTACTCGAGAAATACCCGGACGTGTTTGGCGACCGGCAGAAGGCGGCCTACGCGGCGAACATCTACAACGCGCACCGCATCAAGAACCCGGAGGCGACCGATGCGATGGACGTGGCCGTGGACGAGACGCGCAAGGCCTACGGGCTCACGGCCTCTCGGCCGTCGAATGTGCAGCGCTCGCGACTAGTCGGGGCTGGCGTGACATCGATGTCGTCGGCCTCGGGAGCGACTCAGCGCAAGCTCACGCTCACGCCCGACATGCAGCGCATCGCCGAAAGGCGGTACAAGAACCTGCCGCCGGAGGAGGCCCACAAGAAATGGGCGAAGCGTATCGGGCCGGCGCTCTTGGCCAAGGAGAATGGGTGATGGAACAGCTACCTGATAACTGCCATCATTGCGGAGCGCCGCTCCTACTGAAGAACCTGTACGTGGACGACGGATGCCCGTGCAATAGCGGTCGTGGTGTGAACCTGGCTCCGCGCGAGTGCCGCGTGTGCTTGACGGCGAACTGTGTTAAGCCCGGCCATCGGCTGATGGCGCTATTCGGTCCGAACGTGGGATTGAAAGACGAAGAGAAGGTGCCGGAGACGCTTCGCACCGCTGACTTGACCAAGCTGACGGAAGAGGACTTCGAGCCTCCGAAGCCGCTGGAGCCCGCCCCAAAGAAGAAGCGGGGCTTGACAGGCGACTGAAGCCATGAAAGCCTGACGATTACGGTGGTCGGCCTGGAAACGGGGGCCGATTCGCCAGGTAACGGTGACCGGGGAATCCCGCCCCGACCCGCCTGAAAGCCGAGGGAGAGAAAGGCAATTCCTCTCTTGGCAGCTCAGACGCACGTTACCCCCAAGCGGAAAGACCCGAAGCCTCGCCCCGTTGTGGGCGGGATGGACTACCGGGTCCAGCTCAAAAACAAGGACATCAACAAGCACTACGTGTGGGCGTACGAAAACGCCGGGCACACAGGGCAGGGTCCTGAATACTTCTCGATGATGGGCTACAGGCCCGTCGTCGCGGGCAAGGGCACGCCGGAGTTCGGCTGGGGGCCGGCGGAAGAGGGCAAGCCCATTCGCTCCATGGGGCATGTGCTCATGGAGGTGGACCTCGAGACGCGCGCGGAGATCGAGCAGTTCGGCGCCGATGGCCAGAGCGGCCAGAACGGTGCGGACCAGCTTGAGGCGCGGGTCATCGACAAGGATGTCGGTGTGGACCTCGTGAGAGGCATCCACCCGCGGCGCAAGCGCAGTGGAGATCTCTTCGTCTCGCCCGACTACGGGCACGACGCGCACGTCCCCGATCCGGGGCAGGAGTGAGCGACATGTTTGCGTTCGATCAGCATTTTAGTGGCCAAGCGTCGGTCAGTGTTGGAACGACGACCGCTGTCGTGACGATACCGCTCGCAACGGCGGATGTGCCGTTGTCAGCCGACCGCTGGTGTGAAGTAACGGCCCAATACCGCCTAATCGGAACAGGACCCAATCATGCGGCACAGGTCATCGAGCAGGTGATTCTCGTCAAAGGCGGGACCGTGCCGGCGGTCGCAGGAGGCGACACGCCATACAACGCGGCCTCGTCGCCGGGTCCCAATGTGTCGTCTGGCTATTCAATCAACGGCAGCGGCGATCTGGAGATCACGGTAACTGCCGGCGCGGGAGGCGGCGCAGCCGCCGTGCTCGCATTTGTCGAAGTAAAAGCCGCCTGGTTTGGCGTCGCCTGAGGAGCGAGTAATGGATAATCAAGCATACTATGGATTCAGGCTGTTCCGCGGTGCCGGGTTTGGCTCGGCCATCGGTACACCGCAAGTGCTTCGGGTCCCGGTGGCGTCGAACTATGACAGCACGACGCCGACGGGTGGTACCGCGGGCGTGGGCTTCACCGTCGGAGATGTGGTGTCGCAAAAGAGCGACGGCACCGTGCAGCATTGCGTGGTGGATGCGACGCCTACTCCGGGCGAAAACTCGGCGGCCCTGGGTGTGGTCGTCGGAATCGAGCCGTGGTTCGATTCCTCGATCGGTCAGGCCGGCGCGCTGCGTCGGACTCCGACGCTCCCCGCGGGCGTGATCTATGGGACCAACCTCGAACGACAGTCCAATCTCCTGATTGTGTCGATGGCCGGCAATGTGTTCGAAGTCGATGTCAACGATAATACGACGGCGACGACGCAGGCCGCGTACACCGCATTCATCGGAGAGCAGGTGACGCTCGTCTATAACGCGGTGGCCCCGAAAGCGTTCCCGCGAATCAACATTTCGACGCACACCGTTGGCACTGGTACCCAAGGCCAATTTCGAATTTTGGGCATCTCGCCCAACTTCGCCAACCAGGACTTCTCCGGGTTGAACGTGAAGCTTCTGGTAACGGGCAACATTGTGCAGGACGCCCCCTTCCAAGTAATTGGCGTCTGAGAGGGAGCCATGAGCGAAGTCTTTACATCCGTCATTGCAAACAGCCTGAAGCTCACGCTCGATACCATCGTCGACGACGACATGGGCGACATCCGAAGCAAGCTCGTGATGCCCAAGTACTTCGACGAGGGCAACATGAAGGACAACTTCGTAGATGACCTCGAGTACGCCGGCCCGGGGCTCGCGTCGGAGAAGCCCGAGGGGCAGACGATGGCGATCGGCACCATCCGCGAGGGTGTACTGACCCGGTACCAGAGCCACACCTTCGCCCTTCAGCTCATCATCACCGAAGAGGCGATGGAGGACGCGAAGTACGACGAGGTGCTCTCCGCGGCCGAGCGCCTCAATCGCGCGATGTGGAAGACGGTGGAGTTCGACGCGGCGAACCAACTCATTCGCGCGTTCAATACTAGCTTCGTCATTGGCGATGGTCTCCCGCTCGCGAGTGCGAGTCACACGCTCCCGAACGGCGGAACGTTCTCCAACATCATGGCGACGCCCATGAGCCCGAGCCGGATGGCGCTCCAGATCGCCACGACGCAGCTCATGAAGTACCCGGGCCACGATGGCCTGCCCGAGGGGCGCAACCCGAAGTGCGTGGTCTGCCCGGTGGACCAGTGGTTTGCGTGGAAAGGCATCCTCGGCTCGAGCTACGCGCCGGAGCCGGGTGCATTCAACGAGATCAACGTTCTCAATCGAGACTACGATATCGACATCGTGAAGGTCGTGTATTGGACCAACACCACGACCAACTGGATCGTGCTCACCGACAACGACGAGGGTCTGTCGTGGAAGTGGCGCCGCCGCCCGCGTGGCCGCTCGTGGGTGGAGAACGACAACACCGTCATGAAGTACGGAATCACGGCCCGGTGGGCTCGCAACTGCTCCGACCCGCGGGCCGTACTCGCTGTCAATGCCTGAGGAGATGCCATGACGCAATCGTTCATCATCCCCCAGCTTCCCTTCGCGCAAGCCGGATACGGCTTCCGAACTCCGTTCGGCGTGCTTCTTCCGCCGGGCTCACAAGTTGCGGCATACGTGCGCTCGACAGGGCCGCAGTCCGGCGACGATCCGAGCATCAGCCCGAACCTCGTGGCCACATTGGCGTCCGGGCTCGCACGCGTCAGGGCCGGGCTTGGCGATACTGTGTTCGTGCTCCCCGGTCACTCGGAAAGCGTTGTCGACGCGACGATGCTGAACAATCTCGTTGCGGGAACGCGCATCGTTGGGGTTGGCCAGGGCGCAAACATGCCCAAATTCACCTGGACCAATACGGCCGGTCAGTGGGCATTGAACGACAACGATGTTACCGTGGCCGGATTGCGATTGGATCTCACCGGGATTACGGCAGTGGTGAGTCCGATTGCTCTCTCCGGTGCCGACAATGTCTTCGCTGAGTGCGATGTGATAGTGGCCTCGGCCACCAACAAGCCGACTGTTGCGCTGACGGTCTCCGCCGGAGCCGACCGAAGTGCAATCGTCAATTCCGTCTTTCGCGGGTCCTCGGCGCAGACACTCACCAATGGGCTTCTTTTTTCAGGCATCGTGGATCGCTTTCGCATGGAGAATGTGGAATGCGACTTCGCGGCGGTTGCGGCCACTGGCAACATTGCCATCACCGCAGCTGTGACCTCGTTCATGGGTTACCGTCTTCGATTGCGGAATACGGTAGCCAACTCCACGGCGACACTGTCGATTGCCAACGTGGCCGCGACGGGATTGCTGTGCGAGGTGTACTCGCAATGCACGACGACCGGCGCGGGCAACACTAGCCGCGGAATTGTGTTCGCGGGCGCAACGGCCATCATGAACTGCATTCAATGCTACCAGGGCGGCGACTTGGCGGCGGCCACAAAGAGTGGCGTCATCAATCCTCCAGCGGTAACTACGTGAGCTGCCATGGCTGGGCGCACGATAGGGCGTCATTGGGATCGCGGAGTCAAAGGGGACTTCGCGTGGCCCTGCGACTATTGCGGCGTGACGTGGCGCCGATCGCAGCTCCGCATTGACGGCAGCGGTCTTTTCGTCTGCCCGGACGAAGGGCCTGGGCTCGACAATCTCACACTCACCGAGGGCAACCAGGATCTGACCCCGGACTACGATTCGATCGGCTCTGGCAAGGGATATTCGCCGTGACCCGTGGTAGAATTCCTGCATGGGCCAAGACGTCGATGAGCCCACGTGGAAGGAGTGCCCGGAGTGCCGCGGCCTCGGGTGGACCGGCCTCGAGCCGCTGCTCGGTGCGTGCACGCCTAAGAAGGGTGGTTGCTGGTGCCGAATTGCTTGCGATCTCTGTGCTGGGCATCGCTACGTCCCGCCATACGAATACGAGCGGTGGCGAAAGCGGTCGGGGGTGACCGGTGGCAATCGCGACGACGACCGGAAGGGAAATCACCGTTGATGGGATCGTGCTCGCCGCTTACCAGCGCGCGGGGCTCCTGTCGGAATACCAGGCGGTCGACTCGGCGAAGAGCGCGGTCGCGCGGAACCTGCTCGACACCATCTGCAAGGGACTCGAGGCAGAGGGCATCATGGCCCGCTCCGTCTCGTTTCAGCTCATCACGCTCGCCACGGACACGTTCCGGTATGACATGCCCTCCAGTGTGCTGGACGTGTTCGGGGCGGCCATGTGGATCGACCCGACGCAGGCGCTCACGCCGGACGCGGCCAACGAGCTCCTGGTCACCGAGAAGACGCGCGACGAGTGGCAGCGGCTCACGAGCAAGGACGCGGAAGCGCGCCCGCTCTTCTACTACGTGCACCGGCAGGCCTCGCCAATTCAGGTGTGGGTCTGGCCTCGCCCCGGGGCGTCAGAGAATGGCGGGCTGATTCGCTTCCAATGTCACCGGCTGCGCGCCGATGCGAACGATGGCGCGGTGACGCTCGATTACGAGGTCTACTGGGAGCAGTATTTCATTTGGGAGCTAGCTTACCAGCTATCCCTCGGGGCTGGCATGGACCTCACCCGGTGCGTGCACCTCTCGAGCGTGGCGGCCGATAAGAAGCTCGTGGCCAAGCGATACTCCATGCAGCGGCCAGGGGTGCAGTTCACCGTGGGCCACCGTAGTGGGGCGAGGCGATAGATGCTGATCCTCAACAATGGAAGCGGCGAACTGACGGGTGACGATCTAGCGCTTGCGGCACCGCTGCAAACACCAGGCACGGTATGGTTCGTCAACTCCGCTACGGGCACGGATGCAGCAAGCCCAGCTGGCAAGGACCGTGAGAAGCCGTTGGCCACGTTGGCGCAGGCTCAGACGAATGCAGCGGCCGGCGACATCATTTTTCTCGAAGCGGGGCATAGTGAGATCTATACGGCTCTCCTCACCATTTCGAAACAGCTGTGGATTGTTGGAGGCGGTGCGCCTAACGGGACCGCGCCGGTCCAATTCAGTATCAATGCGGCGGCCAATAATATCTTCTCGCTCACGGCGGCCAATACGGAGCTGCGCAATATCCGTTTCAATTCAAGTGTGCAGTCGAATACAGGCGGCGGCAATGGGCGGGTGAATGTGTCGGTGGCCGGATGCCGAATCAGAGGATGCTACTTCGCATCGTCGGCCCTGGACCAGGGACCGGCGGTGCAGCTCGGGGTGGGCGCAGACACATGCCGCATGGAGAACTGCACATTTGTTTCAACCGCCACGACCACGGCCACCCGGCCGACGATTGGGATCTCGGTGGCCGGGGCTATCGCGGATCTCGAGTTATATGGCTGTATATTCGACGATGGGACGGTTGGTTATTCAACCGCATCATTTAGTGCGACCGCGACGATCACGCGTCTTCGCGGCTTTGGCATCTCATTGTTGCGCGGGGCGGACATGCTATTCACTTCGGCAACGACGGGATGGTTGAATGTGGCCACGGCCACAGGTGGAGGGCGTGTTGTATGGTAAGAATCGTATGGGTAGTGATTCTGTTGTGCTGCTTCGCGGCGTGTGCGGCGCTCGTGCTTGATTGCACGGCGACCGACCGCGCGGCAGTCATCGACGCGGCGAAGTCGGCGTGCGTGGTCATTGACCACGTGCCCACGAACGCGTCGCTCTACGTCTTCGTCCGGCCGCTGGCCGATGGAGGTGCCGAATGACCTGGGAGAATGTGGCGCTCGCCGCGCTCGGCGTGGGGGCTCTGGTGGCGGCGGGGGTCTTCCCGGCATTATCGGTCTATCTCGTGCCGGCAGGGACGGGTTTGCTGGGTCTTGCCATGCCTACGCCTAAGATGAAGCGCGACCCGTGAAGCTGCTCACCGCCCTGGCGAGCGGTATCCGAGGGGCCGAGTCCGGCTTCGTGGACATCTACGTGCGCGGCACGTCAACCAGGGCACAGGTCTTCACCGACTACGACGGAACGGGCGCAGAGACGCCGACTGCATCGATCGCGCTGGACGCGTTCGGTGGTGTCGAGCTCTACGTGAACCAAGCCGTCTCGTGCCGGGTGACGGACTCCGATGGCAATCTAGTTCGTGAATTCGTCGACATGGACGCGGCGACAGACGTAGAGGTCATCTCGCCGAGCTTCACGGGGACCAATTACGCGAGCGCGGTAACGGGTGCGAATAATCCGGTGATGTTGTCCACTGTTCTTGCCCTGTGGAAGACGTCCGCCGGGGCGCTCGATTTCAATGTGCTGGTTGGTGGGGCGTCAAAAACATTACAGGCCGCTCTGGGGGCTGTCTCGGGCTTGATCATCAGCGCGGGCGATCCGGCTTATGGCGCCAAAGGCGATGGCGCCACGGACGATCGCGCCGCCATTCAGGCGGCCATCACTGCCGCGAATGCGATTGGGGCCTATGTTGTCTTGCCTCCTACAGCGACGAATATCTACGCGGTGGGGGCGCCGGGGTTAACTGCGAACGGATGCGCCGGCATATTGGCGGGTCCCAATACGCAGATTCAGGCCACCGGAGTGGAGACGCTTCTCACTATCGCTGGCGGAAGCAACGGGAAGTTCCGCCTACAGGGCTACTGGACGGCGTCGGTTACCAATGCTCTGACTGTGTCCTGCACGGCACCAATCGACATCATCGCCGAGGGGGCGACGCTCATTAATGCGGGCTCATCCGCGGTAGGTGCCACCTATAATACCAATGTTGTATCGAGGTTCATTGGAATTGGCTGCACCTTTAAGGGTCTCACCGATCGATGGATGAACTTTGCTCCCGGATTTCAACTGTGCCTGGGATGTCGATTCATTCACACGAATAATGCGGCCGTGAGCGGGCTTATTGCCCCCGGGATCGGGGCATTTGTTGGCTGCTCGTTTGATGTGCTTGCTGGGGCGGTGGCAGCCTACATGGATTCATTGGCGGCTACGACTGGGAATGTGGTCATGGCTGGCAACACATTTCCCAATCCAACCGGCGGCAGTGTAAGTCGTGCATTCAATACCGGTGCTCAGCCGACCGGTATGGTCGACGTCGGCAACTTCATTGGCAGCGCTTTGGCTCCGACCTCGGCCAACGTGAGCGCCGATGCCACAGGACGGATAGGTCAATCATTCTCTCTAGAGCGCGGCGAGCAATATGTCGCCAGCGATGCAGCGTCGGTGACCCTGGACCAAAACTATGGGTCCTGGCGTATTCGTCGGTCGACGAATGGCAATCAGACGGTCAATCTGCCAACGCCATATTACGCCGGACAGCTCGCCAGTTTGACGACCATCGGCGGAACGGGAGGCACCCAGACCTATACGACCATCAAGGGGCGCGCGAACTCGGGAGCGCTAACTGGCAATGAGACATGCATGCTGCGCGCGGTGGCGGTGTCCACAGCCCTAAGTTGGGTGCTCGTCGGTGTGACGAGCGCATGGTCATGAAATGCCGACGGAGCGAATCCCCTTCGCTAACCAGCAGGCCTCGGGCCAAGAGGAGCTGGGCGGTGCCTCGCCGGTAGCGGCCAACGTGTGCATCGACGCCGTTGGCGCCGTGTCACGGCGCCCTGGCATCGTCGAGTACAGCGGCGACGAGTCGGGGGCCATCATCGGCCTGTGGGTTACCAATGCGGACAGGGTGATCGCGGTGTACGACACGCCTGGGGAGCGTGAGATTGCGGATGCAACGATACCCGATGCGGAAGTGACGCTCGCGCAAGCGGACGGGTCGCCGATGGGACTCGCCGGTACGGCGCGCCCGGTGTTCGCTGAGGCCGAGATGATTCTCGTCATCGCGGGTGGCGCGGACATGCAGAAGGTGGTTTTCGGGCCGCCCATCACCACGGCGAGGCTCGGCGGGTCCCCGCCATTGGCGACGCACGTGGTCGCGAACAGCTCCCGGCTCCTTGCCAATGATCCAACCGTCCAGCGTACGGTGGTGCGCTACAGCGGCGTGGCGGGTGGCAATATTACCTACGCGGGCCTCGAGCAGTGGAATATCGGCATCGGGCTTGGAGGCTTCTTCACGGCGGAGGCGGACCCGGACCCCATTGTGGCCATTGCGGCCAATTCCAACGAGGTGTTCACGTTCGGGAGCCGTACCCTTCAGGTCTTCGGGCCCGACCCCTCGCTCACCTTCGGAACCGTGTCCGCGCGCGAACTCGGGTGCGGCGCGCCCTATTCCGTCGTGGCGGTGGATCAAAACTTCAATTGGCTCGACCAGCGGCGGCGCTTCATCGTCTCCGACGGGCGCACATACGACGTCATGTCGGACCCCATCAAACGCACGCTCGACGCGATGACGACGGTGGATGACTGTTTCGGGTTCCGCATCGTGCTCGGGTACATGGACACGCTCGTATGGCAGTTTCCGACCGACGGGCGGGCCTTCACCCTGCAAAAGAACGGCGGATGGAGTATTTGGCAGGGCTGGGACGGGACCCAGTGGACGCCATGGCCGGTGACCGCGTGCGCCTTCCGCCAATCGGACGGGACGCACCTCGTCGGACTGAACGATGGGCGCATCGGAACCCTTTCGCAGGATGAATCGACGGATCTCGGAAACCCCATCAACGCCTACGTCCGGACCGGCTTTATCAACCACGGGACCGATGGGCGCAAGTGGTGCCGGGTGGTGCGCTTCGCGCTGCGCCGCGGAGAGACGCAGGCCTCGGTGGGGCCCCAGGCGTTCTTCTGGTTTGCCGGTCGGCCCGGTGAGGCGATGGCGAAAATACCGATCGACCTTGGCAAGTCCGGGGACGACGAAATCGTGGTAGAGTTTCGTGGACTGGGCGTCTACCGGCGCAGGCAGTGGTTTTTCGAATTCGCCGGCCCGGAGTCGTTGACCTTGGTGAGCGCCACGGAAGAGTTCGACTTTCTCGACGGACAGGAGAATCAGTGATGGCGAGTTTTTTTTCGGATGTCAACCAAGATACTTATAACAATACCAAGGCGAAGCTCGATCAGATGGTTCAGGCCGGGCAGATCTCGCCAGCACAAGAAGCGGATGCGCTCAAGGCTCTTGGGTATGCCCAAATCGGGGCTCCGGAAGCACCGCCCGGATCCGCACTTGGCACGCAGAACTTGAATCAGCAGCTTGGCAATGGCGCCAACAATCTTACACCCCCGCCCAACCTACAGGCGGCGCTGGGCGATCCGAACACTTATAAGATGCTCCAGATGCATCTTGGAGCACTCGCCAATCAAGCGTATCGGCCCATGTCGGAGCAGGCGGGCGTCAACGCGCTCGGCAATCAGCTCTCCGCCTTTCAGGGCGCCAATAACGCGCTCGGGAGCATGTACGGGCCGGGGGCGAAGATGGACCTTCAGGGGATGGCCAAGAGTCCTCTGCCGCAGGGGATGACCAGCATCGGAGCGCCGAACCGTAATGATATCGGACTTGATGCGAACACGATTCAGATGGCGCTCGATAAGCTGAAACGGGGCCAGTAATGACCCAGCCGGTGATGTGGAACCCATCGCAGTTCGCTTCTGGACAGCCCACTGCGTCAACTCTTACGCCGGGTAGTAGTGCGGCGATACCGTCGGCGCCTGCGACGCTGTCGGCCGGCTGGGCCGGGTATCCCATCTTCGGCGATCCGGCGACGGGGGCATATTCCACCGGACAATATCCCGTTGGACCAATCGCGCAATACAGTCCGGCGTTGGCCGCTGGTTATGCGCCAGCATCGGCGGCGACATTGCAGTCTTATACGGCTCCGACGTGGCAACAATTAGCTGCAATCCAGGGCATCGACATGACGCAGCCGGGGGCTGCGGAGCAGTGGTTCGCCCAAAACGGCGCGTCGATGACGGGGCCATCGGCCGCCGCGAGCTATTACCAGTCGATCTTGCCGCAGCTCGGGGCGCCGACGTCGATCGACACGATGATGCAGCAGCTCGCGCCGTACTTCGCGAGCACGCCGAACGCGCAGAGCTTCTACAACCAGTACGGCTCTCAACTCACCAATCCGTCGCTCATCACGCAATACATGCAGTCGATCGCCCCGCAACTTTCGGGGCCGACCGCTTCGCAGAACTATTACCAGCAGAACGTGGGGCAACTTCAGGGGCCTAGCGGGCTGTCGAGCTACATGCAGCAGCTCCAGCCATTCCTCTCTGGGCCGACGCAGAGCTCCCAGCTCTACAGCCAGGCGGCGCCGGGGCTCATGGGATCGAGCGTTCTTGACCAGTACATGGCCAACTTGCAGCCCTTCATCAATGGGCAGACGGCAAGTCAAGGTGTCCTCGGGCAGGCGCAAGGCGTCATCTCGCCCGGCAATTCCCAGCTCGACCAGTACATGGCCGGGCTACAGCCGTTTTTGCAGTCCCCCACGGCGGCGGCGCAGATCCTTGGGCAGGCGAGCAATCAACTATCCGGCCCGAACGCGCTCGACCAATACATGCAGTCGCTCTTGCCGATGCTGTCGATGCAGACGGCGTCGCAAAATCAATTCCAGACGAACCAGGGCGTTTTCGATCAGCAGGGACTGCTCGAGCAGCTCGCGCCCGGGCTCGCAAATCAGCTCATGACGCAGCCAAGTCAGAGCACCGACTTGCTCCGCGGTCTGTCGCCCGAACTCCAATCGGCCACGGCGACGCAGAACGCGTACATGGCCAACCAGGGCTACTACAACTCGCCCACGGCAAGCGCGAACTACGCGCAGCAGAATCTCGGCCAGCTCGGCCAGGCGGGCCCCGGGCAGTCGTATTACCAGCAGACGCAAGGGCAGTATGGGCAGCCAGCTCTCTCGGCGAGCTACTATGGCCAAGTCGCACCGACACTTCAGGGCCCTGGCGCGGCGGAGAACTTCTACCAGACGAACCAGGGGCAGCTCGGGCAGGCCGGGCTCGGGCAGCAGTTCGCGCAGGCGGCGCTTGGACAGTACGGCACCGGACAGGGCGCCCCGGCCATCAACAACGCGCTGGCGAGCCTCTCAGGGCTTGGGCTCGACGCGGGGCTCGAGCAGGCCTACGGCAACGCCGGGCGGCAGGCCACGGAGCAGATCAATCAGCAGATGGCGGCGCGCGGCGCGTTCGGGTCGTCGGCGGCCACGGACCAAATCAGCGAAGCGCTCACCAACCTGGCGGCGCAGCGCGCGCGCGACGAGACGACCTATCGGCTCAACGCGGCCGGGCAGAATCAGAGCCTCGCGCAGGCGCAGACGAACGCCTCGCTGGCCACGAACCAGCAGGCCCTTCAGTGGCTATCCGGGCTCGGCAACATCGCGCAGATGGGCGGACAGGAGGCACTCTCGCGCACGGCGCTCGGCGGCCAGCTCGCGAACACCGCGCAGCAGGACCAGCTGTCCCGCATTGGGCTCGGTGGACAGCTGGCTGGCACGGCGGAGCAACAGGGACTCGCGCGGCTGACTGCGGGGCAAACGTCTGCCACGCAAGCGGGATCGGAGATGCTCTCCCGCATCGGGCTCGGCGGCCAGCTCACGCAGGCGCAGGACGCGACGACATTGGCCCTGAAGCAGGCGCAGCTCTCCGCCGCGCTCTCCGGCGACCAGTCGCGCATGGCGCAAATTAACGCGCTCATCAACTTGACTGGGCAGGCGGATACGCAGGACCTGAACCGCACGCTAGGCTCGGCGACGATTGCAGGGCAGGACCAAGCGGCGGCGCTGGCGCGTGCCCTCGGTGGCGTTCAGGCCGGGAGCACGGTGGACGCGGCGCGGCTCGCGCAGTTGAACCTCGGCCTTCAGGGTAGCCAGGCGCAGGGCCAACTCGCCCTCAACCAATTGCTTGGACTCTCTACGATGGGGAGTAACGCCGATGCATCGCAACTTGCGAAAAATCAGCTCGGGCTCACCGGTGCTAATATGCAGGGTCAACTTACCCTGCAGGACATGCTCGGCCTCGGCACGCTAGCCAGCCAGAGCGACCAGTCCCGGCTGAATCTGCAGGACTTGGCCATGCGAGGGACGCAGGCCCAGGGGCAGCTGGATCTCAATCGCACGCTTGGAGCCGGCACGCTGTCACAGCAGGCGGACATCACGCAGCAGGCGCTGGCGCAGCTCGGCATCAACGGCCTCCAGGCGAGCGGGCAACTCGATGTGCAGCGCCTTTTGGCGGGTAATACCATGGCCGCCACCACGGACACGGCCAACCAAGGACTCATGCAGACCGGCATCAACGGCACGACGCAGGCCTCAGCTCAAGACTTGGCGCGCACGCTCGGCGCGGGCACGCTCGCCAACAACGCCGACCAGAACCTACTCGCCATGAACACCTTGGCCGGCAATCTGGCCACCAGCCAAACGAACGCGCGAACGAACCTCATCAATGCAGGGTCGAATGCCGCCGCGAACGCGACGGCGGGGAACGTGTCTCAGTTCAACGCTGGCACGAATGCGGCCTCGGTGGCGCAGAATGCGCAACGCCAACGGGCGCAGGATGCCTTCATGAACCAATTCATAATGGGTCAGGGCGTGGCCGGTCAGATTTCGCAGGCCGACCAGCAGATTATCGCCGGCGACTCCACGCTCATGAATTCCATCCAGCAATACGAGATGGGCAATGCCTCCGACGCGCAGCAACAGCTCAAGGACTACGTGAACCAACTCCAGGCGTCGGTGAATGCAGGCAATCAGGCCGACGCGCAGAAGCTTCAACTGGCCACATTGCTGCTCAAGCTCTTCGTCTAGGTATGACCGATGCCGAACTACTCCCTCATCCAGCCGTTCGACGTCGCGCCCTTCCTCTCGCCGCGCACGACGACCCCCTACACTCCGCCGAAAGCGACGGATTATTCGGGCGTGGCGGCGGCGCTCATGGATATCGGCAATTCCATTGGTGACCGCCGACGGCAAGAGGAGCAGGATCAGCTGAAGCGTGAGCAACTCGCGCAGCAGGGCGCGCTCGATGCGCGCCGGCTCGATCTCGTGCAGCGCGGGCAGGACTTGACCGAAAGGGAGCGAAGCGAAACGAACACACGCATGGACCGCGAGAAGGCTGAGGCGCACATCAACGCCCTCACGGCGGCCTATACCCAGGCCCAGGCCACGGGGGATGTGGCCACGACGACGGCGATTCAGCAGGAGCTCCAGCGCTCGGGCTACTCGATGAAGGAGTACGAATCGAACGCTCCCCAGGAAGCTCCGCCACCCGCGGCTGCGCCGTCCGATGTTTCACGTGGAACCAATGACCTCGAGTCCGGCGGCAACCCAGCCGCTCGCAACCCAACCACTGGCGCCTCGGGACTCTTTCAGCTCATGCCCGACCAGGCGCGAGCCATGGGATACACGCCTGAACAGGTGCGCGCCATGTCGCCGGAGGACCAGCGCACGAAGCTATACCCGGAATACTTGAAGCGCCACGGGCTGACGCCCGACCAAGTACGCGATCCGGGCGAGAACTACCTCGCCATCACGGCCCCCTCGTTTGCCGGCAAGGGATCATCGGACGACACCCCCGTCTATCGCAAGGGCACGCCAGAGTATGACACCGGCGACAACGGCAAGGCCTGGGACACGAACAAGGATGGTGTCGTCACGGTCGGAGAACTTCGCAAGCTTGGGCGGGGCGGGGCTGGGTCGTCGGTGCTCGGCGGTGGATCGCCAGCGCCAAAATCAGACATCACGCTCCCCGACCAAGATATTGGGCCCCCGGAGGGGTCAACTGGCGCCGCGGTGAAGCCGGAGTTACGCGGCCAGCTCGCCACCAAACCAGGAGGCGGCGCATCGATTCAGGACTTCATGCAATCCGAGTACGGTATTCCGCCTCGCCCAGCGGCCGATGTGGAAAAGCCAGGCGGTGGGCGGTTCGTGTTCTTCGACAAGGGCGGCAACAAGGCCTTCGAATATGACCGGCCCAAGATTCAGCGCGAGCAGGCGGCAGCGGCCGAGGCGGGGCTCTCCGCCCTCATCGACTCTGCCTCGACGCCCGAGCAGAAAGCCGCCGCGCAGGGCGCCGTCCGCATGGCCCGGGCGATGGCCGGCCAGGGGCGCACCATCAAAGAGGCGCAGGATGCCGGGATGAAATTCTACCAGTCTCAGGTGGGCGAGGCGGGCAAAACCGAGCGCGCCGGCATCGTCGCCGACGCGGCCGGCACCAAGGCGACCGCCGAAGCAGGACGCAACGCCACGAACGACGTCTCCCGGGACTTCAAGCTCCCCGCGCTGAATCAGGCGGAGGCAGACGCGAAGCAGGCGCTGGCCATGCTGGACGAGAACAGTGGCCTGGGCGACGTTCTCTCGATGCGCAAGATGCTTCGCAGCGTGGAGCAGGCCCGGACGTCGGATGCCGACTACCGTTCGGTGGTTGGCGCCACGGGCTGGCTCGACAAGGCGCTTGGGATGCTCGACAAGATCCAGACGGGGCAATTGCCGCCCGATCTGCGGGAGAACCTGCGCTCAAGCCTCGCGACTACGCTGAAAAACATCCAAGACCAAAAGGAGCGTGCGGCAATGGCTGCGCGCTCGCGCATCGAAGGCGGGCTTCTCGGCACGCCATCGCAGAAAGGACAGCTTTCGGCCAACGTGGGACCATCTCTCGGGATGGATGCCGCCCCTCCGCCGAAGCGCATGGTTGACATGTCGGATGAAGAGCTGATTCGAAAGGCGCTCGGGCAATGAACGAGGAAGAGGCGCGCGAGCTACTTCGCCGCGAGGCGGCCAACAGGGGAAGCTTCCCCCGGCAGGCAGTCGAGGCGGCGGCGAGCGTTCTTCGGGGCGGCTCGAGCGCTACGACGTTGCCGGAAGTGCGCATTGAGGGCTCTCCGTCGAAGGAGCCACTCTCCGATCGGGAGCGCATCTCCAGTGCCCTATCGCCGTTCCTCGATGCGATCGGCCCGAAGCCGCAGGCGGTCTACAAGGGCTCGACGCAAGACATTGTCGAGGGTGATCGAATCGCCAAGGAATGGCAGGCCCAGCACGATGCGCGTCTCAGTCGGCCCACATCATTTCAGCCCGAGCAGCCGCCGGAGCCGGGGTTCATGGGTGCCGTCCATCGAGTCGTCAACCTGCTCCCGACCTGGCATGGTGGCAAGACAACATACTTTTCCGAGCCATCGCCGGAGCAGTTCCAAGAGGCCATGTATCCGCGGCTTAAGGCGGCGGGGCTGTCCGACGACCAGATCAAGGGAATGAGGCAAAATTCGCAGTCCTATCAGGAATTTGCTGACGCCATGTACGCGCAAGCCTTCGACAAAGCCAAAGCAGAGGGACGTCCCATTGTGCGCCGAGAGAAACTGGACGACCATGCACCCCTCTCAGAGAAAGCAGGGGCCGCGATCGATGCAGTGGGTAGCGAATTTGGCGCAGCGGCGACGAGTGCGCTTAACACTCTTGGCCTGGGTCTGCCGCAACGCATTGGCAAAGCCATTGCGCCGGAATTGACAGCTCGGGTGACCGAAAATGAGCGACAGCATCCCATCGGTAACCTGGCCGGAGAGGTCTACGGGACCTTCTCGCCGAGAAATCTGGCGCAGGTAGGCGCGGAGGCGGTGGGCGGTGTGGCTCGCAAGCTGGCCCCTGGCGCGTCGGCGGCCCTCGATGCGAGTGGACTAGGGCGCGTGCTTCAAACGTCGGCCAAGGCCGGCGTGGGCGGGGCGCTGGGCGCTGGCGTGACCACGGCGGCCGAGGGGGGTACGGCGGAGGAGTCAGGCAAGGCGGCTCTTCTCGGCGGCGGCATTGGCGCGGGCGTCGGTGGCGTCGTTGGCGCGCTCGGCGAGGGGGCCGGCGCGGCGCGCCGCGACCTTCGCGCGAAGAACCCCGAAATTGCCAGAGTGGAGGCGGCTGGTGGACGGCTCAAGCTTTCTGGCACCGACCCCGGGGAAGAGCTTGGCGCGATCGAGCAAAAGGCCCGGGCGGCCGGGTCTCCTACGGCGCTCGACTACCAGGCCGGTCAACTCGTGGATCCGCTCATCGAAAGCGGAACAGCGGAGCTGAAGGGTGCCCGGGCGGCTGTCGGTCGCGAGCTTGAGCGATACACCCAGACGCCCGAGGGGCAGACGCCGAGGCCCATCACGAATCTGCTCAAGGCGTACACGTCCGAGCACGCGGCGAACATCGCCGGGGAGTCCGGAGCGCCCGTGGCGGGAGCCAATCTGCGGGACCTGCGCGCCAACATCAACAACATGGCGGATGTCCGGCTTATCGAGCCGGGGCCGGGAGAGCCTTTCAAGGCCCGCGGGGGAATGCGGATGTCCTACGAAGAGGCCCAGCGGCAGGGCTTCGATGTCGCCACCGCCGCGAAGGAACAGCTTCAGAACCCGGAGAAGGCCCGGTTCATGGACGTCGCTGTCGTGCCGCGGCGGTACAACGCTCCTGAGCTCCTGCGCGCAATCGACAACATCGAGGCGGAGCTGAAAACCACCCCCGACTCGGCAGCGCTGAAGCGCCGGCTTGCCGGTGCCCTCCAGGACCGGGACCAATTCCCCGGGCTCTCTCAGCTCCAAAAGGCCAATTCGGCGAAGCTTGGTGCGGTAGAAGGCGAGCTCGCCGCGGCTTCGGAGCAGGCGCCAGCCGAGGCCGGTGCTTTCGCCAAGTTCAACCAGCGAGAGGCGCTCTTCAACAACATCAAGGGCTATGGCGAGAGTCGCTATCCGGCCAGGGATGAAGCGCTACGCGCGCAGGCCACGAAGGCGTCTCAGCCCGCCCCACCGGAATTGCCGCGCCCGAAGCCGGTGGCCGATCAGGGGAACATTCCGCGCGAGCTTCGCGACACCCTCCCCCCGGAGCCCGTTTCGAGCGAGACGAAGACGGACCAGGCTTACCTGCGGGCCATTCAGGAAGAGGCGCGCGCGCGGCAGGGACGCATGTCGCCGCCGCCGCCCGCGCCCGGCCAGGTTGACTATCGGCGTCAACTCGACCTTGTGGCCGCGGTGCGCGCGCTCCAATCCCTGCAGCAGAAGAACACGCTGAATCCATTCAAGATATATGGCGCAGGCCGCCTCGGCATGGGGGCCTCCCCTGGGGCGCTCCGCATGCGGGTCGATCCTCTGCTCGAGGCGCTCATGAAAGCGGGCGTGCCCATTGGAGCGGGATCCGGTACGATGATCGGCAAAAAGACCAACCAGCCAGACCTTTACCTGTTCTGAGGCAACCATGGGATCGTTCTCACAAATCGTTTGGCAGGGCACGACGCCAGGGGCGGACGGCAATACCTACGTGCTTTGGGCCACCTGCAATCCTGGCAACACCCAAACGGATCGCGTGATCCAAAATGCCAATCGTGATGGGGCCTGCCCGGCGCACTTCTTCGCGAACGCTGGAGTGCGAAAGTTCGTGCTCGACCTGAAGAATTCGCAGGCCGGCACGTTGAACGAATACTATTCGCCCGATCGGGGGACGACATGGCTCCAGATCTCGAGCAATGCTATTGCGATTCCCGCGGCTGGCTTCGATACGGCGCGGGAATTTCTGGTTGAGTCCTATGCCGACTGGAAACTCGAATGGGTCAACGGAGGCGCAGCTCAAGCCACATGGTCCCCTCAGATGTCCCTTACGGATCAGAGGGCCACGCCGTGAGCGCCATTGGCCAATGTATAGGTCGCGTCCCGCTCAATGTGCGGTCCTACAAGAATAGCCAGGACTTCGCACGCCTCGGCGCACTGCTTCGCGCCACCGCGTCATATGATTCGAGTATCGATATCACATTGAACGGGACAGACGTGTCCAACATGGGCACACAGGCCCTTCGGTATCCGCGTCCACTCAATGCGATTGCGTCACTCGATCTCGGCCAGCCAACGCCGGCTAACCAGCCGCTCTATACGGGCGCGCCTACGTATGGTGGTTTCCAATCGGTTGAGTTCTCGGCTGCAAGTCCAGATAAACTATTCAAGGCCAATACGAATCTCATTGGACTTGATCCGATCAGCTTCGTCATTGTGCGAAAACTTCTCACGACGAAGAATGTTTATGTGGCCAACTCCGCGGGCGTTACTGGTGGTCTCTGGATCCGAGCGCTTACCAACAACTCACTGCAAAATCTTGGAGGCGGTGGACGTACGTTTACTGATGGAGCATCTGATAGCAATCTGCACGTATTGGCTGCTGGACAAGACCGATCGCAAACGAATGCACTCATGTTAATCGATGGGACACCGGTAGCTGTCGCCGCCGCCGGAACTATGGGGGCTGACCCTGGGCCGACAGCACAGTTGTCCATTGGTGACCATGCCGCGGGCGGCGCCGCTACAGATATGGATTTTCTCGCGATGCATATTTTCCAATACATGCTACCCGTGAATCTCGCGGCTGCCCTCTGTGCAGCCGCGCGTGCGCGATATCAGTTTTAAGGATGGCCCTCCATGAGCGAAATATCCGACATCGAAGAACTGCTGTCACGCTACCGCGAAGAAACGCGCCGCAGCAAAGGCAAGCCGGCGGCATGGGTGCTCCTCACACTGCTAGGCACCGCAAGCGGTGGCGGCTTCTCCGCTCATGCTTATCTCTCGCACTTGGCCACACAGGAGCAGGTGGCGGCCCTGGAGAAGCATATTCAGACGCTGGAGGATAAGCTCGACCGGGTCCAATCAGCCATGGCTCCATCGGAAGTCGAACAGAACTTGCGCATCTCAAATGCCCAGAGTTGTTGTGATCGCCTATCGACAGTAGTCGCCAATCATCTCAACCCACGAAGACGGACGTCGGAGTAGACAACATGCCATTCAAGTCCAAAGCACAACAGGGATACCTTGAGGCCAAGAAGCCGGCCGTGGCGAAACGATTCGAGACGGCGACCCCCCGCGCGGCCTATGCCAAGTTGCCAGAGCATGTGCGGGCCAAGAAGGGCGAACATCACGCCCGCATTCGTCGAGGGGGCTGATTCACATCCTATCGGGCGGCAAGCCTTCGCGCAGTCGTCGCGCGATGAGCTGCGCACGAATGCGCTGGCGCTCTTCCATGTCGGGCGGTGGCGTTGCTGGCGACGACAATGGTGAGCGGCACGCGCGGCACCTGCCATCGCGAGATGGCGCCTGTAAGAATCCACAATGCGGACATTGGATGCCAATTACCATCCGTCGACCCACAAGTCTTCGTCGTCCCGGTGAAAGAGCACGGTCCCATCGCGCATGCGACGCGTGAGCCACCTGTCCATGACACGGTCCGCCGTTGACATCTCGGCCGCTGTGAACTTGATTGTTTCGGGCTCTTTCAGAACGCGTCTTTCGCCGCGGTCCTCAGTGCCACTTGCTGGTCTTGCCATTCTCTCCTCCGTTTCTTGTCCCATCCCGCGAACATCCCCCGATGCGCGTGAAAGTCAGCGTGGCAACCCATTGGTCCACAAAGAGGAAACGCCAGAGCATCCGGGTTCCTCTGAGAAATGCCACGACCGCCTGTATGGTGGTGAGCTTCGGAGCCAAGGCCACGACGGCCCCCACATGCCGCACATGGCTGACTTCGTATTCGCACCAGTCGTTCTGGATCCTCATTGGCCATCTACAATAACGTGCGTCTCGCATCGGCCCTCATTTATGATTGGCAGATGCCCGGCGAGTGAGCGAATGGCATCGGCGATCGATGGCGTCATATCGCCCGGGCCGACCGTCTGGAGTTGCTCCGCCAATAATGCCGCCGCCTCCAGCGCGTCATGTTGGACGCAGCGAATCTTGCGAGTTTCTTCCTCATAATCGCCCCCACCACCAAAGTAGTCGTACCACTCATTGTGAGTCTTCATGCCATATCCCTCCTAACGAAAAGTCGACGCGTCCAGTTCACAATCACGATCTCGTCGCACTCAGGGCACAGCGTCCCTGGCCGAATTCCCGAATCCGTTGCCTCGTCCACGCGCTCCACTGTTACATGGCGAAGACAGAATGGATTAACCCTCTTCCCCAGGTTGCCTCTCGGCGAAGACGATGCGTGTGAGCTTGGCTGGGTCGAGCCCACGGCGTCCCCACCCCTGGCCAGCGATGTAATCAAGTCCTTGGCGTGCTCGCTCAAAACTCACCTCTTTTGCCATGATTCCAAACTTTTCGAGCTGGCGGCATTGCTTGTAGGTGGCGAGGCCCTTGCGTTGCCGTAGCGCCAACTCATCGAGCAATTTGTGCGCCGCCATCTTGGAGAGGCCATCGAGATCTTTCGCGTCCACGCCTTTCTGCTTCAGTACAGCCACTTGCGCCTCCGTGGCGGGTTTCGTGCCAAACCGCACCGCGTACCGCTCCTCTTCCGTGACGTCCACGCCGAAGATCGCGAAGGGGTCGAATGGAGTGACGCGGCTCTCCACTTTAGCCTTCGCCTGGGCCAGGGCGCTCTGGATCTCTTGCTGGGCCTCCTTCAGTGCGCGAAGCACGTCGGCACCCTTCCGGGCAGCCTTCTTGGCTCTCTCGATCACGTCGGGCGCGAAGTTGCCACCCAATACGTCCTCGGGCCCCATGAGCGAGTGCCGTGTGGAATTGCCCACCATATCGAGGATGAGGCAGTCAGGCTTGCCGGAGCCGGCTATCGCCGCACGACGGGCCTCGGCCTGTTCACGCGCCGGCCATTCGGCCACTGCGCGCGGGTCGGGACGAGTGCCTCTCCCAATCATTTGCGCGTAGAGGGCACGCGATAGAGTCGGCCGGCCTTGAACGATGAGCGACGCTTCGGGAACGTCAAACCCTTCAGTGGCGACCTGGCAATTGCACAAGATTTGGTATCGGCCCCTGCGGAAATCCGCGATGGTTTGCTTCCTATCATCCGGCGGGGTCTCACCAGAAACA
>JACXTT010003185.1_pt1 | contig 25564 bp, 21 predicted proteins | sample 9270951 | NCBI WGS metagenome assembly JACXTT01 (sample SAMN15532306, study PRJNA645909) | rock metagenome | isolation source: weathered quartz diorite | place: Puerto Rico | collected 2017-06-21
TCTTGTTCGTGGTCGACGGCGCCAAGGCTCTGCGCAAGGCGATCCGCAGCGTCTTCGGCGACGCGCCGGTGCAACGCTGTCTGCGTCACAAGGAACGGAATGTGCTCGATCACCTGCCCGAGCGGGAGCGGCCGGCGGTGAAGCAGCGGCTCCGGCGGGCGTGGGCGCTCGATGACCACGACCGCGCCCTCGACCAGCTCAAGGCGCTCGCCGGCGAGCTCGAGCGGACCTATCCCGGCGCGGCCGGCTCGCTGCGCGAAGGACTCGAGGAGACGCTCACGCTCACCCGGCTCGGCGTGCGCGGCAACCTGAAGCGCACGCTCGAGTCGACCAACCCCTGCGAGTCGATGATCGAGATCGTCCGCCACACGCAGCGCAACGTGAAGCGCTGGTCGTCCGGAGAGATGGCGCTGCGCTGGACCGCCGCCGGCATGCTCGAAGCCGAACGGCAGTTTCGGAAGATCATCGGCTACCGCGACCTCGCCACCCTCGTCGTCGCGATCGAACGCGACCACGACCGCCGCGCAGCTCACACGACGATCAAGGAGGCGACTATCCTCCTCAATGCCTGACCGTCACACCGGGACCGCCGCCGAAAATCCACGGCGCGCGGGACATCCTCCGACTCCGATTCGTGCGCGTCAACGGCTGGCAACTCGACGTGCGCGTCTACTTCGCCACGCAGCATCCTGACAAGAAGCTGCTCGCGCAGGCGCAGGCGGAACTCAACCGGCTGCTCCTCCCACACCGAGGATGAAAGCACGCTCGTTAGATGTATGAGCCGCCGCGCCGCCACCCTTGTCACTACAACGCTGCTTGCGCTCGCAATCGGGTTGGTCGCCCCGGTTGGTGCACGTGCCGACCTCGGTTGTGGTTCGCCTCGCCTCGTATCCACTGGGGCCAGCACGTCCAGGTCTCGTCGCCAAACCCGTACGCCGGCCAACGCTGGACGCCCCGACAGCACCGCATTGCCCGTATCAGTCGCTAGAAACCCGTCATCGAGACTCCGGGACACTCACCTGTTGCGGTTGTAGTTCCACGTCCGCACAGCCCTCCAGTCGCCGTAACCATCAGTTGTCGCGACCAGGCGGTAGAGCCGGTCGCCCTGGTTGAGCAGCGCGAAGGCGCGGCCGGGCACAACCGAGGCCGACGAACCGAAGTCGATCTCCGGGCGGGCGACCGAACTGAGCGGCTTCCAACTACGCCCACCATTGCGGGTCATGTACAGGGTGCCGCGGCTCTCCCACAACAGACCCACGCCGTTGCCAGCGAAGGAGATGCCGAGCGCGTAGCCGTAGGAGGAGATCCCGCCCGCAGCCTTGCCGCCGATCTCAAGCGCGAGCAAGGGTTGCCAGCGACGGCCGCCATCGCTCGTGTCGTAGATCGCCTTGCCCTGGTTCCCGGCGCCGGGCTGGCTCGCGCAGAGAAGCCAGGCCCTGGCAGCGCTGACGGCCGCCACCGCCTGCTCTGTGTCTCGGCAGGGGCTAATCAGACCCTGCCAGGTGCGGCCACCGTCCCCGGTCGCTAGCAACTTGGCCCCCAAGCACCACGCAGGCTCGCACGACCCGGCCGCGAAGGCGAAGCCATGCAGACGGTCAGCGAAGCTCGGCCGCAGCACAAGACGGGGCAGCCGCACCCAGGTGCGGCCACCATCGCTCGTGTGAAGAAGACGCGTGGGGATGCATCCGCGAACTGCGGAGCAGTTATCGACAACCGCCCAGGCGAAGCCGCCGGAGGTGACACTCAACCAGGAGACAGGCCCCACCGTGCGCAACAGCACGCGGCTCGTTCTCCCACCATCGGCTGTGACTGAGATCGCCCCAGCAGCGCAGCGGCCCACCTGGCAGTAGCGAAAGCCGCTGCCGATCAGGCCATGCTCAGCATCCCAAAAGGCAATCGTGTTGGGGACAAGCGCAGGCGACACAGACGGGCTACCCCCTCCCGACGCGCTGTCAGCCAACCCGCCTCCCGACAGAGACGCACAGACTAGGCCGATAGCTACCACCGCCCTCACCAGCACACACCCAGCGTACGACCCAGATGTGCACGGACTGTGAGCCGGAGCCGTGACGCGGATCTGATCTCTCAGCATCCGAGCAGCTAACGTCCAGCCTCATGAGCGACGATGTCGACCCTGACCCTGTCTCCTGGCTGCTGATCCGGCCTGGCTGGACAGTCGTTGCCACCGACGGCAGCGAGATCGGAGAGGTGGATGAGATCGCCGGGGACGACAGCGAGGACATCTTCGACGGACTCGCGGTCGCGACCAGCGCATTCGGGAAGCCGCGGTACGTCTTGTCCGAGCAGGTCGGGCTGATCACGGACGGTGTTGTGCACTTGACGATCAGCCGGGCGCAAGTAGAGCAACTGGGTGAGTACCTCGAACCGGCGACCAGCGCCGAGATCGAACCGGACAGCAAGGGTGGCTTCGGAGAAACCGTCAAGGCGGATGTGCGCGAGATGGAGGCCAAAGTGGTCGCACCAACCGAACGCCACGAGCACTCGATGAACATCTGGCGGCGCATCGCCTTCTTCTTGCGCCGCATGAAACGCTAGAGGCCAAGCGGGCAGACGTTCCGAACCAGGGGCAACCACACGCCGCCTGGCGCTGATCCCGTGCATGTCTCTATACCCGTCGTGCCGATCCCGCGCGCGGGTCGGGCGGGCGGCGGCGATCAGACCGTCGAACATCTCGCGCTGCCGAGCCGTTCGCGCTGCTTGGGGCGCAGCGGTGGAGCGACGCTTGCCTCGCTCTCAGTCCGGCCAGACGGCGGCGGCAGTCTCGGCGATCGTCGTCAGCTTGCGGCGCTCGTCGTCCTCGGTGATCGCGTTCCCTAGCACCGAGGTCGAGAAGCCGCACTGCGTGCCGAGCGCGAGCCGTTCGAGCGGGACGATCCGGGCCGCGTCGAGGATCCGCTCTCGGAGCCACTCGACTGTCTCGACACGCGGCGTCTTCGTCGTCACCAAGCCGAGCACGACGACCTGCTCGTCCCGCGCGTGCGCAAGCGGCTCGAAGCCGCCGCTGCGCTCGTCGTCATACTCGAGCAGGAGACGATGCGCGCGCACGCCCTGGAAGATCGGACGGGCGATCGGCTCGTAGCTGCCCTCGACGAGCCAGCGCGAGCCCTGGTTTCCGCGACAGAGGTGGAAGCCGAAGATGACCTGCGGAGCGGCCTCGATCACCGCGTTGTCGAGCTCGATCCCGTGTCCGAGATATCGCTCGACGGTCCAGCCGCGCGCCTCGTAGTACGCCTGCCAGCCCCGGTCTACGAGCAGTGGGTAGTGAGGAGCGTCGAGCTGGATGTACCTGCAGCCCAGCCGCGCAAGCTCCTGAACCTCCTCGCGGAAGATGGTGACGACGTCGGCGAGGAAGTCGTCGAGCGTCGGGTACGCGTCGCGCGAACGCTCAGGGTGCCAGACGTTGGCGAACAGACTCGGGCTCGGCAGCGTCACCTTGGCGATCCTGTCCGTGGTCGCGCGCAGGAACGTGAACTCCTCGCTAGCCAGCGTGCGGCGCTTATGCAAGCGCTCGACGACTGCCAGCTGCGGCGGTCGCGGTGTGCTCAGGTCGCCCACCTCGGCGGAGTGCCAGTCGCCCCACAGCCACGCGTCCATCGACACGCCCGCAAACCCGTCGACAGCCGCGGTCAGCTCGCTTTGAAAGGAGTCGCGGCGCTGCTCCCCATCGGTGACGACCCGACAGCCGCACGCTTCCTGCAGGCGGACGACATGCCGCACCGCATCGTCCTCGACCGCCTTGAAGGCCGCCGAGTCGAGCTCGCCCCGGTCGCGGCCTCGGCGCGCGTCGAGCAGCTCGCGAGGACGGAGCAGACTGCCAACATGGTCGACGCGAGACAGTCGCGGGTCGGTCATGCTCGCACGATGGCACGTGCTGAAGGTGGTGTGCAACGGCGACAGCCCCCGCGGAGGCCCTGGTCGCGAGGCAGCTGCACTGGTAGGCGTTCGCGCCCATTCACGCGGGTTCGAATCCCGCTGGGGGCATCCTCCGCGATTCGCCTCAGGCGATCAGCTCGCCGCCGTCGACGGCCAGCACTTGCCCCGTCATCAACGCTGCGGCGTCCGAGAGCAGGAACACGGCCTGTTCGGCCACGTCGTCGGCGGTCAGTATCCGGCCGAGCGGAATCGTGTCGGACAGCTGCTCGACGAAGGCATCGCGGCCCCCGAACGTCTCCCAGATCGGTTCGTTGAAGGGTGTGTCGACGTAGCCCGGGCAGAGCGCATTCACGCGGATCCCGTCGGCTGCATGATCACGCGCCAGGTTGCGGACGAGCGCGATGGCGGCCGCTTTCGTCGACGCATACGCCAGCATCGAGCCCTCTGTCTGGAGTCCGGCGTTCGAGGCGGTGATCAGGATCGACCCGCCGCCGGCGGCTCGGAGGAGCGGGACGACGGTCTGCGCGCACACGAAATGCGACCTGAGGTTGAGCGCGTAGCTGCGATCGAACGCCTCGACGCTGGTCTCGACGGCGCTGCCGTTCGTCTGGAAGCCGACATTCGACCACGCGGCGTCCAGGCCGCCGCCCAGTTCATCCGCCATATCGGCAATCGCCGCCGAGAGCTCCCCGGGCGAGCCCGCGTCTGCGACCGCGCAGGGAGCGCCGACCTCCGCAGCGACGGCACGCATCGCGTCCTCGGCGATGTCCACGAGCGCCACGCGCCAGCCGGCCCGGCGGAGCGCGCGGGCGCCGGCAGCGCCGATGCCCGTGGCGGCGCCGACGATCACGATCCTGCGGCGATCACCCTGCATCTCTCAGCCGGCGAACGAGTCGCAGAGCGCTTCCATGCCGGCATCCTGGAACGCGAACAGCGGCGCGTCGAGAGCGCCCGGGTGCGACGAGAACTTGACCACGACCGTACGCGTCGGCTCGTGGATAAGCAGCGCCTGGCCGTTCATCCCGGATGCCTTGTACACACCGCGCTCGGCCTCCCAGATCCACCAGCAGTCATGGTAGAAGGCGTTCGGGTGGGCGGGATCCGCCTCCGCCGAGGCTCGGAATGCGTCGATTAGCCCGGGATCCGAGCGGCCGATCCGCCTGAGCCACGCCGACGGGACGACCTGGCGGCCCTCGACGAGCCCGTCGTTCAGACACATCTGGCCGAACCGTGCGAGATCGCGAAGCGTCGTGCAGATGCCGCCTTCGACCACCGGGAAGCCGTTCCCGTCCACGATGATGAAAGCGTCGCGCTCGGCTCCGATGTGCGACCAGATCTCCCGGCTGAACAGCGTCGCGAATGACTCGCCGCCGATGCGCTCCAGCACCCAGCCGAGGGTGTCCGTCGCGAGCGAGATGTACCGGAACGGCCCACCGTGCGGAATCTCGCTGCCGATCGAGGCGACCCATGCAGCCGTGTCTCGCGGGATGCCGTCGCGGACGTGCGTCCGGTAGCCCGAGACCTCCAGGATCGTGTACTCGTCGATCTCGTAGTCCCATTCGATGCCGACCCGCATGTCGAGCAGATGCTGGAGCGAGCAGCCTTCCCAGGCCGTCTCGCGCAACTCCGGGATGTGCGAGACGACCAGGTCGCCGGGATCGAGCGCTCCCCGCGCGACCAGCACACCGCACAGCGTCGAGGCGAGCGACTTCGACTCGGACATGAGCAGGTGCGCGTCAGCGTCCGTCATCGCGCCGAAGTAGCGCTCGTATCGAATCGTGCCCTCGTGCAGCACGAGGAATGCGTCCGTGTACGTCCGCTCGAGCATCGCCTCGAGCTTGAACCGCCCGCCCTCGTGCTCGAAGACGAAGCCGCCGAGGTCCTCCTCGGCGCGAGCCAGCTCGAGCACGGGACCCTCCCCGCGCGAGATCAGCGCGGTTCGCGTCAGGTTCTGGACGTGGTGGAAGCCCCAGCGGTTGTACGGCGGGGCGATCCAGTTCGAGGTCGACACGCCCAGCTTCGCCTCGACGACGCGCTCGCTCACCGGCCCTGGGGGTAGAGCGTTCAGGCGACCGATGCCCGGCTCTCGACGAGCGCGTCGAGGCCGGCGCGGACGGCGTCCCGGATCAGCTCGAGCTCGTCCGACGAGATCGTCAGCGGCGGCGAGACCGCGAACGCCTCGAGCAGCGGCCGGAGGATCACACCGTGCGCGCGGATCGCGGCCGACGCCTTCGCCATCAGGCCGGGCTCTGCGGCCAGCGCGTCCCGATCGAGCGCGATCCCGACGAGCATTCCCGTACCGCCGCGCACCTCGCGGACGAGCGGATGGTCCGCGAGCGGAGCGAGCGTCGAGAGCAGCTCGCCTTCCAGCTCCCGACCCCGTGGGATCAGCTGCTCGCGCTCGAGAATGTCGATGTTCGCGAGCGCCGCTGCGCAGACGGCCGCGTGGCCCGAATACGTCTGGCCGTGCCGGACGGTGACGCGCCCCGGCTCGCTCCAGAACGGCTCCGCGACGCGACTCGAGACCATCACGCCGCCCAGCGGCAGGTAGCCGCTCGTCACGCCCTTGGCGAAGGTGACGAGATCCGGCTCGACGCCGAACCGCTCGAAGCCGAACCAGGTTCCGAGCCGGCCGAAGCCGCAGATGACCGAGTCGCAGACGAAGAGCACGTCCGCGTCGCGGCAAATCTCCGCGACCGCCTCGACGTAGCCCTCGGGCGGCGGGAGCACGCCGCCGGCGCCGATCACCGGCTCCATGAAGAAGGCGGCGACTCGCTCGGGTCCGACCCGCTCGAGCTCGTCTCTCAGCGCTTCCGGAGACGCCCAGTCCACCTGCGACGTGCTCGGCACGAGCGGCCCGTAACCGAGCCGGTTCGCCTCGATCCCGCCGATCGAGGTTCCGAACGCCATCGTGCCGTGGTACGCAGCCGTCCGGCTGACGATGTGCAACCGGTCCGGGTGGCCGAGCACCTGCCAGTACAGCCGGGCAAGCTTCGCGGCCGTGTCGATCGCGTCGCCGCCGCCCGAGGTCAGGAACACTTTCGCGCCGTCTTGCGGGTACAGCTCGGCGAGCCTGGTTGCGAGCTCGAGCGCCGGCGGCGTGGCGGTGTCGGCGAAGATCGACCACGCCTCGAGCTGCTCGATCTGCCGGCGGACCGCCTCGGCGATCTCCGCTCGGCCGTGGCCGACGTTCGAGTACCAGAGGCTGGCGGAGCCGTCGAGATAGCGGTTGCCGTCCTCGTCCCACAGCCAGACGCCTTCGCCCCGGCTGATGACGAGCTCGTTCCCCCGGACGGAGGCCATGTCGGAGAAGGGGTGCCAGAGGCTCGTGTCAGGCTGCGTCATCGTGTGCTCCATTCGTCACGCGGTTGCGAAGAAGACGTTCTTCAGCTCGGTGTAGTGCTCGAGAGCGTACGGCCCCAGCTCTCGCCCGACCCCGGACTGCTTGAAGCCGCCGAACGGCGTCGACACGCGCACCGAGGTGTTGGAGTTGATCGAGAGCGTGCCCGTGTCGACCGCCCGCGCAACGCGGAGCGCGCGGGCGCCGTTCTGGGTCCAGATCGAGCCGGAGAGACCGTAGATGGTGTCGTTCGCGATACGGATCGCGTCGGCCTCATCCGCAAAGGGGATTACCGCCGCCACCGGACCGAAGATCTCCTCCCGGGCCGCGCGGTCGTCGTTGGAGACCGGCGCCAGGACCGTGGCCGGATACCAGTAGCCCGGCCCGTCCGGCACCTCGCCCCGGAAGGCGACGCGCGACTCGTCGTCGACGTACGAGGCGACCGTCTCGCGCTGGGAGGCCGAGATGAGCGGGCCCATCTCGGTCCCCTCGTCGAGCGGGTCGCCGACGCGCAGGTTCTTCACCAGCGGCTCCAGCAGCTCGAGGAACCGCTCGAACACACTGCGCTCGACGAGGATGCGCGAGCGCGCGCAGCAATCCTGGCCCGCGTTGTCGAACACGGCACCCGGCGCCGCGGCCGCCGCCGCCTCGAGGTCGGCGTCGGCGAAGACGATGCTCGCCGACTTCCCCCCGAGCTCCAGTGTCACTCGCTTGATGCTGCGTGAGGCCAGCTCGCCGATCCGGCGGCCGACCTCGGTCGAGCCGGTGAACGCGATCTTCGCCACGTCGGGATGCGCGACCAGGCGCTCGCCGACGACTCGCCCGGGACCGACGACGACGTTGAGGACGCCCTCCGGCAGCCCCGCGTCGAGCGCCAGACGCTCGAGCTCGAGCGCGGTGAGCGGCGTCAGCTCCGCCGGCTTGAGCACGATCGTGTTTCCGGCGGCGAGCGCGGGCGCCACCTTCCAGCACGCGATCGGGAGGGGGAAGTTCCACGGGGTGATCAGGCCGACGACGCCGAGGGGCTCGCGGAAGGTCATGTCGACTCCCCCGGCCACCGGGATCGTCGCCCCGAGCAGGCGGTCCGGCCCTCCCGCGAAGTAACGGAAGGTCGCGATCACGCCGCCGATCTCGCCGCGGGCGCTCGCGATCGGCTTGCCGACGTTGCGCGCCTCAAGTCGCGCGAGCTCCTCGTGACGCTCCTCGAGCGCAGCGGCGATCCGCAGCAGCAAGCGCGCCCGCTCGCCGGGCGCGCTTGCCCGCCACGCGGGGAACGCCGCCTTTGCGCGCGCGATTGCCTCGTCGGCCGCCTCGGCATCGGCCTCCGGTAGCTCCGCCAGGATCTCTTCGGTCGCCGGCTCGAGAACCGTCACGACCGCTTCGGTGCTCGTGGCCATCTCAACTCCCTGTCGACAGGTCTGATCGGTGTGTGCTCTATCAACACCGCGCGCGCGGTGTCAAGGCAGGCCGCGGTGCGAAATCTGTTATAGGACCAATCTCAGGGCCTTTTGCGCGAGGAGGTGGCAGTGGCGCAGGCGATCGTCGACAGCCCGGAGACGCGCGTGCTCCGGCCGGAGCTGGACCGGCGGTATCCCATGGTCGTGCGCGGCGAAGGTGTCTGGCTCGAGGAAAGCTCCGGGCGGCGCTACCTCGACGCGATGAGCGGCGGCTCGATGGCCGCGACGCTCGGCTACGGCCGAAGCGACCTGATCGAGGTCGCGCGCCGACAGGCGCGGCAGCTTGCCTACGTGCACAACGAGCGGCTCACGAACCCGTTGCAGGAGCAGCTCGCCCGCGAGCTCGTCGACGTCGCCCCGGCCGGCTTCACGCGGGTCCGCTTTGTCACCGGCGGCGCCGAGGCGAACGAGCTCGCCATCCGGCTCGCTCGCTCCTATCACGTCGAGCGCGGCGAGCCGAGTCGCTGGCAGATCATCTCCCAGGCGCAGGCCTACCACGGCCCGACGCTGGAGACGCTGGCGCTGACCGGTCGATCGGGCCTGCACGGGCCACTCGGGCCCTATCTCGCGCCGCACCTCCACGTCCCCCCGAGCACGCGCTGGCTCGATCCGACGGGCGAGGCCGCGCTCGAGGCGCTCGACCATGCGCTCGAGCAGGCCGGCCCCGAGAACGTGGCGGCCTTCTTCTGCGAGGCGATCAGCGCTGCGGCGCTGCCGGCATACACGCCGCCCCGCCGGTTCTGGGAAGGCCTGGAGGAGCGCCGGCGCGAGCACGGCTTCCTCGTCTGCTTCGACGAGGTCGTCACGGGAGTAGGCCGTACGGGCGAGTGGTTCGCCGCGAACGCGACGCCGCTGACCCCGGACCTGGTGGCGACGGCGAAGGGTCTCGGCGCCGGCTACACCGCGATCGGCGCCGTCCTCGTCCGGGACCACGTCTACGGAGCCTTCGCAGAGGGGTCGCGACGGTTCACGCTCGGGCACACCTGGGACGGCGCGCCGCTGCCGTGCGCGGTTGGGATCGCGGTTCTCGACGTCCTTCGCTCAGAGGGCCTGATCGAGCGGGTACGAGAGCGCGGTCGACTGCTGCTGGAGGAGCTTGCCGAGGCGTTGCGCGGGATCGACCTGGTCGGCGAGGTGCGCGGGCACGGATTCCTGCTCGGCGTCAGCTACGTCGATCCACGAGACCCGGACTCGTTCTTGCCGCCCGAGCTCCGCGTTGCCGGCCGCATCGACGACGCCGCGCTCGAACGCGGGCTCGTCGTCCTCTCGACGCAGCCGACGCGCGACGGCATGGCGGGCGACCAGAGCCTCTTCGCTCCGGCGTTCACCGCCACGGACGCCGACCTGGACGAGATGGTGTCGCGCTTCTCGGCGACGGTGAGCCAGGTGGCCGCCGAGGTCGAGCGCGAGCTTTCGGGAGTGTCCGTGAGGGAACGCGGATGAGCAGCGCGATGGACGGACGCCTGCGCGCGCTGATCATCGAGCACGAGCGGCCCACCCCCGCCGGCTTCGTCTACGACTGGCTTGCGGAGCACGACGCCCAGGTCGACGAGCTGAAGATCGACATCGAGAATCGCGAGGTCGACCCCCGCGACTACGACCTGCTCGTCCCGCTCGGGTCGGAGCACCCGGCCTTCGCGGATCATATCCCCTGGATCCCGCGCGAGCTCGAGCTTCTGCGCCAGGCGCACCGGGCGGACGTTCCCGTGCTCGGCATCTGCTTCGGCGGCCAGCTCCTCGCCCGCGCACTCGGCGCGCGCTGCTTCCGGGCCGATGTCTCCGAGATCGGCTGGTTGCCCGTTCGATCCCGCGATCCGGAGCTCGTGCCGGAGGGACCCTGGTTCCAGTGGCACTTCGACACGTTCGAGCCGCCTCCCGGCGCCGACGTCGTGGCAGAGACGGAGGTCGGCCCCCAGGCGTTCGTCGCCGGCAGGAGCCTCGGCGTGCAGTTCCATCCCGAGGTGACGACGGAGATCATGGAGGACTGGGTGCGCGTGTACCGGCATGAGCTCGACGCCGACGGCGTCGATCCCGACGCGCTGCTGGCCGAGACGTACGAGCGAGCGGACTCTGCCCGGGCCGCGTCGCGGCGCCTGTTCGAGGCGTTCCTCGAGCGGGTGGCGAGGCCGCGACGGTGACCGTCTCACCGCCGACGAGCCCACGCCGTGTCTCGATCGCGTTCGACCGGATCCAGCCCGTGCGCGCGCACGAATACGTGGCTGAGCAGCTCCGTCGCCACATCGCGCTGCGGCTCGTCGCTCCGGGGTCAGCCCTGCCGTCGGAGCGCGAGCTGGCGACGATGTTCGGCGTGGGCCGCCCGACGATCCAGCACGCGCTGCGCCTTCTCGAGGGCGAGCGCCGGCTCGAGGCGCGTCGCGGCCGCCTCGGCGGGACCTTCGTCCTCGAGCCGAGCGAGGACGAGCAGGTGATGCAGGAGCTCGTGGGGCGTGTTCTGCGACGACGATCGCAGCTCGAGGAGCTGCTCGACTACCGCCGCGTCCTCGAGCCGGCGGTGGCGCGGCGCGCAGCGGAGTCGCGTCGGAGGGGCGACCTAACGTCGATGCGGCGAGCGCTGGACGGCATGGCCGGCGCAGCGGCCGAGGCGGACTACATGCGCTCCGACACGGAGTTCCACATCGCGATCGCCGCAGCGACGCACAATCGTTACCTGGAGCGCTCGATCGAGCAGGTCCGCCTCGAGCTGAACGACGCTCTCAGCCTCCTCCCGGAGAGCGAGATCTGGCACCGGCGGCTCTCGGGCGAGCACGAGGCGATCTACGAGGCGATCGAGGCCCGTGACCCCGAGGCCGCGGAGGAGGCAACCGAGCTGCACGTGTCGAACAGCGAGGCGAGCGTGCGCGCGCTCCTGGCGGCGGGGACGAGGCGGGCATGACCGCGGCAACGGTTCGCGCAGACGAGACGAGCGTCTTCCCGCGCTTGCTCGACCTCGCCTACCCGAGCGTCGAGCGCGGCGACGGCGTGCGCCTCTACCTCGCCGACGGCCGCGAGGTCCTCGACGCGTGCTCGGGCGGAGCGATGGTCGCCTGCCTCGGCCACGGCGTTGGCGAGGTCGTCGAGGCGGCTGCCGCGCAGGCCGAGAAGCTCGCCTACGTCTACAACCACCACTTCACGAATGAGCCCCAGGAGCGGCTCGCCCGTCGTCTGCTCGAGGTCGCCGCCCCGCAGATGGCGCGCGTCCGGTTCGTCTCGGGCGGCTCGGAGGCCAACGAGACGATGCTGAGGCTGGCGCGGCAGTACCACGTCGATCGCGGCGACACCGAGCGCTGGCGCGTGGTCTCGCCCGCTCAGGCCTATCACGGGGCCACGATGGGCACGCTCGCGCTCACCGGCCGCCATGGCCTTCAGCATCCGTTCGAGGAGTACCTCGCGCCACATCGGCACGTGCCGCCGAGTACCGAGCGGCTCGACCCGAGCGGCGAGGCGGCGCTCGAAGAGCTCGACCGGGTCGTCGCAGAGGTCGGAGCCGCGACGATCGCCGCGTTCGTCTGCGAGCCCGTCAGCGCGGCCGCGCTCCCCGGCTACTCGCCGCCCGACTCGTTCTGGCACGGTCTCGCGGAGCGGCGCGAGCGATACGGCTTCCTCGTCTGCTTCGACGAGATCGTGACGGGGATGGGCCGGACCGGGAGCTGGTTCGCGTACCAGCAGCTGCCGATCGAGCCGGACGTCGTCAGCGCCGGCAAGGGGCTCGGGGCCGGCTACGCCCCGCTCGCCGCCGTCCTCTGCCGGCAGCACGTGTACGACGCGCTTGCAGAGGGCTCCCGCGAGTTCGAGCACGGCCACACGTGGGACGGAGCGCCGCTGCCGTGCGCAGTCGGGCTCGCTGTGCTCGACCAGTTCGTCGACCGCGGCCTGCTTGACCGCGTGCGCGAGCGCGGACCGACCCTGCGGGGCGAGCTCGAAGCGGCGATCGCGCACATCGGGCTCGTGGGCGAGGTCCGCGGGCGCGGCTTCCTGCTCGGCGTCGAGCTCGTCGACCCCCGCGACGGCGCAGCTGACGTCGACGTCGCCGAGCTCGTCGACGACGTCGCGCTTGCTCACGGCGTCCTCGTCACGTCGTCCCACACCTCGCAGGACGGCCTCGTCGGAGACCAGACGCTGCTCGCCCCGGCGTACACGAGCAGCGACGCCGAGTTGGCGGAGATGATCGAGCGATTCGCATCTGCGTTGCGCGAGGTTGAGGAGCGGTTGCGATGACCGACGTGGACGCGCTCACGGCTGCGGCGTCGGCCGGCGCCCGGCGCTCCGGAGGCGGAGGCTTCGTCCTGCTCGGGATTCCCGACGTGCACGGCTCGATCCGCGGCAAGGCGCTGCGGCCGGCCGAATTCGACGCGGCGCTCGGCGAGGGCACCGTCGTGACCGACCTGCTGCTCGCGCTCGACCCGACCGACCTTCCGATCACCGACTACGAGCGGTTCGGTATCCGCTCGGGCGCGGGCGACATCCTCGTGCGGCCGGACCCCGACACGCTGCGGGAGCTGACCTGGCGACTGGGCTGGAGCGTCTGCCTCGCGACGCCGTACTGGCCCGACGGCAGCCTGTGCGAGCTGGCGTCGCGCGAGGTGCTGCGGCGGGCGCTCGCCGCCACGACCGAGCTCGGGTACGACGTCCTGGCCGCGTTCGAGTACGAGGTGCGGATTCGCGACGCGGACGGCCGGCCCCTCTCGAGCGGGATCAGCTACAGCGTCGGCGAGGTACTTCGCTTCGACGAGCTGATCGGTCGGCTCGAGCCGGCGCTCGAGGGGCTCGGCGTCGAGCTTTCGGCGGTGCACACGGAGGCCGGTCCGGGGCTGCTCGAGCTGAACGTCGCAGCTCGGCGCGGGCTCCAGGCCGCCGACGACGCCGCGCTCCTCAAGCTGGCCGTGAAGGAAGTGGCGGCGTCGCTCGGACTGCGGGCGAGCTTCCTCGCCAAGACGGCGCCCGGCGAGGAGGGCTCGAGCGGGCACGTGCACCTGTCGTGCTGGCGGGACGGCGAGAATGCGTTCACGGTCCCCGAGACGCTCGACGCCGCCGTCGCCGGCATCCTCGAGCATCTGCCGGCTGCCTCGGCGCTCCTCAACCCGACGATTAACTCCTACAAGCGCCTCGTGCCGGGCTTCTTCGCCCCCGTCAACGTGAGCTGGGGCCACGAGAACCGGTCGGCAGCGGTGCGCGTCATCCGCTCCGAGCGGGCGGACCGGACGCGGATCGAATGCAGGCGCCCCGGAGCGGACGCGAACCCATACCTCGCGCTCGCCGCGCTCGCCGCGTCGGCTGCAGACGGCATCCGGCGCGGTCTGACCTGCCCGCCGCCCGTCGAGGGGGACGCGTCGGTGCGTGCCGACCTGCCGCCGCTTCCGACGTCGCTCGAGGGTGCGCTCCGTGCCTTCGACGGCGACGCCGAGCTGCGACGCGCGCTCGGGGAAGGCTTCTGCGATTACTTCCGCGTCTCGCGCGCCTGGGAGCTGAAGGCGTGGCAAGAGGCGGTCAGCGACTGGGAACGCGGGCGGTACGAGAGGACGGTCTGACATGGCGACAGAGGCGCGGGCGTAGTGGCTACCGCAGCGGAACAGACGGCAACGGTCGAGAGCGTCGTCGAGCACTGGCGGCAACAGGGGATCCGGAACGTTCGCTTCGAGCTCCCCGACATGCACGGAACGAGCCGGTCGAAGCTCGTGCCGATCGACCACGTCGAGCGGTACGCGCGCGATGGCCTGAACATGTACGGGGGCGCGGTCGTGCTCGACAGCCGCTCGGACATCGTGCCGGGCACGCTCTACAACGAGGAAGTCGCCTACGCGGACCAGCTGCTGCGTCCCGACCCGCACACGGCTGCGATCGTGCCGTGGGCCGACGCGACCGGCCGGATGATCTGCGACACGTACTGGGGCGACGGCCGGCCGCTCGCGGCGGCGCCGCGCCACGTGTACGGACGGGTGCTCGAGCGCTGCCACGAGCTCGGCTACGAGCCGATCATGGGCGTGGAGCCGGAGTTCTACCTCCTCGACGCCGCCACGCGAGAGCCCCTCTTCGGCGGCTACCACATCTTCAACACGGTCCGGAACACGTACGTGCCGCTGATCGAGCGGATCGTCGACGACATGCGCGCATTCGGGATCGACGTCATCACCGCCAACTGCGAGTACGCCGGCTCGCAATGGGAGATCAACTTCATGCCGGGCCGAGGCCTCGAAGGCCCCGATCTCGCCTTCGGCTTCAAGAACGGCGTCAAGGAGCTCGCGCGCAGCGAGGGCCTGATCGCGACGTTCATGTCGAAGCCGTTCCCGGGCGGCGCCGGCTGCGGCGCCCACAACCACCTCGGGCTGCTCGACCGTGGGCGTGGCGAGAACGCGCTCTCGGACGACGACGGCGAGTGGGGCCTCTCGGCTGTCGGCCGGAGCTTCCTGGCCGGGCAGCTCCGGCACGCGCGGTCGATCTACACCCTGCTCGCTCCCACGGTCAATTGCTTCAAGCGCCGCCGCGTCCACACGTTCAGCCCGACGAGCGTCTCCTGGGGCATCGAGGACCGGAGCGCCTTCGTTCGTCTCAAGGGAGGCTCCGCCGAAAGCCGTCATCTCGAGAACAGGGCGCCGACCGGCCTCTCGAACCCGTACCTGGTCGGCGCCGCGCTGCTCGGGGCGGGCCTGCTCGGCATCGAGGACGGGCTCGAGCTCGAGCCTCCCGCCAGCCCGCCCGCGGAAGAGGACCCGTCGAAGCAGCCGTTGCCGACGACTCCCGAGGACGCGCTCGCCGCGCTGGAGAGCGACGAGCGGATCGTCGGGCTACTCGGCGAGGAGTTCGTCAGAGCGTACGGCGTCATGCGCCGTCACGAGCTCCAGCGCTTTGCGGACCACGTCACCGACTGGGAGCTCCAGGAGTACCTCGAGCTGTACTGACCCGGTCAGGCGCGTATGTCGAGAAGCACGGCGTCGAGCCCGTGGTCGGCCGCAGCCCACACGGTCGCGTCGGCCACGACTGCGATCCTAGACCTCGAGGCCCAGCAGGTGTGCTGCGATCGCTGCCGCGCACTCGGCCACCGCAAGCGAGCCCTCGACGTCGAGGCTCTCACGGAGGTCCATCGCTCCGTCCGTGAAGATCGCCAGCGCCACCGAGCCCCGCTCCTCGTGCAGCAGGAGGCCGACGTCGGCGCGGATTCCGTCCAGCTCCCCCGTTTTGTTCGCCACGGTGAGCGGCTGCGGGCGGCCGTGGTACTGCGCGTAAAGGTTCCAGGGGAGCCAGCGCGGGATCTGATCCTGGTAGTGCTGGCGCGCGAGGACGCCGACGAGGTACCCGCAGAGCTCGGGGGTCAGGATCTCCCTGCGCGCGAGCGCCGAGACGAGGCGCGTCTGCTCGCGAGGCGTGGAGAGGCCGATGCCACGGTCGATTCGCGCGAAGTCGACGGGGCCGAGGAGACGCGTCTCCGCGAGTCCGAGGCTGGAGATGTACGCGTTCACACGCGCGGTGTCGCAGATGTCGAGTAGCGCGTTCGTCGCGACGTTGTCCGAGAGCGTAAGCGTGAGCTCGATCGTGTCCCGGAGCGACAGCGAGGGCACCTCGAGTTGCTTGAGGATCCCGCCGCCGGCGACGCGCTCGCCAGGCGGCGGTAGCTGCACCATCCGGCCGAGGTCGGCGTCGCCGCGCGCGACGAGGTCGAGCACGGCGCAGCAGAGCGCGACCTTGATCACCGAGGCCGTCGGGAAGCCCTCGTCGGCGCGGAGCTCGACCGTCTCGCCGTCCCCAAGCCGCACCGCATGGAACCCGAGCCGCCCGGAGAAGGCGGCTTCGAGCGCCGCGATCCGCGGCGCGAACGGCAGGTCCGGCTGCGGCAAGATCGGGACGTGCTTCACGGGCGGTGCTTGCGGAGGTAGGCGCGCCAGGTGAGCGCCCAGCGCTCCGGGTCGTCGTGCGGCGCCTGGTCCATCGTGTGCACCGTGCTGTGGTGGGGCGCCGTGCGCACGGTCTCCGGCTCCTCGTAGGCCTCCCGCGAGATCTCGGCCAGGATGTCCGCGTAGTCGTCGAGGTCCGCGCGTGAGTAGGACTCCGAGGGCTCGAGGGTCATCGGCTCGGCGACGAGCCACGGCTCGTGGCTCGGGAAGTAGCTCGCGACCCCGAAGTCGGCGGTTCGCCGCGCGACCTCGAGCGTCCCGATTCCCGTGTCCTCCTGGAGATGAGCGAGGCTGTAGCGGATCTGCTCGAGCCGGTGGGCGTCGTTGGTGTCGGCGAACGACACCTCGACGCCGCGCACGCCCGCAAGCCGCGAGGCAAGGTAGTTGTTGTTCAGAACCGCGACCTCGGCCACCTCCCTGAGCCCTGCCGCGCCGAGGCTCAGCACCCAGGCGAACGACCGGACGGCGGTGGCCGGGACGCCGTGGAAGGCGCGGATCGTGCCGACGGACTGCGGCCGGTCGTACTCGAGCCGGTAGCGAGAGCCGTCGAGCTCGACGGTCGGCACGGGCAGGAAAGGAGCGAGCTCCTCGGTGACGCCGCAGGCGCCGCACGCCATGCCCATCGAGCTGTGCGGCGACGAGAACGTCTTGTGCAGGTTGAACTGGCAGAGGTCGAAGCCGGCGTCTCGCGCCCGCGTGATGCCCAGGATCCCGTTCGCATTCGCCTGGTCGTAATGGCAGAGGCCGCCGGCGTCGTGGACGATCTCGACGATCTCGTCGATGTGCGGGTTGAAGAGCCCGGTGTCCTCCGGGTTGGTGATCATCAGCCCCGCCGTCCGTTCCGAGACGGCCGCCCGGATCGCGTCGGGCTCCGCGTAGCCCTTCTCGCCCGCGTAAACGGTGATCACCTTGAAGCCGGCGGTTGCGGGCGCCGCCCCGTCGCAGGGATGCGAGAAGATCGTCGTCACGATCTCGTCCCGTGCGTGCTCGCCCCGCGCGGCGTGGTAGGCGCGGATCATCCTGGCGTTCGCGTAGACGCCCTGCGAGCCGCCTGCGGGCTGCAAGGTGAAGCGGCTCATGCCCGAGATCTCGCACAGCATCTGCTCGAGGCGATAGAGCACCTCCAGCATCCCCTGCACGGTCTCCTCGTCCTGCAGCGGATGGAGATCGGCGACCTTCGGCGAGCGGACCAGCTCCTCGTTCACCTTCGGGCTGTACTTCATCGTGCACGTGCCCAGGCCGAGGTGGACGTTCACGTCGTTCCCGAGCGTCTCCTGGGAGAGGCGCAGGTAGTGGCGCAGGACCTGCGGCTGGCTCAGCTCGGGCAGACCGGGGGCGGCCGATCGCCGCAGGGCGTCAGGGATGGCTGCGAGCGAGTCGCCGGTCGCGCCGGGCATCTCCTCGGCGTCCACGGGGACGATGCCGCGCTCACCGGGGCTCGACAGCTCGAGCAGGATCGGCTCGTTCCAGCTCGCCTGGTGAAAGGGACGGAGCGTCACCGCAGCACCTCCTCGAGCTCGCCGGCGAGCTGGTCGACGTCGGCCCTCGTGTGCACCTCGGTCACGCAGAAGAGCGCGCTCTGCCCCAGCTCCGGGTACTGCGCGGACAGGTCGAGACCGCCGAAGATCCCCCGCTCGCGGAGGGCGCGGTTGACGTCGGCCACCGTTCGGCCCGTCTCCCCGAAGTCGACCACGAACTCCTTGAAGAATGGGGCCGTGAGCGCGGGCGCTCGCAGGCCCGGTAGCTCCCCGAGGAGCCGGGCCGCGTACTGTGCTCGCTCGAGGATGGCCCGTCCGAGCTCGGTCAGGCCCTGGGGCCCGAGGAGAGCGAGGTACGCGCCGGCGGCGATTGCCCACAGGTTCTGGGTGGTGCCCGTGTACTCCCTGGAGTCACCGCGCCGCACGTAGGACGTCCGCTCCCATACGACCTCGCCGAAGGCGTACTCGCCCTCGACGGACGTCGGCCCGAGCCCGATCAGGAAGGTCGGGTACTCGGAGACGAACCGCTCGTGGTCCGGTGAGGCGACGAAGCCTGCGAGCCCGCCTCCGTAGTGCATGTGGATGCCCAGCGGCTGCAGCTCGCCGCAGACGATGTCGGCGCCGTACCGCGGCGGCGCCTCGAGCACGCCGAGGGAGATCGGATCGACGCCGACGACGGTCAGCGCTCCGGCTGCTCGCGCCAGCGCCGCGATCTCCACGGCCTGCGTCTCGATCGCGCCGAGGAACCCCGGCAGCTCGAAGTACACGCATGCCGGGTCGGCGGAGAGGGCGTCGCGACAGCGGGCTACGTCGAGGAGGCCGGTGGAGGGGTCGAACGGGATCCAGACGAGGTCGACCCACGGAGCACAGTAGCCCTCGACGAGGGAGCGCCGCTCGGTTCCCATCGAGGCCGGAACGAGCGCGCTCCGCCGGCCGGTGATCCGGGCGGCCATGCAGATCGCCGTCGCGGCCGCCGAGCCCCAGTCGTACGTCGGCAGGCTCACCGCGTCGCATTCGACGAGCTCTCCGATCATGCTCGCGTACTCGAACAGCGCCTGCAGCTTCCCGTGGTCCCCGTAGGTGTCGCCGTAGTACGCGGTCAGGAACTCCGCGCGGTTGACGATCTCGTCGCAGACGGCCGGGACGTAGTGCGGCCAGCACCCCCCGCCGAGAAAGCTCAGGCGTTCGGCGCAGCTCTCGTTCTGGTCGAGGATGCCGGCGACGTGGCGGCGGAGCGCGTGCTCGGAGCGGAGCGGCTCCGGAAGGCCAAGGAGCCCCGGGACGCGGAGCCGTTCAGGAATCGCTCCGTAGAGCTCCTCGACGGTCTCGACACCGATCGCGTCCAGCATGGCGCGCTTGATCCGCGGCGTGGAGTTCGGGACATACGGGTTAGCGGACATGGCCTCGCTCACGTGGCGACCTCCTGGGGTCGGGTCATGCGACGACGGGGTAGACGACCTCTCGGTTGTAGTCGACGAGCACGCGGGTGTAGCCGGCCAGGCTCGCGTCGATCCTGTCATCTCCGGTGTCGACGCGGAGCGGTCGGCCGCCGAGGCCGGCGATCTTCGCATCGGTGGCGGCGACCACGATGCGCTCGCGCGGAACGCGCGCAATCACCGTGGCGGAGAGCTGCTGGTTCCCGCGGCCGAAGACGAACCCCTGTCCGCCCACGGGCGTCACGACGATTCCCGCGTCGTCCGTCTCGACGATCTCGAGCAGCGTCCGCTCGTCGGCGTCCGCGACGAGGCAGGCGCCGTCGCGGACAACATCGACGCCGAGCAGCGTCTTCTCGAGCCCGAGCAGCGCCATCACCGCGCCCGTCGTCGTCCCCGGGCCGATCAGCCACGTGTTCCTGCCGAAGACGGTTTCGACGAGGCGGTGCGCGATCCCGTCCTGCGCCGCGGCGTCGCTCGCCAGCGTTCTCGCCTTCGCGCTCTGGAGGAGGCGCCGGTCGGAGGGGACGTTGAGGAACCCGTGCAGGCGCGCCGAGACGGCCCCGACGCGAAGGAGCGCCTCGTCGACGTCCATCACCTCTGCGGCGCGCAACCCGCGGACGCCGTCGCGCGCCACGCGGAGGGCGAGCTCGCCGGCGCTCCTCGGGTTGACCGCGAAGACGGCCGAGTGCATCTTCACGCCTGCGGGGATGCCGAGAACGGGGACACGCTCGCCCACTGCCTCGAAGACGTCCACGGCGGTTCCGTCGCCGCCGGCGAAGAGGAGCAGATCGACGTCGCGACCGGCCATCGCGGCGGCGGCGGCGCGGGTGTCCGCGGCCGAGGTCACCGCGCCCACCGAGCCGATCGCCGTCGGCTCGAGCCCCGCGCTCCGCGCCTCCTGCTCGCCCATCTCGCCGGCATAGGCGAGGAGCTCGAGCCCGTCGGCGCCCGCTGCCAGCGAGCGGAGCGCTTCCGTCGCGCGGGCCGGGGCGACCGGAACCGCGCCTCGCTCGCGGGCGATCGCCAGCAGCTCGGGGTCGTCGGTTCCCTTGAGGGCGACTCTTCCGCCCATGCCGGCGATCGGGTTGACGACGAGGCCGAGACGCATGGCGCAACCATACGGCTGGTGCTAGCCTCGGGTTCGAGATGAGGCGCCTGCGTGCTCTGATCGCGTTCGTCGACCGCTATGTGGTGCTCGCGGGGCGGAGCTGCTGCGCGGGCCGCTCCTGGGCCAGCCTGGATCGCAGCCTGGCGCGGCGGGCCAAAGACGATCGCAGCTGCTGATTGAGGGCCGTCGAGCTTCGCGCGTTCGGCGGACCGGACGGGCTCGTCGCGACGGAACGTCCCGATCCCGCGCCGGGCCCGGGCGAGGTGAGGGTCGATCTCGTCGCAGCCGCGCTGAACCGGCGCGACTGGTGGATCCGGACCGGCGGCAAGGTACGGCTTCCCGTCGTCCTCGGATCGGATGGAGCAGGGGTCGTCTCGGCCCTCGGCCGGGGCGTCGACGGCGTCGAGATCGGGGACGAGGTCGTGATCTACCCGGCCCGTGGCTGGGGAGGCGACGACGCGTCGTCCGCGCCCGACTTCGAGATTCTCGGCGTCCCGCGGCAGGGAACGTACGCCGAGCGGATCGTCGTCGACGTCGACCAGCTGCGTCCGCGGCCGCCGGGCTGGTCCTGGGCGGAGTGCGCGGCTCTCCCCGTGGCGGGCCTTACGGCGTGGCGCTCGCTCGTCCGCTACGCAGGCGCCGGGCCCGGAACGTCGATTCTCGTACCGGGCGCGGGCGGGGGCGCGGCCACGTTCGCGATCCAGATCGGGACTGCGCTCGGCGCACGCATGCTCACCACGAGCTCCGCCCCGGAGAAGCTCGAGCGCGCGGTCGCGCTCGGCGCGGCAGGGGGCGCCGACTACCGCGACGCGGACTGGCCCACCCGCATCGGGCCGGTCGACGCCGTCATCGACAGCGTCGGCGGAGCGACGTGGTCCGCTGCATTACGGGCGCTGCGTCCGGCAGGGATCCTCGTCTGCTTCGGCGACACCGACGGCGATGTCGGCGAGGTCGAGATCGCGGATCTCTTCTTCCGCTACCTCCGGATCCAGGGCACGACGCTCGGGAGCCCGCGCGAGCTCGACGCGCTCCTCGCCCATTGCGCGCGGGAGTCGTGGCGCCCCGTGATCGACAGCGTATTCCCGCTCGCCGAGGCCGCCGAGGCGCACCGCCGGCTGGACGCACCGGATCGCTTCGGCAAGATCGTGCTCGCTATCGACGACGCCAGGTTCTAGCCTTCGACGGGACATGCGCATCGAGGACGAAGCCTCCGCCCGCTCCCAGTTCCTCTCCACCCGGCCGATCAGCCGGGACAACCTCGTGGCCGAAGATCCGGCGCTCGGCCTCGTCGCCTTCTCGAGCCCGTTCGACCCGGAGCCGTCCCTGCGCATCGACGACGGCCGCGTCGTCGAGCTCGACGGCAAGCACGAGGCCGACTTCGACATCCTCGACGAGTTCATCGCCCGGCGCGGACTCGACCTGACGGTCGCGGACGAAGCGATGGCTCTCCCGGCGGTCGAGTTCGCCAGAATGGTCGTCGACCCTGGCGTCCCGCGGGCGGAGATCACGCGGCTCGCCGCCGGGATGACCCCGGCGAAGATCGCCGGGACCCTGACCGTGCTCACGCCGGTCGAGATCCTCCAGGCGATGCAAAAGATGCGCGTGCGCCGGACGCCCTCGATCCAGGCGCACGTGACGAATCGCGTCGACCACCCGCTCCTCATCGCCGCGGACGCGGCGGCCGCCGTCGAGCTCGGCTTTCGCGAGCTCGAGACGACGGTGCCGGTGCTCCGCGACGCGCCCTCGAACGCCCTGGCCCTGCTCATCGGCAGCCAGGTCGCCCGAGTCGGCGCGCTCACGCAGTGCTCGGTGGAGGAGCGGACCGAGCTCGAGCTCGGGCTGCGCGGGCTGACGACGTACGCGGAGACCGTCTCCGTCTACGGGACGGAGCAGATCTTCGTGGACGGCGACGACACCCCCTGGTCGAAGGCGTTCCTCGCGTCGTGCTATGCGTCGCGAGGGCTGAAGATGCGCTTCACGTCCGGCTCCGGCGCCGAGGTGCTGATGGGCGAGAGCGAGGGGCGCTCCATGCTCTACCTCGAGGCGAGATGCATCGCCGTCACCCGCGCCGCCGGCGCGCAGGGCGTGCAGAACGGCGGCATCGACGGGGTGAACGTGACCGCCTCCGTGCCGGACGGCATGCGCGAGGTGATCGCCGAGAACCTCTGCGTGATGATCCACGACCTCGAGTCGTGCTCGGGCAACGACACGCTGATGTCCGCCTCGGACATCCGGCGCACCGCTCACACCTTCCCGCTGCTGCTCGCGGGGACGGATTTCCTCTTCTCCGGCTTCGGCTCGATCCCCGCCTACGACAACGCCTTCGGCCCCTCAAACATGAACGCGGAGGACCTCGACGACTACCTCGTCCTCCAGCGCGACTGGGGCTTCGAGGGCGGGCTGCGCTGGCGCGAGGACGGCGAGCTCCTTGCCGTACGCCGTCGAGCGGCGGAGGCCTGCCGCGCGGTCTTCGAGGAGCTCGGCCTCGCCGAGTTCGGCGACGAGGACGTGGATGCTTGCGTGCGTGCCCACGGAAGCCTCGACGTGCCCCCACTGCCGCCCGACCTCCCGGGCCTCGCCTCCGAGCGGATCATGGACGGCGGGCTGACTGCCCTCGACGTCGTCCGGGCGCTCGCCGAGCGCGGCTACGAGGTCGAGGCCGAGCGAGTGCTCGAGATGATCCGCCAGCGGCTCCTCGGCGACGTGCTCCAGACCTCCGCGATCCTCGACGAGGACCTGAACGTCCTCTCGGCACTCACCGACCCGAACGACTACGCCGGACCCGGGACCGGGTATCGCCTGTCGCAGCAGCGCCGAACCGAGATCGCGCATGTCCGGCAGGTGTGGTCCGCGGGCGACCTGGTCGCGGAGCAGGCCCGCTCCGCAGGCTGCGTCCTCCTCTCGGAGACAGGTCCGGCGGCCGCAGGCACGCGCCCGGACGAGGTCGTCGTCGGCCTCTCGCCGGCGTTCGCGAAGGAGATCTGGACGGCGCTGAACGGCATGACCGTGGCCGAGGTGCTCCGCCAGATCCTGGCGGGGATCGAGGAAGAGGGCCTCGAGAGCCGACTCGTCCGTGTACGCAGGACCATCGATCTCGGCTCGATCGGCTGGAAAGCCGCGCGCCTGTCCGGATCGGGTGTGTCCGTGGGCCTCCAGGCGAAGGGAACGGCGCTCATCCATCGGGCCGACCTGCCGCCGCTCGCCAACCTCGAGCTGTTCTCGATCGCGCCCCGGGTCACCCCGGAGCTCTACCGCGGCCTGGGGCGGAACGCGGCGCGGTACGCGAAGGGCCTCGCGCCCGAGCCGCTCTTCCTGCCGGAGTCCAGCGAGCCGCTCGGGCCCCGGTACCACGCTCGAGTCGTGCAGCTCGTCGCGATCGAGCGGCGGCTCGTGGAAGCTGCCGAGCCCGTCACGCTGGAGGCGACGTGGCCGAGCTGAGCTATCCGCTCGCGAATGGGGGTCGAGAAGAGGTTCGCTCGTCGAGCGGGACGACCGTCGCCGAGATCACGCTCGGCGCCGTCGTCTCGGGCCGGCTGGGCGCCGGCGACGTCGCCGTCGCCGCCGACACTCTCCGCCTGCAGGCCAACTTCGCCGAGCGGGGCGGCAACCCGCAGCTCGCCGAGAACCTCCGCCGCGGTGCCGAGCTCGTCGCGTTCGGCGACGACGACCTGCTCAGATTCTACGAGATGCTGCGGCCAGGCCGCTCGTCTGCCGACGAGCTCGAGTCGCTCGCCGAGCGGCTCGCGACGCGCGGCGCCGACCGGTGCGCCGAGCTCGTTCGCGAGGCTCGCGCCGTGTACCTCCGCCGCGGCCTGATCGCATACCATGCCCGCCGGGCGGGTACGAGGACTTGACACGATGAGCCGTGAGGAAACGATCGCCCGCCGCGAGCTTGCCGCGCTCGCGGGAGACGAGCGGGGGCGAAGCCTCTTGCAACTGGCGTTGCGCGGAATCCAGGAGTCGGGCCGCGGCGTGACGATCGGCTGCTGGGTGAAGGGCGGCAGCGGCGTCTCGGGCTGCGTCTTCCAGCACGCGTACTGGCAGGGCATCGCCGAGGGAGCATTCGCCCCCGCTGTTGCTGCGAAGCCGGAGATCAAGGAGTTCGTCGCGGAGGAGGACTTCGGTCTCGTGATGGCCGCGATCCGGGCGCTCGACGCGCTCGGGAAGCGCCGTTTCCTTCGGTGGCGCGGGTTCCGGCGAACGCTCGACGAGGCCGCATGGCGGAGCACGGTCGAGCGGCTGCTCGTCGACGCGCTCGCGGGCCCGGCTTCCGTCGCTCGTCCGTCCGCGGCGCTCGTGTCGGCCTGACGGGTGCTCGTCGCCGGCGTCGACGTCGGCAACTCGACCACCGAGGTCGCGATCGCACGGGTCGAGCCCGGCGGCGAGCCGGAGTGGCAGTTCGTCGCGCGCCGCCCCACGACCGGACCCAAGGGATCGCTCGGGTGCGTGCCCGGGATCGCGGAGCTCATCCTCCGGGCCGAGCGTCGTCTCGGCGAGCGCCCTCATCTCGCGCTACTGGCCGAGCTGCACCCGGTCGAGACCGGCCTGGTCGAGCTCGGCCGGATCGAGGAGATCGCGCTCGAGCGGACGGCGATCGCCCGCCCGGCGAGCGACACGCCTTCGGGCTCCGGGGTCGCCGCCGGGCGACTGACCCGGCTCGACGACCTGGCCGGGCCGCCCGCCTCGGATGACGTGGTCGCGGTCGTCGACGGCGAGGACTTCGAGGTCGCTGCGGCCCGGCTTCGTGAGGCCCGCGACCGCGGCTGGCGCATCTCGGCTGCCGCTGTGCAGGGCGACGACGCAGTCCTGATCGGGAATCGTTTCGACCGAACGATCCCGATCGTCGACGAGGTCGCGGACGTAGGGAAGCTCCCGATGGGATCGCTCGCCGCCGTCGAGGTTGCCGTGCCGGGCGCGTCTGTCGGCGTCCTGTCGGACCCTCTCCGGCTCGGGCTCCTGCTCGGGTTC
>JACXTT010003186.1_pt1 | contig 25561 bp, 25 predicted proteins | sample 9270951 | NCBI WGS metagenome assembly JACXTT01 (sample SAMN15532306, study PRJNA645909) | rock metagenome | isolation source: weathered quartz diorite | place: Puerto Rico | collected 2017-06-21
GGCCGTTGGTATACTCCGCGCTCCGGTGTGGGGCTATAGCTCAGCTGGGAGAGCGTCTGAATGGCATTCAGAAGGTCAGGGGTTCGAATCCCCTTAGCTCCACCAATTCGCGCCCTCCTCCTTCTCGGCGGATAGCCGGGCCCGCGAGGGCGCTGGCTATCCTTGACCCCTCCCCGCTGGCGAGGGGTTTTTCATTCCCCGGCGACGCGGTCGCCGCGTGGCGGCAGGAGCAACCCGAACGTGACCCAGACGCAGGAATCGAACGAGCGGACGAGGATCGAGCGATACGACCCCGCCTCGATCGAGTCGCGCTGGCAGGCGCGCTGGGACGAGCTGGGCCTGTACCGCACCGACCTGACCAAGGCGCGCAACCGCTACTACCTGCTGACGATGTATCCGTACCCGTCGGGTGACCTGCACATCGGCCACTGGTACATCGTCACCCCCACCGACGCACTCGCGCGGTTCCGGCGCATGCACGGCCTGAACGTCTTCCTGCCGATCGGCTTCGATGCGTTCGGCTTACCGGCCGAGAACGCGGCGATCCGGAACAACATCAACCCGCGTGACTGGACGATGTCCAACATCGACAACATGCGTCGCCAGTTCCGGACGATGGGCGCGACGTTCGATTGGGATTCCGAGGTCGTCACGGCCGACCCCGACTACTACCGCTGGAACCAGTGGTTCTTCCTCCAGTTCCTGAAGGCGGGCCTCGCCTACCGGGCGAAGTCGCTGGTCGACTGGTGCCCCAATGACGGCACGCTGGCCCGGGAGCAGGTCGAGGGATCGGACCGGCACTGCTGGCGCTGCGGCTGCCCGGTCGAGAAGCGCGAGCTCGAGCAGTGGTACCTGCGCGTGACGAAGTACGCCGACGAGCTCCTCGACTTCTCGGAGATCCACTTTCCCGACCCCGTGCGGATCATGCAGACGAACTGGATCGGGCGGTCGGAGGGCGGCGAGATCGCGTTCGAGACGGCGCCGTCGGCCCATGACCCGGGCGGCGCGGAGCTGCGCGTCTTCACGACGCGGCCGGACACCCTCTTCGGCGCGACGTTCATGGTGCTGGCCCCGGAGCACCCCCTGGTCGGCGCGCTGACCGCGCCGAACCGTCGGGCCGAGGTCGAGGCATACGTCGCGCGCGCCGAGGCGCAGACGGAGATCGAGCGCCTGTCGACCGAGCGCGAGAAGACGGGCGTCGCCCTGGGCGCCGAGGCCATCAATCCCGCCAACGACGAGCGCATCCCGATCTTCGTCGCCGACTACGTCCTTGGTGGCTACGGCACCGGCGCGATCATGGCCGTGCCGGCCCACGACGAGCGCGATTTCGGGTTCGCCCGGCAGTTCTCGCTGCCAGTCCGGCGCGTCGTCGCGCGGCCGGGCGAGGAGGCGGGAGAGCCGGCCGGCGAGGCGTACATCGCCCACTCCGACGACGAGGTGCTGGTCAACAGCGGGCCGTACACCGGCCTCGCCGCGGACGAAGGCGGCCGGCGCATCGTCGCGGACCTCGAGGGTCGCGGCAAGGGCAAGGCGGCGGTTACCTATCGACTGCGCGACTGGTTGATCAGCCGCCAGCGCTACTGGGGCACGCCGATCCCGATCATCTACTGCGAGACCCACGGTGCAGTGCCGGTGCCCGAGGAGGACCTGCCGGTCCGCTTGCCGGACACGGTCGACTACCTCGGTAGCGGCGTGAACCCGCTGACCCGCGATGAGGCGTTCCTGAACGTGTCCTGCCCGATCGGCGGCGAGCCGGCCCGGCGCGAGACGGACACGATGGACACGTTCGTGGACTCGAGCTGGTACTGGTATCGGTACCTCTCGCCGACTGCCGACGACGCGCCCTTCGACGGCGATCTGGCCGAGGGCTGGACGCCGGTCGAGCAGTACACCGGCGGCGCCGAGCACGCCGTGATGCACCTGCTCTACGCCCGCGAGTGGACCAAGATGATGCGCGACATCGGGCTGCTGCAGCAGAACGAGCCATGGAAGCGAGTCTTCAACCAGGGCCAGATCCTGGGCGCCGACGGCGAGCGGATGTCCAAGTCGCGGGGCAACGTCCAGGACCCCGACGACCTCGTCAAGAAGTACGGCGCGGACACCGTGCGGCTGTTCCTGATGTTCATGGGCCCATGGGACCAGGGCGGCCCCTGGAGCGCGACGGGCATCGGCGGCGTGCACCGGTTCCTGAACCGGGTCTGGGCGCTGGCGCTCGATCCTCACTACCGCGAGCCCGGCGATCCGGAGGCCGGAACGCTGCCCGCGGGCGAAGACGAAGCGGAGGCGCGTGCCGCGATCCGGGCCGCCGCGCATCGGACGCTGCGCGACGTGACCGCCGACTACGAGGCATTCCACTTCAACACGATGGTCGCCAAGCTCATGGAGCTGTCGAACACCCTGTTCCGCTATCGCGGTTCGCCCGTCGCGGGTGGCCGGGAGTGGGACGAGGCGGTCCGCCTGCTGCTGCTCATGCTCGCGCCGGCGGCGCCGCACATTACCGAGGAGCTGTGGTCGCGTCGGCTGGCGGCGAGCGGCGAGGCGTGGGCCTCGATTCACACTGCCAGCTGGCCCGCGGTGGATCTCGCTGCCGTGGCGGAGTCGACGCGAGAGGTTCCGGTCCAGGTCAACGGCAAGGTTCGCGACCGGGTGGTCGTGCCCGCGAACGCGGATGCGGCCGCGCTCGAGATGGCGGTCCTCGCCTCGGCGCGAATCCAGCAGGTGCTCGGCGGGCGCACGCCGGACAGGATCATCCAGGCTGGCGGCGGCCGGCTGGTGAACCTGGTCGTCCGCGACTAGTTCGGGCGGGCCTGCGCCTCCGTCGCCTCTTCCCGGAGCCGCGCCCGGTGGCGGGCGGCCTTGGCCTGGTTGCCGCAGGAGCGCATGTCGCACCAGCGGCGCCGGCCTGTCGGTGAGGAGTCGAAGAAGGCCCACCGGCAGCGATCGTTGGCGCACACGCGCAGTCGCTCCGGCCGGCCGGTCGCCAGCTCCTCGATGATCGCCTCGGCGATGAGCGCGAGCGCATCGTCGACCGGGGTCTCGGCGTGGCGATGGCCGATGCGCAGCGCCGTGCCATCGAGCTCGAGGCGGGTCGGTCGACGCGCCTCCAGCGTCGCGTTCACGAGATGGACCGCGTCGGCGTCGGGCGTTCGGCCTTCGACGACCGCGTCGACGACCTCTCGGAGTGCCGTCCGAACGCGCTTGATCCGGGCGAGCTCCGTGTCGCCGATACGGACACCCGCCTCGGGGTGGACGAGGTCGTGCTCGAGGAACCAGACCGCGGCGTCGGTCGGACGCTCGAGATGCTCGTCGGTCTGGTGCTGCGCATCAGTTCGGCCGTGACCGGGGTGGAGCGTGTTGAGGAAGTCGAGCGCGGACTCGAGATCGATGCCGTGGGAGTGCTGTGCGGGGGAGATATTTGCCATGTCTGCTAACGCCTGGTTTCCATTGGGATAACCACTGTACAGCGGTTGACAGGTTACACGCAAGAGGGTAGTCTACACAGCGTAACCAGAGAAAGACCCCGAAGGGGTTATGGAACAGATCGGAGGTGCCGGATGGCTCCTTTCATCGCAATGATCGTCTCGATCGGGATCACCACCGTGTTCGGACTCGCCGCAGTCGCGTTCGGCGCCGATTCCCGCCCGAGCTACAGCGATGACCACGCTCGCTAGCCGAGCCCGATCCCTCGCCCACCTGACCACCCCTCACGGAGATGCGCAACATGAATGCACTCGCACCCTATCTCGCAGCCCTGCACCAGCGGAACCTGCTTGAGGAGGCCGAGCTCGACCGACTGGTCCGGCTCAGCCGCTCCAACAAGCCCGAGGTCGCCGGCTGGCGCCGGAACCTCGGTGGCGGCGCCCGCCGCCTGAGCGGCCTCCTGTCGAGCGCCGCAAGCTCGCTCGACCCGACGGTCGAGACCGAGCAGACGAGGGTCCGAACCTCGGAGCGGACCGTCGGCCGTGCCCTCGGCTGCTGAGCCGGGGCCAACGACACCGCTCGCGCGGGTCGACGATCTCGTATCGTCGCTCGCCATGACCGACGACAAGGACGAAGGCCAGCCTCGAGGTCCTCGAGGCCTCGCAGCAACCACCTGGGGTCCCGGCCGTCTCGACCTGTTCTGGGTCGACGATGACCGGGCCCTGTGGCATTCGGCGCAGGTTGCCGGCCGCTGGACCGAGCCGGAGTCGCTCGGCGGGGAACTGGCCTCCGGTCCCACCGTCGTCGCCTGGGCCGAGGGCGAGATGGAAGTCTTCGCCGTCATGGACAACGGCGAGCTCCACAACCGCTATTGGGACCGCTCGTACTGGCACCCGTGGGAGTCCCTCGGCGGCGAACTGGATCCCTCGTCCACGCCCGCGGCCTCGTCGTGGGGCGCGGAGCGACTCGACGTGTACGCCCGTGGCCGCGACGGCCGGACCTGGCACCGCTGGTGGGACGGGCTGCGGTGGGTCGAGTGGGAACAGCTCTGAACGTCATCTGATCGTGGTCGCCACTGATCGTGGCCGCCCGAGCCGGCGAATAAGCCCCAGATAAGCGGCCGTCGCTAGGGTTTCGGCGACGTCCGGTCCGACGAAGTGCCCCGACGGACCGGGCGTTTGACTTCCGGCCCGCCGAGTCGCCCGTCGATCCCGTCGAGCCACTGGACGAGCCGCCCGCCGAATCAGATCAAACGCCCGCCCCAGTCCGCCGGCCGAGGCGATCGTGGAGTCATCGAGTCCGCCGTGGCGCGTGTTCGACGCGCAGCCCGGCCAACCAGCCGGCGACCAGGCGAGCACGGCGCGAGACCGCGCGCGCGCCTGCTCGGGAGTCCCGCTGCTCGCGTTCGCAGGCGTCGGCGTTGCCGTGCTGGTCGGCGGCCTGGCGGTCGTGGTGGCCCTCGGCAGCGTCGGCGGCTCGGTGACCGGTCCCGGAGCGACGTCGACGGCGAGCGGACGCGGTGAAGCCATCGCTCATTCCGGCGAGATCGTCGTCGACGTGGCGGGGGCCGTTCTCGTCCCGGGCGTCTACCGGCTCGGCGCGGGCGCCCGGGTCGACGACGCGATCCGGGCCGCCGGTGGATTCAGCCCACGTGTCGACACGGATCGCGTGGCGCGCGAGCTGAACCTGGCGGCGACGCTGGCCGACGGCGCGCAGCTCAGGGTCCCGTCCCGCGACGATCCGACCGGCGGCAGCGGCGGATCGGCCTCGACCGGCGGCGGCGCCGCCACGGGCTCGCGAATCAACCTGAACGCTGCAACCCAGGCCGAGCTCGAGTCCCTGCCGGGCATCGGCCCGGTCACCGCCGGAAAGATCATCGCGGCGCGCTCGGAAGCACCGTTCCGGACGATCGACGAGCTGCGCGAGCGCGGTCTGGTCGGCCAGAAGACGTTCGACAGCCTCAAGGCTCTCATAACGGTGAGCTGATGCCGCGCCCGGCCTGGCTGGCCGTGGGCGCCGCCGCAGGAGCCCTCGCCCTTGACAGCCTGTCCCCGATCGTCCTGCTCCTCTGCGGCGTATGCCTGCTCTCGGTCGCCGTTGCAGCCTGGGCCGCGAAACGGCAGCCCTTGGCGCGGCGGACTACCGCAATCACGCTCGGCGTCCTCGCGATTGGCCTGCGTGGGATCGGCAGCCAGGGCTCGGCATCCGGCCCTTCGGCGCCGCCGGCCGGGGACGGACCGTGGATCGGCGTGGTCCAGAGCGTCGGTGCGCCGCGCGCCGGGTCACGGCCCGCGGTCGTCCAGCTCGAAGAAGAGACGCCGATCCTCGTGGCGGTGACGCTGCCCTGGTTCCCGCCAGTCGCACCGGGCGACCGCGTCGCGGTCCGGGGCGCCATCCGTGCGCCGCCCGCGGACGACTTCGGGGCCTACCTTGCCCGGATCGGCGCCGCTGGGACCATGCGCGCGGAGCGGCTCGAACTGCTCCCCAGCCAGGGATCCCTGGCGAACCGGCTCGAGGACCTCCGCCGTGCGGCAGCTGCGGGCCTCGAGCGGGCGCTGCCGGAACCCGAGGCGGGTCTCGCGGCGGGCGTCCTGATCGGCCTGCGCGATCGGGTCGATCGCGATCTCGCGGCCGACTTCACGGCCGCCGGCGCGAGCCACGTCGTCGCGATCTCGGGCTGGAACATCGCGATCGTGGCGTCGACGCTCGCGGCCCTGGCCGGGGGTCTTCGGCGGCGCCGACGGGCGACCCTGACCGCCGTCGCGATCGTGCTCTACGTCGTCTTCGTGGGTCCGTCACCATCGGTCGTCCGGGCCGGGGTCATGGCCGGCGTCGCGCTGCTGGCCCGCGAGCTCGGCCGGCCGGGCACGGCCGCCGGTGCGCTGGGGTGGGCCGTCACCGCCCTCCTCGTGCTCGATCCGGCCTGGGTCGACGACGCGGGGTTCCGGCTGTCGGTGCTCGCGACCGCGGGCATCCTGGCCTGGGGGTCGGCACTCACCGCCCGCCTTTCCGGCCCGGCGCCGAGCCGCCCACGGCGATGGCTGGCCGAGATCCTCGGCGTGTCGTTCGCCGCACAGGCGGCGACCACGCCGATCGTGCTGCTCGATTTCGGCCGCCTCTCGCTCGTCGCGCCGCTGGTCAACCTCATCGTGGTTCCGCTCGTCCCGCCGGCGATGGCCACGGGAGCGCTCGCGCTCGGGGTCGGCGTGCTGGCCGGGCTCGGGCTCCCAGGCTTCCTCGCGACGGTGGTCGGCCTGCCGGCGTGGGTCCTCTACGCCGCGATGGTTGCCGCGGTTCGTTGGGGCGCCGGGCTGCCGCTCGCGAGCCTGCGCCTCGAGCCGCCATGGGACGTGGCTTGCGCCGTCGGGTCGGCGGGCATCATCGCCGCGGTGGCGCGGTGCGGCCCGGCGCTGGTGCGGCGAGTCGAGCGCGGCCGTGCGCAGAATGTGCTCGCGTCGAAGGCGCGCGGAGCGACGAGCGGCGTCCCTTCGCTGGCGAACCGGATTGCTGCGATCTCGCTGGTGGGAGCCACGATCGCGCTGGCGATCGCCATCGTTCATCGACCGGACGGGATTGTCCGCGTGGTCGTCCTCGACGTCGGTCAGGGCGACGGGATCCTCGTCGAAGGCGAACGCGGCGGGCGGCTCGTGGTCGACGGCGGTCCCGATCCCGGCCGGCTGCTGCTGGCGCTCGGCGAGCGGCTGGCGCCGTGGGATCGCCGCATCGACGTCCTGGTGCTCACCCATCCGCACGAGGACCACGTCGCCGGCCTGGCGACGCTCTTGTCGCGGTACCGCGTCGGCCGCGTCTACGAGCCGGGCATGATCGGCCCGGGGCCCGGCTACCAGGCCTGGGCCGCGGTCTTTGCGCACGGCGGGCCACCTCGAGGCCGGCTCTCGACGGGCGACCGACTCCAGCTCGACGACATCCGATTCCGTGTCCTGTGGCCCGATGCGGACCGGGTCCCCGAGCACCCTGCCGACGGCGGGACCGCGATCAACAACGTGTCGATCGTCCTGCTCGGGGAGTTCGAGGGCCACCGCATCCTCCTGGCCGGCGACATCGAGGAGCAGATCGACCCGGCGCTCGTCCGTCGAGGCCTCCCGCAGGTCGAAATGCTCAAGGTCGCCCACCACGGCTCGCGCACGTCGAGCACACCTGCCTTCCTCGCCGCGGTTCGGCCGCGCGTGGCTGTTGTCTCGGCCGGTAAGGGCAACCCGTACGGCCATCCGGCGCCGGAGACCATCGATCGGCTCGACGGGATTGCTCACGAGACGTATCGGACGGACACCGACGGCAGCGTCGAGGTCGCCTTCGATGGGCCGACGCTCCGCGTCCGTACGAGCGGTCCCCGTCGAGTCACTGCCGCGACGCCATCGGCGGCCACGGCGGCGAGCGACGGGTCGGGCCGAACCGCCGCACGGGCAACCTCATTTCTGTGTGCCATCCCGATCGCAACCGCGGCTGTCGCAGGCGGAACGTCGATCGGCTTCGGCATGCCCCTCCGCGAATCACTGTCTCCGATCCGCGTCCGCGCGGGGCCGGCGATATCCCGGGAGATCCGCGACGCCGCCCTGGTCAGCCTGCCGCGACTCCCGGACCGCCCGATCGGGGCGGCGCTCGCCCTCGGCTACCATCGGCCCGATGCCGACATCCCCGGGGCCGGCGACCGCGCCGGGCCGCGCGGCGGCTCCCCTCGCCTACTTCTGGGGCGACGACGCGTACGGGCTCGAGGCCGCGGTCGAGGCCATGCGGGCCGACGCGAGCCGGTTCCCCGATGGGCCGCCGGAGCGCTGGCGGCCGGAGGCCGAGCGCACCGAACCCGGCCGCCTCCTCGGTGAGATCCACGAACGGCTGGCGACGGGCTCGATGTTCGGCAGCGGGAGCCTGGTCATCCTGCGAGGGGCAGGCGGCCTGATCCGGAGCAACGACCAGCGCGACCGACTCTTCGCTGCGATCGATGCGCTGGCGCCTGGGAACGGGCTCGCCATCGTCGAAGAGACCGAGTCGGGCGCCAAGGATCCGCCGACCAGGGCCCTCGCCGAGAAGATCCGCGCCGCCGGCGGCGACGTCCGCCCGCTGGTTGCGCCCCGCCAGGACGCGCTGGCGGCCTGGATCGAGCAGCGGGCGCGCGAACGGAGCATCAAGCTCGAGGGCGGTGTCGCGCGGGAGCTGGCGACCCGCGTCGGTGGCTTTGTTCGGGAGGGCGACGTCGAGCGGCAGCAGCAGGGCCGGATCGCGGTAATGGAGCTGGAGAAGCTCGCCCTGCGGCACGCCGCGGATGAGCCGGTGACGGTTGCGGACGTCGAGGCGCTCGTCGCGGAGGCCGTGCCCGGCTCGATGTGGGCCTTCGTGGACGCGGTCGGCATGCGCCAGCGGGTCCGCGCCCTCGAGCTGCTCGAGCGGCTCATCGAGGACAAGCCCGCGCCGGTGCTCCTGGCGGTGCTGCACCGCCGGATCCGCGAGCTGATCGAGGTTCAGGACCGCCTGGAGCGCGGCGAGTCACCGGGTTCGCTCGTGCGCTCCATGCGCCTCGTGCCGTTTCGCGCCGAGACCCTCGCCCGGCAGGCCCAGGCGTGGAGCGGGCCGGAGCTCGACGCAGCGCTCCAGGGCCTCGTCGAGCTGGACGCCCAGGTCAAGGGCGTCGGCGGGAGGGCATCGACGGACGCGCGCGATCGCCTGGGGTTTGACCTGTGGATCACCGATCGGGTGGCGCCCGCCTGACCGCGGCTCCTCGGTGGAGCGCGCCGCGGGCGCCGCCGCGGTCAGCCGCCGGCTACGTCGACCAGGCCCGCTCCTGGAGGACGATGTCGGTCTCGATCGCGAAGGTGCAGCGCCCGGGCCCCAGATCGAGCAGCTCGATCAGGTCGGGGTCGATGTACAGCTGGTGGCAATCGGAGCACAGCCCACCCGGGATCCCGAAGCACAGCCGCTCGCTCTGGTCCGGCATCCGGAACGTTGCGTCGAACCGGGTGCTGATCAGGAGCTTCGTACAGGCCGGGCACCGATCGCGAGCCGAGGACATGCCTCGATGCTGCGGCTCGCTCCGAACGGCCAATATGACCCGTCGGTACTCCGGCCCCCGGTACGCCCGCCGATCAGTGCACCCGCAGGATGGTCTTCGCCTCGGACCAGTGCCGCTCGAGCTGGTAGTAGTCGCGCTCCGGGGGCGTGAACACGTGCACGATGACGGAGCCGAAATCGACCAGCACCCAATGCGACGCGGCGGTGCCCTCGCGTCCGAACGCGTGCACCTTCTCGTCGCGCATGCCCGACACGATCCCGTCGGCGATGGCGTCGAGCTGTCGCTCGGACCCGCCCGAGGCGATCACGAAGTAGTCGGCCACGGTGGTGAGCCCGGTGAGATCGAGGAGGACAATGTCCGCCGCCTTCTTGTCCTCGGCCAGCTCGACGATGCGCCGGGCGAGCTCGAGAGGCGGTACCTCGATGCCGGCGGGGACGGGCTCGGAAGGGCGATTCGGGAGGCCGATGGGGCTGCGGGCGGGTTCGGTCACGAGCTGGCGTTCCTCGGTGCTTGGTACAGGTCGTGGGCCAGGATGTAGGCCGCGACGCGCTCAGGGACCAGGTAGCGGATCGAGTGGCCCGCCGCGACCCTCGCTCGAAGCGCCGTCGACGACACGCCGAGGCGCGGGCCCTCGAGATAGCTGACGCGGTCCTCGCGACCGGGGAACGTGGCGGCAAGCCAGCCCGGGTCTGGCGCAGGGTAGCCCCACCTCGGCGCGACCGCCACGCGGGCGGCATCGAACAGGCGCCACGGCTCGTGCCACGTCGGCAGCTCGGCGAAGGTCTCCGCCGAGAGGATGACCGTGACCCGATCGCCGTCGGCGGCGAGCGCCTCCAGCGTGTCGACCGTGTACGACGGGCCGGGCCGATCGACCTCGGCCCGACTCAGCTCGAAGGCCGGGTTGTCGGCGATCGCCAGCTCGACCATGGCGAGCCGATGCTCGACCGTGGTCACGTCGCCTGCGGGCTTGTGCGGCGGCTGGCCCGCCGGCACGAACAGGATTCGCTCGAGGCCGAGGACGTCGCGGGCTTCCTCCGCGACGGCAAGGTGGCCGAGGTGGATCGGGTCGAACGTGCCGCCCATGACGCCGAACTCGCGTGCCGAGGCACCCTCGCGCGCCCAGGCACCTAGGCCAGCCGTCATCGAGGCGTTGCCCAGGGCTCCGCCTCCCACTCGAGCTCGACTGTGCCCACGCGCACCTTGTTGCCGGGCTGGATGCCGGCGCGGCGGAGGTCGGCATCGGCGCCGGAGCGCTCGAGATCGCGCTGGAACCGTTCCGCCGACTCCTCGATCTCGAAATCCGTCTGCGCCGCCAGCCGTTCGATTCGCCTGCCGGCCACGCGGAACGCCCCGTCGGGCTCACGCAAGACGAAGATGCGATCGGGGGCGGCGTCGAGACGATGGACGACGACCCCGGCGGGCTCGGGCGGCGCGCCCAGCTCGTCCGCCGCTGGCAGGAGTCGCGCGAGGGCCTGCCGAAAGCGCTCGACGCCCTCACCTGTGGCGGCCGATATGGCCACGGTGGCCACCTCCTCGCGGGCTCGCGCCTGGCGGAACGCAGGCCAGGCATCGGCTGCGGATGGCAGGTCGATCTTATTGAACACGACCACCGTGGGCTTCTCGAGCAACGCCGGATCGTGGGCGCGGAGCTCCTCGCGGATCACGTCGTAGTCCCATTCCAGATCGCGATCCGAGCCGTCGACGACCTGCACGAGCACGCGCGTCCGCTCGACGTGGCGCAGGAACGCGTGGCCGAGGCCGGCGCCGCTGCTCGCGCCCTCGATGAGCCCGGGCACGTCGGCGATCGTCGGCCGGCGATCGTCGTCATCGAGGTCAATGACGCCGAGGTTCGGCTCGAGCGTCGTAAATGGGTAGTCGGCGATCTTCGGTCGCGCCGCCGTGACGGCGGCGAGCAGCGTGGACTTGCCGGCGTTGGGCAACCCGATGAGCCCGACGTCGGCGATGACTCGGAGCTCGAGGCGGACCCAGCGCTCCTCCCCGGGCTCTCCCTTCTGCGCGTGCCTCGGGGCCTGGTGCGTCGCCGTCGCGAAGTGCGTGTTGCCGAGCCCCCCGCGGCCGCCGCGCGCGACCATCGCGTTCTGGCCGGTGGCCACGAGGTCGGCGAGGAGGGCGCCCGAGGCTTCGTCATAGACCGCTGTCCCGGGCGGCACATCGAGCACGACGTCCTCGCCGGCCTTGCCGTGCCGCCGCGCGCGCTCACCACGGCCTCCCGGAGGCGCGCGAAACTGATGCTTGAACTGGTAGTCGCGAAGAGTGGTCTGACCCGGGTCGACGCGGAGGTGGATCGAGCCGCCCCGACCGCCGTCACCACCATCGGGCCCGCCTCGGGGGACGTGCGCCTCGCGCCGAAACGTGGCCGCGCCTGCGCCGCCATCGCCAGCGCGCAGCCGCAACTTCACGGAGTCGAGAAACATCCGGCCCTATCTTCCCACGCGCCGTGGGGCGGCCCGCTCGGCGCTGCGATCAGTAGTAGCGGAGGGGGTTGACCCGGTACGAGCCCGAGTCCCAGGGCGCGCCCACCCAGACTTCGAGCATGACGTGCGGGCCGGTCGCGAAGCCGGTCGCACCGATGCGCCCGACGCGCTGGCCCTTGGCCACGTCCTGGCCCGCCGCGACGGAGACCGAGCTCATGTGGTACTCGGTCGTGTACAGGCCGTTTTCGAGATGGAGCCAGACCTGATACCCCCCGCCGTTGCTCTTCCAGCCGGCGTAGATCACGTGGGCCGCCACCGGGGCGAGAACGGGCGTGCCGTAGGACGCCGCGATGTCGATGCCGTAGTGGCCGTAGTGGAAGTATTGGCTGATGTAGTTGCCGCCACCGATGACGGGCCAGGCCCAGCTGCCGGTCACCTGCGGCGCAGGCCCGGTCGTACCGGTGCTGTACTGCCTCGTCGTCGGCGTTGCCGTCGGCATCGGCGCGCCCTTGGCACCCGGCAGGATCAGGACCTGACCGACGATGAGGTTGTTATCGGTCAGCGCGTTGATCGCGACGATGTCGTCGGGCGAGATCCTGTTCGCCGCGGCGAGGGAGTCGAGCGTGTCACCGGCCTTGACCGTGATGACCAGTCCGTTCACCGGCGGGATGATCAGATCCCTGCCCGCCTTGACCGAGTTCTTCGAAGTGAGGCCGTTCGCCCACCACACGGTCATCATCGACACCCCGAAGCGGTTGGCGATGCTCGTCAGTGTGTCGCCGTTGTGGACCGTATAGTGCCGGAGCATGCCCACGGACGAGGCGACGCTCGTGTCGACCGCGACCGGCTTGTAGAACGTGCCGTCGTCGATCGGCGCCGCCGCCGGGGCATCGGCAACAGCCGGCCCGTCGAACCTGCTGGGGCCACCGGCGCCGCCGACGGTCAGGCGCACGCCCGCGGGCACCGCGGGGACGACGGCCTGCGCCGCGCCGACGGGAGTCGCGGCGGGAGCGATGCTCACCCCGGCCGCGATGAGCACGACCAATGCGACGGACAGCGGGATCGCCCGGGCCGTGGTCAGGCGGAGGAGGACGTGGCGCCGATGCAGGCGCCGGCGCGTCGCCGAGCGGGCGGGCCGCACCGGGTCAGCGGCGCGTCCCCGGATCGATGCGACTGCCCGCTGCCGCGCGCGCGGCGTATTGGTCAAGGAGTCGGCGAGGAAACGCGCCATCCCGATCGCCCGCCGGCGCAGGCGTCGCTTGGTCGCGGGGCTGGCCGGCTCGACCTCGCTGCGGTCGGGCCCGATGGAGCGGGAGCGCGCGAACGGGCGCACCACACCGCCCAGGGCGTTCAGCAATATCTTCTCCTGGCGGACGGTCCGAGCGCGCGGTCTGCCGGGCGTGGGAAAAAGTGGACCGTCGGCGGGTCGCGATCTTGAGCTGGGGTTTCTCGCTTCGCGGCCGAGCCCGTTCCTCCGCGGGCTGCGACGTTGCGAGGACGTTATCACGACGCTCAAGGAGGCTGCAACGAGCCTTGCGCTATGGCAAACGCCGCATCGGCGCGCCGGGCCAGATCAGACGCGATCGCCGTCGCGATTGGGGATGCCGGCAAGGCCGCCGAGGAGCGGAGCAAGCGCACTTGAAGGTGCCTGAGCGAGCACCGGATGCGGCAGCACAGCCGGCGGCGCCCAGGCGCGACGGCTAGGCGTCGAGGCTCTTGGTGAGGCCGCCGAGGAACTGGACGTTCGTCTCGGTCTTCGCGAGCCGGTTGAGCAGCAGTTCGATGCCCTCGTTCGTCCCGACCGCGGAGAGCATCCGCCGCATCGTCCAGACCATTTTGAGCGTGCCCTCTTCGAGGAGCAGCTCCTCGCGCCGGGTGCCCGAGCGCATGACGTCCACCGAGGGAAAGATCCGCTTCTCGGCGAGCTTCCGGTCGAGGATGAGCTCCGAGTTGCCGGTGCCCTTGAACTCCTCGTAGATGACGTCATCCATCCGCGAGCCGGTGTCGACCAGGCAGGTGCCGATGATCGTGAGCGAGCCGCCTTCCTCGATCTTTCGCGCGGCGCCGAAGAATCGCTTCGGGGGATAGAGAGCGATCGGGTCAATGCCGCCGGACAGCGTCCGGCCGGAGGGCGGCAGCGCGAGGTTGTATGCACGGGCGAGGCGCGTGATGGAGTCGAGCAGGATCACGACGTCGCGACCCGTCTCGACCTGGCGCTTGGCGATCTCCAGGGCCATCTCGGCGACGTGGGTGTGATTCTCGGTGGGCTCGTCGAAGGTCGACGAGATGACCTCGCCCTTGACCGAGCGCCGCATGTCGGTGACCTCCTCAGGCCGCTCACCGATGAGCGCGACCATGAGCAGGATCTCCGGGTAGTTCGCGGTGATGCCGTTGGCGATCGCCTTGAGCAGCATCGTCTTGCCGGCCTTCGGCGGGCTGACGATGAGCGCGCGCTGGCCCTTCCCGATCGGGTTGACGAGATTGACGAGGCGCTGGCTCAGGTTCTTCGGGTCGCTCTCGAGATTGATCAGCTCGTCGGGGTGGACGGGCGTCAGGTCGTTGAAGACCGGGCGCCGGCGCGCAGTCTCGATGTCGACGCCGTTGACCGAATCGACGCGCAGCAGGCCCCAGTACTTCTCCTGCTCGCGCGGGGCGCGGACCGCGCCCGACACGCGGTCGCCGACGCGGAGGCCGAAGCGGCGGACCTGGCTCGAGCTGACGTAGACGTCCTCGTGGCTCGGCAGCAGGCCGTGCCGACGCATGAAGCCGTAGCCCTCGTCGACGATATCGAGGATGCCGGTCGCGTAGGCGAGACCGGCCCGCTCCGTCTGTTCCTTGAGGATCGCGTCGACGAGATCCTCCCTGCGCTCGTCCGCGGGGGTCTCGAGCTCGAGCTCGCGCCCGACCTGGCGAAGCTCGGTGATGCTCATCTCGCGCAGGTCGTTGACCTCGAGGTCGTTTCGCTCGCGAGCTGCCTCGAGCTCCTGCATCTCGTCGTATTCGGTTACCGGGGCACGGCCTCCGCCGCCGAATTGGCCTCGGCGTCGGGGCCGGCGATTGCGGGTGCGCTGATCTGGTCCAGCCATGGGGGTAGGGTCACCTGTTGGGCAAAAGTGGATATGGAGCGGGCGACGCGAACGCCGTAGGGCTCACCCACGCAAGACGAGTCCGCTCGAGGACCGGGGTGGGGATATGTCGACTATAAGCACGCGCCGAGCCGCCGTCAATCGCCCGTCGCGTCTCGAAACGATGTCGACACGATTCGCCGCCATGCCCACGATCCGCGCCGCCGCTCCCACGCGGCCGATCGAGCCGTCTGACCTCGGTTGGGCCGCCCGGCTGCCCTCGGCGACACGGTACTGGTCAGGTGCCGCGACGAGGGCTATCGCTCGATCGCCACCGACTGGCGCTCGACCAACACCGAGACCGATCGAGCCAGGCGCGGGATGGGCTTCCCACCCACCCTCCGGCGCCTGCACCGACTCATCGGGCTGAATGCTGGTCGCGAGCGTGCGGCCCTCGGCTTAGCCGACCTTGGCTGGCTCCGCCCTGGAACCCTTGGCGCTCTCGTCGGCGGCGGCGCGCGCGGCCTCCCAGTCGCGCTTGAACTGGACGATGCCCTTGTCCGTGAGCGGGTGGTGGACCATCTGCTGGAAGACCTTGAACGGCAACGTCGCGATGTGCGAGCCGGCGATCGCGGCCTCGACGACATGGCGCGGATGGCGAACGGACGCCGTGAGGACCTCCGAGTCGTACTCGTAGAAGCGGATGATCTCCGACAGCTCGCGGATGACGGTGAGGCCGTCCTCGTTGATGTCGTCGAGCCGGCCCACGAACGGTGACAGGAGGGACGCGCCGGCCTTGGCGGCCAGGAGGCCCTGGTTCGCCGTGAAGATGAGGGTGCAGTTGGTCTTGATGCCCTCGGCCCTGAACCGGCTCATGGCGGCGAGGCCGTTCTCAGACATCGGCACCTTGACCACGATGTTGTCGGCGAGCTTGGCGAAATGTCGGCCCTCGGTGAGCATGCCCTCGACGTCGTCGGCGACGACCTCCGCGGACACCGGTCCCTTCGTGATCCCGCAGATGAGCTGGAGGACCTCGTCGTAGGTCATGCCCTTCGTCTTGCTGAAGAGGGTCGGGTTCGTGGTGACGCCGTCGAGGACGCCCCACGAGTTGACGGTCTTGATCTCTTCGATATCGGCGGTGTCGAGGAAGAGCTTCATCGGTGGCTCCTGTTCGCGGCGTCCGATGAGTCTACCGCCGCTCACACGCACGCTCGTTGGCGGCCCGGATGGGAACCAATCGGCGCCCGACGCTGGGAAAGGTGGGTCAGCGACGGAGGCCCATTCGTCCCGTAGGTTGGGCGCCAAATGCGGAATGGTCGCGCTCCCCGCACTGGGCTTTTGCCACGCGCGCGCCGGCGCCGTGCGCGCGCATGGTCGCCGCCGAGCCTGCTCTCCACTCTGCTCGCGCTGATCATTGGCCTCGGCGGCGCGCTCGCGTTGCGGGTGGACGACGCGGCCGCCGCGAGCTGCCCGGGCGGCCAGAACACGCGCCTGTGCAACGGCACCGTCGCGCCTCCGAGCGGCACGACCTCGACGACATTCCTGTTCTCCGTCACCTATCAGGACCTTCGAAACCGCAACCCCTATTTCGTGCAGGTCTCGATCGACGGCGGCCCCGACATCGACATGACGCCCGCGGGCCCGGTCGACCTCGTCAACGGCACGACGTTCACCTACCCGACCACCCTCGTCGCCGGGACGCATACGTACACGTTCACGGGCGGGCACGGCGCGACCGTGCGGCAGATCACCACGCCCGATCCGCCAAGCATCACTGTGACCGCGCCGACCCCGACCCCGACGCCGACGCCAAAACCCACGCCGAAACCGACGCCCAAGCCCACTCCGAGGCCCACGCCGAAGCCGAAGGCGACGCCGAAGCCAACGCCCAAACCGAAGGCGACGCGCGCACCGGCGGTGGGCTCCGGCGGGAGCAAGGCATCGCCCTCCCCGTCATCCGACAGCTTTGCCAGCGAGTCCGCGAGCCAGGGCGGCCCGGAGTCCCTCGCCGGCTCGATCAGTCCTGGAGGTCACGGCGGCTTGCCGTTCGCCCCCATCCTCGTCTCGCTCGCGCTCGCGGGCGGCGCGGGCTTCCTGCTCGTGGTCGTGCTGCGGCGGCGCCGCCCGGGGCCGCAAGCGCAACCTGTCGTGGCAGTCGCGGCCGATCCGCCGCCCATGGCACCCCGACCGTCGTTCGTCTCGTCCCGGCGTGACGACGGACCAGACGACATCCTGCCCGAGGAGGCGGGCATCCCGCGCTGGCGCCGGCCGTCCGTGCAGGCGGCGCGCTTCTCAACGTCGGCACCTCGGCGAACGGTCTATGAACGCTTCGTTGCGGAGTCGCCGGGGTTGGTGCCCGGGGCGTTGCCGCCTCTCCGGGACCTCGCACCGCTGCCCCCGAAGCAATCGCCCAAGGTGCGACCTTCAGGAGGCGCCGAGCAGGGCAAGCCGCAGCGGAAGCCCGCGACCTGACCTCGCCGGTATCAGCCTGACGCGCCTTCGTCGGGCCGTCGATCGAGGTAATAGCTGGTGCCCGTGAGCGCGATCCCGATCAGCACGATCACGAGCACGACGGCGAAGAAGGGGTCGCCGGTGGTGAGGTACAGCCACAGCAGGGTGGCGCTGATGAGGGCCCTCGCCACCAGCGTTGTCGTGTACAGCTGGGTCAGCCGGTGCCGGATGATCTGGACGACGAGGATCCCAACAACCAGTAACAGCACACCGACGAGGTGGAACGGGGCGTAGTCGTACGTCCGGTTCGAGAACAGGAGCTTCGTGGCGAACTCGGGCACGAAGAGAAGCAGCAGGCCGGCCGGGATGAGGTAGCCGGCCAGGTAGTAGAGGCTCAAATTCGTTCTTCTCACGCGACCCTCCTCGGGCGGAAGCGGATATTCGCGCCTACCGACCTCCGTCGTCGACGTGACGAGAAGGCCGGTGGGTCAGCCCGCCGAGGCGACCTTCGTCTCGCTCGCTTCGGTCGTCTCGGGTGCCCGGGCGGGAATCGGCATCGTCGTCTTCAGCTTCGGTGCGTTGCCGAGCGCCGCGGCGATGAAGCCGTCGAACAGTGGGTGCGGCCGCTCGGGGCGGCTCTTGAACTCGGGATGGAACTGCGACGCCACGAACCAGGGGTGGTCCTTGAGCTCCACGATCTCGACGAGCCGGCTATCGGGCGACTGGCCGGAGAGGAGCATGCCGGCGCCCTCGAGCAAGGTCCGGTAGCTGTTGTTGACCTCGAACCGGTGGCGGTGGCGCTCGTAGATGACTTCCTGGCCGTACGCGGCGGCAGCCTTCGAGCCGGGGGTGAGGCGGGCGGGATACAGGCCGAGCCGCATCGTGCCGCCCTTGTCCTCGAGCTCACGCTGGTCGGGCATGAAGTCGATGACGGGGTTCGAGGTGAACATGTCGAACTCGGTCGAGTTGACGTCCTTCGACCCGACGACCTCGCGGGCGAATTCGATGACCGCGCACTGCAGGCCGAGGCAGAGCCCTAGATAGGGCACCTTGTGGTCGCGGGCGAAGTGGGCCGCGAGGACCTTGCCCTCGATGCCCCGATGGCCAAACCCGCCCGGGACGACGATGCCGGCCGTGCCCTCGAGGGTCGCGTGCAGGTTCTCCTTCGTCAGCGCCTCGGAATCGACCCAGCGGACCTTGACGTCGACGTCGTGCGCCCAGCCGGCGTGCTTCAGCGCCTCGGTGACCGAGAGGTACGCGTCGGGCAGCTCGATGTACTTGCCGACGAGCGCGATCTCGAGCTCCGGCTTGTCGCGCTTGATGTTCGCGACGAGTTCGCGCCAGCCGGCGAGTTCGGGCGCGGCCTCGGGGTCGCCGAGCCCCAGCTCGCGGACGAGAAGCCGGCCGAGGCCGTGGTCCTCGAACTGGAGCGGGACCTCGTAGATGGTCTCCGCGGTCGGCGCCGGGATCACGGCGTCGACGTCGACGTCGGTGAACAGGGCGATCTTCTCGCGGATCTCGTCGGGCACCTCGCTGTCCGAGCGGAGGACGATCACGTCGGGCTGGATGCCGATGCCGCGCAGCTCCTTGACGGAGTGCTGGGTCGGCTTGGTCTTGAGCTCGCCGGTCGCGGCGAGGGCCGGCAGCAGCGTCACGTGCACGTACAGCACGTTCGCGCGCCCGACGTCCTTGCGCATCTGGCGGATGGCCTCCAGGAAGGGCAGGCTCTCGATGTCGCCAACGGTCCCGCCAACCTCGACGATGACCACATCGGGGTTGCTGTCGCGCGCGACGCGCGTGATCCGCTCCTTGATCTCGTTGGTGATGTGGGGGATGACCTGGACCGTGCCGCCGAGGTAGTCGCCTCGGCGCTCCTTGGCGATCACGGCCTGGTAGATGCGGCCGGTGGTCACGTTGGAAAGCTGCGTCAGGTTCTCATCGATGAACCGCTCGTAGTGGCCCAGATCGAGGTCCGTCTCGGCGCCGTCGTCGGTGACGAAGACCTCGCCGTGCTGGTACGGGCTCATCGTGCCCGGATCCACGTTGATGTATGGATCCAGCTTGAGGATGGAGACGGAGAGGCCCCGCGCCTTGAGGATCCGACCGATGCTCGCTGCGGTGATCCCCTTCCCGAGCGAGGACGTCACGCCTCCGGTCACAAAGACATACTTCGACATGGATCGGGCGCCTCCGGGGGTTTTTCGAATGCTACCGAAAAGGGGCCCCGAGGTCGAATCGACTCGGCCGCCGCAAGGTCGCGGCGGCCGAGTCGGGTCCGGCTAGCGGAGAATTCGCTGCCAGCCGGGAAGGTCGGTTGACCACGGCAAGAGCTCGGACGTGCCGGTCGCCGGGTCGATCGAAAAGACCTGCTGGGTCGTGTTCACCTTGACCAGGAACCTGGTGCCATCCGGCGACCAGAATCCCGTGAGGCCCGTGTCTCTCCACCCGGGAACCGAGGACCGATGGGATGTGCCGGCCGCGACAGATCCGCAGGCATCACTGTGATCCAGCCACTCGCGGTTGGCTCCTCATTCTTGAACTGCCAATGATTCAGGGCGAGCCATGCGCCGTCCGGCGAGAAGTGAGGCCAGGCCTCCTGTTCGCGGGGGTCTGTGGGGCCCAACACGGCCTGATCGTTCGAGCCATCGGCGTTCATCACATGGACGCGGAAGTGCGTCACCAGGCCATCGGGCCCAGCTTCTGTTTCGATCGAGTTGTAAGCGATCGTCTGGCCGTCGGGCGACCAGACAGCGCCGGACAGCGTGAACGCTGGGCCGAAACCTGAATCGGCGAATGGCCCGAGGGCCCTGAGGCCGGAGCCGTCCGCGTTGATCGTGTACAACCGCACGGCACTACCAGCCACGGCCTGTGCCCGCACGAGCAGCTTCGCCCCTGAAGGCGGTTGGTACGCAATATCGAGCGGTCGAAGACCACCAAGGTCGATCACCTTCGAGGTTCCGCCATCGATCGGCGCGATGGATAGTTGCGGCCGGTTCGCGACGTCATAGATCAGGGCGATGCTCCGGCTGTCGGGTGCCCACGCCGCCTGAGCGTTGCCAGACGACGGGATAAGGGCGATCTCGTGTGCATGCGAGCCATCGGCCCTGGCGACCGCGAAATGATCGCCTTGGCCTGGGACGCTGGTGATGTACGACAGTGACGTGCCATCGGGCGAATAGTCGGGGGCGATCTGGTCGCCGGGACCGCCGATCAGGAGCCTGGGCGGACTTGTCAGGCCGTCACGAACGTAGAGGTCGCCATTTGCGAGGAAGGCGATTGAGCCATTCGCCGCAGGCCCGAACGGCGCAAGCGTCCGATGGGTGCCGATGTATGCAATGACCGCGCTCGCGAGGAGGGCGAGCAAGAGAACGAGGAGGAGGAGCGGCCGAACGGGTAGGCGCCCGACGACCGGACCGCGGGGCAATGCGGTATCCACGTTGAACCACCTTTCGGGGAAGGACCAGCGAGGCCGCTGCGGCGTGCGGGCGGTCTGCCGGAAGACGTCGTCGAGGTAGTCGAGCGGCCGCGACGGAGCGATTCCCTCGAGGGCCTCGCCGATGCGGCGCTCGAACGGGTCGAAGCGATCGACGGTGGTCATGCCATCCGCCCTCCTTCGACGGATACGGCGGATGCGTCGACCGACATCGATCGCCGCAGGCCGTCCATCGCCCGATGGAGCCGTGACTTCGCCGCTGGGAGCGAGATCCCGAGCGAATTCGCGGCGTCGGGCAAGGGATAGCCGAGGTAGTAATGCAGGACGACGAGCGCTCGATGCTCTGGCTCGAGCCGGTTGAGCGCCCGCTCGACGAGGTCGCGGTCGGCCAGCTCGCGAGACGAGTCGGCTCGCGCGGGCTCGTCGATCTCCTTGATCGCGACCTCGATGGGGCGGCGCCGACGCCGGCGTGCCTCGTCGAGGCTGCTGTGCACGAGGAGGCGGTGGAGCCAGGCGTCGAACCGGTCCGGATCACGAAGTCCGGGCAGGTCTCGCCAGGCTCGCACCAGGGTGTTCTGGACCGCGTCGCGCGCGAGCTCCGGGTCCCGAAGGATGAGGCGCGCTGCCGCGTCCAAACGAGACGCTGCGGCCGTCGCGAGCACGGCAAAGGCATCGTGATCGCCTCGCCCTGCCCGCTCGACGAGCTCCCGTCGGTCCACGGCCCCTCATCCCTCCGCCCGGCAGTGGTGCCGGGCCACACGGTATGGCGCCGCCGACACCGAATTCGATGCGGGCAAACGAAACGGCCGGCGGTCGACGACCACCGGCCGCGCGAAGTTAGCAAGCCGAGCTACTTGAACTGCAGGCTCGCGATGATGGGTCGAGCAGCCGCCGCGAATGCGTCAAAACCGGAGGAGTCCTGCACGTACAGACTGATCGCAACGACCTCATTTGGACCGACGTCGAGGAGGATCAGTCGCTGCCGTTCCGACGCGATCGCAAAGCCCTCGTGCCAGGTATCTCCGGTGCCGGCGATGAGGTACTCGACCAACGGGTCCGCATCGCATTTCGGCGCCTTCGACGCGTTGATCGATAGATCGACCGCCGTGCCGGAAAGGCTGCCGACGGTCACCGCGCTCGCCGCGCCGACATGCAGCGACGGCAGGGTTCGAAGCCAGGCGATGATCGCCGCCGCGGTGTGCGCCACACCGGGCTGAACCTGGCCCGAGCATGGGCTGGCCTGCGACTCGGCGGAGACCTGGCTCAAAACCAGCAGATGGTGTGCAACGGCTGCGTTGTTCGGAGATGTCTTTTGGAAGTCGGCATCGGGTGCAAGGCCAAACTTCCAGGGTTGGTCCGTGTCGCTGGCCCAGCCGGCCGGCACGGTGAACGTCAGGCCGCCGAACATGGGCGCCCAGGGAGCGCCAGCGCGGATCGGCCGGAAGTACTGCGATTTGTAGGTGCCCGCGTCCATTGCGCCGAGGCACTCTGTCTCGCCATTGCGGCAGTCGATCTGCCACCACGTCCCTTCGAGGGCCGTCCGCCGCGTCGAGCAAGCCTCAGCGGCTGCGGTGAGCGTCATCGTCTGGCCTGACGACGAGATGGAGTACGTGTACGTCCCGGCCTGGCCGACTTCACAGACATGCGGTCCGGCGACGCGGGTGGCGATGTGCAGCTGGCCATCGACGATGGAGACGTCGGCGACGAGCAACGAGGTCTGCTGCTGGTTCGCCTGCTCAACATTCGCGACCGTGTCCTGCAAATCGAGGGCGACGCCCGCGCCCGCGAGGAGGCCCGGGATCGATCGATTGGGCCCAAACCACTTGTGGACGAGGGTGGCAGGCAGGTTCGCTCCGACCGGAGCGGACGGCGACGGCACGGGTGTCGCGGTCGGGCCCTGGCTGGGGCCGACGTTCGATTGTCTGAACTGGGTGAGCAGGAGTGCTCCTCCGCCGAGCAGGACGATCGCCACGGCGACCGCCGCGTAGGTGAGGCGATTCATCGGGAAGAACCTCCGGATGGCCGGGTCGAACGGTGGCCGCCGCTGGGGCGTCACGTCGACGGCCTGGAGGACGGCGTCGATGACTCGATCGGGGGCTTCGTCCGGCATGAGGTCGAGCCAGGCTCGTGCCAGGCGGTCGAAGTCGCGCGTCTCGGTCATGCCATCCGTCCTTGGGGAATGACCGGCGCCAGGTCGGCCACGATGGCCTCCCGCAGCAGCCGGGTTGCGTAGTGGAGTCGCGAGCGGGCCGTCCCGGCCGGGATGCCGAGCGTGTCGGCGATCTCGACCAGGGGCAGCCCGACGTGGTGATGCAGGACGAAGACCGCCCGCTGCTCGACGGTCAGGCGTCGAAACGCCCGGTCGAGCGCGTCGCGGTCGGCGACGGACAACATGTCGTCCCCGTCCGCCGGTCCGTCGACCGGCAGCACGCGGACGTTCCCGGCCCACTGCCGGCGACGCCTGGCCTCGGCGTAGCACGCGTGGACGAGGAGGCGCCGCACCCAGGCCTCGAAACGATCCGGGTCGCGCAACCGCGGAAGCTCACGCCAGGCCGTGATGAGGCTGCTCTGCAGGGCATCCTCGGCGAGGTGGGTGTCGCGCAGGATTCGCGTCGCGATCGCGTACATCCGGTCGCTCGTCTCGTTGACGAGCAGCCCGAACGCCTCGCGGTCGCCACGCATGGCCCGCTCGACGACGTCTCGCACCCTCACTCCCTCGATTCGAGCGTCGGGTTCGACGCTACGGCATCAATGAGTGCGAGGTTGCTCCGAAACGTTCATCGACGAATCAAGACGCCCGCCGGGATCTCGGCGGGCGTCAGTCGGTTGCAACTCTGCGGTCTGCGTCTAGACGTCTTCGTCGAGCTCGAGAGCCTCCTCGTCGTCCTCCTCGGTGAGCTTGAGCCAGACGAACAGGCCGGCGAGGACGATGAGCGGGATGACGAGGATCGCCCCGAGCGTGATGCCCAGCGCGACCGCGACGGTCCTGAGAGCCTTCATGGCGGATCCTCCGGTTCGATCAACCCTGCGGCGGCTGGTTGGTCTGCCGCAGCGTTGGGGCCTTGGTGATCATGTCGGCGATGTCGTCGCGAGTGAACTCGATGAGCTCCTGCTTGAGCCCGCTCTGAGCGGAGAGCGTGAGGCGAGCGATGTACGAGCCGTCCACCTCGAAGAAGAAGATATCGCGCGGATGCTGCTCGTCGATGTACCGGCCGATCACCCGCAGCTGCTGCTCGTAGTGGTTCGGGCTGGGCACCTCGTCCTTCTTGCCACGACGCTTGATCGCCTCATCCATGAACCGGTTCACGTCATCGTCGTGGAGGGTCAGGGTCTCGCGAGTGGTCTGGCCGAGCGACTCACCCGTGCCGCTCGAGCTCTGGACGGAGATGCCCTGGACGATGAAGCCGGCGTCGGTCTCGAGGAAGATGACGCCGCGCATGCCTCGATCATCGAGGTAGGCACCGACCGAGCGCAGGACCTCCTCCCAGTCCTGCCGTGGGCTTCCCTCGTAGATCCGCATCGGCTCTCCCAGGCGGTGGCGTCAGGCCCAGCCCGGCCAGTCTACCGACGGCCCGAGGCGGCGGCAACGGACTCGCGGCCCGCCCGCTCACGTTCGCCGAGCGCGCCGGCGAGGCGGCCGGCGACGCGAGCGTTGTTGACGATCAGCGCCATGTTGGCCCGCACCGACGCGCCGTCGGTGAGGGCCGCGATCCGGGCCAGGAGCCACGGCGTCAGGTCCGGGCCGTGGACGCCGGCGGCTTCCGCGTCGCGGGTCGCCCGCTCGATCGCATCGCGGGCGACCCCCTCGGGCAGGGCCACATCGGCGGGAACCGGCACGCAGACGAGGATGCCGCTCCCGAGCCCGAGCGCAACGTGGGCCTCGACCAGCACCGCCGCCGCGGCCTCATCGGGGACGCTGTGCGGTGCCGGGATGCCGGCACTGCGCGAATAGAAGCCCGGCAGCTCCGCCTGGCCGACGGCGACGATTGGCACCCCGCGCGTCTCCAGGACCTCCAGCGTGTTGGCGACGTCCAGGATGGCCTTCGGGCCGGCGCACACGACGGCCAGCGGGGTTCGGGCGAGCTCGTCGAGGTCCGAGGAGATGTCGAGGGACACACCGCCGGGCACGCCGCCCGCGACGCGATGGACGCCACCGATGCCGCCGGTCGCGAACGCGACGATCCCGGCGGCGTGGGCTGCGATCATCGTCGCCGAGACGGTCGTTGCCGCCCAGCCGCCGCTGGCCAGCGCGACCGCGAGGCTCGGCCGGGAGGCCTTGAGGACGGATCCGTGGTCGGCCGTCGCGAGGGCCTCCAGGGCCGCGTCATCCAGGCCCACCAGCAGCCGCCCGGCGTGGATCGCCACGGTCGCGGGCATGGCCCCGGACTCCCGGACCGCCGCCTCCGACGCCCGCGCGACGGCGAGGTTGTCGGGGTAGGCGAAGCCGTGGCTGATCAGCGTGGACTCGAGGGCAACCACGGGCCTGCCCTCGGCGAGCGCGGCGGCGACCTCCGGCGCGACCAACAGCCGCTTTCGGACGTCCGCGGGATCTTCGATGCTCATCCGAAGGCGCTCACCCGGCCGGAAGCTCCGACCGCGGGCTGCGCAGGTGCCGGGCCGCGGCCCGGTGGCCCGCGATCGTCGCCCGATGCAGCGCGTCGGCCCGGACGTGGCCGCCCGCCAGCGCGCCGAGCCAGCCCGAGATAAAGCCGGCGTCGAAGGCATCGCCGGC
>JACXTT010003187.1_pt1 | contig 25553 bp, 20 predicted proteins | sample 9270951 | NCBI WGS metagenome assembly JACXTT01 (sample SAMN15532306, study PRJNA645909) | rock metagenome | isolation source: weathered quartz diorite | place: Puerto Rico | collected 2017-06-21
TTCTGCTTCACGCGCGAGCTTGGCTTCTTGTAGATTGGTCATGCCAATGATGTCAGCGCCCCAACTGCGATACAAATATGACTCAGCGCGAGTAGAAAATTGCGGCCCTTCCATGCAAACATAAGTTCCACCTAGATGAATCGTGGCAGGAATCTCTCGTCCCACGTCCGCCAGCAGGCGCGTCAACACAGCACACATAGGATCAGCAAACGTCACATGGGCCACGACCCCGCGCCCGAAGAAGGTGCTAATGCGCCCACGCGTGCGATCGATGAATTGATCAGGAATGATGATATCTCCAGGAACAATTTCTTCTTTCAGACTGCCAACGGCGCTCACCGCGATCAGGTGTTCGACTCCGAGCTTTTTCATGCCATAGATATTGGCCCGGAAGTTGAGTTCTGAGGGCAAAATGCGGTGACCACGCCCGTGACGCGGCAGAAACACCACTCGCACGCCATCGAGTTCTCCCACAAAGTACTCGTCCGATGGCGATCCAAAAGGAGTTGCTACAGTAACCCATGCGCCATTTTGTATACTGGGCATCTGGTACAAGCCGCTGCCGCCAATTACACCGAGTGTTGTCACGTACACTTATCTCCTCTGAGACACCTTGCTTGCAGCAAGCTCAAGCAAGACAGACTTTGTCAAAGCACGACAACGCTAGCGTTGTCGCTGAGCGGCTCCTCACTTTCAGTTTCCCATTGGCGAGGCTCAGGAAACCCAGCGGCCAATTGTCCACAAGCGCCCTGTACATCTTGGCCGCGACTCTCTCGAATCGTGGCGTGTACGCCTTTATCCAGCAAGAGTTGGCGAAAGTGCTCAATGCGGGACCGCGGAGTCGGCAAAAAAGCCGCTCCCGGAAATGCATTAAAAGGAATGAGATTGACCTTGGCGCGGATCCCGTGCAACAGCTTCACTAACCGTCGAGCGTCTTCGTCACTATCGTTCACTTCGTTGAGCATCGTATAGGCAAAGGTTAATCGTTTCCGCGGGGCGATCGGCAGCTTACGGCAGGCATCCAGAAGGTGTTCCAACGGATAACGACGATTGATCGGCATAAGATCATCCCGCATCCGATTCGTAGTCGCAGTCAGCGACACCGTCAGATTGACCGGCGTTTCCTCCGCAAGCTGACGGAGTTGGGGGACCAACCCCACAGTCGAAACAGTGACCCGGCGTGGAGAAACATTCAATCCCCATTCTGCAGTAATGATCGATAGCGCCTTTATCAGTTGGTCATAGTTGGCCAGCGCTTCTCCCATCCCCATGAAGACGATGTTCGTCAGACGCTCTCCCTGAAGTAAACTCGCCTGCACCTCCCAGATCTGACTGACAATTTCACTTGCAGTTAAGTCCCGCAACGGACGCACTTGCGCGGTCGCACAGAAGCGGCAGCCCATCGCACAACCCACTTGGGAGGAGATACACAATGTGAGGCGATCCTCAGCAGGAATAAGCACACTCTCAATGCGCCGTTGGTCCGCCAACGAGAAAAGATATTTACGCGTGCCGTCGGCAGCTGGCGCGACATGGGCGCAAGACAAACGAGTGATTGAAAATTCTTGACTCAGCAGAGCGCGCAATGAAACAGAGAGGTCCGTCATTTCCGCAAAGGTTGCTGCCCCTTTTTGGTACACCCATTTGAGAATTTGCCGGGCGCGAAACGGCTTCTCCTCATGTGCGAGAAGCCAGGTCTCTAGCTCAGTTTTGGTGAAGGATTTGATATCCATGGGAGCAGAAACAGGAAACGTCCCAGAGTGCGGCGCCCGAGGACTCTCTGAGAATGCTTGACGTTGTTTATTTTAGCGAGAAACGATCTCCATCTCGCTGAAAAAGTAGGCGATTTCCCACTTTGCGGTGTCTGGACCGTCAGACCCATGCGCAGCATTTTTCTCCACATCCGTCGCCCAGTCCTTGCGAATCGTGCCAGCGTCAGCTTTTGCGGGATCAGTCGCGCCCATGAGGCGTCGATTTGTCTGAATAGCGTCTTCACCCTCCACTACCGACACGAGAATGGGACCAGAAGACATAAACGTGGTCAAACTATCAAAAAACGGTCGTTCTTTATGAACCGCGTAGAACCCCTGGGCTTCCGTTTTACTCAGAGAAATCATCTTCGCCGCAACAATTTTCAGTCCCACATTTTCGAACCGACGCAGGATATCGCCAATAGCGTTCTTTTCCACGGCGTCAGGCTTCACGATCGACAAGGTACGCTCTTTCATTGGACCCCTTTCCTATAATCGGGGTAGTGTATCGGCGAGCGCTAGGAGGGTCAACGAGGGAGGAAAACGTCACAGAACCTCGCAGAGGGTTGCAATTGCCGGGAGACATCCATAAGGAAAGGGAAACTCTTTATGTGGTTGATTTTCTACGGAAAGGAGCTGCGATGAGTACAAACCTCAAATGGCCGATTGAATATCCCGACCGGATTCAGCTTTATTCGTTGGCGACCCCAAATGGGCAAAAGGTCGGGATCGCCCTGGAAGAGTTAGGGCTTCCCTACGAAGCACATAAAGTGAATATCCAACAAGGCGATCAATTTACCGATGAGTTTAAGGCAATCAATCCGAACTCAAAAATTCCTGCGATTGTCGATCCCAACGGTCCGGGTGGGCAACCACTGGCCATCTTCGAATCTGGAGCGATCTTGCTGCACTTGGCCGAAAAGGCGGGCAAGTTGCTGCCCGCCGATTCACGTAAGCGCAGTGAGTGCATCCAGTGGCTATTCTTCCAAATGGCGAACGTCGGCCCCATGTTCGGTCAATTTGGCCATTTCTATCGTTTCGCCAAAGAGAAACTTCCGTACGCAATTGAACGCTATACCAATGAGGCGCGCCGCCTGTTGGGCGTGCTTAATACGCAGCTCGCGGGACACGACTATCTTATTGACAACGAATATACGATAGCGGATATTGCGACATTCCCGTGGGTCGGTTGTCTGGACTGGGGCTACAACGCTGCGGACGATCTCAAACTCAAGAAAGATTTTCCACACGTCATGGCGTGGTGCGCTCGCTGTACGGAACGTCCGGCGTCAGTGCGCGGCGCCAAGGTCTGTCCGTTCTAAGCCAGAGTCATTTCCGTCTCAGGAAGGAAGGGCCTCAGATGAAGTTTTCGGAAGTGGTGGGGCAAGCAGTCGCCTGGTTGCAGCGCGAGGGGCGAGTATCGTATCGAGCACTCAAGTTGGAGTTTGACTTGAATGATGACTCGCTTGACGCGCTCAAGGAAGAACTCATCGAGGTCAAAGAGCTAGCCGTCGATAAAGACGGCAAGATGCTCGTTTGGGCAGGCAGTTCAGCGTCGAGTGTCCAGAGTCTAGAGTCTCAGAGCGCCTATCTTGCTGACGCTAGACGCGCGACGCTAGACCCTAGACCCATTAGCTACACGCATCCTCATTTAGCCGAGCGCATCCGAGCAGAACAAGCCGCGCTGGAAGCACGCGAGGCAACGGACGGTGAACGCAAAACCATCACCGCCCTCTTTGCCGATCTCAAAGGCTCCACTGCGCTCATTGAAGGGCTCGATCCCGAAGAGGCTCGCGCCCTCATTGACCCCGCCTTGCAACTCATGATGGACGCCGTCCATCGCTATGAGGGCTACGTAGCTAAAACCCTCGGCGACGGCATTTTGGCCTTGTTTGGCGCTCCCATCGCTCATGAAGATCATCCTCAACGAGCACTGTATGCCGCCTTGCGCATGCAAGAGGAGATGCGCCGCTATGCGGATACTCTACGCGCCAAGGGGACTGCCCCGTTGTTCATGCGCGTGGGAGTGAACACAGGGGCAGTCGTTGTCCGTTTCATCCGCAAAGACGATCTGCAGACGGACTATGATCCGATTGGGCATTCGACCCACGTCGCAGCACGGATGGAACAACTCGCCACGCCCGGCGCGATTGTGGTCTCGGCGTATACCCACAAACTGACCGACGGGTACTTTGCCTTCAAGGACTTAGGCCCCACCCAGATCAAAGGGATAGAAGAACCACTCAACATCTATGAAGTAGTGGGAGTCGGTCCACTGCGCACGCGGTTGCAAGCGTCAGCACGACGCGGGCTAACACGCTTTGTAGGCCGACAGAGCGAGCTAAAACAGTTGCAGCACGCGTTAGCACGAGCAAAAACTGGGCAGGGACAGATCGTTGGGACGATGGGGGAACCGGGCTTGGGCAAGTCGCGGCTGTTCTACGAGTTCAAATTGCTCTCGCTAAGTGGCTGTCTCGTTTTGGAAGCCTATTCCGTCTCACATGGCAAAGCTTCGCCGTACTTGCCCGTGATTGAACTACTCAAGAGTTACTTCCGCATTGAGCCCCCAGATGACGAGCGAACACGACGCGAGAAAGTAGCGGGAAAAGTGCTCATGCTCGACCGCAGTCTGGAAAACACCCTCCCCTATCTTTTCGCCTTGCTGGGAATTGAAGAACAGCCCTCCCCATTGCAGCAAATGGACCCACAGATTCGGCGGCGGCGTACGTTTGACGCAATTAAGAAGTTGTTCTTGCGTGAGAGCCTCAATCAACCGTTAGTCCTGATCTTTGAAGATCTGCACTGGATCGACAGCGAGACGCAAGGATTTCTTGATGTGCTCAGTGAGAGCATGGCCAATGCGCAGATTCTCTTGTTGGTTAATTACCGCCCGGAGTATCGCCAGGAATGGGGACAGAAGACCTATTACACCCAGTTGCAGCTGACGCCGTTGGGCAAAGCCGAGGTGGAGGAGTTCCTGAATGCGTTGCTAGGAACGTCCGTAGGGGCGCAGCATGCTGCGCCCCTACAATCTCTGAAGCAAGTGATCTTAGAAAAGACCCAAGGCACACCGTTTTTCATGGAAGAGATTGTCCAGGAGTTGGCGGAACGGGGCGTGCTCAAGCAGGATCTTACAGTAGGCTGGGTCGTGACCCAGCCTACAACTGACCTGCATATTCCAACGACCGTGCAAGGCGTGCTGGCGGCGCGCATTGATCGCTTGGCTCCAGACGAAAAAGCTCTGTTGCAACAACTGGCCGTCATCGGGAGAGAGTTTCCTTTAAGCCTCATCCGCCAAGTTATTCGCCAGCCTGAAGACGAACTCTATCACTTACTCTCGGCGCTCCAGCACAAAGAATTTCTCTACGAGCAACCCGCGTTCCCAGAAGTGGAGTACATTTTCAAGCATGCGTTGACGCAGGAGGTGGCCTACAGCTCTGTGCTCATCGAACGGCGCAAAGCCTTACATGAACAGACGGGACAGGCCATCGAGCGGCTCTACAAAGACAACCTAGAGGAACACTACAGTGAGCTAGCTCATCACTACAGCCGCAGTAGCAATACGGAGAAGGCAATTGCGTATTTAGGAGAATCTGGGAAACTTGCAGCTCACCGATCTGCTTATTTAGAAGCAATCACACAACTGACAGCAGCACTGGACATGCTAAAAACTCTTCCAAACACCCGCATTCGTGTTCAGCAAGAACTCATATTACGACTAACGTTAGGGGCCCCACTCGCGGCAATTAAAGGATATGCAGCCGCAGAGGTGGAAGATCTCTATACCCGTGCCCGAGCACTCTGTCAGGAAATCGGCGAGACGCCACAATTGTTTCCCACTCTCCGCGGCTTGTGGATCTTTTACTTTGCACGGACGGATTGGAAGACGGCCCGTATATTGGCCGAACAACTTGTCAGTCTTGCCTATAACTCTCAAGATTCAGCCATGCTCGTTGAAGCCCACGGTGCGTTAGGACAGACTCTTTTCTGGATTGGGGAATTTCCTCTAGCGTGGGCAAATGTTGAACAAGCAATAACACTTTACGACCAACGACAACACGCAGCCTTGGCTTTTCTCTCCGGCTATGATCCCGGTGTTGCTAGTCTTTGTCGAGCGATGTGGATTTTATGGGTTCTGGGATATCCAGAGCAAGCATTGCAGAAAAGTCGTGAGGCTCTCACACTTGCACGAGAACTAGGACATCCACAAAGCCTTGCTCTGGCTCTCGATTTTACAGCTTTTCTCCATCTGTACCGCCGAGACTGGGAGGCTGCCCAGGAGCCATTAGAAGCAGCCTTAACATTGAGTACAGAGCGGGGGTTTGCTCAATTCTTAGCGGTTGCGGAATTCAAGAAAGGATGGGCGCTAGCTGAAAGTGGGAAAAGAGAAGCAGGTATTGTACAGATGCACAACAAATTCCTAGCTCAGCAGAGAACAGGGAATCAATTAGGATTACAACATTGGTTCGTCCTTTTAGCAGAAGCTTATGGGAAGGCAGGACAAATAGACGAAGGCCTCAAGATCATTGGCCAAGGGTTTGCACTTATAGAGGAAAATGGCGGGCGCTCACACGAAGCCGAACTCTACCGCCTCAAAGGCGAGCTGACGCTTCAAAAAGAGTCCCAAGTTCAAGGTTCCGAGTTCCAAGCCACCGCTCCCCAATCCCTGAACCCTGATCCCCAAGGCGAGGCCGAAGCCTGTTTCCTCAAAGCTATTGAGATCGCCCGTCAGCAGCAAGCCAAATCCTGGGAACTCCGCGCCACGATGAGTCTCGTACACCTGTGGCGGAGCCAAGGCCAGCACCATGTAGCCCGCGAGATGCTGGCTAACATTTACAACTGGTTCACTGAAGGATTTGACACAGTAGACTTGAAAGAAGCGAAGGCATTGTTGGAGGAGTTGGCAGGAGCGAAGTCCCTATGAGACTACTCCTCATGGAGAGAAAGCAGGGGCGACCGACCGGTCGCCCCAGGGACAGGAATGTTATTAGACGAGAGACTTAGAGCGCTTGGCCGCCGCGCAGCAATCTGCCGGAGGTCGCGCCGGTGCACTTGCCGTCTTCAAAGGTCACTTCACCGTTGACCATGACCCACCGATACCCTTCGGCTTTCTGGACACGACGCCATTCGCCTGCAGGCAGGTCGTGCGCCACTTCCGGCGGGAGGATCTTGAGGTTGTCAAGATCGTAGACAATGATGTCCGCCGCGAGGCCTTCACGCAGACAGCCACGGTCCGTAATGCCGCCAGCCCACGCCGTCAAGTAGCTAAGGCGATAGTGGGCTTCTTCGAGTGACAAGATGCCGGAGTCACGCACCATCCAGGTCAGCATATCGGTGGAATAGGTGCCAGGCGTGATGAACTTAATGTGCGCGCCGCCATCGGACACGCCAGGGAGCGTGTACGGTGAGGCCATGATCTCACGATAGTGTTCCACGTCGTTGTTGATAATAGGTCCCTGCCAGATGGTTTTGAGGTCGTCCGCAACGGAGAGATCGAGCATAGCGTCGACCGGGTGCTTGTGCTCTTGCGCAGCGATCTGGCCGACGGACAGGCCCTCGTATTTTTTCAGGTCCGCACGCTGCACCTGATGGACGATAAACTCCGTCAGCTCTCCGAACAGGAAATCAAGCGACTTGGTGGAGCCTGAATCGTAATCCTCGCGCAGGGCCGCCCGGATGCGCGGGTTGGCGAGCTTGACCCTTTTCTCTTCTACCGTTCCCGTGGTCGCCTCCCGCCAGTTCTGGTTGCTGTCATAGAGGTTCCAGTCCTCGAAGGTGATATAATTCGCCGCTCGTGCAGTCGCAGCCTGCCCAAATACCGGCTTCCCTTGCTTATTAGCTTCGGCGAGCCAGCGGAGCTGGGCGCGATAGATATAAGGAAGCTTGTCATTCACCGCAATCGCGTTGAACAACACCGGACGACCGCTCTCTTCGGATAAGAGCGCGTTGAAATCGAAGTCGTTGTGCATGCCCGCGCGCGGATCATCAACGCCAACGCTAGAGCGGGTGAACTGAATGCAACCTTTCCCTCTTTCTCCCAACGCCTTCGCCATCGTCACATAAAAACTGTCCGGCAACATGTCCGAAATCATCGGGCTGCCGTCATAGTCACATTGGACTGCAGACGAACCGCCAGGAACCAACTGTTGCGCCGCCCAGCCCACTGCACCGGCATCCATCGCCTCGTGCAGTAAGCGTGCGACCTCTGCGGTTTCCTTCTCATTGGGAAGACGACTCTTCGCTTCAGCAAAGCTGCCCATCACATAAGCCACCGCCGGCGAGACTGGGAAGAGATGGGAAACGTTGATGCCCATCGGGAGGCGTTCAAGACGATCCATGTATTGTGGGAAGGTCGACCACTTGAAGTCCATCGACACCTTCATTGGTTCGAGGGGAATCGCCTCATTACGGGAGAGCGCAAGCATCGCCCGTTCGGCATCCTGCGGGTGTAGCGGAGCAAAACCAAAACCGCAGTTTCCCATCGTGATCGAGGTCACGCCATGCCAGCTGGAAATCGTCAAATACGGATCCCAATGGATCTGGGCGTCATAGTGTGTATGCAGATCGATACCGCCCGGCGCCACAATCAAACCGCGCGCATCCAACACTTTTTTGGCGTCGCTGCTGTTAAGCCGGCCGATCTTGGCAATCTTGCCGTTTTTAATGCCGAGATCAGCTTTGTAACGCGGCACCCGGGTTCCATCGACGACAGTACCGCCTTTAATAATGACATCAAATTCAGCCATATATTCCTCCTTCTATGTTGTTGTAGCACTTACCATGAAACATCTCGCTACAGGGTTGTCAAGAGTTCGCGTCACTCCTGAACATTAAATGACTATTAAACAATCGGCCCCTCTTGGCAAGCTTCCAGCAGCACGTAGAGGTCCTCGGACTGGGCGTTTCCCCAATCTGCAGCTTCGTGCGGATTACGTCCCATCACTTTCACTGCCGCCACCGCATCTTCCACGGTAAAGCCTCGTCCAAACACCAACCATGCTGCCAACACATGACCGGCGCGCCCACGCCCACCCTGACAATGAACAACTACTGGCTCATTTTTCTCATCCGCTTCTTTGAGAAAGGGGAGGATACGAGATTTCAGCAGCCCGACATCGCATAAATGATAATCAGGAATTGGAGCCCAGCAGATATTCCCGGCGCCGAACTCTCGTCCGTACGCCGCGAGTAGATCCTCTTTGTACGCCTTGAGCTGATCTTCATGCAAAAGACAACAAACCCGGTGGATGCGTTGCTCTTTCATGTACGCAATCCATTCACTGATACGCAGCAACGAATACGCGGGCCCCTGGGCTCCAAACACAATCGGCTCCTTTTGCGCTGCCGGCCCTAAACGGAACTTATGCATGTCTTCTCGTCTCGCCCTCGCGCTGTCTATTGTTCCATTCGGGCGATTGCCTCTTCCGTGCTGCCGCCGTAACTTTCCGCTGCATCTTGGTCATAGGTCAACACGATCAAGGTTGCTCCTTCTGGGCCGCACTGCAGCGGTGGCGCTTCTTCACCGGGCGCTACAAACCGTAAGCTCTTTGGCGTCAACTGTCGCTCCGCTGCCGACGCCGACCCGTTGAGCACGACTTCGTACCGTCCATACGTAGGAGCTTCCAAGGCGAATACCATCCCCGGTGGACATTCAATGATCTGAGCGGAGGGTCCTGCGCTCTCAGAAATCAAGACTTTTCGCCGTGCGCCAGCGTGCCCTGGCAAAGGCTCCCATTCGACCTCATGCGCACAACACGTCAATTCACGTCCTCGGGTATTGGCTTGGCGGCGACGCTCTTTGTCGCGCATCATCACTACGCCGCCAGGCTTGGTGTGCAGCACAAACATCTCGTGGCCCCGACTCACGACAAATGGACCATAGGGCACGTTGTGTTCGGTATAATGCACGGCAGGCGCATCAAGCCGGAAAGTCGGAAACTGCATCGACCCTTCCAACAGGAGTTGAAACTGCGCGGCTAAGTGGAAATGCGGTTCGACTTCATAGCCCTCAGATATGCGGGCGCGAATCGCTTCAGGTCCGCCATCAGCGCCTTTGAGATACATTTGCAGCTGCGTCTCACCGCCGCCATCAAGCGCTAAGGTTTTCCACGGCACGGCAGCCGGTTCCACAATAAAATGCTGTGAATCCATACGCCCTCCTTTTCTTGTCGCTATGTATGTTCGTTTGTAGACAAATATGAATTCGTTTCAACTGTGTCAAAAGCCTTTGACGCCTTTGTCCAGTTGCACGCCAAAGGTGTTCAACGCCATAGATACAAGATTGTATTGACCAACGGCAAACACCACATCCATGAGCTGTTGGGTGCTGTATTTCTCGCTCAGCGCCACCCAAGTCGCATCGCTGATGCAGGCGTCAGCGTGCAGCTCGTCAACCGCACGTAACAACGTAGCGTCGAAGGGGGACCATCCCGAAGCGTTTGGGCCTTCCTTGATGCGCTCAATCTCCGCGTCGGTGAGCCCAGCTTTTTTACCAAACCACACATGCTGGCCCCACTCGTATTCGGCTTGACACAACCAACCGATACGCAGAATCAAAATTTCTCGCTCGCGCGGCTTGAGCGTTGAGCTGTCGCCCATCACATGATACGCCCAGACTCCAAACTTCTTCGAGGCTTCCCAGTGCCGAGCAAGCGTACCGAGCACGTTGTATACTCGTCCCTCTTTAAAGACAGGCTCCAACACTTTGCGCTGTTCTTCGGTCCATTCCGCTTCTGGCAGCGGCGTAATACGTGGTTGAGAGAGTTTCATCGCTTTCCCTCCTTATTTAAACGTTTACAGATGAGACTCAAGCTGCAGCAGGAGGCGCCAGGGCGCTAATCTCTGCTACTTCTTGAGCTGAAAGCTTCCAGTTCGCCGCTGTCGCATTCGCACGCACCTGCTCAGGCGTCGTGGCGCCGGCTATTACCGACGTGACACTGGGTTGCGCAGCCAGCCAGGAGAACGCTAATTCCAACAACGTGTGACCGCGCTTTTCCGCATACGTTTGCAACGCTTCAATCTTCGCAAAATTCGTGTCCGTCGCCCAGCTCTGGGCAAACGTCAAAGCGGCTAACCGAGTGCCAGGAGCAAATCCTTCACCCCGTTTGTATTTACCGGTGAGCAGTCCACTGGCCAGCGGGAAATAAGGCAACTGCCCCAAGCCATATTTTTCACAGGCAGGAATCGCATCTTGCTCGACATCACGTTTCAACAAACTCCACTCGTTCTGCGCCGTCACAAAATGAGCGCTCTTGAGTCTATTTGCCTGAGCGTCCGCTTCGGCGATCATAGCAGATGTGAAGTTGGAACAACCGATTGCTCGCACTTTTCCCTGCTTTACTAGATCATCCAGGGCGGCAAGGGTTTCCTCAATGGGGGTTTGGGTATCAGGGAAGTGCACCTGATAGAGATCGATCCAATCCGTTTGCAGCCGCCGCAGGCTCGCTTCCACGCACGAGTTGATATAGTCTCGCGCGCCCCAATGCTCGCCTTTTTTGCTCATGTAAGCGATGCCGCCAAACTTGGTCGCCAGTGTGACCTCTTTGCGACGGGGGCCGAGAATTTGCCCGATAAAATCTTCAGACTTCGTGCCGCCGTACAGATCAGCGGTGTCCCAGAACGTAACGCCTGCGTCGAGCGCCGCATGGAGCACAGCGCGAGTCGCCTCCAGATCAATCCTCATCCCGAAGTTGTTGCACCCCAGTCCAACCTGACTCGCCTTGAGACTCGAAGCGCCTACTGAACGTGTTTCCATCATTTCTCCCCTTTACCTCAACAAATGTCTTTGCGATCGTACGGTCAATTACTTGACTGGCTCGGCTTGCGTCACGTCGCGCACCGCCCCACGAGCCGCACTAGTAGTGAGGGCGGCATACGCTCGCAACGCCGCTGACACAGGACGTTGGCGGTTGAGCGGTTTGTACGCATCTTTTCCTCTAGCTTCCATTCGCTTTCGCCGCGCGGCGAGTTCTTCGTCGGAGACCAACACGTTAATCGACCGATTGGGAATATCAATGCGAATCCTATCGCCTTCCTCAATTAGTGCGATCTCTCCACCTTCCGCCGCTTCGGGCGAGACGTGACCAATCGACAACCCGCTGGTGCCGCCGCTGAAACGTCCATCAGTTAACAATGCACACTTAGAGCCAAGCTGCTTCGACTTGATGTAGGAGGTCGGGTACAGCATCTCCTGCATCCCCGGCCCGCCGCGCGGACCCTCGTAGCGGATCACCACGACATCACCCGGCTTGAGCTGATTACCAAGAATACCAATGCAGGCCGCCTCTTGCGATTCAAAAATACGCGCCGGCCCTTCCATCACCCAGATCGATTCATCCACGCCGGCGGTTTTGACAATGCAGCCGTCTGGGGCGATGTTGCCGTACAGCACCGCCAATCCGCCATCCTGGCTATACGCAAACTCCGTCGCACGAATACAGCCATTAATAGCGTCGCGATCAGCGGTGTCGAATTGTTTACTCTGTGAAAAAGCCTCTTTCGTCCGTACATTACCCGGCGCGGCGAGGCTTCGACGTCGCGCAAAGTCGTCCGTGCTGTCCCGCCGGAGATCATTCTTGGCAATCGTCTCGCCCATCGTCTCGCCGGTCACAGACAGTGCGTTCGTATGAATTTTTCCAGACCGCTCTAACTCGCCGAGAATGGTGAAGATGCCCCCGGCCCGAGCACAGTCTTCAATATGGTACTTGTTGGACGCGGGCGCGAGTTTGCAGATACACGGCACTTGCCGGGATAAGCGGTCGATGTCCGCCATCGTGAAATTCACCCCAGCCTCTTGTGCAGCCGCCAGCAGATGCAGAACCGTATTGGTCGATCCGCCCATGGCAATATCCAACGTGATAGCGTTTTCAAAGGCGTCGAAGGTCGCGATGCTACGCGGCAGCACGGACTCGTCGCCTTGTAGATAATAGGCTTTCGCCATTGCAACGATGCGCTTGGCGGCGTGCTCGAAGAGTTCCCAGCGGAGCGCGTGCGTGGCCAAAATCGTGCCATTGCCGGGCAAGGCCAAGCCAATGGCTTCATTAAGGCAGTTCATACTATTGGCGGTGAACATGCCTGAGCAGGAGCCGCAGGTTGGGCAGGCTTCTTCTTCCATTTTCTGAACATCTTCATCGCTGATCGCATCGTTGCCGGCCCCAATCATCGCGTCTACTAAGTCAAGCTTCGCTAAACCAGTAGACAGCTCCGTCTTCCCAGCTTCCATCGGTCCGCCTGAGACAAAGATCGCCGGAATATTCAGACGCATCGCGGCAAGCATCATGCCTGGCGTAATCTTGTCGCAATTGGAAATGCAAATCATGGCGTCGGCGACATGCGCTTGCACCATGTATTCTACGCTGTCAGCAATGAGTTCCCGACTGGGCAACGAATAGAGCATGCCATCGTGTCCCATCGCGATGCCATCATCGACAGCAATCGTGTTGAACTCCACACCGTAACCGCCATTGGCGTCGATGATCGCTTTCACGCGCTGACCAACATCGTGCAAATGCACATGGCCCGGCACGAACTGGGTGAAAGAATTGGCAATTGCAATAATTGGCTTACGAAAATCCTCGGTCTTCATGCCGGTCGCACGCCAAAGAGAGCGGGCGCCAGCCATACGTCGCCCTTGGGTGGTGATGCTGCTGCGAAATCCACGCGGTTGCATAGGGATAACCCTCCTTACTTGAGGTCAATACACTTTTACGCGAAATCCCGCTCTCCGTCAGTAGGCAAGCGCGAAAAAATGCAGAATGATAAACGTGGAATGATGAACGAAATCGGCGCCGTTTCGTCTTTTCTTTCCTCACCATTCCACCTGTTGCTCAGACCCGCGCCAACGCTACAGGTACTCCCGCCACATCAACACGCGTACGGAAGATCGTGCCCTTGCGGGTTGGATCTTCTGTGTTATCCGCCGTGACAACATAGAGATCACGCCGATCTTTGCCGCCGAAACACACACTGGTCACAGCTTTGGCGGGCACTTCAACTTTCTGGTCCACTTTCCCTTCTGGCGTGTACCGAGCCGCGCAACGACCGCCATAGATCGCCACCCAAATGCATCCGGCTTCGTCAACACAGAGTCCGTCAGGAATCACGCCGCCTGACATCTGCGCAATCGACCGACGGTTGTGCATCGTTCCATCTGCAGCCACATCGTGCACGATGAGATGGGGACCTGCACTATCAGCGTGATAGATCATTTTCTCACCGGGAGAAAAACCGATGCCGTTGGTTAACCCCACATTGCCATACATTTGCACGACCTGATTTTCACCATCAATACGCCATAATTCGCCAGGCGTGCGCGCGCCTTCTTTGAAAGGATCCGACCGGAGAGTACCCACGTACACCCGACCGGCGCTGTCGGTAAAAATATCGTTAAAGCCGGGGATATCGTCGCGTTGAAAAAGAATTCTGGTGACTCCGTCTTTGACGTGACAGATGTTCTTGCCGGAGACGACCACGCCGCCACTGGCGTGTAACGCGATACCACCGACGCCGCGACGTTTAGGAACAGCCGTCGTCACTTCGCCATTCGGGGAACGGCGATAGACGCCGCCATTAGGAACATCACTGAAATACAGATTGTCAGCGTCATCAACGCGCGGACCTTCGAGCAGGCCATAGCCATAAGCAAGCGTTTCGAGCATGGGAGTGTTCCTCCTTTTTCCCAAGCGAAAAGGGCGCAGCATGCTACGCCCCCAAAGTTTTAAGCGGACAGTCGGACGCGAACCGCTAGTTGAGCCACTAGCTCAACCCATACAACTTCGCAGCGCTGTCGCCAAGGAGATTCTTTCTAGCGACATCTGATAATGACGACACTAAGTTATTAAGCGCTTCGAGATAATTCCCTGGATGATCGAAATGAGGAAAATCTGTCGCCCAGAAAAACTTGTCGTTGCCAACATGGTCCACAATATGCGCCAATGCTTTTTCATCAGGATCACCAGAGATCCAGCATTGACGTTTAAAATAGTAGCTCGGTTTTTCTTTTAACAGGACACCCTTCCCCAGCGCGGTTTCGTATGTAGTGTCCATTCTGTCAAGTAAAGCGCCAATCCATCCTGCGCCGGACTCAAGCAACACCACTTTTACTTCGGGAAACTTATCGAACAAACCATACTGGAACAGTGCGAACAGCGCTTGCTGCGGCCCCTGCCCGCCGAGCACGTTATGATACCAGTCGGCCCACTTCATATCTTTGAAGCGTTGGTAGACACGTTTTGATGGATGCTCGGCCATGGGATGGATGCCCACGGGCACGCCTAGCTCCTGGGCCCTGGCCCAAAATGGATCATGGTCAGGATGCGCATGCGCTTTCATGGTCAGAGTAAAGGGGGCCACAAACGCGCCCTTGCAACCGGCCCTAACCGACCGTTCCAACTCATCGGCGGCGGATTGTCCATCGGCAAGCGAAATGTGCGCGATCGGAATGAGACGATCTTTATAGTCCGAGCAGAAGTCAACAATCCAGCGGTTATACGCCATTGCATACGCTAGCGACAACCCAGGATCTTCAGTTTCGCATTCCCAAGTCAGACCGATGCTCGGATACAAAATCGACGCGCGCAATCCTTCACGGTCCAGCAGCTCCACTCGCTCTTTCGGAATCATGGAGCCGAACGGGGCGGCTTCTTTATACGTGAGCTTAAGGGAAGCGGTCATCTCATCGGCATTGCGCCCCATGCCGCCAAGCAACGTAAAGGCTTTTATGTTAAAGAACTTCGATCGATGTCCTTCGATTTCCAGATACTCCTGGCCGTCATCGCCTAGCCGAACACGGATCGCCCGATCGCGATACTGCGGATCAATATATTTTTCCCACGTGTCTGGCGGCTCCAAAATGTGGCCGTCGGCGTCAACAATGTTGTTGTAGTTCAAATGAGGTAATGCGGTCATGCCTGCACTCCTTGTGAGTTTATGCTGAGCGCCGAGTAAAAATCTCCAGGACTCAGGACTCGTTACTCAGGACTCAGGATTGGATTATTGTTTCTTGTCTCCCCAGATTCTCACTGCAATGTAACTAGCAACAGCAAAAACAATTACGAACAACGAAACAATGATGAAACCTGTTTCATTCGGGTTCATAATTCACTCCTCTGGTGTGATGGCAAGGCCAATCACTACTGCAGCAACGGTAGCGACAAGACCGAAGAAGATCATAGCAGGAGATGTCGATGTTGCCGAGAAGATTTGGGTGACTACAGTTCCACCGAAGATCAACTTTCCCAAATCGAGCGTGAACTTCCCAAGTTCCCGCCGGCGTACTTTCCCCAGAGTGATCTTCACCTGTACGGCAACTCCTTAATTATTGAGCCCGTATACTTGTGCTACATTGTCTCCGAGAATACCACGTCTCGCCGGTTCTGAGAGCTGCGCCACAAGAGCGTCGAGGGCGGCCATGTATCCTTGGGTATGATCATCATGCGGATAATCGGTTGCCCAGAAAAATTTGTCTTTGCCGACATGCTCGATAATGTGCGCGAGCGCCGTCTCATCCGGGTCCGCGGAAATCCAACACTGTCGTTGGAAATAGAAACTGGGTTTCTCTTTGAGGGGTACGCTTTTTCCAAGTGCAGTAATGTAGGCCGCGTCCATACGATCAATCAGGTGACCAATCCAACCGGCGCCTGCTTCCAACATCACCACTTTCACTTTAGGGAAGCGGTCAAACAGCCCATACTGGAACAGCGCGAGAAAAGCCTGCTGCGGCCCCTGTCCGCCAAGCACGTCATACCACCATTCGCCCCACTTATTCAGTTCGCGAAAACGCTGATACACACGTCGTTTGGGCGGCTCGGCCACCGGATGAATCGCCACGGGCAAGCCAAGATCTTGCACCGCTGACCAAAACGGATCGTGATCCGGATGAGCATGTGCTTTGTCTGTGATCGTATACGGCGCTACGAAGACGCCTTTACATCCATCCTTGGCTGCTCGCTCTACCTCTTGAGCCGCGGCATATCCGTCAACAAGAGCAATATGGGCAATAGGCACAAGGCGTCCGTTGGAATCTGCGCAGAAATCCACGATCCAACGATTGTAGGCGCGACAGTAGGCCATAGCTAAGTCAGGGTCTTCAGTCTCAGTCTCCCATTCAAGAGCGAGGGTCGGATAGAGAACAGCTTTGTCCAGTCCTTCCATATCAAGGAGCTGGAGTCGCTCTTTCGTATCGTTGCCGCCAAAAGGAATGCTGTCCTTATAAGGTACTTTTGCACGAGCTTCACGCTCTTCAAATGTCGAGCCCATACTACGACCGCGGCTAAGAATTTCAGCATCGAAATAGCGTGATGGTTTGCCGCCAATATAGAGCCGCTCGCTGCCGTCCGGATCGTTGCCGATCCAGATGCCACGATCGCGAAATTGAGGATCAATATAGTTCAGCCACAAGTCATGGGGTTCATTGACATGCCCGTCAGCATCGATCACGCCCGAATGCATGGTGCGTGTCGTCTTTGGCATTAGCCTCATAAAATAACGCTCCTTATCACGATGTTATCGTTGGGTTCGTATTTTGAACCTCGCAGTTTCATATCGTACCGTGTCAGAGAGTCAAGAGGAATCAGTGTTTACCCATCCTTGCTTCTCAGGAGAAGTGTACTATAAATCGGGAAACAACCCCTAACCGCACGTGGCGATAAGCGTGCAAAGGAGGCAGGTATGAGCGCAGCAGATAATAAGAAAGTGGTTCTCAGCTTCTTTGAGAATTTTTCCGCTGGCAAGGCGGCAGAAGCCCTTGGTCAGATGTCGGACAACGCTACATGGACTGTGATGGGCAAACCAGACACCTTTGCCCTGGCTGGAACTAAGACCAAAGCAGAATTTACGCAACTGCTCCAAGGCATCGGAGCTGCCATGCCGAAAGGCCTGCGCCTAACGCCGAAAGGCATTACCGCTGAAGGCGACCGTGTTGCCGTCGAAGCCGAATCGTACGGCGAACATGCCAACGGCAAAGTTTACAACAACCAGTACCATTTCTTGATTGAAGTCCGGGACGGAAAGATTCAGGCTGTGCGTGAGTATCTCGACACGATTCACGCGAAAGACATCCTGGTTGGATAAAACTATTATTAGCAATCATACTCACTATTGAGTGACCGGGACGCGACGCGCCCCGGTGCGCTTCTCTAGGCCTGGTTAATTGCTGACAGTTTCCACCCGCCAGAACCAGCAGGACGCGTGAAGGTCCAGAATTCTTCGAATTTGCTCGGCTCGGTTTTGCTGCCGCGTACAACTTCTCCAGTCGCTTCGTTGACATCGTAGTCTAGACAGTTTGCGTAAAAGTAGATCGTGGCAAAATCCTGCCCCGTTTCCTGCCAGGCTTCGGAAATCTCACAAGTGCGCACAGCGATATTTTCAACATGATTGAGGAGCCGCTCACGTTTCAGGCGATCAACATCGTTCTGTAACTTTGCGGCGACTTCGTCCGTTAGTTGCGCGCGAATCGGGCTCAAATCTCGGGTTGACCATGCGGCTTGCAACCGGAAGAAAAAGTCCATGGCCTGATCACAAAATTGTTGTGGATCAAAACTGTGATCCAGCATACGAAGCTGATCGATCCCACGATCACGATCGCGTTCCTGTACCGGTGGGAGACTAATCACATTATCCCGCTGTATGGGGCGATCTGATGGCCAATCCTGCCGATAGCCCCCAGAAGAACTTCCACCCCCATAATAATCTCCGCCAACTGTGGAGCGGCGAGAGATCCAGCGGTACGCGCCATACGCAAGGAGTCCCAGAAGCAGGAGATCAAACAGCCCCGGACCACCATAACCGCCGCCATAGCCGCCGCCATACGGATTCGGACTTGCGAAGCCTAAAGAATGAAACAGCATATTCCCCACCATTCCGCCAACAAACCCACCAGCGACGCCGCGCCAAAAACTGCTTCCGCCAAAGGACGAAGGTTGCGAGTAGGGGGTAGGACGAGAATATGGTTCATCAGGTCGTGGGGAGTAGGGTCGGGAAAATGAAGAAGAAGGGGAATCTTCGCGACTGCCAAATGCGCTCCCGGGAGCAGGAGAAGAGGGACGCATGGGCGCAGAATAGCTGCGCGAGCCGCGACTTCCAAACGAGCCTCCGCCGCCAACGCGGGCCTCCGCTACGTTCACGACACTCCACAGACAGAGAACAAACACCATACAACCCCACAACCACATCCTTTTTTTTCGGTGATAGATCTTACTCATTGCCCTTATTTCTCCTCTATGTATGAGACGAAGTAAAGCGTCCTTGTCTTCAGTGAGCGCTTGTATCTGGCGGTGGGATAAACATGTTTCGATAAGTATGACCCGCGTTCGCCCCCCGACCTGCAGTTCTGTGCTGGTGAAATAACACCCCAGCTTCCTCATACTCACCTTCGGACACTTGCTCTATCTTCTCTGGCAAGACCATATTTTTTTCTGCAACAAACAGGCCGCTCACTCGGCACGTGTTCCCTTGCAAACACGTTGGCGCCTGGGAAACCATCACTGCTACGACAGCACCTTTAGAGTCGACCAGATCGAACGTCGTATAAGACACATCGCCATACCGAGTCACCGCATTGGTGACTTCTCCAGTCACCGTGACGGTTTGCTGATCAAATGCGCTGGGATTTTTACGGATTTCCGTAATTGAATGCGCGGAAGCAGCGCTCGCCATTCCTACCAAGAAAATCACGCTGCTCACTATTTGCTTCCAAGGCCATCGAGTCATCATGTTTGTCTCCAATCTGCATCTCATCGCTGAAATAATCGCACCAAGCCCATGAGTAGCGCTGAAGCCGTTGCTGTCCGAGTGCGGACTGAGCGCCACCAGCGCGCAGGGAGAAAAACCGAGAAACGCAGTCCGCGCAAATCGTCGAAGAAGGAATAGACGACCGGCGTCACTAGCAGTGTAATGAGAAGACACATCGCTTGCCCGCCAACCACCACCATGGCCAACGAGGCGCGCGCCGCAGCGCCGTCGCCACGCCCCAAGGCAATCGGCAACATCCCAGCAACAATAGTGAGGGTCGTCATGAGAATCGGGCGCAGTCGAACTCGATCCGCTATGATTTGCGCGTCGTAGCGAGACATACCTTGGGCGCGCAAATGGTTCGTATAATCCACTTGCAGAATCGCATTCTTTTTCACGACGCCCATCAACAGGAATACTCCCAATACACTGTAAATACTTAAGGGATTATCGGTCAAAATGAGGCTCAAAATACCGAAAGGCAAGCTGAGAAACATCGAGACCATAATCGTCACGGGGTGAATGAAACTCTCAAACTGGGCAGCCAAAACAATATAAATGAACACCAGACTCAGCACGAAAGCAATCGCAAAATTCTGCAACGCTTCGATCATGATTTTTCCGCGGCCAAGATAGGTCGTTGCGTACTCCGGCCCGAGGCCGATTTCTCGCACTGCGTTCATACCATCGAGCATCGCTTGGCCAAGAGGCTTCTCATGCAGATTGGCAATGACCGTTACTTGGCGCTCTTGTGCATAGCGATCGATTTGGGCAGGACTCTTACCAGATAACAGTGAAGTTACATTGCTGAGGCGCACCAGCTTCCCATCTCGCGTCGGCGCCATGAGTTCCGCCACAGCAGCGATATCCTTGCGCGCTCCAGGCTGGAGACGAAGACGGACATTATATTGCTCTCCTCCTTCGCGATAGAACGAAATCCGCTCGCCGCCCACTAAGGTGCGCAAAGCAGAGGCAATATCTTCTACGCGGACTCCCAAATCCGAGGCCTTCCTTCGATCGATCTGCACCTGCACTTCCGGATGGCGCAGAGCTTGCCCGGTATCAACATCGACAAAGCCGGGAATATCCGACAATTTCTTGATTAGCGCAGCGGCCGCCCAGTCCAGCACATTCAAATCTGGACCGCGGATAACAAGGTTAAATGGGGTCTGACGAAACCCACCACCTTGGATCGAGTTGAGATTCTGCACACTTAACCGCAAGTCTGGGTACTTATGCAACAGTGTACGCACCTCCTGCATAATCTCCAGCTGCGAGCGCTGCCGCTCATGCAGCGGACGGAGCCCAACATAAATCGAGGCGTCAGTGACGTTACTGAGGTACTGTCCGCGCACACCGACCGTGGTGAATAAATGGACAGTTTCAGGAATCCCACGCAAGTCAGCCTCAACCATCCGCAGGATTGCATCGCTACGCTCTAGGGACGCGCCGGGCGGTGTTTCCACGGTCACTTCGAATTCGCTCATATCGTCGTCTTGGAACACTTCAACTTTCGTCATACGCAGAAGAGGAACCAAGGAAAGAAAGATCAACACTGAGCCGAGCAAGGTCACGAAACGATGCCGCAGACACCAGGCCAATACTGTCTCATACGCGCCTTCGAGAGCTGAATAAAACCGAGACTCGCGCGCAGTCTGATGGCTCGCCGTCACTTTCAAAAAGCGAGAACACAGCATGGGGACAAGGGTGAACGCAATCACTAAAGAGACCAGAATAGCAAACGTCATGGTCAGTCCGAAGCTGCGAAAAAACCGGCCCACCACGGCGCCCATGAACGCCACAGGTAAAAAAATCACAACGAGAGACATCGTCGTCGCCAACACCGCTAAAGCGATTTCCTTCGTCCCCGCAACTGCAGCGTCCCACGCCGAACGTTTTTCTTCTTCCATGTGACGAAAGATGTTTTCCAGCACAATAATCGCGTCGTCAATGACAATACCGGTCGACAGCGAGAGCGCCATCATCGTCATGTTATTAAACGTAAAGCCCATGTAACGAATGAACGTAAACGTCGCGATAATAGACGCCGGAATGGCGACCGCAGTAATCAAGGCGCTACGCCAGTTGCGAATAAAGAACAACACAACCAGCGCAGCAAGAAAGCCGCCGAGAATCAGATGCTCTTGCACTTCTTTCATCGACCGGCGGATGAAGCGTGACTGATCGCGAACAATCTGGAAGCGAATATCTTGCGGCAGGGTCTTTTTGATTTCTTCAAGCTTGTCAACGACGCGGTCCACTACTTCGACAGTGTTGGTTCCCGACTGCTTACGAATCAGCAACGAGACCGCGTTCTCACCATCCAGGCGCGACAATGAGCGGGCCTCTTCCTCCCCATCAAGGGCGTAACCAATATCTTTGATTCGCACAGGAGCGCCTTTTACGTCAGCGACGATGACGTCGTTAAACTCCTTTGCTTCTTCAATCCTCCCTAATGTCCGTAACCCTTCTTCACGGTTTTCCCAGGTGAGTCGTCCGCCAGGAATTTCCGCGTTTTGTTTGCGGATCGCCTCCTTGATCTGTTGAATCGAGAGATTGTATGCCGTCAAACGATCAGGATCGATGTAGATTTGAATTTCACGTTTGCGATCGCCAACCAACGTGACCGCACCGATATCCTTGACGGTTTCAAGTTGACGCTTCACCTTCTTATCCGCAATTTCCGTGACCTCGCGCGAGAGCCTTGCTCCGGAAACCACAACCGCCATGATCGGCGAGGCGTCAGGATCGAACCGTTCGATCACCGCCGGGTCCGTGCCCGGAGGAAAATCGCTCATGACCGTCGCCACTTTTTCGCGCACTTCGTTCGCTGCGGTTTCGATGTCCTTGTCCAAAAGGAAAGAGGCAAAAATTTGCGACTGCCCCTCGATCGTTGTCGAGCGCAGCTCATCGAGCCCACTAATCGTGTTGACCGCTTCTTCAATACGCTTGGTGATCTGCGACTCGATCTCTTCCGGACTCGCGCCTTCGAGTCGCGTCGTAATGGTAACGGTGGGAATATCAACTTTGGGGAAGAGATCGAGCCCTAACGTACGAAACGAAGCGAGCCCCAACACCACGAGGGACACGACTAACATAGTGGCAAAGACCGGACGACGGATACAGATTTCTGATAAAGACATATAGCCTGCTCACTTCGTTCGCTTTATGGCGTATGGCCCACTCGCTACGCTCGTTCTATGGCTTATGGCTCGTTCGCTACGCTCACTCTATGGTCAGGCATCTTTTTGCTATCCGCTATAAAGCGAGTGCAACGAGCGGGCTATAGAGCGACCGTAGGGAGCGGGCCATCTGCCATACGCTATTTGCCATTTACAATTTTCACCTTTGCTCCGTGGTAGAGCTGCGGCAAGCTGGAGGTCGCGACAATGTCTCCAGCCTGTACTCCTTCAGTAATCTCCACCCACCCTTCTCTTTTCACCCCAGTCTTCACCTGTTTTTCCTGAGCCACACCGTCGCGCACTACAAATGCCTTGGTGATGCCCACATACGAATACACAGCGTCTTCAGGCGCAAAAAGAGCGGACGGATTGACGCCGATCAAGATCAGCCCTTTGGCAAAGAATCCCGGCTTCAGGGCTCGCTCTGCATTCGGGACGCGCGCCTCAACCGCTAACGAACGTGTCTGCGCATCAACGGCAGGACTCACCCGCTGAATGACCCCTGGGAAGACTCTGTCGGTAAACGCTTCAACCTGAATATCTAGGGGCTGCTCTATCTTAATTTCCGGTGCGAACCGCTCAGGCACGGTTCCTTGAAACTTCAGGGGGTCGGTAATGACGAGTTGCAACATCGGCGTTTTTTCTTTGATCGTTTCGCCAATCGACACGAGTTTTTGGCGAACTTCACTGGTAATAGGCGCCAGGATCTCCGTATCACCGATCCGCTTGCGCGCCAGATCCACCAGGGCGCGCAGCCGACCAAGGTCCGCCTCCCGGGCGCGCACCTGCGCTTCGACCGCATCAAAACGACTCTCGGCAATGTCCAGTTGGCTGGTGGCAATCACACCTTCGTTATGGAGCTCTCGTATGCGTTTGAAGTTGACCTCCGCGTCTCGCCACTCGGCTTGCGCCTGCGCCAAGGCCTTGTTGCCGGCTTCCAGATTCGCCTCAGCCTGCGTCAACGCCAGCCGGGCTTCTCGTTGATCAAAACGAATTAACAGCTGACCTTTTTTGACGCGATCACCCAGATCGACCAAAATCTTTTCAATCGTGCCGGGCATCTCGTTACTAATCGTTACTTCTTCCCAGCCGCTTAGAGTACCGACCATTTCCACCGTGCGTTTGAGTTCACGAGCCTCAATGGGTTTGGTCGTGACTGTAATAGCCTGGTCTGTAGGAGTGGGCGTGGCCGACTCTGAAGATTTTCCACGCGAACAGCTTACACAAGAAAGAAAGAGGAATCCCCAAACAAAAAGCTTGCGAAAAAAGAAGCGAGAAGAAAGACTCACAGAGAGGACTCTCACAAAGATGCCCTACCTCCCTCTTGGGTGCGATTACCCTTATCATGCCCCTTAAGGGAGAAGAACCCCGGTTTCTTGCAGAAGGAGCGGTGAATCGGAGAAAAGAGAACTTCTCTCCGATTTACCCCCTCTACGATTCCCCGATTTAGGATGGAGGACTGAGCAGGAACGGCTACGGCCAAAATAACTTCTTGGCCGCTTGTTTCAGTTCAGGCTGGAAGTCTGGGTGAGCAATTTCAATGAGCGCTTCAGCACGTTGCCGCTGCGATTTGCCCTGCAGATTGACGATGCCAAATTCAGTCACCACATAATCCAGGTATTGCCGGGGCGTAGTGATCGTACTGCCTTGCTCTAACATCGGCACGATGCGCGACAGTTGCCCTTTCTTCGCAGTGGAAGGCAGCACCATGACCGAGCGACCGCCTTTCGAGTACATCGCGCCCATCATAAAGGTCATCTGCCCGCCAATGCCGGAATACATCTGCGGACCAATCGACTCGGCGGCGGCTTGACCAGTCAAATCAATCGCCAGCGTGCTATTCACCGCGACCTGTGAATTCTGCGCCGCAATGGTTAGCAGGGAATTAGTATGCAACACGCTGTACAATTCAAAAGCTGGATTATTGTTGACAAACGCCAAATCCGCAGCGCCAACCACCATCGCCGCCACGGCTTTGCCTTTGTTCATGGTTTTGTATTTGCCGTTCGCCACGCCCCGCTTCACCAGCTCGACATGGCTCGCCGTCATGATTTCACTATGAATGCCAAGATCATTACGGTCCATAAGAAAGAGACCGATGGCTTCAGAAATAGCGCCGATGCCCATTTGCACGGTATCGCCGTCACGAATCAACGTAGCCGCAAACTCGCCGATGACTTCCAGCGTCCCGTGTTCTTCGTCTAGTGGTGGATTTGTCCCCACTGGAAAGGCTTTGGTCTCTTCTACCAAGTAATCAATCTCAGAGACATGAATCCAGTTATCACCGTGAGTACGAATGAACGTGGGATCAACTTCAGCGACGAAGCATTTAGCCGTGCGGGCGACGTCTTTGTTGTACCACAGCGCGTTGCCGAAACTGCAATAACCTTTCTCGTCTGGCGGCGACACCACGCCAAAGAAAATATCGGGCTCCCAGGTATTGGTGCGGCCATCCTCCAACTGTTTGGCGTACTGTGGATAGTCGAGCGGGATAAAGTCAACGTAATGCTTTTGCATCCCAGAACGGCAGCCGACACCGACATAGTCCACGACGCGGTTGAACGACCGATCATACTCGGCTTCATTCCAAATCGGATGGTTATAGAGCGGATAACACTGCAACACTGTCACATCTTGTAATTCGCCATTCCGTTTCGCCAACGCGTCAAGGATCGGAATCGGCGGCTTCCCGATATGGAGCCGCACCAAGGTTCCCGATTTCACCAACTTTGCCGCTGCTGCGGCGCTGATAATCTTGTCTTTGTATTGCTGTTGCCAGGGTTCCATATCGCCTCCTATCCCACCAAACTATGCCCGCCATCGACAAACAGTGTCGACCCGGTCATGAACGAATTCGCGTCCGAGCAGAGAAACAGGATGGCTGGTTTAATCT
>JACXTT010003188.1_pt1 | contig 25552 bp, 25 predicted proteins | sample 9270951 | NCBI WGS metagenome assembly JACXTT01 (sample SAMN15532306, study PRJNA645909) | rock metagenome | isolation source: weathered quartz diorite | place: Puerto Rico | collected 2017-06-21
CAAGGGCCAGAAGGCCCGCGTGGTCTGGCTGACCGGCCTCTCCGGCGCCGGCAAGTCGACCATCGCCAACCTGGTGGAAAAGCGTCTCACCGCCGAGGGCAAGCACACCTATCTGCTGGATGGCGACAACGTCCGCCATGGCCTCAACAAGGACCTGGGCTTCACCGAAGCCGACCGGGTGGAGAACATCCGCCGCGTCGCCGAGGTGGCCAAGCTGATGGTCGACGCCGGCCTGATCGTGCTGGTCAGCTTCATCAGCCCGTTCCGCGCCGAGCGGCAGATGGCCCGCGAGCTGATGGGCGAAGGCGAGTTCGTCGAGGTGCACATCGACACGCCACTGGCCGAGGCCGAGCGGCGCGACGTGAAGGGGCTCTACGCCAAGGCCCGCGCCGGCGAACTGAAGAACTTCACCGGCATCTCCTCGCCCTACGAAGCGCCGGAAAACCCGGAGATCCGTGTCGACACGACGGCGCTCACCGCCGAGCAGGCCGCCGAGCAGATCGTCGCCTGGATCGAGACGGCGCCTTAAGTCGCCGGCCGGCGGCCGATATCCAGGAAGTCCTGGCCGCTGAAGTCCTTGGGCGCGGCGACCTCGGTGATCGGATCGTCGCGGTCGTCCCACTCCAGGCGCAGCGCCTTGGTCATCACCGCGTGCATCGCATAGAGGCTGGTGATGTAGGTCAGCTCCAGGATCTCCTCGTCCGAGAGGAAGCTCTTCAGCTTGTCGAACAGCGCGTCCGGCGTGCGGCCAAGCCCCGTGGTCAGGCAGTCCGCGTAGGCCAGCACCGCGCGCTCGTTATCGGTGTAGCAGCCGGCGACCTGCCAGCTGGGGATCGCGGCGATCCGCTCCTCGGAGACCTTCAGGCCCCGCAGCGATTTGCAGTGCTGGGAGAAGACGAACTGGCTGCCGGTCGCCCAGCCGGCGCGTGTCTGCGCCAGTTCGCGCAGCACCGGATCGAGCTTCCGCGCCGGGTTGCGGTAGAGCGCGAAGCCGCGATTGCAGTGCTCCAGGATGTCGGGGACCAGGGCGAACACCGTCCACCAGTCGCCGCTGGTGCCGGTCGAGGTGCCGGGCTCGGCCACCGGGTCGCGGTCGCCGAACAGCAGGTCGTAGGTCTTGGTGACCACGTCGCTCTTGGCCTCGGCGCGGGAGACCTGCTTCAGGCGCAGAGCCACGGGCCTACTCCGCCGGCTCGAGGGCGCGCGCCGGCTCGTGCGCGATGTCGCTGGGCCTGAAGTCGCGCAGCAGGGCGGCGTATTCCAGCATGATGCCGTTGGGGTCGCGGAAGTAGACCGAGCGCACCCAGACGCCCTCGTTCACCTCTCGGCTGACGCCCATGGGGCTGTCGTCGTGGTTCACGACGATGGGCACCGAGACGTGCACGCCCGCCGCCTGCAGCGCCGCGATCGAGGCCTCGAGCTGGTCGGCCTCCATGTCGAACGCCACGTGGTTCATTGAGCCCACCGCCGACTTGGGCTCCGCCGGGAAGTCCTTCACCGAGGCGATGCCGGGCGCCGCGGGCGGGCTGTCGGGCCACCAGAAGAAGGCCAGGAGCGTGTCGCCGCCGCAGTCGAAGAAGAAGTGCTGGCCGCCGTCCGGCAGGGCCACGGTCTTCACCAGCGGCATGCCCAGCTTGTTCGTGTAGAACTCCACCGTCTCGGCCATGTCGCGGCAGACGAGCGCCAGGTGGTTGATGCCCTTGGTCTTCATCTAGACCTCCCTCAGAATTCCAAGACGATCTTGCCGAAGTGCTCACCGGCCTGCATCGCCTTGAAGGCGGCGCCCACCTCGGTGAAGGAGAATACCTTATCCACCACCGGTTGGATGCGGTGCAGTTCGATGGCCCGGCACATGGCCTCGAACATGTCGCGCGAACCCACGGACAGACCTTGCAGTTTCGCCGAATTGCCGATCAGGGCGGCGGGGTTGAAGGGGTCGCCCATGCCCGCCACCACGCCGATGATGGCGATGTGGCCGCCGATCCGGATGGCGCGCATGCTTTCCTGGATCGTGCCCCCGCCGCCGACCTCCATGATGAAGTCCGCGCCCTTGCCGCCGGTCGCCTCGCGGACCGGTTTCGACCAGGCCGGCTCGTTGCGGTAGTTCACGACGTGATCGGCGCCCAGCGCCTTGGCCCGTTGCAGCTTCTCGTCGGACGACGAGGTGATCAGGGTCCGGTAGCCGGCCGCGTGGGCGAACTGCAGACCGAAGATCGAGACGCCGCCCGTGCCCTGCAGCACGACCGTGTCGCCGGGTTGCAGGCGCGCGTCCTCGAACAGGCCGCGCCAGGCGGTGAGCGCCGCGCACGGCAGGGTCGCCACCTGCTGGTCGGTGAGGAAGTCCGGGACCTTCGACAGCCCTTCCTGGCTGAACGTCTGCAGCTCCGCCCCGGCGCCTGGGATCGGGAACCCCAGCGAGGTCATCACCTTCTCCAGCGCCGGCGGCCCGGAGGTCCAGCCTTGGAAGAACAGCGTCGCCACCCGGTCGCCGACCTTGAAGCGGGTCACGCCTGCCCCCACGGCCTCGACCAGGCCGCAGCCGTCCGAGAAGGGCGTGATCACGTCGGCCGTCGAGGCCGAGCCGCGCCCATAGAGCCCCTGCACCATCAACAGGTCGCGGTAGTTCAGCGACACCGCCTTCATCCGGACCAGGACCTCGCCCGGGCCGGGCTTCGGATCCGGCTTCTCGACAACCTTGACCTGATCGATCCCCCAGGGGGCCTCGACACTCAGTGCGCGCATCAGGGTGCTCCTTCGCGGCGCATCATTGCCGCTTGGATGGGCCACGCAAGTATGACCCGAGGTCAGGTCCTTAGGGCAGGCAGCACCGGGGTTTCGCCCCACTGATCGGCGTCGTGGCCGAAGACCATTACCGTCCCGGCCTCGCGCCGGGCGAGCAGGCCGTCGATCGAGCGGTTCATGGCGGCCGCGTCGCTGAACTCCGGGAACCGGCGGTTCTCGACCGTCTGGGCGTTGTAGCAGGCGTCGGCGATCAGGATGTGGTCGCCCTGCGGCCCGCGGACCCTGAGCGACTGGTGACCGGGCGTGTGGCCAAAGCTGGGGATGCAGACGGCCGAGCCGTCGCCGAACAGGTCGTGCTCGCCATCGATCAGTTGCACCTGATGCCCGAGGTCGAAGTAGCGTTTGCGCAGGCCGTAGTGATTGGCGACCTCGCGCTCGAAACCCGCCTCCCACTCGCGCCGCTGGACCACCAGCGTGGCGTTGGGCAGCTCCTTCAGCCCGCCGGCGTGATCGAAATGCAGGTGCGAGAGCACCACCTGGCGGACCTTCGCCGGGTCGATGTCCAGCCGCTCCAGGCAGGCCGTGACCGTGGTCTCCGGGCTCATGGTGACGTCGAGATCCTCGGCCTGCAGGGCGGCGAGGTAGCTGTCGTTGCGGTCGCACATGCCCGCCGGGAGGCCGGCGTCGAACAGGGTCACGCCCTCGTCGCGCTCGATGACGTAGAACGGGATCGGCACGGCGACGCGATCGCCGGTCAGGCCCATGCCGGCGGCAGGGCTGTGGAACTGGCCGCAGACGCAGCCGAACAGACGCAGGCTCATCGATCCTCCTGGGTGGGAGGACGAAGCCTAGCGCTTAACCACCGTGGAGAAAAACCGGCGAAGCTCGTCGCGGTAGACGTCGAGCAGCGGCTGCACCCGCGCCATGGCCGCCTTGGCCCCCTCCACCAGTTCCTGGCGGTTCTCCAGGCGGTCCTTCAAAAAGGCGAGCGCGCGGTCGGTGTCCCAGCCCTCGTTATCGATGATCCAGCTGTAGCCCAGGGATCCCAGCACGCCGCGGAACTTGCGGCTGTAGGCGATCGGCACGACCGCCGTCAGGGATGACATGGCCCCGATGCAGGCATGCATCCGTCCGGAGACCAGGAAATCCAGGCCGGAGATGTAGGACTTGGCCTCCGAGGGGCCCGCGAAGTCCGGCACGCGGATGGCCTTGGGGAACTCCTTGGCCAACTGATCGGTGACCCAGCCGTCGTCGTCGTTGTGATCAGGCGTGGTCACGTGTGTGATGAGATGGACCTCGGTGTTCTTGCGCGCCGTGAGGTGTTCGAGGAAGCGGCGGGTCAGGGCGGCATATTCCACCCCCATGCCGAAGCGGGGCGATCCGTCGCCGAACAGCAGGCCGGAGGCGTTGACGCCCACGCGTGTGACCTTGCCGCCCCGCGCGGCGCTGCGGTCTTCGAACGGCAGGCAGAACGCCACGTCGGTCGACAGCACCGACGGCGCCGAGGGCGCCAGCTTGCGCATCACCTCGTAGGACGGCTCGTCGCGCGCCACCACGGCGAAGGCGGTGTTGAGCGCGATGCGCGCCAGCGGCGTATGCGGCCAACGCGTGAACGGGCCGATGGTCTGCGGCGACATCAGCAGCGGGACGCGCCGCACGGCCGCCATGATCTTGGAGAGCCAGAGATAGGCGAAGCGGCGCGAGCCATAGATGTCGGCGAAGCTGTCGCCTCCGCCGATGTCGAGCACGCAGTCGAGCTCGCCCAAGACCCGCCAGTACCCCTTGGGGCTGAGCATGAAGCGGCCGTCGATCACCTCGACCCGCGCGGCTTCGGCGGGCACATACACCGCGCGAGGATCGCGCATGCTGAGCACGACGAACTGGGGATCGAGCCCCATCTCCAGCGCGACCTGGCGCACGATCGACATGTTGGCGATCGTCAGTGCGCCGACGCCGAGGTTCCCGGAATTCGCGGAGTGCCAGATCAGTCCGATCTTGATGGGTCGGCGAGGCGTCAAGGTCTTGGCTCTCGAGCTGGGAACAGGCGAATTGATGGCGGTGCTTCGCGCAGGCGGCGGCCAACATCCAGCGGAATCATGAACTTCCCGTTGGCGCGCTAGAGGTCCAGGCGCCGGGCTCCATAGAGCCTTAAGGCCCCGATCAGCCCAACCACGCACATGACCGACATCAAAAGATAGCCGCTGGAGCCGTAGCGGTCGAACAGCGGCCCCGACGCCATGGTCGCCAGGCCGGACAACACGCCGCCCGAAAGCGCCGAGTTCATCGACTGGGCGGCCGAGGCGTTGCGCGGCGTCGAGAGCCGCTCGACCAGTTGCAACGACGCCAGGAAGGTCGCCGCGTAGCTGAGCGCATGCAGGGTCTGCAGCGGGAACAGCAGCCACAGCGGCGGCGAGAAGGCGAGCGCGGTCCAGCGCAGCACGGCCGCGGCGCCCCCGATCACCAGCAGGTTCCGTGGCCCGGCCCGGCGGCGCAGCGGCTCCATGAACCACATGAAGCCGATCTCTGTGGCCACGCCGGTCGCCCACAGCAGGCCGGTGATGCTCTCCGGGATGCCCTGCCGCTTCCAGGCCAGCGTCGAGAAGCCGTAGTAGAAGGCGTGCGCCGACTGGATCAGGCCGCAGGACACCACCGCGGTCATGAACACCGGGTCGCGCAGCAGGCCGCCGATCCCGGCCATCCGGTCCGACAGCTCTGAGACGTGGCCCTCCTCGTGCACGGGGTCGGGCGGCAGCAGGAAGCGCGCGCCCAGCGCGGTCAGCGAGACCGCCGCCACCATCCAGACCAGCACCAAATCCGGCGACCCGCGGGCCAGCAGCGCGCCCATGCCGATGTTGCCGACGACGAAGCCGGCCGAGCCGATGCCTCTCGGCCAACCGAAGTTGAAGCCATCGCGCCGCGCGCGGGCCAGCACGATCACGTCGGCCAGCGGCGAGAGCGTCGCGAACATCGAGGAGGCGGCGAACCAGACCATCACCCACCAGGCGAAGCCGGCCGGCAGGGCCATCAGGGCGTAGGCGATCGTCACCGCCAGCGACAGGACGATCAGCGCCGTGCGCCGCAGCCGGAAGCTGTCCGCCCAGACCGCCAGCAGCGGCGCCGTGAACGCCCGCGCCAGCATCGGCAGCGACAGAATCAGCCCGATCCGGCTGCCCGACAGCCCGTGATGGGCGAACCACACCGGCAGATAGGGCGAACTGACCCCCGTGCCGATGAAGATCGCCCCATAGAAGAGGCCAAGGCGCACGGTGAGCGGCATGGTCCCTCGGATACAGGGAGTCCCGACGCTCCGCAGGGGTTCTGTTTGATACGCCCGGCCGCACCGCCTCAAAGGGGACGGCGGCCGCGCGCCGCGATAGCATCCCCCGATGGACCTGCGCCCCGCGACCCCCGATGACGCCGCCCGCTTGGGAGAGCTGGGCGCCTTGCTCGTCGAACTCCACCACGGGTTCGACGCGGACCGGTTCGTGGCGCCGACCCCCGAGACGCCGCGCGGCTATGGCCGGTTCCTGGTCAGCCAGATCGGCCGCGAGGGCGTGCTCGTCCTGGTCGCCGAGGACGCCGAGGGCGTCTGGGGCTACGTCTACGCCGCCTTGGAAGGGCCCGACTGGATGGCGCTCCGCGGACCCGCCGGCGTCGTCAACGACCTCGTCGTCGACCCGCGCCGCAGACGCCAGGGCCTGGGGCGGCGCCTGCTCGAAGAGGCGATCTCCGTCCTCGAACGGCAGGGCGCGCCCCGCGTCGTCCTTTCGACCGCCGAGCAGAACCACGAAGCGCAACGGCTCTTCGCGGGCGTCGGCTTCCGGCGAACCATGATCGAGATGACCCGGGAGCCGGGCCCGACCCGCCCCCGCGACAAGCCCTGGTGACGCTCGCGACTGACGCCGGTTCGGCGCCCCTACCGGACCTGGTCCAGGAACCGGTGCGCCGACTCCGGGGTGATGAAGAACTTCTGGTCGCGGTCCGGAAACAGGTGGGTCAGGGCCGCGGCGAGCAGCGGATAGTTGGTGTCGAGGGTGACGTAGCAGCTGTACTTGCGGTCCGCGGATCTCGGCGCGCGCCCATAGGCCTGGGCCGCGATCGCGAAGTCGTCCATCGTCGCGCCCGTCTGGGTGTCGCGCACGTCGAGGATGATATCGAACGAGGCGGTCTGCGGGGTCTCGTCGAACATCCGCGCGACAGCCTGCGCCAGGACCCGGCCGGAAAAGGCGGGTCCGGCGGTCACGGTCACGCGGCGGGCGGTTTCGTCCACGACGATCGACATGGGCCAGTTCTAGGTCACCGCCGCGCCCGCGCCAATGATCTCAGTCACCTGTGCATGTTCCGGGAGTCAGAAGCGGTCGACAGCCGGCGGCCCTCGCGTAATGTCTGATCGCCGATAAGGGAGGCCCGTCCATGACCCGCAGCAACAGCCACGACCGCGAACTTCGCGAGCGCGCCGAGGCGGTGATCCCCGGCGGCATGTACGGCCACCAGTCGACGGCCCTGCTGCCCGACGACTACCCGCAGTTCTTCGAGCGCGGCGAAGGGGCCCACATCTGGGACGTCGATGGCCGGCGCTACCTCGACCTGATGTGCGCCTATGGGCCCAACCTGTTCGGCTACGCCAACCCGCAGATCGACGCCGCCTTCGTGCGCCAGCTGGGTCTGGGCGACACCATGACCGGTCCCACCGCCCTGATGGTCGAGCTGGCCGAGGCCTTTGTGGCCATGGTCAGCCACGCCGACTGGGCGATGTTCTGCAAGAACGGCACGGACGCCACCACCATGGCGCTGACCTGCGCGCGGGCGCATACGCGCAAGAAGACCGTGGTGCGGGCCAAGGGCGCCTATCACGGCGCGGCGCCCTGGTGCGTGCCCCGGCCGACCGGCACGCTGGAGAGCGACCGGGCCTATCAGATCACCTGCGATTACAACGATGTCGCCAGCCTGGAGGCGGCGGTGGCCGAGGCCGGCGACGACCTCGCCTGCATCTTCGCCGCGCCGTTCAAGCACGACGCCTTCATCGACCAGGCCGAACCGAACCTGGCCTACGCGAAGCGCGCCCGCGAGCTTTGCGACCAGACCGGCGCTCTCTTGATCATCGACGACGTGCGCGCGGGCCTCAGGCTCGCCCGCGACTGTTCCTGGTCGAAGATCGGGGTGCAGCCGGACCTGTCGACCTGGGGCAAGTGCCTGGCCAATGGCCATGGGCTGTCGGCGCTGCTGGGCAATGACAAGTGCCGCAAGGCGGCCGCCTCGATCTTCGTCACCGGCTCCTTCTGGTTCCAGGCCGCGCCCATGGCCGCGGCGCTGGAGACGCTGAGCCTCGTGCGCGGCACCGACTATCTCGAGCGGATCACGGCGCTGGGCGAGCGCCTGCGTGCGGGCCTGGCGGAACGCGCGACGGCGGCGGGCTTCTCGCTGCGCCAGACCGGCCCGGTCACCATGCCGCTGTTCCTGTTCGACGATGACCCAGACCTGCGCAAAGGCTTCTGCTTCGCGTCCGAGATGCTGGACCGCGGCGTCTATGTGCACCCCTGGCACAACATGTTCCTGTGCGCGGCCATGACCGAGGCCGACATCGACGATGCGCTGAACGCCGCCGAGGGCGCGTTCGGGGCGCTGAAACACCAGGCGGCGGGGCTTCAGGCCGTGCCGAAGCTGGCCTTCCTGACCAACGGCGGAACGAGGTAGCGCCCCCATGGAAATGCCCGACTACGCCGACTACGACGGCCTTGGCCTCGCCGAGCTGGTGGCCAAGAAGGCGGTGACGCCGTTGGAGCTCACCGAGGCCGCGATCGCGCGCATCGAGACGCACAACCCGACCCTCAATGCGGTCGTCTATAAGGGCTACGACGACGCCCGGAAGTGGGCGGTGGGCGACCTGCCGGACGGCGCCTTCAGGGGCGTGCCGTTCCTGATCAAGGACCTGCCGCTGCCGGTGGCCGGCTGGCCGCGCAGCATGGGCTCCAAGTTCGCAAAGGGCCTTGTCGACGCCGAGGACTGCGGCCTGACCCGGCGCTACCGCGAGTCCGGCGTGGTGCTGGTCGGCAAGACCAACACCCCCGAGTACGGCATCACCGGCACCACCGAGAGCGCCGCGCTTGGCCCCTGCCGCAATCCCTGGAACCCCAACCACATCGCCGGCGGCTCATCGGGCGGCGCGGCCAGCGCCGTGGCGGCCGGCATCGTGCCGATGGCGCACGCCTCCGACGGCCTGGGCTCGATCCGCATCCCCGCCGCCTGCTGCGGCCTGGTGGGGCTGAAGGTCACTCGCGACCGCGTGCCGAACCTGCCGGACGGCTACGACTACGCCTTCGGCAATGTGGTCGACCACGTGGTCAGCCGCACGGTGCGCGATTCCGCGGCCATGCTGGACGCCACCGGCAAGCCGGAGCCGCACTCGCCCTACCCGGCCCCGCCCAAGGACCGGCCCTATCTGGAAGAGGTCTCGGCGAGCCCCGGCAAGCTGCGCATCGCCTGGTCGTCGGAGACCGCCAACGGCCGGCCGATCGACCCGGAGGTCCAGGCCGCGCTGGAGCGCACGGCCGAGCTGCTGAAGGGCCTCGGCCACGAGGTGATCCCGAAGGGCCTGGGCGTCGACTACCGCGCCCATTACGCCGCGCGCGGTCCCGCCGCCGCCGCCAATTTCGCCGCCGGCATGGCCCGGCTGATCGACGTGGTGGGCCGCGAGCCGGAACCGGATGAGCTGGAGCCGCTCACCTGGGCCTCGCTGAAGGCCGGCCGCCGCCAGACCGGCGCCGACGTCATGCGCTCCCTGCAGGAGACGCGGATGCTCAACCGCCAGATCCTGGCCTTCTTCGAAGACATCGATGTCTACCTGACCCCCGTGTTGGGCACACCGGTGCCGGAGATCGGCTTCATCGACCCGGTCAACCTCGAGCCCAAGGAAGTGAACCGCCGCCAGGGCCGCACCTTCCCCTACACGCCGCCCTTCAATTTCACCGGCCAGCCGTCCCTGTCGCTGCCCATCGAGGTCGACTCCAAGGGCCTGCCGATCGGCATGATGTTCACCGCTCGCTACGCCGACGAGGCGACCCTCTTCCGCCTGGCCGGCCAGCTGGAGAAGGAAGCTCCCTGGAAGGACCGCCGGCCCCAGGTCTGGGGCTGATGGGCGTCTGGAGCCGCCGCAACTGGATGACCCTGGCGGCGATCGGCGGGTTCGTCGCCGTGGCCGTGGGCGCCTTCGCCGCGCACGGGGTGACCGATCCGCGGGCGCAGGAACTGCTGCGGACCGGGGCGATGTACGGCTTCATGCACACCATGGCGACCTTCGCCAGCGCCACCTTCATGCAGGTGGGCGCGAAGCGGGCCCGGTTCGCGCCGGCCTTCTTCCTCACGGGCGTCCTGCTGTTCTCAGGCTCGCTCTACGCCATGGCCTTCGGCGCGCCGCGCTGGGTGGGCGCGATCACCCCGATCGGGGGCTTAGGTTTCCTCGCCGGATGGGCCGTCCTGGCGTGGGCGGCCCGCGGCGTGGACCCGGCCTAGGCCGGAGCGTCGGCGACCTCCGCGTCACGCAGCGTCACGCCGGCGGCCCGGGCGTAGCGGGCGTGGTACTCGGGATGCTCCGTGCCCATCCAGCGGTCCCACCAGGTGAACCAGGCGGCGTAGTTGTAGCCCGCCTGGCCGTGGTGGAGGTCGTGGTGCGTGGTGGTGGTCATCCAGTCGAGCCAGGGCCGTCCGTCCGCCCGCGCCGGCATCAGCTCGTAGCCGCAATGCAGCAGGGTGTTGCGGATGATCTGGTGGGCCAGGAAGATCAGCGAGACCGCCCACGGCGTCGGAACCAGGGCGGGCCACAGGAACCCGAACGGCGCGGTGATGAGGAATGCTTCGCCCAGGTCGAAACTGTAGGCGGAGAAGGGCGACGGGTTGTTGCTGAAGTGGTGCCGGCGGTGCAGGAGGCGGTACCACCGCGACCGATGCATCCAGCGGTGCAGCCAGTAGATGTAGGTGTCCTGGCCCACGATCATCAGACCAAGGCTGGTCCAGAACCACACCAGGCCCCAGCCGCCGGCGCGGTCCGAGAGCGGATAGAAGCCGGCGCGCGCCAGCAGGGTGATGCCGATGCTGGAGGTGGCGAACAGCGCCATCGAGCGCAGCGAATAGAGGATTTCGGAGCGCAGCTGGCGCGACGGCGGGACCGCCTCGCGGATCTTGCGGTGACGCAGGGCCTTTCGCAGGCCGACCCACAGGATCAGCCAGACCGCGGCCGCGACGGCGGCGTAGGCAGGCAGCGTGATGGCGATGTTGAGCAGCCAGATGCGGGTTATGTCGAGAAAGAGCGAAGGCATGGGCGATTTCCTTTGTGAGCGCCCAAGTCAGCCCACCGTCCCGCCATCGTCTCGGCGTGGTCGAAAAACCCTGATCGATTCCGAAATCAGTCAGCCTTTGCGCCGGCCAGCCAGGCCTGCAGGGCGTCGCGCCGCCACTGCGTCGGCGTTGCGCCGGTCACCGTCCGGAACGCGCGGTTGAAGGGGCTGAGCGATCCGAAGCCCAGGTCGAAGGCGATGGCGGCGATGGTGGTCTCAGCGTCGGCCGGGTCGGCCAGGCGGTCCTTGGCCACGGCGATGCGGTAGCCGTTCACGAAGTCGGCGAAGTTGCGGTGCCCGAGCCTAAGGTTGATCAGCCGCCGCAGGCGGTGCTCCGGCGTCCCGAGATCGCGCGCCAGCACGCCGATGGTCAGGCCCTCGCTGCGCCAGGCGCCGGCCGCCATGGCGGCGTCCAGCTTGGTCAGCAGGGTCCGGTCGGCCGCCTCGGCCCGCGGATCTACCGCCCCAGCCTCGGCCCGCAGTGGCCCGAATAGCGGCGCGCGGCCCTGCAGGAACAGCACCCCCATCGAAAGCCCGATAAGGGCCACGATCACCGTCCCGGCCACCTGGCCCACGCTGAGCACCGGCCACCGCGCCTGCGGATCGAGCCAGAACACCGCGCCCATGGCGCCCTGCAGCGTGGCGAAGACGGCGGCGAAGCCCAGGATCGCGGCGCGCAGGGTGCGGCGGCTCTCGACGAGGTCGCCGCGCCAGCCCTGCAGGATCATCACCGCGGCATGGAGGCTGAGCCCGGCGGCGGCGAGATTGAACCCGACCCCGATGGCGTGGGCGATATTCACCGGCGCGACGGTCGATGCGTAGCCGGCGACGACGAACAGGGCCGAGGGCGCGAGCCGCGCCGCGGTCAGCCCGCGATCCTCGAACACCGTGGCCACGAACAGCCAGAACAGGCCCGCCACCGGGAAGGCCAGCGCCAGCAGCGGCGGGAACTGGCCGAGCGCCGTCCAGGTCGCCTCGGACTCGGTGAGCACCCAGGCCGCGGCGCTGAGGCAGGCCAGCAGGGTGGCGATCCGGGCGTCGCGGCGCAGGTCGCTGCGCCAGACGCTGAGGCCGGTCAGGGTCAGGGCGCCGACCGCGACGCCGCGTATGAGAGGGTCCAGGGCCGGGCTCATCGGGCGGACGATAGCATTGCGGCGGCGGTCACGCGTCGCGAACTAGGCCGGCGGCTTCCCGGTCTTGGGCAGGGCCAGGAGGTGGAGCACGGCGGCCGACCCGGCCAGCGCCACGAACATCACCACCGCCATGGGCCTGGGCGTCCCGTCGTGCAGCACGCCGGCGGCGGCCGAGGCCAGCGCCCCGGTGCCGAACGAGACGGCGCCCATCATGGCGGAAATCGCCCCGGCCCGGCGCGGGTCGACGTTGAGCGCGCCGGCCATGGTGTTGCCCTGCATGAACCCGTAGGTCGACAGCAGCAGGAAGAGGGTCGTGAGCACGCTCCACCGCTCGCCGATGCCGGTCAGGGCGGCGAGCAGCAGCGCGACACCGAAGCCCACCGCGATCACGCTCGCCTTGGCCAGGACCTGATCCGGCGTGCGGCGGCGCAGGAAATAGCGGTTCACCTGGTTGGAGCCGATGATCCCTACGGCGTTAAGGCCGAACACCCAGCCGAACGCGCTGGGCGCAATGCCGTAGGTCTTGATCAGCAGGTCGGGCGAGGAGGCGATGTAGGTGAAGAGGGTCGCGCCGTTGAGCGCGCCGGCCAGGGCGTAGCCCACCAGCCGTGGCTCGCGCGTCAGGGCCCAATAGGCCTGCAGCGGCGTTTCGGTGGCCGCATGCGCGGTGGTCTCCTCCGAGCGGCTCTCGGTCAGGCGGAAGAGGCCGGCCAGGCCGACGGCCACGCCGAACGCCACCATGAACCAGAAGTTCAGCCGCCAGCCGCCGAGGCCCAGCAGGGCGCCGCCCAGCAAGGGCGCGAGGATCGGCGCCAGGCCCATGATCAGCATCATCAGGCTGAGCACCCGGGCGGTCTCGGTGTGGTTGAAGCGGTCGCGGATCACCGCGCGGGAGACCACCCCGCCGGCGCAGGCGCCCAGCGCCTGGACGAACCGCCCGCCGATCAGCATGGCCGGCGAGACCGCCAGCGCGCAGGCCACCGAGGCCGCCACATAGACCACGGTCCCGAACAGGATCGGCGGGCGGCGTCCCAGCCGGTCCGAGGCTGGACCATAGAACAACTGGCCGATCGCCATCCCGGCCAGGAAGGCGGAGACGGTCGCCTGAGCTTCCCCTGGGGTAGCCTGAAGGCCGGTCGCGATCGCCGGCAGGCTCGGCAGGTACATGTCGATCGCCACCGGGCCCATGGCGGTCAGCGAGCCCAGCAGGACCACCAGGCCCCAGGGCGTTCGGACGGACGGGGCGGGCTGCGACATCGCCCCTTCATAGCGGCTTCGCCGTGGCTGTCTTCCCCGTTCCAGGCCCAAGCGTTTTCCTGCTAACTGCGCCGTCACGAGGGAGGGTTCAGATGTCCGCCATGGAAAGCCAGATGCCGCCGGTCCAGAAGGCCGCCGTCAACGGCGTCGAGATCGCCTACTACGAGGCGGGGCCGCGGACCGGTGTGCCAGTCGTGTTCTGCCACGGCTTCCCGGAGCTGGCCTTTTCCTGGCGTCACCAGCTCAAGGCGTTCGAAGCCGCCGGCGTCTGGGCGATCGCCCCTGACCAGCGCGGCTACGGCCTCACCTCCTGCCCGAGCGAGGTCACCGACTACGACATCGAGCACCTGACCGGCGACCTGGTCGCGCTGCTGGACCACCTGGGCGTCGAGAAGGCGATCTTCTGCGGCCATGACTGGGGCGGCATCGTCGTGTGGCAGATGCCGCTGCGGCATCCCGACCGGGTGGCCGGCGTCATCGGCCTGAACACCCCCTTCATGCCGCGCAGCCCCTTCGATCCGATCGCGGCCATGCGGATGCGCTTCGGGCCGGACATGTACATCGTCTGGTTCCAGACGCCGGGCGACGCCGACGCGGTGCTGGGCGCCGACGTCGAGAAGACGATGCGCTTCTTCATGCGCCGGCCGGCCGACCTGCAAGCCGTCGCCGAGCCCGCCGAGGGCGGCTCGACCTTCGCCTTCAAGGACCTGCTGCAGGCCTGGGACCCGAGCGACCAGGGCCATCAGCTCCTGACGCGCGAGGAGCTCGCCGCCTTCGTGGAAAGCTTCGAGCGGACCGGCTTCACCGGCGGGATCAACTGGTACCGCAACTTCACCCGCAACTGGGAGCGGTCGGAAGGTCAGGCGACGCGCATCGACAACCTGCCCTGCCTGATGATCACCGCCGAGAAGGACGCGGTGCTGTCGCCGGCCATGGCCGAGGGCATGCCGGGCATGATCGGCGACCTGGAAATGCACATGGTGCGTGACTCCGGCCACTGGACACAGCAGGAGAAGCCGGAAGAGGTGAACCGTCTGATCCTCGACTGGCTCGGCCGGCGGTTCCCGAAGTAGATTGGCCTGATGGAACGCTCGACGCCCCCGCCCGCCGTCTCGGCCTCGTCCAACCGGCGGGGCCTGTTCGCGGACAACGAGCCGTTCGCTTCCGGCTGGCTGAGCGCCGACTCTGGCCACGAGATCTATTACGAGGAATGCGGCCATCCGCAGGGCAAGCCCTGCGTGATCCTGCACGGCGGCCCCGGCGGGGCGATCAACCCGACCATGCGCCGGTTCTTCGATCCGGCGAAGTGGCGGATGGCGCTGTTCGACCAGCGCGGCTGCGGCAAGAGCCGGCCCAACGCCAGCCTGGAGAACAACACCACCTGGAGCCTGATCGAGGACATCGAGCGGCTGCGCGAGCACTTGGGCGTCGAGAAGTGGTGCGTGTTCGGCGGCTCCTGGGGCTCGACGCTGGCGCTCGCCTACGCCATCGCCCATCCGGAGCGGGTGGAAAGCCTGGTGCTGCGCGGCATCTTCCTGCTGACGCCGCGCGAGCTCGCCTGGTTCTACCAGGACGGCGCGTCGATGCTGTTCCCGGACGCCTGGCAAAGGTTCTGCGCGCCGATCCCGCCGGCCGAGCGCGGCGACATGATCAGCGCCTACCACAAGCGCCTGACCCATCCGGAACGCCGGGTGCAGGCCGAGGCGGCCGCCGCCTGGAGCCAGTGGGAGGGTGACACCATCTCCATCCGCGGCCCGGAAGCGCGGCCGTCGAAGTTCAACGAGATCGACTTCGCTATCGCCTTCGCCCGGATCGAGTGCCACTTCTTCGCCAACCTGGGCTTCTTCCCCGAGGAAGACTGGATCCTGAAGAACGCCGCCAAGCTGAAGTCCATCCCCGGCTGGATCGTCCAGGGGCGCTTCGACGTGGTCACGCCCATGGAGGCCGCCTGGAAGCTGAAGACCGCCTGGCCGGGCGCGCGCTACGAGGTGGTCTGGGACGCCGGCCACGCGTCCACCGAGCCGGGCATCGTCGACGCCCTGGTCCGCGCCACCGATCAGGCGCTGAGCGTCTAGTCCTCACCCGTTGCGCTGAGCTTCGGGCGGGCGCACCTTGCCGCCCGCGGGCGTAAGACCCGGTGCGATGGAGATAATCGATGCGTCCTAATCTGTTCGTTGCGGTCGCGGCCGCGGGCCTGATGATCGCCGGCGCCGCCTCGGCGCAGATGATGCACTACAGCGCCAAGCTGGCCGGCGCCGCGGGCGTGAAGGGCTCGGGCGACGTGTTCGCCATGCTCGACGGCAAGACCCTGACCTACACGGTGAACTACAAGGACCTGACGGGTCCGGCGGTCGCCGCGCACTTCCATGACGCCCCCACGCCGGGCGGCAACGGCCCGCCGATCGCGCCGGCGACCGTCACGGCCAGCCCGATCAAGGGCACGGCCACCCTGACCGACGCCCAGATCGCCGACCTCAACGCCGGCAAGGTCTATTTCAACGTGCACACGGCGGCCAACCCGGGCGGCGAGATCCGCGGAAGCCTGGCCAAGCAATAAGGACGACCCGGCGGGGTGGCCCTTCCAGGCTGCCCTCCGGCGCGGCCCCGCTCACTTCTTCGGAGAGGCGGGTGGGGGCTCGGGAAGCAACTCGGCAACCGCAGCCGCCGTGCGCTGGCTGGCGACCACGGCGCCGGCCGAGTTCAGGTGAGCCCACCCCTGGAAGAGTTCGTCCCGATCGCCCAGGTCGGCGTTGTCCAGCACTTTGCCCAGGCGCTCATAGTAGGCTCGGTTCTCGATCTTCGTTGGGCCGTGGAAGGTCGGGACGTAGACGAAGAGCAGCTTGACCCCTTGCTTAGCGGCCGCCGCGGCGATCCGGTCCGTGTAAACCCGGTTGTCGTCGTCGGTGACCCTCCGCAGCGCGGCCGGGTAGTGCGACTGCAGCCTGAACTCGGCCGTGTGGCTGGCCGCCTGAGTCTCGAGCGTCGCGCGCGGGACCGGGCGGGTCATCTCGATCCAGCGGCCGTCGGGGCTCATGTAGCTCGTCGTGAAATCATGACGCGTCCTGGCGTAGGCGGCGCGATCGAATGCATCCGATCCGAAAATATTCGAAGACAGGTTCGCGCCGAACAGCTTGAGCTGGCGGAAGGGCAGATAGATCAGGTCCTTGCCGGCGTCGTGCAGACCGTGGCTCGCCTCGCCCCAGATCTCGCTCGCAGGGGCGATATACTGGAAGGACGGATGGCCCCACGGAAACGGGCGTTCCGTGATCGCCACGACGAGCACTTTCGGCTTCTTGGCCTTCAGCAGCTCCTGGACCAGAATCCACTCCGAATCCCGGCCATCGGCGACCAGCGACATGTTGACGACGTTCGCCGGCTTGCCGGCCGCCGCCAGGTCTGCCTCGATCTCACTTGCGCGCTGGGACAACAGGGTCCGCGAGTCACCGATGATGGCGACGTCGATCGGTCGGTCGTCGAAATGGATGCGTTCATAGATCCAGCGGACCATGCCGTAGAGGGTGCCATCCAGCTGCTGGAAGCGCTGGTAGGGATTGTCCGGCAGAAGCGTCGCCAGGACGGCGCACAGAAGCGCCATCGCAAGGATGCCTACCGTGCTGCCGATGAGACGCCGTTTGCGCATTCCAGCCCGCATCAGAAGTTGAAATAGACGAAGATCTGCGCGCCCCGCTGAATGAACTCGACGCCGAGGAAGAGGGCGACGGCGGCAAACAGCAGGTACGGCAGGGTCGGCCGCCACGTCCAGACGATCGGCGGGATGCCCACGATCTTCCACTGCTTCCAGTTCACGGCCGGGAAGTAGTTGCGCATGATCTGCTGGGTGTTCGGGAACAGCGCAACAACCAATGCGGCCGCGATCAGCACGCCCACAAAGGCCGGCGTAAAGAACCCGATCAGGCTGGGATTGGGGGTGAGGCCGTTGAACCCCCACATACCCTTGGTGACCAGGACCCCCTCGTGCAGCGAAGTTGCGCGGAAGAACATGTTGGCCGTCAGGGCGCAGGCCAGCGTCAGCAGGTGGTAGAAGGCGCGTTCGATCCGCCCTTCCTTCGGCTCCGGTTTGCCCTGGCGCTTGAGCGTGCGCCGCCGCCGCCGCTTCCACTCCCGGAAGGCCTCGTTGATCGAGACATAGGCCCCGTTCAGCAGGCCGAAGACCACGAAGTTCCACCCTGCGCCGTGCCAGACGCCGAGCACAAAGAAGGTGATGAAGGATGGCGTCGCGACGGCGATGGCGAAGGCCGTCCAGCCCGAAGCGCCGGCCGTCGCCGCCACGCGGTTCAAGGGCAACGCGAGGGGCTGGAAGATGTACGACACCACGAAGCGCTGCAGCGACATGTGCCAACGCCGCCAATAGTCGGTGATGCTGGCCGCCCGCAGCGGCGAGTGGAAGTTCAGTGGGAGCTTCACGCCGAACATTCGCGCGAGCCCGATCGCAAGATCGGAATAGCCCGAAAAATCGAAGTAGAGCTGCAGGGTCCAGGCTGCGGCGATCAGCCAGCCGGTGGCCGGGTCGACCGATCCGCTCGCGATCGCAGCCTTGTAGGTCGGGATGAAATAAGCCGCGATGCTGTCAGCGATCACCGTCTTCTTGAACAGACCGATGGCAAAGATCGTCAGACCAACCAGCACATTCGACCACTGCAGCCGGCCGAAGTTCTCGCTTCGGAACTGCGGGATGATCTCCTTGTGGTGGACGATCGGTCCGGCGATCAGCTGCGGGAAGAAGGACGCGAAGAGCGCAAACTCGCCGATCGTTGTGCGCCGGGCCTCGCCCCGCGCACAGTCCACGAGATACGCGATCTTCTGGAATGTGAAGAACGATATGCCCAAAGGCAGAATAATGTGAGGAACTACGAAATCCAGATTCGCTAGTTGCTTCACGTTGTCCAAGATGAACATCGTATATTTGAAATATACGAGCACCGATATATCGACAATCAGACCAAAGATCAGAAGATTTCGCGCAACCTTGGGGCGCGTCTCGCGGAATTCCTGAATGAAATGCGCGACGATATAGTTGAAGACGATGGAGAACAGCAGCACCCACGTCATCGAAGGCATCCACCAGGCATAGAAACCTATGGAAGCCAGGGCGAGCACCCACATCGACGCCAAGCGCCCGGCGCGGCGGGCCAGGTAGAAGGCCACGAACGCAATCGGCAGGAAGCCGAAGATGAAGATAAACGAGTTGAACAGCATCTATCGCGTGGCCGCTTCGCCGCGACGACGGATCTCAAGGTCGACTCGATTCATGCCGCCGCGCTCGGCAGGCGGCAGCAAAGGATCGCTTGAAATCTCATGTCCGAACCCCCGCAAGACCATCTCGTCACGTCACACGCCTCTACCTAGCAGGGCTGCCCGGACGCGCAATCATCAGGCGTCCCCACGCAGACTAACGATGAGAGCGTGGACACTTGATTGACGCGGTCTTTGACGTAGATGACAGCCAGCCGTTGGGCCCTGGCGTCACGCCCGTCGCCGCAACGGAGTGTTTATAGAGGCGACCTATAAGGTCGCCCAAACGGCCGTCCCGGGGACGGCGAAGCCGAGGCGCGACGTGACCGAAGACGAAATCCTGAGCACCATTCGTGACATCATGGTGGATGTCTTCGATCTCGACGATGTCGAGGTCACGCCGACCACCACCGCTGACGATATCGCGGAGTGGGACAGCCTTAGCCATGTACGCTTGCTGGTCACCATCGAGCGCAAGTTCGGCATCAAGTTCACCAACTCTGAAATCGAGTCGTTGAAGACGGTGGGCGACCTCGCCCGCGTCATCCAGTCGAAGGTCGGTTGACCCCGCTTCGGGCGTCGAAGGAGTTCAAGCATGCTCGCGGACCTGCCTTGGCTCCCTCCGGCCGCGACCGATTTTCGCGACCGGGTCCGGGCGATTCGCGCTGAAGCCGCAGCGCCGGGCCCAGGGTTCTTCGAGCGTGTCGTGGAACTGGGGACGGCGGCGCTCGACGAAAACCAGCTCAGCCAGCTGACGCGTCTTGTGGTCGACCTGCGGACGGCTGCCCCGCCTGAATTCTCCAAGGTGAGGCTCGGCTTGCTCGGGGACGGTACGCTTTCCCTCTTGGCGCCTGTGATCATGGGCTCCGGCGTCCGCCACAGCGTACTGTTCGAGGTGGTCGAAGGGGCTTACGGCAGCACCGTTCAGCAAGCGCTCGATCCGACCGGGCCGCTGCATACGGCCGACCTCGACATGCTGCTACTGGCCAGCGATGCGCGCATGCTGGGGCTCACCCGCGCCGCCGACACGGCAGAGGATGCCACAGCCTGCGTCGAAAGCGCCTTCTCTCAGCTCAAGCTGATCGTCGACCGGTTCCGCCCCGCCGTGTCGGCCGCGGTGCTGGTCCAGACACTGCCCCTGCCCCTGGAACCGCTTTTCGGCAGCTTCGATGCGGTCGAGCCGACCTCGCCCTACGCCATGATCCAGGCGCTGAACGCCAAGATAAGCGACTGGGCCGGCGCCGGCGACGTCGTTCTGGTCGACATCGCCCGGCTCGCCGCAACTGTCGGGATCGAACGCTGGGACGCGCCGGGTCACTGGTTCGCGTCAAAATTGCCCTTCGCGCCGGAGATGGCCCCGGTCTACGGCGATGTGATCGCGCGTCTGGTGGCGTCGCTGCGCGGACGCGCTCGCAAGTGCCTAGTGCTCGATCTCGACAACACGCTGTGGGGCGGCGTCATCGGCGACGACGGCGTCGCCGGGATCAAGCTGGGCCAGGGTTCCGCGGCGGGCGAGGCCCACCTTGCGGTGCAGGAGCTCGCCTTCGCGCTCCGACGCCGCGGCGTAATCCTGGCTGTCTGCTCCAAGAACGAGGAAGCCGCCGCCCTTCTTCCTTTCCGCGAACATCCGGACATGGTGCTGAAGGAAGACCATATCGCCGTCTTCCAGGCCAACTGGACTGACAAGGCCGCCAATCTGCGCACCATCGCCCAGACCCTGAACATCGGCATCGACGCGCTGGTGTTCCTGGACGACAACCCCGCCGAGCGGGCCCAGGTTCGCCGTGAGCTCCCGCTGGTCGCCGTGCCGGAGCTTCCGGAGGACCCGGCGCTCTATGCCCGCACCCTGGCCGCCGCGGGCTACTTCGAGACGGTGACCTTCACGCAGGACGACCGCAGCCGCGCGGCCATGTATCAAGCCAACGCCGCCCGTGTTCGGGCCGTGGAGGCCTCCGGCGACCTGGAAGGCTATCTCAACTCGCTGGAAATGGTCTGCACTATTGCGAGCGTGAATGCGAACTCGCGCGCCCGGGTCGCCCAGCTCGTCAATAAGTCCAACCAGTACAATCTGACGACCCGACGCTATACCGAGGCCCAGGTCGCGGCGGCGGAAGCCGATCCGCGCCGCCATGTCAGCCAGATCCGCCTGATCGACAAGTTCGGCGACAACGGGATCATCAGCGTCCTGATCGCGGATCGACACGATGACCACTGGGATGTCGATACTTGGCTGATGAGCTGCCGAGTGCTCGGGCGTCGCGTTCAGGAGGCCGCCCTAGCGCACCTCGCGTCAGCCGCGCTGCGTGATGGCGCCCGCCGCTTGGTCGGTCACTATGTCCCCTCGCCCAAGAACGCGATGGTTCGCGACCACTATGAGAAGCTGGGCTTTGAAAAGGTCGAGGAGGCGGCGGACGGATCGACGACCTGGGCGCTTGACCTGTCGACCTTCTCCATGCCGGAGCTGCCGATGACCATCGAGGACGACACAATGGCTTCGCACGAGAAGGCCGCCGGCTGATGGCGCAGGACCTGACCGAAACCGCCCGAGGGCTGGCGGGCGCGGCCTCGCGCGGCCGGCCGCTGCATCACGTGGGCATCGTCATACCGTCGGAGGACGAGGTTCGCGACCTGATGGGGCTTCTGAGCCTGGAAGAAGACTATCGCGGCTATGTGCCGACCTGGTCGGCGCTGTGCATCTTCACGAAAGCCCTCGGAGCCTCTCCCCTAGAGTTCGTTGTGCCGGACGACGGCCCGCTCTTGAAGTTCAACAAGGGCATGGGCGGCCTGCACCACGTCGCCTTCGTGGTCGACGACCTCGAAGAGATTGCCCGCGAACTCGAGGCGGACGGTGCGAAGCTGCTGGAACCGGCGCCGGTAAAGGGCGCAGGGCCGTTTCTCTGCAACTTCCTGAGCCCGGTCTACACCCGGGGCATCACGGTCGAGTACATCCAACTCCTGAACTAGAGGAGCGAGCCCTTGCCGCTGGTGACTTCCGAGTAGCGGTGGACGCGCACGGCCATCACCAGGCCGAAGCCCACCATCACGGTCAGCATCACGGTGCCGCCGTATGAGAGCAGCGGCATGGGCACGCCCACCACCGGGGCCAGCCCCATGACCATCGAGCCGTTGATCAGTACATAGAGCGCGAAGGTGATCGTCACCCCCGCCGCCGCCAGCCGGCCGAAATGGCTGTGGCTGAGGTAGGCGGTGCGCAGCGCCATGAAGATCACCGCCGCATAGAGCACCAGGATCGACACGCAGCCGACGAAGCCGAACTCTTCGGCGAGCGTCGAGAAGATGAAGTCGGTCTGCTTCTCCGGCAGGAAGTTGAGCTGGCTCTGCGAGCCCAGGCCGTAGCCCTTGCCCAGCAGGCCGCCGGACCCCAGGGCGATCTTCGACTGCAGGATGTGATAGCCGGAGCCAGAGGGATCGTTCTCCGGGTCGAGGAAGGTGGTCAGCCGCTTCTGCTGATAACCGTGCAGACCGAACATTACCACGGGCGGGATCAGCGCCACCGCGCCGACGACGCCGGCGGCGATGACCTTCCAGGACAGGCCCGCCAGCACCACCACCAGCGCCCCGGTCATCAGCATCAGGAGCGCCGTGCCCAGGTCCGGCTGCTTGGCCACCAGGGCCACGGGGGCGAGGATCAGCAGCGCCGGGATCAGCAGCCACCAGGAGAACTGGGCGCTCTTGCCGGACATGCCGTGGTAGAATCTGGCCAGGGCCAGCACCAGGCCGACCTTCATGATCTCCGACGGCTGAATCTGGATCGGCCCGGCCTGCAGCCACCGCTGGGCGCCCAGCGCATGGTGGCCCACGAACATCACCGCGATCAGCAGCAGGAAGCCTATGCCGTAGACCGGATAGGCCAGCGCGAACCAGACCCGGATGTCGATCAGGCTGAGCACGATCATGATCGCGAAGAACACCGCGTAGCGGATCATGTGCGGCGCGGCCCACGGCCACCACGACGACCCGGCGATCGAGAACAGCATCACCGCGCCGGCCCCGGCGATCAGGGTGATGGTCAGGCAGAAGATCCAGTCGATCTCGCCGATCTTGACGATCAGGCGGTCGCGTTCTCCGGGACGGGTGAGCGCGGAGACAGTCATGGCGCGGGGATTCCGGCGGGCGTGCCCGTGGGCGCGGTGGGGTCAGGCGTGGTCAGGGGATCGACCACGTCCGGATCGGTGGTGGGCGTCGGCATCGCCGGCATCGGCAGCGGCCGTTCGATCCGGGCGCGGATCTCCGGGTCCTTGAGCAAGGCCGTGCGCATGATCTCGCGCGCCCGCGGCGCCGCGGCGCCGGCCCCGAAGCCGCCGTGCTCCACCAGGACGCTCATGGCGTAGCGCGGCTGGTCGGTGGGCGCGAAGGCGATGAACCAGGCGTGGTCGCGGTACTTCCACTCGCCGTGAGCGCCGTGCACCCCGTGGCCGCTGGAGTAGTTGAAGGCCTGGGCGGTGCCGGTCTTGCCCGCCATGCGGATGTCGCCGAGGCCGAGGTCGCCGTAAGCCGCCGCCGTGCCGGAGGTGGTCACCGCGATCATGGCGTTGCGCACGAAGTCGATGTGCTCGTCGGGGAACGGCAGGTCGCCGAACGCCGCGCCGGAGGGCTGTTGCACCCCGCCGATCGACTGGATGAGCCTGGGGTGCAGCGCCTTGCGGCCATTGGCCAGCCGCGAGGCCTGCACGCAGAGCTGCAGCGGGTTGAGGTGGGTGTAGCCCTGGCCGATGCCCATGCTGGGCGTCTCACCGGGGTGCCAGACGGGGTCCTTCGGGAAGGCGCGGCGCTTGTAAGCGGTGTCCGGCACCAAGCCCTTCTTCTGGCCCGGAATGCCGATGTCGAAGATCTCGCCCAGGCCGAACTTGCGCGCCACCGCGGCGATCTTGTCCGGCCCGACGGTCAAGGCCGCCTGGTAGAAGTAGATGTCGCAGGAGTGGGCGATGGCGGCTTTCAGGTCGAGCGCGCCGTGCGCTTCGTCGCAGTGCCACACGCGGCCGCCCCATGCCCAGGCCTTGCCGCAGACGTGGACCGTGGCCGGATCGTAGCCGTTTTCCAGGCAGGCCAGGGCCACGATGGTCTTGAAGGTCGAGCCCGGCGGATAGGTGGCGGTCAGCGCCTTGTTGAACAGCGGCTTGTGGTCGTACTGGGCCAGCGCCCGGTACTCCGCCCCGGTCAGGCCACGCACGAAGCGGTTGGCGTCGAAACTGGGCCCTGAATACATGCACAGGATGTCGCCGTTGCGGCAGTCCATCATCACCGCTGCGCCGCTCTCCTCGCCGAACACCTCCATCGCACGGTTCTGGATGTCGGCGTCCAGCGTGAGCACGATCTCCTTGCCGGGGATCGCCTTGATGTCGCCGGCCGGGTCGGTGGACACCTCGTGGCCGTTGGCGTCGACCTCGACCTTCTGCGCGCCGGGCTTGCCGCGAAGCTGCAGATCGAACGCCTCCTCGACACCCTGGCGGCCGATGCGGAAGCCGGGGTTGAGCAGGATCGGATCAGCGTTCGGGCCGGTCGGCGTCAGGTCCGTCTTGTTGACCTTGGCCACATAGCCGATCACGTGGGCGAAGGCGGCGGAGGGGTAGACCCGGACCTCGCCCATGTCGGCGGTCACGCCGGGCAGCTCGGGCGCGCGGATGTTGATCGCGCTGAACTGGTCCCAGCTCATGTCCTCCATGACCTGCACGGGGGACTTGCGTGGCGCGTTGGCGATGTCCTTCAGCAGACGGGCCTGGCGCGCGTCGTCCAGCGGCACGAACTCGGCCAGCGTCTTGACCGTCTGCTTGGGATCGATGCCCTTGTCCTTGGCCACCATCAGCCGGAAGTTCGGGCGGTTGGAGGCCAGCACCACGCCGTTGCGGTCGACGATCAATCCACGGGGTGGCGGCGTCAGCTTGAAGTTGAACTGGTTGGAAGCCGACAGCTTCTCGTAGCGCTGGGTCTCGATCAGTTGCAGGTGCGCCAGCCGGCCGCCCAGCGCCAGCAAGCCGGCGCCTGCGAAGCCGCCCAGCAGGAAGGCCCGGCGGTGGAACACGCCCTGCCGCTCGTTGACCTCAGCGAAGAAAATAGACGGCTCAGACATGGCCGGCGCCCTACCGGAATCTCACATCGGCGTCTTCGAACAGGTCGATGAGCCGCTGCGCATAGGGATAGAGGACGATTGTGGCGAGGAATTGCCAAGCCAGAGGGATGATGCCCGGCGAGGACTTCGAATCCAGCATCACGAACAGGAAGCCGGCCACCAGCGCCGTGGCGGTGACCAGGGCGTACCAGAGCCACAGGATCAGGCGGTTCTGCCCGGCCATCATGCTGCGCCCCGCCAGCGCCACCCCATAGGCGATCAGCAGGCAGATGGCCCACAGGCCCAGCGGGCCGCCCCAGAAGATGTCCAGGAACAGGCCCAGGAACAGGATGGCGAAGGGCGCCAGCACCGAGGGCCGGATCACCGCCCAGGCAAAGGCCAGGGTCATGGCGAACAGCGGCTCGGGCAGTTGCAGGCCGAAGATCCGCAGCGGGATGCCGAAAAGGATGGTGACGATCATCACCTGCACCATCGGCACGCCGATCCAGCGCCAAGGCTCGAGCGGTCGCGCGGCGCTCATGGGTTGGCCGCCCCGTCAGCCGGCTTCGGCGTCGGCGGTTTGGGTTTCGGCTTCGGCTTGGCGGCCGAGGCGGCGTCCGGCGTCTTCGCCGTTCCGTCGGCCTTGGGCTTCGGCTTGTCGGCGCCGTCCGTCGAGGCCGGCTTGGCGGCCGCGGGCTTGGTCGCCGCTGGCGGTTTGGCCGCGTCAACGGCGGGCCCCGCAGGCGTGGCCGTCGCCGCGGGCTTAACGG
>JACXTT010003189.1_pt1 | contig 25550 bp, 28 predicted proteins | sample 9270951 | NCBI WGS metagenome assembly JACXTT01 (sample SAMN15532306, study PRJNA645909) | rock metagenome | isolation source: weathered quartz diorite | place: Puerto Rico | collected 2017-06-21
GTCTTGGGCCAACGCGAGGGTCGCGCCGCGAACCTCGGAGAGCGCCAAGAGCACGTGGCGCATGACATGCTCGGAGCGCGGACCGAAGAGCGTCGCGTCCCAGAGCCGCTTCATGATCGACAGGATGTTCGACACGAGGAGCGAGCGACCCTCCTTGGCAGAGCGAAGCGGATTCAACCCAGGACATCCGCCGGGGTTACTGGCATCGAAGACGACAAGATCATTCTTCCGGCGACGAGGCACGAGCTCGATGAGCTCGGCAGCGAGATCGCCGTGCGGATCGACGACCAGCATGCCGTGGCCGGCCTTCATGTCGTCCGCGGCGAGTTGGCGGAGCAGCGTGCTCTTGCCGGCTCCGGTCTTGCCGACGATGGCGACATGACGCAGCCGCTCCTCGAGCGCGAGGGGCGTCTGCCGGGTTCGAAGCTTGGGCGTGTTCATTGGATTGGTTCGTGACTCCGGAGTCGCCCTCTCACGAATCGCGATCTCCCCCGGAGCCGGGAGGCGACCCATCCAGTGCCGCGGGCAAGAGAGAGACCCGGCGCGGACCGGAACTACCGGAGCCTTTTGGGGGGCTGCGGAGGCGAGAGGGCGAGCGGGACGGGTGCCGGACCGTGGAATTGCGGCAGCCATGGCGAGGCTTCGGGCGGGGCGGCTCGTGAAGAGCCGATCTCCCGCGTGGCGCCGCGGGCCACGGTCCGGCGCCTGTCACGCCCGTCGAAAGAGAGGCTCCGTCGTTCTCGCAAGTGTCATGGCGATTGGGCCGAGGAGCCGTTCGGGCTCACGCGGCGTCACGTCGGACGCGAGCGCGAACAGGAACATGGCGGATGGTCTGCCGACCGCGGCAAGCGCCACCTGGCGCAACCGTTCGAGTCGGCGCTCGTCCGGCACGACCGTGACGACGCGCATCGCTTTGATCCCGAACGCTCGCTCGGGACCGCTTTGATGTGACCATTCGGCGTACCCACGGAACTTGTCCGCGAGCCTCGTCGCGGCCGTTGTGCCGCGGTCGACTTCGACGAGGAGCCCTCGGAGCGTCTGCCCGTCGTGCGTGAGCACGTACGCATCGGCCTGGAGCGGCACGCGCGTTGGGTGACCACGTTCGTCGGAGACGAAGGCGGACTGGGCGAGCACGTGGTCGTCGGTTTCGACGCCGCGCACGTCGAGGCTCTCGGTACGCGCCGCTGCCATGACCGCGAGCGCGACCTGACCGACCGTCGCATCGTGGGCGAGCTTACGACCCGAGCGGCGGAAGCGGCTTGACGAGAGCCCCTTCCACGCCTGGCCGGTCGTGGCGCCGAGCTCGCGCGCGCCCTTTGGGGTCGGGGCGAGCACCTCGGCGGTCGTGCCGCGGGCGGCGTCGATCACCGACGTGCCGCACTGGACGAGGCCCGTGCCGATCCAAGTCCGGAGCAAGGCCTCGGTGAACCCGAGCGGCGCGCCGAAGGCGAGGAGGTCATCGCGGAACGCGAGCCGCGCACGCATCAGGGCCGCGAGTGTTTCGACGGCCCCGGAGCGTTCGGGTTCGGGAGCGAAGAGGGGGGCGGTTGCGACGAGCATAGTGGCGGGCAGGAGTGTTACGAGTGAGTAGCGTCGAGATGGCGAGGCGCGTCGCGAGCGAAAGAGCGGCGAGGGGGCGAAGATCGGAAATTCGGGGTACAAGTCCCTCGCCGCCGCGGCGCCCAGGAGAGCGCGCGGAGCGATCACGACGGGCACGCGGCGGCGCTTGGCGATTGCCCGGGCGATGGCGCCGAGGCCCCGCACCGCGACGATCGCCGTGGGCTTCTCCGCGAGGACGAAGCGACCGATGGCGAGCGCGAGGCCGCGGCGTCGGACGATCGTTTCGCCGGTCGAGCGGATCTCGACGGGATCGACGACGGCCCAGGCGAGGCGACGGCGACGGCGGGCGATCGCCATCACGCGTGGTTCGCGCCGGGGGTGGAATCTCGTGGGCATGGGCGTGGATGAAGTTTCAAATGCGGGCGGAGGATCGAGGTGAACAGAGCGGCGCGGGAGCGGCGTATCGCGGTGGCGTCCCGTGCGCGGTGGAACGCGTCGAGGACGACCTCGCGCGGCAGCGCGACGACCACGCGCCGGATGAACGGCATGCTCTTTTCGTCGTCGAGGGCGTGAGCGAGGTACGACGCGAAGTTATCCACATCGACAGCGTCGGATCCCCCTGATGGTTCCCCCTGGACCCCTTCCTTCACCCCTGAACGCTTGTGATAAACGCGTTTCTCTGAAGCGTTAGCGTTCGGAGAGAGAGAAAGCCCCTCTCTCCCTATAGTCCCTCTCTCCCCACCGACGAGCGCTTGAAGAAACCCACCGACGACACGAAACCCCTGGCGGTTGAAATCGGCGCCGGAAAGCTCGAGGCGGCGACTGCCGAGCGTGACAACGACGTGAAGATCCGACGGGATGGTCATAGCGATGAAAATTCGGCGAACACGGTGAGCACCGCGCCAGCCGCGATGACGGCTGCCTCGTGGTAGCGATGGCTGTCGCTCTGCACGCGGGAGAACTTCACGCGGCTCGCGATGAGCGGGTGACGCCTCGCGAGCTCGCGGCAGATGGCAGCGCGCGTCGGCCCGACGCCGATGACCCTGCCGACGCGTTCCGGATCGATTTCCACCGTCCGGCGATCGCTCGGCACGTCGCCCACGTAGCGGCGGAGATCGTCTCCTCGGACGACCACGACGACATCGGGCTCGAGATCACGAAGCTCGCCCTCGACGAACGAAGCGAGGGTGCCGGATCGGCGCGGCTTATCCAGGCGTTTGGTCTCGAAGCCGACGAGGATGCCTTCGACAAGGATGGCGAACCCGAGGTATCGCGACGTCGCATAGAGACCAATGAGCACGCGAGCCGATCTGCGAGGCGGGGTTGACAAAACCCGCCCCATGGGCTGAGGTGTCATCTCCTTCCGTGAATTGGCTTACAACGCTCTCACGGGGGGGGAGCACCCCGAAAGGGGTGCGAGGCGAGTCGTTCACCGCGGCTCGCCTCTTTAAATTGTGCGTTGTGGATAAACGATATACCGCGATGGACCGCCTGCCATCGGTCCCCGGGGACCAGTCCTGTGGATATTTTCAGACCGCAGCGCAAAAGCAGTTATTTGACCAGGCGCCCTCACGCGCCGTACCGTTTCCTGTATATGCGGAAAGCCGCTGCGAAGAACGTCTTTTGCTCCAGCCGGGTTGAGCTCGACGAAGCGAATCAACTGGTCTGGGATCTCGTGATTCTGCACCCGAAGCAACCTCGAGCGGGACGTAGGGTATCTCCTTCAGAGAAGGTACCCGGCCGCATCGCGATGGACATTTCCATTGATGAGAACAGGCTACTTACCGACGCGGAAGTGACGGCGATCGCACAGCGCGCCGCCGCGATGATTCGCGACGGACTGATTCTTGACCGTCACGATGTTGAATAGCGACGCTGTTGTCCACAAGACTGGTCTGCACAGACCGATGCCATTGGGCGCGCGCCGGAGCATCATGAAGGCATGCGCCTTCCTCCCCATCTCCGCGTTTCATTCCGCGACGCCTATCGCGAAAGCTTCGGAGCTGACATCTCGCTCGAAGAGGTCGAGCGGTTTGCTATCCCGCTCCTGCGAGTGATGGTGATCATCCTACGACGACCAGAAGGGGACGATGTCCACAGATCTTCGAGCGTCGCTCGCTTGACAGGGACGCCCATGGACGAGAGTGTTTGTAGGAAGCCGTGACGAATCGCTTCACGCTCTATGCAGGATGCCCGCTCGTGCGTCATCTACGCGCGAAAATCCACCGACCGGGAAGACAAGCAGATTCTTTCGATTCCATCGCAGCTCGCCACGCTACGCGAGCACGCTGCAAGAAACGGCCTCCGCATCGACTGCGAGCTCACCGAGGCGCGCTCCGCCCGCGAGCCAGGCCGGCCTGTGTTCGGTGCCCTGCTCGCTGACGCCGCTGCAGGGCGCGTGGGAACCATCCTCTGCTGGCGGCTCGATCGACTTGCGAGAAACCCCGTCGATGGCGGTCAGCTCATCCACCTCCTGGGCAAAGCGCGGATCCGGGAGATCATGACGACCGAGGGGCGGTACACGGGCACCGGCGACCAGAAGTTCATGTTGGCCGTGCAATTTGGTGCGGCGACGAAGTACACCGACGACCTGTCGGCGGGGGTCAAACGCGGCAACGGAGAACTCGTTAAGACTGGACGAATCCCCGGAGCACCGCCTGTCGGGTACATGAAGATCCGGCCCCATCGCGGGCTGAAAGGTGCGGGAGCGGTTGTTCCTGACCCCGAGCGTTTCGAGCTCGTGCGCAGCATATGGCAACGCGCGCTCACCGGCTCCTACTCGGTTGCCGAGCTTTGGCGCCTGGCGACGAAATGGGGGCTAACGAGCCAACCGAGCGGCACGACAGGCGGAGGACCCATCCGCCCCGGGCATGTCTACACGCTTCTCCGGAACTCCTTCTATGCCGGCACCATCCGACACGCTGGCGCGACCTACCCGGGCGAGCACACGCCGATGGTGACTGCTGCCCAGTTCGAGCGCGTTCAGCGGCTCGTTTCCCGTCGAGACATGCATCGGCCATCACGGCACCACTTCTTGTACCGCGGTCTGCTGACTTGCGGCCACTGCGGGCGCCTCCTCGTTGGCGAGCGCATCACGAACCGCCAAGGCCACGTGTACACCTATTACCGCTGCGGTCGCCGCCAGCAGGGATATCTCGCGTGCCAGGCGCCCGCACCGACGGAGGCCGATATTACCGCGGACATCGCCGGCCAGCTCGGCCGCCTCACCCTCCCGGAGCGGCTCGTGACTTGGTGCCTCGCAGCAATCGACACCTGGGCGGAAAGCGAGCGAACCACGGCCCAAGGTGGGCGACACGCGACCGGACTCCAACTACGCAGACTTGAGCGCAAGCTCGACGGCTTCATAGACATGGCGGCCGAGGGGAAACTGGACATGGACACCTTCGATCGGAAGAAGGCTGAAGTTCAGGCCGAGATCGAAGCGACGAAGAGTCGGCTTGTGGATCCGGCAGTCGCGATAGATGCATGGCGGACCGCGTTCGAGCAGGCCTTCGCGCTGGGTCCCAAGGTCGCCACCGCCTTTCGAGTGGGGCCCGATGAACGCCGCCGCGACCTCCTCGCGGAAATCGGCGAAAACCTGACCGTCACCGCAAAAAAAACCGCGCTGGCATTGAAGTTTCCGTTCGGCGTCCTGCTTACGCCCGCGATGATCGCGGCCACCGAAAAACCGTGCGGCGAAAACCTCCAACGCGCGTCTGATTCCTTGCTCAATCTAGCGAAAAACGCGCCCCCTGCGATGCCGCAATTGAGCGCGTCTTTTCCTTGGTAGGCCAAGCAGACCCATGTTCGAACTTTCTGCAGCCGATCAACCCGAGTTTCGCAAAAGTGCCTCTGCTGCAAAATGCCACAATGACTGTTGCGCACGGGAGTCCCTCGACCTTGATACAATACGTTCGCCATGTCTTCCCATTATGTCATATACGCCCGTCGATCCTCGGAAACGGGCGACAAGCAAGTGCTCTCGATCGAGCAACAGCTCGAGGCACTTCGTGCGCTTGCCTTCAGCAAAGGAATTGAGGTCGCCGAAGAACTGACAGAGTCTTGTTCAGCGCGTGAACCAGGCCGGCCGGTGTTTGGCGAGCTTATGAAGCGGGTGAAGAGAGGGGCCGTGGATGGAATTCTCACGTGGAAGCTCGATCGGCTTGCGAGAAACATGGTCGATGGAGGAGAGATCATTTACGACCTCACCGAAGGGAAGCTGAAGGAGATCGTCACGCCCGAGGGCAGCTACACCGGCACGGGTGATTCCAAGTTCATGTTGGCCATCAACTTCGGCGCGGCGGCGAAGTACACGGATGATCTCTCTGCTGGAGTTCGCCGCGGCCGACGAGATGCGCTCCGTCGCGGAAAGGTGCCCGGACCTGTTCCGCTCGGCTACATGAAGACGCACGAGCATGAGGCGACTCCGGGGACGGGCATCGTTATTGCGGACCCCGAGCGCTTCGAGACGATGAAGCGCGTGTGGAAGGAAGCGCTCACGGGCAATGCGAATGTGACCGAGCTCTGGCGCATGGCGACCGCATGGGGGCTCACCACACGACCGACGAAGAGTACGCTCGCGCGGCCCATCACCTTGAGTCACCTGTACAACCTGCTCCGCAATCCTTTCTACACGGGAAAAATTCCGAGCGGCCACGAACTGTTCAAGGGCGAACACCCGCCGATGGTGACCGAGCAGGAGTTTCAGCGCGTGCGGACGCTCCTCGGCCACGGACATTTCGCGGAGAAGGAGCCACGATCAGAAGCGCTCTACCATGCCTTGCTCCACTGTGGGAGTTGCGGCCGAATGTTGACCGGTGACCGCCACGAGAAGGGCGGTCGCACCTACACCTACTACCGCTGCGGCCGACGCCGCGAGGGCTACGTCCAGTGTGCCGAGCCCGAGGTGCGCGAAGAAGATTTGACGCGCGCCATCGCCGACGAGCTCGACCACGTCACCATCGATCCGATGATTCGCTCGTGGGCATTCCAGGCCGTTGCTTGGTGGGCGGGCGATAACGAACTTCCGCCCGAGAAGCTCGTCCGGCGAGCCAAGGCCGCGCTCGCCCGCGCGGAGCGCGAACTCGAGACATTGACGGATCTCGTGGTCGGCGACGTCATCTCGGTTGACGAGTACAAAGTGCGCCGCGTGAACCAGGTCGCGAAGATCGACCACCTGCGCGAGGCGCTCGCCGACCCCGCGGAGAAGCTCGCCGTCTGGAAGGCAACGCAGGACGAACTGAAGCAGAAGGGCCTACGCCTTGGTCATGAGTTCAGAAGGGGTGACGCCGATGCAAAGCGAAAAATTGTCACGCGTACCTGCGAGGATGTGCTCGTCCTCGATCGAAAGCCGCGCCTGAAGCTGCGAACGCCATTCCTGATCAAATCGCGCTCATTCGAACTTGAGACTTTCTACCAACAAAAAAAGGACGTCGAGAGACAACGTCCACGCGAGCCAGCGGAGTGAACTGTAGAACGGAAGCCTGGCGAGGTACGCCAGCCGAAAGTACTGTCGAGAGCCCTTCGTGCTGAGACAGGAAACCAGACCAGCGCAAAGGGCCTTTTCCCCGCCAGACTTCCGATTCGTATTGCTCGCATCGGAATACGCATCAGAAGTCTCGTGGGATTACTACTCGGGCTCAGGTAACCATGCGCCCTTGAGCGCCGTCAAGGCCACCTCGTCAAAACATTGTCGTCATCTCGTTCATGGGGCTAGCCTGATTACAGGCATGAAGTGTGCCAATTCGACGCCAGCGCGGTTCGAAAGACCGTTCGTGCATAGGGCACGGGCACGAATTTGCGCATTTGAACGACAGGAAACAATATGGGTCTTGTTCGCGCCGGTCCGGGGATCTACGCCCTGCGTTTTCGTGCTGGAAAGCCGGAGTCGTACGACGACTGGCTTGTCCTCGCGATCGTCGGCATGTTCCTCACGTTTGGGGCATTGACCAACACGATCCCGCAGGCATACCTGGCGGCGTCGAGTCTCGTCGCTTTCAGACTCCGCTCCTATCGACGGAGCGAATAACAACGATCAACGTAGAGATGTGATTGCGGCCGCACCTGGATCAAACCGGGCCGGCCGCTTTTCTTTTCTCCCACTGAGGCCACAAGACCGTTACGCGAACCAATGAACTGACGCTGATACATAGCCAAGAGCCGCAACTGAGGCTGAGGATCCCGTCATCAGCCGATTCACCAACACTCGATTTACAGTCTGGTCTCCCTCATGTCTCGGCACGGCAAAGTCTGAAACATACGATAAACCCGAGGTCTTTTGAAGCTCGGGTTTGATCTTGGTAGGCCAAGTAGTGGGATGTTCGAACTACCGCGAACTGCAAAGTTGGAAACACGTCGGCCCACATCAATACCGACTCCTCCACGCCACCGCGCCCGTTACGCATGCCGGGTGATCTCCTGACGAGCCGGCTGAATAGCGTCAACAGGCCGTCCTCAAGAAGTCGACGATATCCCCCGAAGGGGCGACAAATGCCCTGTCCTTGTACTCAAGTAGGTCTCCAGCGATGTTAAACAGGAACGTGGGGTCTCGCTGTCGTTTTTGGAATGCGCGAATGTGGACTCGCGCATCGTGTACGCTCGGATGGGGCAATATGACGAGGTCAAGCCACCCCGTTTTCGCAAGCGCGAACAGGAGTGCGCCTCCTTCCAGTTGCTTGGTCGCGGCGACACTCACGTAGTACAGGTCCAGAAGTTCCGTGATGGGCCCTATCTCCTCTCCAAGGAGCAAGCCGACGGCGGGCGAAGCCGTGTGGCTGCCATAGTGTTCTGTGGCTGAGCCATCCTCCGCAGATGTCTCTTGAAGGGCAGTACGCGCGAGGGCCGCAAAACTGTCCTCGGGCCAGTGGCTCCGCGTCGATTCGCTTTTCTGCCGAAATCGTCCCGAGATGGCGCCGTCGTCTAGGAGCAGGAGATCAATGTCGCTACCGAGAGCCGTGCCGCGCGCAACAGAACCGAAAATGCCCAAGAAGCGCACGGCCGGCTGACGCCTGGCCGATTCACAGGCCATCTTGGCTATGTCTCCCGTAACGGCGGCGCAGCGCATTGCCTCCCACGCCCAATGCAGCGAGTCAATGGCCGCAAGAAAGTCAAAACCGCCATCAGGACACCACCCCTCGTGGACCCACTTGTTGCGCTCGCGGACTATCTGCTTCAGGTCGCTTAACTGGCCGCCTGTCAGAATGCGCGCATCAGTCAGGACTCGGAGGCGGTCTAGCAACGGCAATTTGGGGAGCGAGCGGGCGGCGGTATGAACATGTACGCCATATTCCATGTAGGCAACGCCCAACGTCAGGGCTGCGAACCGGTCCGTCCAGCTTTTGGACCGTGCCGTCAACTTGAGACCCCGCCAGACGAATTGTGAAGAGCTACGGGCCACTGTTCTCGTCCTCCCTTTCCACTCGGTCTCTTGCGCGCTCCCACTCGTTCTCGTTGATACCTATGAGGCTACGCGCCAGGTGGCCGAGCGAGAGCAATTCACCGTACAGGAAGCTCTTCAACGCTCCAAGTTCCGCTCCCGACTTGATGATCTTCGCTACCTCCGGATTCATCGGATCGGGTCGGCGGGATTCAATCCACCGAATAAGGAAACTCGCCATGCGCTCGCGATTCGCGGCCGCGAGCTGCTCAGCGGATTCCATGGCCAATTCTGGTGCAATCTCCTTGCGGGCCGTATCCACGACGTGGCGGGGCGGCCGCTCGCCGGGGGGTAGTGGTGACATATGACAGTAGCGAATATTTGCGAGTAAGACGGCGTGGTGAACCTCTCGTTTCTCGACGTAACTTGCGACCTATCATGCAAGGCATTGTCGCTCGCGGAGACAAGCGTCCCCACCTTAACCGCGATGGTAACAGACCTGCACGGCTCTTGCCAGAGAGGCTGACCACGCGCCAGCGCCACCGTTCTCGCCTGACCCACCTCGGCCGATGTGGCGACGGCGGCAGCGGCGGAGGTCCGTGCCACAGCTCCTCGCGGCGAACGCTCCCACGCTGCCGCACCGCCCACAATCGTGCCATGGACCAATAGTCGTCCACCCCCGGTCGGGCCCCGCACGGGCCATGCACGTCTGTTCAACGGCGCGCTCGATCGCGGCTGCGGCCCTGCCATGATCGCTCGGCGGAAGGATCGTGTCGTCTTTCAGTTGGTTAGGGCCGGCGATCGGTGGCGTTTCCAAGGCCGCGCCACGTCGTGAGACGACGCCGTGCGGGCGGCTGGGCGGCCATCAGCGGCCACCAGGGCGGAGATTGCAGACGGGCGACCAGAAGCGCGCTTTTCTGTGCAGCCCAAGGCGTCGTCGCAGATCGTCGCGCGCGGCGTAGTCGAGGGCGAGGGGCCCGCGGATGCGCCAGCCGAGCGGCAAGCTCGGCGGAGCGAACCGCCGGTCGGGTAAGCCGGCGGCGCCGGCGAAGGCGACGCAGAGCAGCTGCTTGCTGTCGAGCTCCCTGCTGGCCAGGTGCAGCTCGTTGAAGACGGGCGTGAGCGACTCCTGCGCCTCGTCGACGATCAGCACCAGGCGGCGGCGTGTCGAATACTACTCGGCGGCGGCCCCCCGCCGCATCCCAGTCGCCGTCGAACACTGCGAGCTCACCCGCCGCCCCCGGTCCCATCGGCCCCGGCGAAGTGGATCTCGCCGCCCGCCGAAAATGGATCACGCGAAGGCCGCCGCTTAAGCGCCGAGCTCGCGGCAGAGGCCCCACGCCGCGGCTCTGCGGATGCTGGACGGTGCCGACAGGACGTCGGACAGTGCCCCCTAGCTGCGCCGGACCGAGTGCGCGCGCTCCGGCGCACTTGTCCAAGTGCCGCGCACGTGGTTCGATGGCGCCCCATGACGGACGTGCCGCCAGCCCTGAGCGACCGCGGATCCCAGTGGCATCGTTGGGATCCGCATCTGCACGCGCCTGGAACGCTGCTGAACGACCAGTTCAAGGGGGATTGGGCACGGTACTTGGAGTGCCTCAACCTCTCGTCTCCCCCAATCCGGGCTTTGGGCGTAACCGACTACTTTTGCATCTCGACGTATCAGGCAGTTCGTAGGCGACACCGCGACGGCGAGCTCCCCGGCGTCTTGCTCCTGTTTCCGAACGTCGAGATTCGCCTCGACATCAAGACGGAGCGGAGGAGTCCCATCAACCTTCATCTCCTCTTTTCGCCCGATGACGAAAACCACGAAAGCGAGATTCAGCGTATCTTGGGCCAGCTGCACTTCGAGTTTGGAGGGAGCACCTACTGCTGCACCCTCGACGAGTTCGAGCGGCTTGGCCGGGCGGTCGATCCGAGGCAGACCGACCGCAACGGCGCGATCAAAAAGGGCGCGAACCAGTTCAAGGTGAACCTCACCGAGTTGCGAAAGTTGTTTCGCCGCGAGAAGTGGCTCCGCGAAAACTGTCTCGTTGGCGTCGCTGGGGGATTGGGCGATGGAACGTCCGGGCTGCAGAAAGACGATTCGTGGGAGGCGACCCGCCGTGAGTTGGAGTCTTTTGCCGACATCATCTTCTCGGCGACTCCGAGCCAGCGCGACTTCTGGCTCGGCAAGAACCCGAAGTTTGACCCTAAGTTCATCGAGCAGACCTATGGCTTCCTGAAGCCCTGCCTTCACGGTTCAGACGCGCACGCACCGGGAGACGCTGGCGTGCCAGCTCAACAGCGATACTGCTGGCTCCGCGGCGACCTCGTCTTCGAGACGCTCCGCCAGGCTGTGCTTGAACCGGAGGACAGGGTGTGGATCGGCGAAGCCGCGCCACCAGGTACGTCGTTGCCATTCCGCCTCGACAAGGTGACCGTCTCGAACGCTCCATGGATCCGAAATGATGCCATCGAGCTGAACGGAGGTCTCGTTACCATCATCGGCACGCGCGGTTCGGGAAAAACGGCTCTTGCCGACATCATCGCCCGCGGAGCTGACGCGATGAGCGCCGCACCAGGCGAGTCATCGTTCTTGCGACGCGCAACGCATCCACAGAACCTGGTCGGAACGGCGCGGGTCGAGCTGACGTGGGGCGACGGATCTACTGACACCGCCGACCTCCAGCCGCCACGGCAGGAACCAGATCCCCTCGGAGCGTCGGCGCGGTATCTCTCTCAGCAGTTCGTCGAGCAGCTGTGCTCGTCTTCCGGCCTCGCAACAGAGCTCCGCCGCGAAATCGAGCGCGTCATCTTCAACGCAACGAGCGACGAAACACGCCTCGGGGCCACTACCTTCGACGAGCTGCGGGACACGCAGCTCGATGTGCTTCGCCGCCGTCGCGACGAGCTTCGAGCGTTCGTCGCCGCGAAAGGCGACGCCATCGTGAAGGAGGAAGCGCTCCGCGACGGGCTCATCACACAGAGGAAAACCCGCGACGACCTCCAAGCGAAGATCAAGGCCGCGAGGATAGAGCTCGGACAGCTTCTGCCGAAGGGCAAGGAGGATCGCGCGAAAAGGCTCTCCGATCTGGAGCAACGATGCGCCGACGGGAATGCCGCGGTCCAAAACCTCAGGCTGAAGCGGCAAAGGCTCCAGGAGTTAAAGCTCGAGGCGAAGCATGTCCTCGAACATGTCGAGCCTCAGCGCCTCGCCGACATGCAGGAGACGTTTTCATCGGCCGGGCTGTCAGAGACCGAATGGAACGCCTTTCGCATGGTCTTCGCAGGAGACGTCGATGGTATCGTCGACACCGCGGTAGCGAGTATCGATGCGACGATCACCAAGATCTTTCACGGCGACCCCACAAGAGCGCTGGACGAGTCAGTGGTTCCGATGGACCAGTGGCCGCTCACGCTCCTCCGCGCTCGGCGCGACGAGCTTCGAAAGGACGTCGGCAGCGACGCGACGAAGCAGAAGAAGTTCGAACAGGTGACACTGTCCGTCAACCAGAACGAGGCCAAACTTCGCGGACTCGACGCGGAGATCGAGCATGCGGCCGGTGCCGACGCGCGGCGGCGCGGTTTGATCGAGAAGCGGCGCGAACACTACGTCGCGATCTTCGAGGGCCCGGTGAAAGAGCAGGAAGCGCTCGAAGATCTTTACGGGCCTCTTCGCGATCGCTTGGCGGGCGCCGCTGGCGCCCTCTCAAACCTCGAATTTTTTGTGCACCGCCGCGTTGACGTCGATCGCTGGGCAGAAGCCGGCAAGCAGCTCCTCGACTTGCGTACCGCCGGACGTTTCCGCGGGCAGGATGCGCTCCGAGACATCGCCGAGGCAGAGCTCGTGCCCGCGTGGCGCGACGGGACCGCAGAGGTCGTCGCGACCGCCATGGAGGCTTTTCGCAACGCGTACCATAAGGATCTGCGCGACGGTCTTCCACAATCGATCGAAACGGCGGACGAGCGTCGCACGTGGGTCCAGTCTGTTGCGGCCTGGCTCTACTCAACGAATCACATCACGCTCGAGTATGGCGTCCGCTATGACGGCGCCCGCATTGAACAGCTCTCGCCTGGTATGCGTGGGATTGTCCTTCTGCTCCTGTATCTCGCTATCGACGATGAAGACCGCAGGCCACTCATCATCGATCAGCCCGAAGAGAACCTCGACCCGAAGTCGGTGTTTGACGAGCTGGTAGTGCATTTTCGTGCCGCCAAGAAGCGGCGACAAGTGATCATGGTGACTCACAACGCCAACCTTGTCGTGAACACGGACGCGGACCAGGTCATCGTCGCCGAATCGATTCGTCCAGCACATGGAGGGCTACCGATCATCACGTATCGTAGTGGCTCTTTGGAAAACAGAAGGATCCGCGACGCGGTATGCGAAACCCTCGAAGGGGGCAAACGCGCGTTCTTGGAACGCGCCAAGAAGTACGGGTTGTCGCGGGAAGATGCCGCCGTGCCCCAAAGCGAATCCGACAGCACGGAGACTGCGGGCGCCGGCACGATGTCTCAGGAACCGTGAGGTCATCCACTTGACGGCCGCCCCGACCAACCCCTACCTACCTCCACGAAAGAGCCCCTCGTTCGCAAGGAGCAGCTCGAAGTAGTTTTCGATTCCTTTGCGATAATCGTGAAAGAGGGTTCCCGATGCGTCAAACAGAACGCCGAAATTGTGAATTGAAGGTTCGGGTTTGGCGCGCCTCCTGCGTTCGCTCTTGGCGCTGCTGTCGCCGTAGTTCACGTAATGAATGTAGGGTGTAACGAGACCCCACCCGTCCACTCGTTCGCCGCGAGGCGCTACGCAGAGGAACCCAAGGAACGGGTGCGGAAAGACCGTCTCAACGAGCTTGAAGTCGGTCGGGCCAAGTCCGTCGATGGCGTCGCAAAGCGAGGTGACGTGAGCGCGAGTCTGCTTCGCCGCGGCTCTGATGCCATCGGTCTCTGCGTTCCCGTGGCCGCACATGGCGGCCGCATAGAGCTTTCCAACGGGGCCCTGCTCCGACAGTTTCAGCAGGTCGACATACGCCATACTTACCCGCACGCCGCGTTGAAGGGCCTTCAGGATGTGGCGCTCCCATGGCATGAAGCCGTGTGGATTGATGCACACGAAGTACCAGCTATCGCCGGATCTTGATTCGTCGAGCCTCTTGGCCTCGGTATCTCGGAAGTCGGGCCATTCGGGCGCAAGCGCGAGGAGCCCGAGGCGACGCAGAACCTCGGGAGGGAGAATGTGGCTGGTAGGTCGCGCTTGGACCGAGGTGCTTGAGGTCGTGGAGCTTGCGCGTGGCTGCGCTCGGTCATGATGTAGTCGCGCCCAGGCGACCAATGCGCGTTGGTCGTCGCTGTTCGAAAACCGAATGACCACGTACTCTGCCAAACGGCGAGCTTTCCCCTCCCCTATGAAGCATCGGGAGTCCTTGAGATAAACCGCTGCCCTGCTCGTCGCGGACTTTGGGGTCGTCACATCGTCCCAGCCGCGCGCGCGAACGAGGCACGAGTAGTCGAACCCCTTCCCTTTTTCGATGCGCGCGAACGCGAGTAAGAGCGTATAGCCCTTTCGGTTCATGAGAAAATTGGGCCCGATTCGGGGGACCTTCACGCCACCCGATCCGACCGCGAAGGTCCAGCCATCTCTGTTCACAAGACGGAGCAGATCGTTCGCGGGTGGGGCGGGAGAGCGGAGAGCGTCACCCGCCGCATCGCTGTCGCCGACGAGGTCATACTCGGCCCACGCGACCTTCGGCTCGAAGGCATCGTCTGCCGGGTCGGGACGACCCGAAAAGGTCAGCTGTAGGAAGCGCGCCACGCGAGGTGCTCCGCCCCGCATGGTGCCACGTGGCGCCACGTCGCGCCACGACAAATCAGCCATGATTCCCCGACGTTGCTGGCGCCCGACGATTCTTTTGTGAAACAACAAATCTACGCGGAGCGAATCGCGTCGCCGAACCGGGTGACTCGCTGCCGTGGAGAAAGCAGAAGGAATACAAAACGGCGCGCTATGCAATCGCGCCGGGAGAATAACGAAAGGACGGCGACCAGGTCGTGCCCAGGGAGTTCCTAGGCTCCCCACGCGCGGCTGAACGCGGGTTACGACCGCGTACAAAAGCCTCGGCCGTGCCGCCGTCCGGACCATCAACGAGGCAAGCTCGTGAGCGCGCCGGACAACGCCACGCAGCCATTCTCTCCCCTCCAGGGGATTTCGTCAAGGTCATAGGCCTCGTTCTGGTGGGGAGATGAACCTAATGGCAAATCGCGAGCTTCAATAGGGACAGACATGGATACAACGGTATCCCCGATGGTGTGAAAGCAACTGGTTGCACAAGAAGGCGAGAGTGGCTCGCGCCTTCGGACACGGTGTTGGGAAACCAAGTCGTTCTTTCGCGCAGCACCGAGGAGCATCGACAATGAAGACTACGACGGGCTGTTCCGGGTCTTGCCCATTCATCACAGACCAGGTGGGAGAGCGTGGCTCCTCGCCGGCGCTCACGCGTGAACACGCCTTGTGCGCCTTGCGAGAGCACGCGTGGCTAATTAGGTGGCGCGTGGCGTGTGCGCTCGGCCGCGCGCCCGTTCGGCGCGCTCATCGACCAGTGCAAAGAGCGAGTGGCGCGGTGCGCCTTGGCGAGGGCGGTGGCGTGCACGACGCCCTGCTGCAGGAAGTGGAGGACTTCATGCAAGACTCCATCGTAGAGTTTCTTGTTGCGGTTGACCGTGGCCACGTCCCGGCCGCGCATCCGGTCATCGCAGCAATTCTCAAAACGATTTCCTGGCGTGTGGTGTGGAGGGGTACGCGTCTTCCCGCGCGCTCGCTCATCCTCGGCGCAGGAGTTGGGGGCGACGGGAGCGATAACAAGCCGGACCCACACGAGGCGCAGACCGTCCCCGACCCCGAGGCCGTCATCGACGCCGCGCGGTTCCTCCGCGCCAACCCCGATCCGCCGCTGATGAAGGACCGGAACTACTACCGCGCCGCCGTCGTCGCCCGCCCAACGCTGATGGACTTCGTTTCACCGATCGACCGCGCGGCGTTCGAGCTCTGGCTACAGGGCCTCCCGGGGCACGTGATCGCAAGGCGGCTCAATATTTCGCAGAATACGGCGCGGCAGCGGATCTGGAGGGCGAAGCGAGCGATCGACAAGGCCCTCGGCGACCGGGACTCGCTCCCGAAGCTGTAGCCGCTGATGACGAAGATAACGGCTGGCCCACGGGGCCACGAACATCACCGAACCGATGCAGGACCACCACCTCTTTCGCGACCAGCCTGACCGCATGCACGCGGAGATCGCGCTCATGCGCGAGTTCACGAGGGCGACTCTCACAGTCACGGCCGATGGCGAGCTCGCCTGGATCGAAGAGCTGCGCTCGACGGCGAGTGGACGGCAGTTCCGCTTGGTCGTGACATATCCCGCGTCGTTCCCATATGTCGCGCCCAAGGTGTTCATCCCGAGCCCGGACACCGTGGGCGCACCGCACCGCTTCCTCGACGGCGCGCTCTGCTTGTTCGGCGATCACGTCCGCGGCTCGGGCCAGCGCACGACTGCGCTCTCCTGCCGCAATCGCGGGATCGCGTGGTTCCTGGTGTTCGAGGTGTGGGAGCGGACGGGCGAATGGCTCGGCCAAACCTAACGAAGGAGAACCGCAACATGGAAGGCGTAGTTGGACTCTTTGCGCTCGCAGTGCTTTTCGGAATGCTCGGCGGCGGATCGCGCAAGGCGCAGCGCGCCGAGCCGAAACGAGAGCCCCGTAACGAACCACCACCAAGGACCACGGAACCGTCTAGGACGACTCGCCGCCAGTTCCGAGTGAACCAGTACGGCGAGATCGATGAGTAACGGAAGGAATAGATCATGGCACGCGATCTGAATAGACTGTTCGACGATTTGCGGAGCTCACGCGGCGTTTTCATCACGAGAAACGGCGACGTCGAGGACGCCGAGGAGGCGGCGGAGAAAAATCGGCAAGAGGAACAAGGTGAGCGGCGCCCGAGGCGGCCGGTGCAGCTCAAACCCGAGGTGTTCGGCCGTGACTGAGGTCGTGATCACCTCGTCGTGCCTCGATGAGATGCACGCGCAGGCCAAGCTCTTTCCGGGCGAGACCGGCGGCATCGTGGTTGGGCGCGGCAAAGGACGGCTCGACGCGCTGATTCCGTCGGGACCGGGGGCGAAGCGCACGAACTCGTCCTGGCAGCTCGATGCGGAGTACCTGCAGCCGCGTCTCGAAGCCGCCGAGCGGTTGGGCCTCGAGCTCACGGCGCTCTGGCACGTGCACCCCGAGGGCGTCGCGAAGCTCTCGGGTACCGATCTTGCCGCGGCGAACCGGATTTTGCGCGACAAGGATTGGGGTATCGACACCTTGATCTTGCCGCTCACGACCCGTCGCGGCGAGAGCTTCGAGACGCGCGTGTTCGTCGTCGACGCGCCGGGCGCCGTGCCCAGGCACGTGCCGCTCGTCGTGACTTCCGAGCTGCCGAACGTCGGCAATCTCAAGAGCACCACGGCCGCGAACGACGACGCGCCGACGACGCTCGCCTCCGGGAACGTGACGTCGGTCGGCACGTGCGGTGCCGAACACCCCTCCAAGCCGGCGGCCATGTGCGCTGTCGATTGGTGCACGAGCGCGCCGCCGCCGGCGCGTTCATCGGCGAACGAGCGGATCGCGCGCGACATCGAAGCGCTCGAGGGGCACGGCTGGAGTGTGGCCATGGCGGCGACCAGGCAGTCGGCGCTCATCACCCTGCGGCGCGGAGCTGCGCTCGTGGTTGTCGAGCTGCCCGTCGAATACCCGGCGAGTCCGCCGTCGTTCTCGGCCGCGACCGTGAACGGCATGGTGGACTTTCGCGGCGTGCCCGAGACGCGCGATTGGTCGAGCCTCCGCTCGCTCCTCGCAGCGGTCGAGGAAACCTGCGCGGCGGCCGAGCGCGTGAAGCCCGTGCCGCGCGCGGGTTTCTTGTCGCGCGTCTTTCGCCGGACGAGGGGTGAGGCCGCGATCGCCCGCACCCTGACCGAGGTGCGCCATGGAGCGTAACGACTTCCACGCGAGGCACCTCGGATTGTTCGAGCCCTCAGTGCTCGACGACAAGCGCGTCCTCATCGTCGGCGCCGGCTCCGTCGGGTCGATCGCCGCATCGCTCCTCGTCCGCGCGGGCGTGAAGTTCCTGCGCGTCGCCGACTTCGACATCGTTTCGACCTCTAACATCTGCCGAACCGCGTACCTCGCCCGCGACATCGGTCGACCGAAGGTGGAGGCGCTTGCAGAGCGGCTCACGGAAGTCCGGCCGGAGATCGAGGTCGACGCACGAGCGGTCGACCTGCGGCAGGTGCGCGATCCGGAGCTCATCTCCTGGATCGACAACGCCGACGTCGTCATCGCCGCGACCGACCATCCGCCGACGCAAGCACGCCTCGGTGCTCTCTCGTATGCGCGCGTTCCCGCCGTCTTCATCGGCATCTACGCGAAGGGGACGGGTGGGGAGGTGGTCTTCACCTTGCCGAACACGACGCCCTGCTACGACTGCATCCTCGGCCAGGTGCGCGGCGACCGCGGCCCCAACCGCGGCTCCCTCGACTACGGCCTCACGACGGGCCAGCTCAAGGCCGAGCCGGCACTGGGGCTGGACATCGCGCACGTCACGGCCTGCGGTGCCAAGATCGCGCTCGCCTTGTTGTTGCGCGAGAGCGGAGCGAACATCACCTCGATCATCGACCCGACGCGCTCGGTTCTCTTCGTCGGCAACGCCGTGGATTGGATCTGGACGGAGCCCTTCGAGACCGTCTGGGCGCGCGCCGAGCGAAAGGCGGCGTGCGTCTGCCGCGGCACGCCTGAGCAGCTCGATCTGGGATTCGACTTCCTGGAGAAGCCCTGATGCCGCCGGCAGCCGACCTCGGCCCGGGCATGACGACGCTCGCCGTCCTGCTCTACCTCCTCATCGGCTACTTCATGTACCGCTCGCGCTATCCGGCCGGCGTGTTTCCGTATGAACATGATGAAGAGCGCGAGCGGTTGCGCCGTCTCGGCCGGCGGCGTGTCCTGCCGCTCCCCGAGCGGGACGACGTGTGACCCCGCTCGACCTCGGCCTCTCGCTCCGCTCGTTCTTCTTTCACGACGGCGCCGAGGCGCTGCACCTCGCGAACGCCTCGGAGCTCGCCCGACGGGAGGCAGAGAAGGCGCTCGCAAATGCGGCGCGACGCGAAGTCGAGGCGCTTCGACGAAGCGGACGGCCACGCATCCTCCTTGGGACGGCGCTCGACGCGCACGGCGAGCCGTACCCCGTCGAGCTCTCCGAGCGCGAGGTCACGCTGGGCGGGCACTGGCTCGTGAACGGCGCGACCGGCAGCGGAAAAACGTTTTGGACGCTCGGCATGCTCTCGCAGCTCATTGCGAAGCGGCCGAGGAACATCGTCGTCTTCGACATGAAGGGGGAGCTCGCGAGCTTGCTCCGGCGCGTGGTACTGCCCGCGCTCGTGGCGAGCAGCCACGATGCGTACGCCCGTGATCTCATCCGCCGTATCGCCGTCATCGCTCCTTTCGACGACACGACGACCGTACCCTTCCAGGTGCTCACGCGCGACGCGACGTTGCCAATCGAGGTGCAGGCGCACGAGGTCGCGGGCTCCTTCGGTCGCACGGTGGGTCGCGATCTCGGCATCCTCCAGCAGACGATGCTGAAGTACGCCCTGCTCCTTGCGATCGATGTCGGTGCGAGCTTCGTCGACGTGCCGAGAATCTTGGAGGACCGCGACGCGCTCCGACGCGCCCTTGAACGCACGTCGCTGCCCGAAGTGCGCCGATACTTCGTCGAACGGTTCCCTCGGGAACGGTCGGGGAGTCTCGTGTCGCTCTTGGCGCGCCTCGATTCGCTCCTTATGCATCCGGGATTGCGCCGGCTTCTCACGACACCCGGCATGATCCGGTTCGACCGCCTGCTCGAGCACGCGATCACCATCGTCGATCTCGGAGGTGCGCCGGCGGGCATGCGCGAGCTCGGGGCCTTCTTCGGCCAGATGCTCTTTCAGCGCATGGTCCGAAGTATTTTCACGCGAGAAATTCGCGCGAACACGCCGCCCGTCACGATCGTGTGCGACGAGTTCCAGGAATTGCTCAGCCCCGAGATGGCGAATGACGCCGAGAGGGTGCTCGCACTAGCAAGATCACAAAAATGCTTCTTGTGGCTATGCTTCCAACAAGCCGCACAGGTTGAAGCCGTATCGCCGCTCCTGCTCCGCGTCTTGGCCGCCAACTGCAACTACGCACTCCAGTTCAGGACTGAGCCCCGCGACGCCGATCGGTTCGCACCGTTTCTCCACGCCAGGGGCAACGTCCCGCGCGCGACCGGAGGCTTTCCCGACCCCCGGGAACGTCCGGCGGTGCTCTCGGCCGAAGAGGAACGTCGGCGCGTTGTCGATCGCATTCCGACCATGCCCGATCGGCTCGCCTGGTTCGCGAATCGCCGCCGGCCATATGGCGCGTTCGTGATGAAGACGCCGGTCTTGCCGCTCGGCGAGATGGCGGAGGAAGCCGCCCGCTTGCCGCGGGAGGTGCGGGAGGTCATCGAGCACGGCGTATTGGCCGTGCCGGTCGACGCGGTCGACGCACCTCGAGAACGCGGTCGAGCGCCCGGCGCGCGTGGAGCGGCCGACGCAACGCCTGCGCCACCACCACCGACGGCGCCGGCGGCCCGAGCACCAGATCCCCCTGTCCGGCGGCCGGCGCCGCCGACAGCGCCGACAATGGGGCGGAGGGACGCCGAGCCTCACGGAGCCGCTGTCGTCGTCCAGCCCCAGCACGCGGCGCCCAGCGCAGCGGCACCGGCCGACGGGAGTGGCGACGATGGCGTAACGGGAGCTCGTGCCGGGACACGGGCCGAGGGTGACGCGGCGGCGCCCACGAACAGTCGACGACCCGGCCGCCGCCGACCTCCTACCATTGGGTGATCATCGTGCTGAACCTGCCCGTCCCCGTCGGAGCAATTCTCTCGTTCCTCTGGTTCGTGGTCCGCGCCGCGTTCATCGCCCCCTGGGTCGTGCTGTCGATCGTGCTCGCTGCTGCGCGTCGGTTTGAAGGAGCGGTGCTCGGCCTCGTTGCGCTCAAGCGCGTGCTCCGCGGTGACATTCGATGCCCTCAAGCACACCGCACTGAATTGCGGGGCGTTTTTGAATGCCGCTCGTGCGGCGGGCTCTTCGCCGGCTGGGCGTTCCAGCGGTGCCCAATCTGCGGCACCTCCTGCGGTCACGTGCCGTGCGAACGATGCGGGATGGCCGTGCGGAATCCGCTCATCTGACGGAGGCCAACGCACTGCCGCCGTAACGGCACAGGTGTCGGCAGCACGGACAGTCTCGTGAACGTCTCGTCCGTCCGGAGTCCGCGCGAGCGGAGTCGGTCGTCCGTCGGGCAGCCGTGGTCGGGCTCGAACCAACCACTATGCCCAAGACCAAGATCACCTCGACGTCGAGGCGCCCACGCTCGAACGGTCGGCCCATCTGGCGCGAAGTCGTGCGCGCATCGTTTCGTCGCATCGGTGGAGCGAGCTCCCTCCAGGCTCTCTACGCCGACATCGCGCGAAACGTCCCGCGCACCTGGCTTACGCGCCACTGGCAACCGAAGGTTCGACAGATGGTGCAGCTCGACCCCGAAGTCGAACGCGTGTCTCGGGGCGTGTGGCGGCTCACGCCGCGCCGCCCGTGAACGCATCACGCCAAGCGCTGATCTGATCGGCCGGACAGGGTGTTCACAGGGGAACCGCCGAGCGCGCGAGCCCGGCCACGCACCCACGGTCGGCGGGCTTCGGCTCGCCCCGCGCCTGAACTTGCGGTCGTCGGTTTCGCCAGGGAAGGCGCAACCTCGACGGCATGGCCAAGGCCGTGTCGCGACGCGACAACGGGCGTGGTGCGCTCTTGCTTGGCTAGCGGTGCTCGGCGGGTTCTCCACCTTCCACGCCACGGAGCTGCCATGCGCCTGACCATCGGACAACTGCTCGTCGCCCTTCTCGCGGTCGCGCTTCTCCTCTCTGCGCTCCGAGGCGGCGGCTGCGCCACCATCTTGCGGCCGTGACGACGGAAGGCGAGCCCGCGCGTTCGCGTGCGTCGCGCCGCGCGCGCGCGAAAGGACGCGGCCTGCGCCTCAAGGAGCGCGACCTCGACATCCTGCTCGCGCTCGCCAAGATGCGGCTGCTGAAAACGTCCGACCTGGCGCGGCTCTACTTTTCGGCGGTCGGCACGTGCCAAAAAAGACTGCGCCGTCTCTATGACGCGGGCCTCGCACGAGCCATCGCCACCGACCTCGCCGCGGAGAACCGGTACGCCCTGACGCGGCTCGGCCACGGCCTGCTCGTCCGCGCTCTCGACGAGGGGGCCGTGCCGGCCTTCCGCAGCGCGCCGCGCGTGGACGGCAGGACCCTGAAGCACCTCGACATGCTGAACCAGTATCGCATCGGTCTTGCGAAAGGCTGCGCGAGCCGTGGCGTCCGACTCGTGCGCTTCATGCCCGAGTGGGACTTGCGAGCGATGGCGCCCGACGCGCGGCTCATTCCCGACGCCATGTTCGAGCTCGCTTTGGCGGAGGAGCGAATGATCTTTGCTCTCGAAGTCGACACGGGCAGCGAGCCACCGACGACGGTCAGAAAAAAGCTCGAAGCGTACGCGTCGCACACGCTCGGCGGCACGACGATCTTCGGTGCCGCTCAGCCCGTGGTGCTCTTCGTCGTCCCGACCAAACGGCGCGCCCTTGCGCTTGCACGCGCGAGCGAGGGCGTGGGCGATGGGGTATTCGTCGCGGTCGCGGCGGATGTGCACGATGCAGGCGGCGTCGTCGGCGGCTTCGCACCGCTTGCCATGCTTGATCAGGAGGGTGATCGTTCTTTCGGCCTTGCCGACATTGTTCAGCAGGGCGGTACCCGTTGAAGCGCGAGCGCGGGTTGCGGCGAGATGCGTCGCGCGAGCGCGCCGTGTGCGTGCGTGGCGTGTTTCGCGAATCCCAGGTTTTTACCGGCGTTTTCGTCAATTCTCCTCGCGTTGCGGTAGCGCGAGGTCGTAGCGCGAAGGCGCAGACCGTCAGTCGACCTCAGACGCGGATTCCAAAGGGAAGTCGAGAACGCGGCGAAGCTTCCCTCTTCCGGCCTCGCGGGCGAATAGGTCGCAGCCGAGACCGGGCGAGGAGACCAAGAAAATCGGACCGAGGCGCCTGTCGCCGTCAAACCGGGCACCGTCCAGGCTTCCCGCGAGTTCCTCGCCGCGCGCCGGGCCCGGTGGAATCGAGAACGTGTTGCGGTAGCAGGGCTGCCGAGCGAGCTCGTTCCACTCGTCGTCGGAAATCGGCTTCGGGTCAATCGGGGTCTCGCCCATCGGCAACAACGCAGTGCCGACGGGCATCACGAGCTCCACCTTGCTGTCGTGAAACTCGTTGTAGAACCGGACCGCGACGGCGTCGGTCAGCCGTTCGGTGAACACGATGCACTCGGCGGAGCCCATGGGAAAAAACTCGGCGCCGAAGAGCTTCCTGCCCTGGTATTTGGCCCGCGGAACGCCGTTCAGGATGGCCGCGATCTTCCGGCGTCTGCTCTTGGCGAGCGCTCTGGGCTCTTGCGTGCGGTAGTCGTAGGTCGCTTTGCGTGCGTTTCGTTGGGTCATGGGCGTGGGCGGTGCAGCTTATTGAACAAGGTCGGAGGGCTCGTGGCACACCGCGGTCGCCAGCGCGGCGATCCGCTCGGCGTGCCACCACGCGGAGGCGCTTGGGTGGCGCTGCCATGCCCCCGCGGTTGGCGACCAGCGGAAGCCGTGAGCCTTGAGCTCGGAGCGTACCGCCTCGCTCGGCTTGTCCGGAAAGATGATGCGGACGCGGTCGCCTTCGACGATGCGCACGTCGCCGATGGTCTTCTGCCGGCCAGCAGTAGCCTTCCGTGCGGCGAGGATCTTGCGGCGTTCCTCTAGCCGCCGGATGTTGCCCGCGTTATTCCGGAACGCATAATCGGCGATGCCGATGCGCCCGGCGAAATCGGGTTCGACGAGCTTCGGCGCGAGCTCGGGTGAAACGAGTTTGGCGTCAGCGAGCGCAGCGACGGCGAACGCCTTCCGGTGCGCGTCGTCGAGGCCCTGCCGGCGTGCCCGCGTGAATGCGCTTCGGATGGTCTGGTTGATATTTCGGTAGAGCTCCTGCTTGGCTCTGAGTTCGGCGACGCGGTCTCCGAGCTTCGTGTCAGCCTCGGGGTCGTCTGACGAGATGGCCTGATTGTTTTCGGCAGCCTCCGCGCGGCGCTCCAGCTCGTCTGCCTCTCCGAGTGCGGAATAGCCACGAGCGAACCCGGACGCGATTCGCCGGCGATAGCGTCGGTCGCGGCCCTCCGAGTGATGACCGACCAAGATCGGCTGGCCAAAGGGAATCACATCCGCCATCGCCGTAGCGCGCGCCAGGGTGGCGCTGCCCTCGGCGCGCCTTCTCGCCGCGTGCTCGCGGAGGCGGTCGATGCGGTCTTGTCGCCGCTCTTCGTAGTCGTTCGCAGGCTTGGTGAGCGAGAGGACCGGCGATGCGGCCACTGCGTGCTGCTCTGTCGTGAGCGCCTCTGGTGGCGCGGCGTCGTAGTTGTTGCCAGGCACCTGGCTTTCTTGTTGAGGCATAGAATTTTGGAGTTAAGGAATGACGCTACTCACACGGTCCCGTCCATGCGCGGACTCGTCAAGGGATCGGCCGAAAGATCTGTGGACAACCTGATCGCGTTGGTGAGCTACAAGCACGACAGCGGCCGACGACGCACGAGGCATCGGCCATCGACGAATCGAAGACGCGACGTTTTGCAAGACGCGATCCGTGGGCGCGCGTCGCAGCCGAGTCGCCGCTCTCGGCCGCGTCCCGAGTCGCGGCTACCAGCGACGCGGCGAAGGGAGCACCGTCGATGCTCGGCGATGGCCCTCGCGCACCGGATTAGTTAGGAGACTTGCCGAGCGCGCTACCTCGACAGGGCCGCGGGTGACCCATGCACTCCGCACTGCTCGTCTCGCCCATCGGCGATCGTAACGCCGGGTTCCTGAGCCACGGAGGAACACGTGATCCTCGCGAGCGGCTGGCGCGGCGAATCGAACGAGCGGACTCGGCCCGTTCATTCATCACGAACCAACCCATATGCCACGACGACATGTCTTCTACCTCGGTGGGAACCACGGAAGGCGACCGCGGCGACGATGGTGTGCGACGTGCGGCCGGCGACACTGGCAGCACTCGGACTTCTTCTTCGTCTGCGGTGTCTTGCTCTTCCTCGGAATCGGCTGCCTCATCCTGGCGGTCTGGCCCGACGCGATGCGCGACTACTTTCGCGTGCCGCTCGCGCTGTAGGAGTCGACCTCGGCGAGCATCCTTGCTCGGATCACGATGGTGGGCCGCCGATCGCGCACGCGGGCCGAGTACCCGCCGCTTCGAGCCGCGCCAGCGTATCGATCGGCACGGCGCGCCGGTCCGTGATCGCGGAGGAGATCACGGCGTCGCTTGTGCCGGTCGGTTCGCCCGGCGTCGCCCTCGATCCGGACCTAGTACCTCGACACAGAGGAGGTGACCGTGTTCACGCTGCTGCTCGATTGGCAGTCGGGCGCGGAAACGCAGGATATGCGCGGCCGAGCTTCTCGCGTGCTCGTTCCAGCGTGAAAAG
>JACXTT010003190.1_pt1 | contig 25539 bp, 25 predicted proteins | sample 9270951 | NCBI WGS metagenome assembly JACXTT01 (sample SAMN15532306, study PRJNA645909) | rock metagenome | isolation source: weathered quartz diorite | place: Puerto Rico | collected 2017-06-21
GTACGAAAGCCGAGTTCGAAACAACTCCGGCACCACTTGAAATAAGCCTGTGGGTATCCGTCCCAGTATTCGGGAAGGATAGGGTCGCCCCGGTTCTGGAACGCTAACACAAGCCACACAGTGGCATATGAAATTGGATAAGCCAGCGGTTGCAAGACGGTTAAGATAATGGCAACCGAAAGGCTAAAGGCGAAGATCCACCACCAGACGTACCTATACCAAAGAAAACCTAGCAGGAGAACGATGGGCGCGCGAAGCAGGATTCCGACCTGTCTTCTAACCTCCGGGACTTCCGACGCCATAACAGAGACTCGCAAGCAAAGATGTGGCCGAATCATAAGCCACTATGGTTTAGAAGGCTACCAACTGGTCACCTCGACACGAATTGACGATGGCACGAGCGAAATCCCGCCCGCTGCTCATTGCCACACAGTCACCCTAAAGCACATACGCGGCGAAAATTCAGGGCTGTGACGCGGCGAACTGTGCAACTGCGGTGTCGCAATGGTCGCCAGAGCCCGCGACTAGGACTAGCCACGGTTTGCGCTCACTTTTCGGAAGCGCGCATGATGACCAGATAAGGGCCCGACGGTCCCAAGAGCCGTGATTCCGCCAGTTCTCTTTTTGAGCTCGCACCCAATCCGCGTGCCCGAATGTTCGGGCGATCAGTGCAATGTAGCGCTGTCCCAACCCAGACACCGAGTTCTCTGCTAGCTTCCAAATCTTCGCGGCAGAACCCATTTCCGGTCGCTGGCGAAAAATCTCAAGACCCCACATTCTCATAAACGGTAGGGTGCCGACATCGCTCTTTTCTAAAAACCTCATCAGTCGATCTCCCCTCGATCGGGCAGATTTCTTAGGCAGGCAGCGCGTAATATAGCGAGACACATCTCGGAAAACCGGTGCAAGCACTTCGAGATGGTCGAAAACCTGGTCCGTGATAACCGCTGTTTTCATCTGAATAGCTCTTCTTAGTAAGTGACGGGCCAGCCCGAGATGCAAAGGCCGCGTCGCAACACAGTTGTCGAACAGCTCGCTCAGACTGTCTCGAACGGCGGAAGCTTGCTCGTCTTCGGGCAGTTCGTCGGCACCGATGCCATACCCAGTCGTCTCCCTCAACCGTTGAATTAGGTCGTTCAGTTTGTCTGCCTTTGCCTCTCTTTCCTCCTCCTCAGGATCGCGGAGTTCTTCAAGAAGGAATCTGCTGACATGCATAATCTTCGTTTTATAGGATTCGAGGGACAGACGATGCGACGTGTACAGGTATTCTGTCAAATCATGTTGCAAAGCAATCGCCTCTGCCCTTGAGCCACAGAAAATCCGGAAATCATCTACGTAACGGGCATACGACGCCCCTCTTCTTAGCAAAAAGTTGTCGACATCGGTCAGCAAAACTTCGGCTAGGAGAATTGATGGTACGGGGCCGACGGGCAGCCCCCTCGACTGCTTCAGGTTGAGTGCGAGGAGGAATTCATGGATGGTGTCAACCCTGACCCGCGACAAATTCGCGGCATGAAGCGCGCTCTCAACCCGGTGCAAAGAGACTTGATTATAGAAGTCCGCTATGTCGGCCAACAAAACATGTGTGAAACCCTTGTTACTTGCAAGCTCCGAGGAATGCTGATGAAAGTCTTTCCAGCCGGACTCGGCAGGGAAGAAACTGCCTTTTGCGTCCAGATTCACACGATATGAACAGGCGACACGCTGCGAAACGTCCACCCTACTCTGTTCGATCAGATCCGCCGCTTCATAAGCCAGTGCGGCGTAGAGAATCGAATCAAGAGGGTCTAGTTGTACCGTCACGCGGAATCCAGCGCCAGGCTTGGGCACAAGTACTCGCCGCCCGCCCCCGGGTACATACTGGCTCAAATCAATTTGTTCGAGAGCAGGCCGTATCGAGAGCCAAGAATGGGCGATGGCTTCAAACTCGAAAGGAACAGGAAAAATGTCTGTGTCCCCATAGCGAAGGATATGGGTGAGGGCCCAATCTAGAGACGCTGGATTGAGCTGATCCATAAGCAGCGGAACTTAGCATAGCATCGATTTCTGCTTTACACTGAAGGGCTTGAATAACAACTTTGAGCCTCTGATTGAGCAGCTCCGCTCCGGTGATGCGCGGGCGCTGGCTCGTGCCATCTCCATGGTCGAGAACCGCGCTCCGGGCTGGTCAGAATTGCTCCAGGCCCTGTTCCCGCATAGCGGTCAGGCGAGGATTCTCGGACTCACCGGCCCCCCGGGCGCGGGCAAGAGCACGCTGGTTGATCAGCTTGCGCGCCACTATCGCAAGCAGAAGCGCACGGTCGGCATCATCGCGGTGGATCCCACCAGTCCGTACACTGGCGGAGCGATTCTGGGCGACCGCATCCGCATGCAGGAGCATTTTTCCGACCCCGGAATCTACATTCGCAGCATGGCGACACGGGGTTCGCTGGGCGGGTTGGCGCGTACCACTGCGGATGTGGCCACGGTGCTCGACGCCGCCGGTCGCGACCTGATTATGATCGAAACCGTAGGCGTTGGGCAGGATGAAGTCGACATTGTGCGCCTGGCCGACATCACGGTCGTGATTCTGGTGCCGGGCATGGGTGACGATGTGCAGACCATTAAAGCCGGCATCATGGAGATCGCGGACATCTTCGTCATCAACAAGAGTGATCGCGAGGGCGCTGAGCGGGTGGAACGGGAAATTCGCGCGCTGCAATCGCTGGCGGTGCGCAGCGACAATTGGACCCCACCGATCGTGAAGACCGTGGCCAGCGAAGGGGCTGGCATAGAGGAACTGGCTGCCGCCATTCGCGACTATGAGACCTATCTGCAGACGGAGAATCTGATTCTGCAGAAGAAGGTGCAGAGCTGGCAGGATCGTCTGCTCGAGATGCTGCGCGATGCTCTGCTGGAGCGCGTGCGCGAGCAACTGGGAAATGGCGCCGTGGCGGGGTATGCCGCCGAAATCGCGGAGCACAAGCGCGACCCCTATGCACTGGTAGAAGAAATAGTAGGCTCGCCTAAGGTCAAGTAATGCCCTCAACTGCTTTGGACTGGATGGCGCTCGGCCTGTTGCTATTTATCGTTGGCGGAATCGTGGGAGCGTTTTTCCTGTATCTGAGGACATCGTATCGAAAAGGAGGATGGAGACAGGTAAGAACGGATTTCATTGTCGCCATCGTGCCGCTGCTGGCTTGGGCGGCGGTAAGGATTTGCGAGAATCACGAAATTCAAGAGTTCAAGAGCGCGGATTCCGCTGATCGTCACCAGGTTGCGTGGGGAATGCATGTTCAAAATTGATCATTTGGGCGTCGCGGTGAAGTCGCTGGCGGCGGCCAAGAAAATCTATGAGACGCTGGGGTTGGCCGTCTCCTCCGAGGAAGTCGTCGAAGCCGAGCAGGTGCGCGTGGTGATGGTTCCGCTGGGTGAGAGCCGGCTTGAGTTGCTGGAGCCAACGTCGGAAAATTCCGTGATAGCGAAGTTCATTGCCAAGCGGGGCGAGGGACTTCACCACGTCTCGCTGCGGGTGCCCAACATCGAGGCGGCAGTTGCGCGCTTGAGGGAGGACGGTGTGCGCCTGGTCTCCAACGAAATCAGGGTGGGTGCCGGCGGGCATCGATATGTCTTCGTCCATCCTTCCAGTGCAGGCGGCGTGCTGCTCGAACTGGTGGAGGCCGTGGGCTGACTGTGAAGGACGCCACGGATTGCCGTGGACTTCTAGGGATCAGGAACGGGCATCAATAATGCTTCTTCTCGCCGCTGACACTTCGGGCAAGCACGGCAGTATTGCGCTGGCTCGTTGCGGGCCTGAAGCCGCCTGCACCGTGATCGAAGTTGTCTCTCTTGAGGGCGGAACGTTCTCCGCCCAATTGGTCCCGCAGGTTGCAGAGCTGCTTGCGAGACATCGCCTCAGCAAACACGACATCGACGGCTTTGCAGTGGTCTCGGGCCCAGGCTCGTTTACCGGACTGCGTATCGGCCTCGCGGCAATCAAGGCGCTGGCTGAGGTCTTGGACAAGCCCATCGCCGCGGTTTCGCTGCTGGAAGCAATTGCCGTGGCGGGCCGTTCCCAGGGAAAAGTAATCTCGGTGCTGGATGCGGGTCGAGGCCACGTCTACGCCGGCGAATATAAAGTAAATGGCTCAGGAGCACATCTGGAGAGCGAACGGCTGTTAACCCAGCCAGAGCTGGTCGACTCAGCCGCGGATTCCATCGTCGTAGCAACTGATCATAGCCTGGCGGAAGCGGGTCGTAACGCCTCGTTGCGCGTGACAGAGATCGACCTTCCCCGCAGTGACGTGATCGCGCGCCTTGGATGGCAGAAGATTATGGCCGGAAAAACGGTCTCGCCGGCAGAACTCGAAGCGAACTATATCCGGGGATCCAGTGAGATGTTTTAAAGGCAGTTCTTAGTCTTGAGTTCTCGGTTCTCAGCTAAGAAACCAGAAGACCGGAAACGTGAAACTGTCCATTCGTTCAGCTACCTCCGCCGACCTTCCTGCCATGATGGCTCTGGAGAAGCGTGCGGCCACCGCCGCGCACTGGTCCGTCGAACAGTATGAGGCGTTGTTTCGAGCGGCGAGTCCCGGCCGTCTCGCTCTGATAATTCAGGAGGAGACCCAGCAAAAGGAAGCCCAGGTTCAGGGATTCATCATCGCCAGAGGAGTTGGCGTGGAGTGGGAAATCGAAAATATTGCCATCGCGGGACCGGCCCGGCGGCGCGGGCTGGGCACGCGTTTGTTGGGGGAGTTTCTGGACCAGGCCAGAGCACAAGGCGCGAAGTCGGTTTTTCTCGAAGTGCGCGAGTCGAACCGTGCCGCCCGCAGCCTGTACGATAAGTGGTCGTTTGCAGAATCGGGGCGCCAGAAATATTACAAAGATCCCGAGGAAGATGCGATTCTGTATCGCCTTGGTTTTGCCTGACTTGCACCACTTCTAGGGCAAAACTGTACACCGTGAAAACTCCGGTACCGAGGGAATTTGGCATTGAAGCGCCTGGAGCCGTGTGTTAGGTTAGGGCCGTACAAAACGTTCAGGAGGGTCTACTGGATGACTCCAAAGGACCAGCTCCTGGCTAGCCACGAGGAATTCCGCAAGCTGGCCCAGGAGCACACGCAGTACGCGCAACGTCTCGAATCTCTCACCCTAAAACGCTACCTAACCGAAGACGAAAAGCTGGAAGAAGTGCGGCTTAAGAAGCTTAAGCTGCGGCTCAAGGATCAGATGGAATCCATTGAGCGGCAGTTTCGCCTGGCAGTGCAACAGGGCCAGGTCGCGTAAGTCAGACCTCCAATCATAGGCGGCAGCCGCCGCCACGGGTTATTATGCTTGGAATAGGGCGCTTGCAAGCGCCTTTTTTATTATCATTTAACTTCAAGAGCCACCGTCCCGCCCCGCCTGCACTATAATTCTGGCTACTCCCAATGGTTGCTGACGGCTACTATTACGCGCTCGCGCTGGTTTTGGTTGCCGTGTTGATGGCGTGGCTGGCCGGGCCACTGTGGACTCTGCCCGCTTGCCTGCTGGCTCTGTTCTTTCTGTGGTTTTTCCGTGATCCGGAACGGGCGATTCCGGATTCCGCCGGGGCAGTCGTCTCACCCGCGGACGGCAAGGTTACCGATGTGTCTTCCATTATGAGGAACGGCGTCCGGCACACTCGGATCAGCATCTTTCTTAGCGTGTTCGACGTGCATGTCAATCGTTCGCCGATGGCGGGCGTGATCCGCGAAGTCCAATATCAAAAGGGAAAGTATCTCAACGCCATGAATCCAGCGTCCGCCGAACTTAACGAGCAGAATGCGGTCACCGTCGAAGGAGAAGGGCAGACGGTTATCTTCAAGCAGATTGCGGGACTGCTGGCGCGCCGGATCGTCTTCAACAAGAAAGTGGGCGATCATGTGGAACGCGGAGAACGGGTAGGCTTAATCAAGTTTGGTTCCCGCGTCGACGTCTTGATGAATGCGTCGGCCACGCTACAGATCAAAGTGGGAGACCGGGTGAAGGGCGGAGCCAGCGTGCTGGCATATCTGCGCGGTGAGCCGGTTGCGCGGGCTGCAGTTGGGGCTGAAGCGACTCGTCAAGGAGCACTTTAGTGGTTCCCGAGGCGCCCGAAGTGCAAAAACGGCGTAAAGATGGCCGCCCTCCACGACGGTTGAGCAAGGGCATGTACATTCTGCCGTCGCTGTTTACTACCGCCAACATTGCCTTCGGATACTACGCCATTCTGCAGATTACCCACGGCACGACTGCCGATGCCTGGCATTTTGACAATGCCGCTAAAGCCATCGGGTTTGCTGTGCTGTTTGACGGTTTGGACGGCCGTATCGCGCGCATGACCGGGACCAGCAGCGATTTTGGCAGGGAACTGGACTCGCTGGCTGATGTCATCACTTTCGGCGTGGCCCCTGCGTTGCTCGCCTGGATGTGGGGCTTTCGGCAGTTGCCGCCGAATTTGGGCGAGCTGTACAACAAGTTGCTGCAGTTCGGCGCGATTGCCAGTTTCCTTTTCCTGATGGCGGGCGCCAGCCGTCTGGCTCGCTTCAACATTACCAGCAACCCGCAGCCTTCGAATCCGGGTCGTCCTGGCAAGAAATATTTTGTCGGCATGCCCATCCCGGCGGGCGCGGGAGTAATCGCCGCCGTGGTGCATTTTTCCGCTGGCGACCCGATTGCGTCCTGGTGGACTGCAATTACCTGGATGCTGATGGTGGTGGCGGTCGGGTACTTGATGGTGAGCACATGGCGCTTCTACAGCTTTAAGGACATAGACTTCCGGTCCCGGCAGCCGTTTCAGCTGGTAATTCTGTTTGGACTTTTGTTTGCTGCGATTCGCTTCTATTCCCAGTGGGTGCTGTTTCTGATCGCACTACTCTACGTGTTCTCGGGGGTATTCTGGCGTTTGAAGTGGATCTTCAGGCGCAAGGGAAGCCCGCCGCCACCTCCGGCCTATACGGAGGCGTCGCAGACCTCATGAGCTCAAATTTCAAAGCCGTTCCCACGACGCATCCAGATCCGATGCGGGCGGGCGATTCTTATCGCCTTGCCATCGTGGGCGCTGGCACGCTGAAGGGGAAAGAGATTGCCGAGGTACTGGGCGATCGTAATTTTCCCTCGGCCGACATCAAGCTGCTCGATGACAACGAATCGCTGGGCCAGCTGGAGTCGGTCGGCGACGAGGTTTCTTTTATCCAGAGCGTGCGCTCGGAGCAGTTCGAGAAGGTGGACTTTACTTTTTTCGCTTCCGACCAGGAATGTGCCCGCCAAAACTGGAGGAAGGCACAACAAGCCGGCAGTTCGATCGTCGATCTTTCCTACGCGTTGGAGGACGAGCCGGAAGCGGAAGTGAAGTCGCCGTGGATTCAGCGGCAGCTGGGCCAGGCGCTTACTCCGGAGCTGCAGCCAGGACCGGCCGTGGTGGCCCATCCCGCCGCTGTAGTGCTGGCCCTGCTGTTGCTCCGTGTTCAGAAAGCTGGCGCGGTGAAACGGGTGGTGGCCATGGTATTTGAACCGGCGTCGGAACACGGCCAGAAGGGAATGGATGAGCTTCACGAGCAGACAGTCAACCTGCTTTCCTTCCAGCAACTGCCGAAGAAGGTATTCGACACGCAAGTGGCATTCAACATGGTGGCGCGCTACGGGGAGCAGTCCGCTCCGGCACTGGCTACTGTCGAGCGTCGTGTGCTCAAACACTACCAGCGAATCGCCGGCAAGGACGCGCCCCTGCCGTCGCTCCTGCTGCTGCAGGCGCCAATCTTTCATGGCCACGCGTTTACTCTGTACGTCGAGACGGAAGAGCCGGCAGAGATTGAGGGCATCTCGAAGGCTCTGGCTGGGGAGCATGTGAACATCACGGGTTTGGCGGAAGAATCGCCGAGTAACGTGAATGCAGCAGGACAGGGCGATGTTCTGGTATCGATTCGGCCTGATCCGAATCTCGCCAACGGGCTGTGGCTCTGGGCAGCGGCGGACAACCTGCGAATAGCCGCCGCAACGGCGGTGGAATGTGCGGAAAATATGGCCGCTTCACGTCCCAAAGGGAAAATCCAATGAGCCGCTCGGTCCGCATGGACGATGTTACCCGTGTGGGGCGGGCGTCCCTTCGACAAGCTCAGGGCAGGCTCTCGCCCGCCAACAGCCGGAATAGGCATAGTTCGCTGTGTTTTTCCGGGTTGCAAGCGTTGATTTTGATTTTGCTTACAGCCTCTTGCGGCTATCACACCGCCGGCCACTCCGTTGCTCTTCCATCCAATGTCCAGACGATTGCGATCCCCGCCTTCGTCAACCAGACACAAACCTACAAGATTGAGCAGAAGCTGACCGCGGCCGTAGTCCGCGAAATGGTGACTCGTACCCACTACCACGTCCTGAACGAACCCAGCGACTCCGCCGATGCAACCCTGCGAGGCACTGTGCTGAGTACCTCGACTTCGCCGTTAACTTATGACTCCCGGAACGGACGAGCTTCGAGCGCCCTGGTGGTGGTGACGATGAGGGTTACGCTCAGCGACCGGCAGGGAAAGATCCTCTACGAAAACCCTTCTTACCTGTTTCGCGAGGAATACCAGGTCTCACAGGAACTCTCCAGCTTCTTCGAGGAAGATTCGCCCGCGCTAGAACGCTTGTCGCGCGAGTTTGCCCGCACCCTGGTAAGCAATGTCCTGGAGGGTTTCTGAAAATGGAGGGTTTCTGAAAATGGAGAGCCTCTAATGCGGGCCTTCGCCCAGGCTGATCGCTTCGTCTCCGAGGTCGAAGCCCGCAAGCTGCGTCCCGTCTATGTTTTCGTGGGGGATGAAGTTTTTTTCCGTAAACGCTGCCGCGAAGCCATCCTCAAGCATCTGGTACCGGCGGAACTCCGCGACTTCAGTCTGTTCGAGTTTGATCTCTCCGAGACCGACCTGACGGAAATTCTCGATCGCGCGCGTACCCCTTCGCTGATGGCGCCCTTTCAGGTGTTCTTCATCCGTGGTGTAAAGAACCTGTTTGGGCGAGGATCGAACGACGAAAAACTGGCTGCCATCGAAGTCTACTCCAGAGACCCAAACCCTGATGCGGTCTTGATTTTTGTCGCCGATCACATCAGTATCCCGGCGGACGCGCGCCGCATGGACATGACCGACAAAGAACGCTACGAACGCATCCGGGAGACGCTGGGGCAGTATTGCGCCATTGTCGAGCTGGCGCGGGTGGAAGAGAGCGAGGCAGTCCGCTGGATCAGCGAATATGGCAGCACGAGAGCCGTGAAGATTGACGCCGACGCCGCACGCGAGCTGGTGGATGCCCTTGGCGGCGACATGATGATGGTCTCCAATGAGCTGGAGAAGCTGATTCTGTATGTGGAAGAGAAGAAGCGAATCACGCTGGGCGACGTGGAGACCATGGTCCTGGCGGCGAAGCAGCGATCCTTGTACGAACTCACCGACGCAATCTCGGCAAAGGACCGTGTCCGCGCGCTGCAAGTGCTTGATGCGATTTTGAGCAGCGGCGACGGCGACGAAGCTGCCATCGGACACATTTACATGCTGGCCAAGACCTTTCGCCAAATGCTGGTGATTGTGGAACGCAATGTGCGCGACCAGCGTATGCTCTGGGCTGCGCTCTGGCAGGGCTTTCGCGTTCCGCCATTTGCCGCCGACGACATCATCAAGCAGGCCCGCCGCTACAAATCGAAACGTGAGCTGGCTCGGGCGATTCGCCTGGTGGCCAAAACCGACCTGGCTCTGCGCTCCAATCCTCCGAGCAAGAGGTTCGTACTTGAAAAGCTAATCTTGGATCTTACCGCCGAAGCCAGGCCAGAAGTTCCCGGATGGTCGCAGGAAGAACTGCCGGTCTAGGAATCACCAGATGACGGAAAAGGAAGTCTTTCGTGTTCTGGTCGAGCTCCCCTGGATCGTATTCGTCACCTACTGGATCATCGGTGCAATCAAGACTCGCGCCACTCGCGAAAAAGAATCGTTCGCTTCTCGATTCGCCGTTTTGTTGCTTGAAGGCGTTGGCTACCTGCTGATATTCAGCGGTTCAACGGGGATCGGTTTCCTGGGGACTCGATTTGTCCCCCGTAGCATGCCGACCGCTTTTCTGGGCGTAATCTTTGTCTGGGTGGGGATTGGGCTGGCCATATGGGCCCGGTATCACCTGGCGGAGTATTGGAGCGCTAGGATCACTATCAAAGAAGGACATCAGCTCATCCGCACCGGACCCTATTCTCACCTGCGGCACCCGATCTATTCCGGCCTCGTTCTCGCCACTATTGGTTCTGCTTTGGTCATCGACGAGTGGCGATGCGTTCTGGGTGTTTGTCTGGTGCTGACTGGGTATTGTTTCAAAGCCAGGAAGGAAGAAACCATGCTCAGGCAGCAATTCGGAGAAGCGTTCCGGGAGCACCAGAAACGCACCGGCTTCCTCACCCCACGTTTTCGCTGATGAGCTACAAGCCAGGTGCTACCAGCTAGAAGCTGGAGCTAGAAGCCAGACTCTACTTCAACGCATTCACACGCGCGCTCAAACGGGACTTGTAACGCGAGGAAGTGTTCTCGTGGATCACGCCCTTCTGGACGGCCTTATCCAGGGCGGAAACCGTCTGCCTGAAGACAACCTGGGCGCCGGCTTTGTCGCCTTTGGCCAGGGACTCACGCAACTGACGCAGGGCGCTGCGCAGCCGGGAGGTATTGGCGCGGTTGCGGACACCTCGTTTCTCAGTCTGACGGGCACGCTTCAGCGCCGAAAAATGGTTTGCCATGTTTGCTTCGTTACCTTCGTTTCTATGGAGCGGTGTCCGATTGCTGTCGAATAAGCTATTTTACGGGAGTAAGTCGCAGATGGTCAAACCTTTATGGCTGACGCCCTCGAGCGCCTGAAAATCCTGCTCAATTCTTCCACGCCCATTGTCGTAATGGAAACCGTGGAAGAAATGCGCGCCGTGCGTCTGGTACGCGTGGCCTGCTCGTCGCTGAATCTGGCTACCTTCGAGTGGAGTATCGCCAGTGGGCTGGTTCGCTGCGGCAGCGAGATCGGAGAACTAGTCCCGGAACCAGGCCATCTTTCAGCCAGCAGCGCCGGATACGATCCACGTGAAGCCGGCGCCCAGGCGCTCTACAACAGTAAGGACCCAGCCCAGGCGCTGAGCAATCTGGAGGCGATGTCGCTCGAGGCCGCGTTCGTTCTCAAAGACTTTCATCGCCACATGGACGACGCGGTGGTAGTCCGGCGTCTGCGAGATGTGGGACAGAAGTTTTCTGCCAATCGGCGCACCGTCATCATTACCGCGCCTTCGATCACGATTCCTCCGGAACTGGGTAGCCTGGTTGAGTTCCTCGAACTCCCACTGCCCGACAAGCAGCGTTTGCGCCAGATCATCGACGAAATGAGCGTGAGAGTAGGCAAGACCCGCACTCTGAAACGCACCCTGGATCCGGCAGGCCTCGACGCCATGGCGAACAACTTGCGCGGCCTGACCGAGGAGGAAGCTGAGCGCGCCGCTTCACAGGCGATTGTGACCCGGTACGGGATCACTCCCGAAACTGTCACCGACGTGCTGGAGGCGAAAAAGGAGTTGCTACGACACTCCGGGATGCTGGAGTTCATTGCTGCGCCGGAAAATGGCGCCCCCGAAAATCTGGCCAGTGTGGGCGGCCTCGACAACCTCAAGCGCTGGCTGGCGCAACGGCGCGGCACCTGGGAAGATTCCGCTCGCGAGTTCGGCCTGGAGCCGCCGCGAGGAGTAATCATTCTCGGGGTGCAGGGGTGCGGCAAGAGTATGTGTGCCCGCGCCATCGCCGGAGAGTGGAAACTGCCGTTGGTGAAGTTCGACACCGCCGCCATCTTCGACAAGTACATCGGCGAAACTGAGAAGCGAATCCAGAAGGTGTTTCGCGTCGCCGAAGGACTTGCCCCCTGCGTGTTCTGGATTGACGAGCTGGAGAAAATCTTTGCCGGAAGCGGGCCGGACTCCGCCTCAGTCGATGCCGGCGTGTCCTCGCGCATCCTGGCGGCATTCCTCTCCTGGATGCAGGACCGCAAAGCCCCGGTGTTCGTGGCCGCGACTTGCAACAATGTGACGGTCCTGCCCCCCGAGTTGATCCGCAAGGGACGTTTCGACGAGTTGTTTTTTGTCGATCTTCCAAACCAGCTCGAGCGCAAGCAGATTTTTGCGATTCATTTGTCCCGGCGGAAACGCAATCCAGCCCAATTCGATCTGGACCGGGTAGCGGCAGCCGCGAGAGGATACTCCGGCGCGGAGATTGACGCCGCCGTGCAGACGGCGCTGTATTCGGCATTTTCGAGCAAGCAGGTCGTGAATACGTAAGCCTTACTCGATGCGTTGAAGGCCACAGTGCCCCTTTCCACTACCCGTTCGGAAGAAATCCAGCCGCTGCGGGCATGGGCAAGTCTCCGGGCGGTGCCGGCCTCGGCCGCGGATGCCAAGGGAGAAGGAGCTTAGTGGTCCGGTGTGGGGCGGACACTCTAGTCCGCCGCTTTTGAATTTGATTTTGGTGGAGTTTTGATTCTCGGGCGCAAGCAAGGCGTGAGTCCTTAAGAACAGAGTCAAAGGCCGCGGACAAGAGTGACCGCCCCACACGGCCAGAGGCAGCCCTCAGTGTCCGGCCGACAGCGACTTGCGCAGATCATCCGCCGATCCGCTCAGCAGATTACGCAGCACGCTCACTTCGGCTGCGATTCCCGCACGCAGCGCTGGGTCGACATCAGGCGCGAACAGGGGTGAGTGGTTGGATGGTAAGTTCGTTCCCAGCGCCTTTGCCTCCGCGTATTTCTGGGGGTCAGCCCCGCCCAGACTAAAGTAGAAGGAAGGCACGCCCTGGGCGGTGAAGTAAGAAAAATCCTCCGACGCCAAACCCGGCTCGTCGACTACGACATTGCCTTTGCCAAGGGTTGAATCCAGAACGCTTTCCAGGCGCTGGGCCAGGGTGGGGTCGTTATAGACGGCATCGGTGGCCTCATAGTGCTCGATCTTAGGTTCACGCGGCGCCCCGGCCGCGTTGGCTTCCGCCTTCGTGATTCGGTCAACGGCCGCGAGTATCTGTTTGCGAACCTCAGGTTTATAGCTGCGGACAGTGATCCCCAGTTCCGCCTGGTCAGGGATGATGTTATTTTTCGTGCCGGCCTGAATATATCCGACCGTGACGACCGCTACCTCACCAGGCTTCACTTCACGTGAGACGATCGTTTGCAACGCGACCACCGTGCGAGCGGCAATCAGGATGGGGTCGACGGTGGTGTTGGGCATCGAGCCATGTCCGCCCTTTCCGTAAATTGTGATGCGCAGGGAATCGGCATTTGAAAATTGGTACCCAGGACCGACCCCGACTTTCCCGGCCGGAAGCTGGTTGCCCACGTGCAGGGCCAGGGCGACATCTGGCCTGGGGAAGCGCGTCATGAAGCCGTCTTCGATCATCCGTTTCGCGCCACTGATAGTTTCCTCGGCGGGCTGGCCAATCAAGATGAGAGTTCCGTTCCAACGGTCCTTGCTGCGGGCCATGATGGCCGCGGTTCCGAACAGCGAGGCCATGTGCAGGTCATGTCCGCAGGCGTGCATGACGCCGACATCACGTCCAGCATCGTCTTTGGTGCGGACTGTGCTGGCATAAGAGAGGCCGGTTTTTTCCTCGACCGGAAGAGCGTCGAGCTCGGTGCGAAGCATCACGGTCGGCCCCGCGCCGTTCTTCAGGATGCCCACTATTCCGGTTCCGCCCACGTGTTCGGTCACTGTGTAGCCAAGATCGCGAAGACGTGCGGACAGTTTTGCGGCGGTCTGAGTTTCATGCGAAGACAGTTCCGGATTCTGGTGCAGATCGAGATATAGTGCGCGGGCGTCGGTGAACATGCTTTCGACTTCGCTGGAGCGGGAAGGAACCTGAGCGCCAGCAAAACTGGTCAACATGACAAGCAGGAAACCGGATGTCAATCTCATGGTGCGGTGGATGATATCTGGGAGTTGGGTCGGGGTGCAATTCACAGGAGAGAATAATTTACGCTTCGCCACGACTGGCCTTGCCAGACTCACCCTATTCCCCTACGGCAACGTTACCTTCGGGTTTCAACGCCATTGACTCCTTTCCGCGAGGAGGGGTAACCTTTATTGCAATGGTAGTTGCCTGCACCTCGGGGCGAGCACGCTCGGTTGATTCCACCCTTCACACACAAGAATGGTTTGCCCGCGGCAAGGCGGGAGTCTGCCTGCCCGTCCTCAGGACGGCTTGCGCGTCTCACAGACCAGTTCCTAGACAGGCAACTGAGCATCGAATGCTCGGGAGGAGGGCGCCAAACATTACATGAAGAAGAGCATTGAAATCAGCCCTAACATAGCAACCCTGTTCGGCACGCGGGATGAGAATCTGCGCCTGCTGGAAGACGGTCTGAACATCAATATTGACTTGCGATCCGATTCCATCGACTTGGAAGGTGCGCCGCGAGATGTTGCCCGGGCCGAACAAGTCTTCGCCGATTACGATCACTTGCAGCGCGCCGGATTCACTTTCAACAACGGCGATCTGGGCAGCATGCTACGCGTCCTGTTGGCCGACCCTAGAACTACGCTGCGCGCCTTGGCGGAAGCTGGACGTCAGCGCTCATTTGGGCGCCGCACCGTACAGCCCAAGAGCGTAAACCAGCGTCGCTATCTGGAAGCCATTGAAAGTCACGACATGGTGTTCGGGATCGGGCCGGCTGGAACCGGCAAGACCTATTTGGCCGTGGCCATGGCCATCTCCGCGTTGCTGGCCAAGCGTGTGAACCGGATCATTCTGGCGCGCCCCGCAGTCGAAGCAGGAGAACGCCTGGGGTTCCTGCCCGGAACACTGCAGGACAAGATCGATCCCTACCTGCGTCCCCTATACGATGCCCTGTACGACATGCTGGAGCCGGAGAAGGTGGACCGGTATCTGGAGAAGAGCGTAATCGAGATCGCGCCCATTGCGTTTATGCGCGGCCGCACCCTGAACGATTCGTTTGTGATCCTGGACGAGGCGCAGAACACGACTTCCGAGCAGATGAAGATGTTCGTCACTCGGCTGGGGTTCAACTCCAAGGCCGTTATCACCGGGGATGTCACTCAGATCGATTTACCCAATGCGAAGCGCAGCGGGCTGCTTGAGGCGGCCGACATTCTCAAACATGTTGAAGGATTGGCATTTGCTTATTTTGATGATAGCGACGTGGTGCGGCATCACCTGGTGCAGCGCATCATCCGCGCCTACGACGAGCACAAGTCCCGCGTGGAAGGGGAAGAGCCGCTGCCGGACACCCAGGCGAATGGCAAGGCAAACGGGACGGAGTCAGCGCTTGTGAAGAAGAACGGCGGCGGGGATAAGAACGTCGGCCTGGCGTCGGAAGTAGAAACCAGCGAGTAGAGCAGGTAAGATTAAGCAGGAGGGCGCCTTGATTTCGGCCCTCCTGTCTCTTTTTGGGTGCAAAAACAGAGATCTTGAACGCAAAGGACGCCTAGAAGAGGCGCGAAGAGCGAAAGAGCTTGGTTATCTTCCGCAAACATATAGCGGGACTGAGCGAGGCAACGCTGGCGAAGTTCGTGACGCGGGCCGGTCGCGCGCTCAGGCTGCAGGGCACGGTCAATGTCCTGGTCACCAGCAGCCGGGAATTGCGTGTGCTCAACCATCGTTTCCGAGATAAGGACCAGCCGACCGACGTGCTCTCCTTTGCGCCTGAGCTCAGTTTTGGTGATGCTTTGGCGGGTGACATCGCGATTTCGGCCGAGATGGCGAAAAAGAACGCGCGGCGGCTCGGCCATTCGGCAGCACAGGAAATCAAGATTCTGGTTCTGCACGGAGTGCTTCATCTCGCCGGTTATGATCACGAAAGGGACCATGGCCTGATGGCGGGCAAGGAAACGAAATTGCGGAAGGCGTTGGGGTTGCCTGTGGGGCTGATTGAGAGGAATGGGCCGGTGGGGAAGAAGAATCTGAATCCTGACGGACTCTCGCCGGGAACACAGAGAAAGGCCTCGAGCAGCCACGCTGCCAGGCTACGCTCACTCGGGGCGGGTCGGAGACCGGTCTCCGCACAGACAGTGCCACGGGCAGGAACACGATGAATTACGCCATCGCAGCTGCACTGCTCGTGATGTTTTGCCTGCTGACGCTGGTTTCCTACGTGGACCGCGTCTACACCGAGATCGGAAGATTCCTTTCGCGGGAGTTTCAGGACAACATTGCCGCTTTTGAGCAGAAAATTGAGCCCAAGCTGGGAGTAAGCCGGGCGCGCGCCGCCCTCTCCATGGCGGTGCTGACTCAGATCATCACGGCTGCTATCGCCATGCTGGTGGGTTTCGCCGTGTTCCGCGACCGCGCCTGGAGCGTGTACGAAATCCTGCAGGCCACGCTGAGCCTCATTCTCATCATCGTCCTGTTTAACCGCTTCCTGCCCTTTCTTTTCTTTTCGCGGACCAACGGCGAATGGCTGAGGCGCTGGGTGCTGCTGCTGAAAACATTGATTTACGTTGCGCTACCGGTGACCCTGGTGCTGGGATTTTTGAAATCGGTCACGGCGCTGACCAAAGAGCATTCGGACGAAGTTCCCGAGACCCAGGCGGAAGCGGTAGATGCGCTCATCGAAGCGGGCCAGGAAGAAGGCATCCTCCACGAGAGCAATCGCGATCTGATCCAATCGGTCGTCGAATTTGGCGAGAAGACCGTGCGCGAGGCCATGAAGCCGCGTCCGGAGATTGTGGCGGTCCCCACCAACACAACGGTCGAGCAGTTTATCGAACTTCTCAAGAACAAGCCCTTCTCGCGGGTACCGGTTTTTGAGGGCACGATTCACAACATCGTGGGCATCGTGTATGCGCAGGATGTGCTGCAGGTGCCCGATACCGAAGCCCGCACCCGTACCGTGGACACGCTGATGCGCCGTGACGTGTATTTTGTGCCGGAGAGCAAGTTGGGCAGCGATCTGCTCCGTGAAATGCAGGAGAATAGCATTCGCATGGCGATTGTGGTTGACGAATACGGAGGAGTCGCGGGCCTGGTCACCATCGAAGACCTGGTGGAAGAAATCGTCGGAGAAATTCGCGATGAACACGAAAAGATGGAAGTGATCCGCGAGACCGAGAACTCTTACATTGTGCCCGGCAACCTGGATGTGGACCGCCTGGGCGAGATGTTCGGCGTTCGGCCGGAAGGAAAGGAATCAGCCACGGTGGCAGGACTGGTGAGCGAACTGGCAGGACGCATTCCGCATCGGGGCGAAGTGGTGGAAGAAGAGGGCCTTCGTTTCGAAGTTCTGGATGCCACCGAGCGGCGAGTGGAACGGGTAAGAATTTCGCTGGCCAAGCCAACCCAGATGAAACTGATATAGTCATGATTGTGTGGCGCGGGCGCCCTCGCCCGCGTCGGTCTTCGCTAAACTCAAACTACCCAGCCTAGCTGGGCCTGGGCGGGCCGAGGGCGGCTGTCCCCACGTGTTCATCTCAGATGCCTTTTCGTTCCGGATTCGTCTGCATCCTCGGCCGGCCTAACGCCGGCAAATCCACCCTGCTCAACGCGCTGGTGGGCGAGAAGGTCGCGATTATCAGTCCCAAGCCGCAGACGACGCGCAACCGCATCCTGGGCATCCTGAACTTGCCCAAGCAAAAGGGTAGACCTGGCGGGCAAGTTGTCCTCATCGATACACCGGGAGTTCACCGCCCTGACACCTCTCTCGGGCGCAAGATGATGGCGGAAGTGCGCGAAGCGCTGAATGGTTGCGAACTGGTGCTGCTGATCGTGGACGTCACCCAAAAATTCGCGAAGTCTGACCACTTTGTGCTCGAGATGGCGAAGAAGTGCAACACGCCGGTGTTCCTCCTGCTCAACAAGATCGATCTGCTCCGCGGCACGAAAGCCAAGTTGCTGCCAGTCATCGATGAATACCGAAAGCTTCACGACTTCCGGGAAGTCATCCCGCTCTCGGCTCGCAAGCGCGAGGGCCTCGATGTGCTCCTGGAAAAACTGATCCTTTTTCTCCCGGAAGGGCCGCGCTATTTTCCCGAGGACCAGATTACCGACCAACCGGTCCGATTTATGGTGGCGGAGATCATCCGCGAACAAGTTCTTGTGGAGACGAGCGAGGAAGTTCCATACGCGACCACGGTTGTGATCGAGCAGTTCGAAGAAAAACCTAGACTGACTCGTATCGCGGCTGCGATCTTCTGCGAACGGGACGGGCAAAAAGGAATTTTGGTGGGCAAGGGCGGCCAGATGCTCAAGAAAATTGGCACTGCGGCCCGGCTGCAGATCGAAGGGATGCTGGGTGAGCGGGTGTTTCTGGAGCTCTTCGTGAAGGTTCGTGGAAACTGGCGGGAATCCAGCGAGTTCGTCGAAGAGTTGGACTGGCGGAGACAGGTGGAGAGTTTGACCGGGAGCGGCAAGCTATGAACCCGTGTTACTTTGCGCCAAAGCGGCGATCCTGTAGAATCCCCGAGCGCATTAAGAACATCCAAGAAAGCAGGCCATGACCGATAATCCCGACCCCCACAATTTTGAAGCCGGAAAATCAAAGCTCAAGCTGAAAGTTACGCTGGCGGCGGATCGGGACGCGGTCGATCCAGTCGTCCAGAGCGTGATGGAGCTAGTGCGGCAGATTCATTGCGAGTCTGACAAGCACGATGCCATTGAGTTGGCTCTAACGGAAGCGCTGGCCAATGCCGTAGTGCATGGCGCCAAGGGCGACCCTTCGAAAATCGTTGAATGCGATGTGGTTGCCAACGAAGATCAGAGCATGTTGATCGTTGTTCGCGACCCGGGTAATGGATTTGACCCTGGACACATTCCCAATCCGTTGAGCGGCGAAAGCGTTTACTCCGATCACGGCCGTGGAATCTTTTTGATCAATCAATTGATGGACGAGGTAAAGTTCTTGAAGAACGGTACGGAAATTCGCATGATCAAACGCTAGGTACGAACCGCGCCCAAATCTGCGATCCGGGCAGTTATTCCTTTACCGCAATTCCCAGCGTTTTCATCTTCCGGTACAAATGACTGCGTTCCAGGCCCAGCACTTCCGCGGTGCGGCTGATGTTGCCGTGATTGTCGTCGAGCTTCTTGAGAATGTAGTCGCGTTCGTAAGCGGCGCGGGCTTGATGCAGAGTGGAAAATTCGCTGCCGATGGAGCGCCGGCTGCCATCACGGTGGACCAGCGGTGGAAGATGCTTACGATCGAAGCGGGTCGTGGTGGGATTCATGATGACAATCCGTTCGATCACGTTGCGCAGCTCGCGCACGTTGCCCGGCCAGGAGTAGCGCATTAGAGTCTCGATGGCATCGTCGGTGATTTCTCGCGGTCGGCGGCCGTAGGTGGCTGAAAAGTCCTTCAGAAAGTGTCTCGCCAGCAGGGGGACATCCTCCTGGCGCTCGCGCAGGGGCGGGACGGAGAAGGGAATTACGTTGAGCCGATAGAACAAGTCCTCGCGAAAGTTGCCGCGAGAGATTTCTTCATCCAGATCCTTGTTGGTCGAAGCAATGAGGCGGGCGTCCACCGTGACCGGTTCATCGCTGCCCACCGGCGTGAATCGCTGCTCATCGAGCGTGCGCAAAACCTTGGACTGCGTCTTCAGGCTCATGTCGCCGATTTCGTCCAGGAAGAGAGTGCCCCCGTTTGCGCGGTGGAATTTGCCTTCCTTGTCTGCGGTCGCAGCGGGAAACGATCCTTTGTAGTGACCGAAGAGTTCGCTCTCGATCAAGTCCTCGGGGATGGCGGCGCAGTTCAGCTCCACAAACATCTCGTTCTTGCGCAAGCTTTGCGCGTGGATGGCGTGGGCCACCAGTTCCTTCCCTGTGCCCGACTCGCCATAAATCAGAACCCGTCCGTTGGTCGGCGCCATCAGTTGGATTTGCTGGCGCAACGCCTTCATGGGAACGCTCTCACCCACGATTACGCTGCGTGGGACAAGCTGCTTCTTGAGTTCCCGGTTTTCCTGACGCATTTGTTTGGCGTCGATTGCATGCTTTACCAAGATGAGCGTCTTATCGATGGAGAGCGGTTTCTCCAGGAAATCGTAGGCCCCAAGCTTGGTAGCGCGCACTGCGGTTTCAATGGTGCCGTGGCCGGAGATCATGATGACCTCGGGAGCATTTTCCAGATCCCTGATTTTCGGCAGGGTTTCGAGACCATCCATTCCCGGGAGCCAGACATCGAGCAGCACCACGTCAAATGCGCGTTTGCGCAGGGCTTCAAGGCACGCTTCGCCACTCTCCGCTACCGAAACCTTGTAACCTTCATCCTCCAATACACCCTTGAGCGATTGCCGGATGCCGGACTCGTCGTCCACGATGAGAATGTTATGCATGCTGGCGAATGGCGGGAGCGGGAATCACTTCAGCAGCCACCGGTAATTCCACCACGAACCGGGTTCCCACCGGCTCGTTTTCTTCAACTCGAATGGAGCCGTGGTGATCTTCTACGATGCGGCTCACGATGGCCAGGCCGAGTCCTGTTCCGCGCTTCTTGGTGGAAAAGTACGGCAGAAAGAGCCGTTCTTTCAACTCCTGGGTAACGCCGTGGCCGGTATCGGCGACGGTGATTTCGACGGCATCCCGGCTGGCGACCAGCGATGTGGAGATCTGAATTTCGCGCACCAGCGCACCTTGCATGGCCTCGGCGGCATTATCTACAAGATTGGCCAGGGCGCGCTTGATGGCTTCGGCATCGGCCATGACCTTGGGAAGATCGGCGGCCAGGAAGGTCTGCACGTGAATGCTGTCCAGTCGCCCGTTGAACAGCGCCAGAGCATTTTCCACGATGGAGTTGATATTCGCGGGAGCGGGCTGCGCCGTAGGGAAACGGGCTAGAGTGGAAAATTCGTCCACCAGCGTGCGCAATGTTTCCACCGCTCCGCCAATGGTTTCGGAGCAACTATGAAGGATTTTCAGCGAAGCGGCATCAGGAGGTGAGCCGCGATCGAGATGCCGGCGGATGCGCTCGGCGGAAAGTGCGATGGGCGTCAACGGGTTCTTGATTTCATGGGCGACCCGCCGCGCTACCTCACGCCAGGCGGTCTGCCTCTGAGCCTTTAACAGGTCGGACAAGTCTTCAAAAACCAGAACGTAACCCAGCCGTTGTCCGCCGTGCTGAAGCGTGGCCACCGTGACCGCAGCGTTGAATGGGGAAGGACGCAGCGCCACTTCGAGTTGGGTTGTGGTCGTACCCATGCGGTCAGCTCGTCGCAGCAACGGCTCCAGATCTTCCAGAACCTCCTGAGGAAATACGTCACGCAACGCGGCGCCGATGGCCACATTGGGCGTCACAGAGTCCCCTCCTGACGGGTTGAACATACGCAGCAGGGCCTGGTTTACGTGGGTAATACGCCGGCCCGCGTCCAGTGAAAGCACGCCCGTGGGGATGCTTTCCAGGATCGTTTCAATGTGCCGGCGGCGCTGTTCCAGCGCGATGTTGGCGGCGCCCAGGTCGCGGCTGGAAGCTTCAATCTGCCGGCGGCTGGTCTCTAACTCCTCCGCCATGCGGTTGAAAGAGCGCACCAGATCGCCGATTTCATCCGCGGCACTTACTTCCACGCGGTAATCCAGGCGGCCACGCGAAATTTCCTGGGTCGCCTCCGCTAACGCCACCACCGGCCGGGTTACCAGTTTGGCCAGATAGAGGGCGAGCCACGTGGTGGAAAATAGCACCAGCACCGTGAGCAGAAGTAACAGTCCCATGTAAGTACGGCGAACCAGCTTGCGTTCGCGGCTGAGTTCGAGATAGCGGCGCTGGCTGGCTTCCAGCGACTTCACGGTCTCGGAAAGTTTCTGGGGCAGAGGCATGGCCACCAGGATCAAACCGCGGTTGTTCACGCTGGCGGCGCCCACAATGTAGTCGGTCTGTTCCCAGTTCAGGTGAACGATCGCATCGGGAATCAGTCGCTCGAACGGAATCTTTGTTTTCAACAGCGGCCAGGGCGCGGGCGCGGCAAAACTGGCCTGCGCGTTTCCATCCTCGATCGCCACCGCAAATCCGCCTTGCAAGGTAGGTTCGTGCCGCCGGAATTCGCTCATGACCGTGGAAAAACTATGGCCCGCAAACGCCCGCTGGGTCTCCGGCAATGCCGCGATGGACTCAGCTTCGGCTCGCGCGTTTTGGGCCAAATACCGCGAGAGCAACGAGGCCATCGCGGCGGTGTCTTCGCGTACTTCTTCCACTGGGCGGGAAAACCACTTGTCGATCGAGCGGTTCATCAGGCCATAAGCGAACCAGAACATCATGATGACCGGCAGAAACGAGAGTAACAATCCCCCCACCACCAGGCGGGTACGGAACTTGGATCCCAGAACACCCAGCCTGCGTTCGGCAAAGAGCTTCAGCAGATTGCGCGCCAGCACGAACGTCAGCGCCACAAACAGCAGAAAAATCACCGCGGAGAGCGCCGCAAAAAACAGGAGCTGCTGGTTCGTGTCAGGATTAAGAAAGGGAAGATCGAACGAAGACTGGGAAAGCAGGATACCAAACAGGACAAGAATCCCGAGCGCCAGCAGGACGATCATTTTCTTCCGGCTGGGTGCTTCCTTGTTGCGGTTTGGATTAGGAGTAGCCAAGTTCAATACCGGCCCGGTTGAAGGTCAAATAGCTGACAGACAAATAACCGAGCGTAAGCGCTTAATTATAAGCCCGAAGAGGATCGCGGGAGAGCCTCAGTCCGTTACCAGATTTGTCGATAAGGATATGTCTGATAAACAGTGCTGTGCCTTTGTGCGGTGGTTCTTCCCGTACTGCGGCCGCAAGACAGGCTTGAGCCGGAGGGGAACGGGAAGCTATAGCATCACTGGTCTCCCCATCACTAGATTGGTGTATGTTCGCCCAAATCTTAAGGACAGTGAACATCGGTGGATCATCCCTTCCACGGGTACGACACTCGATTAGGTGACAGCGCCGCCTTACCGAAGGGCATGTCCGCCAGAATTCCAGAATGTAGCCACTGTCATCAAAGGCCCGTCAAATGCGCCTCGCATGGGACGGCGCAGCGTTGCTCCTCCTGCAAAGCCGCGTACAGGTACTAAAGTTACTGGTGCCATTACCCATCTGCGTTGACAATTTCTGTCAACGCGATAGGCTGCAATTTCTCCCCTCGAAAAAGGCAGCCGCAAGGTCGCGCTGCGACCATAAACCGCATTCATCTGACGCGCAGATAGGAGATCGAGGCATGTCGCAACGGCTGGGTGATCTTCTCGTCAAAGAGAAGGTCATCACCACAGAGCAGTTGGTGCAGGCGACCAAGGTGCAGAAAGAGAGTAACTGCCGCCTGGGCTCGGCTTTGGTCAAGCTGGGCTTCCTCACGGATGAGGACGTCACCAACTTTCTCTCGCGGCAGTATGGCGTTCCCGCCATCAATCTCTCCTACTTTGAGATTGACCCTTCGGTGGTCAAGCTGATTCCGTTTGAAACTGCCAAGCGCTACCAAATCCTGCCCCTGAGCCGGGTCGGAGCCTCGCTGACCATCGCCATGGTGGATCCGACCAACGTCTTCGCCATGGACGATATCAAGTTCATGACCGGCTTCAACATCGAGCCGGTGGTGGCTTCCGAGAGTTCCATCCTGGAAAGCATCGAGAAGGCGTACGGCACCACCCAGCAGGAAGATCTCGAGCAGGTCATGCAGTCCATGACTGAGGTCAGCGATGCCGACGTCGAGCTGCAATCGGAAGAAGCCGAGATGGAGCTGGCCGACCTGGAGAAGGCGGCCGACGAGGCTCCCATTGTCAAGCTGGTCAACCTGGTGCTGACCGATGCGGTGAAGCGCGGGGCCAGCGACATTCACATGGAACCGTACGAGAAGGAATTCCGCGTGCGCTTCCGTATTGACGGCGTGTTGCAGAGCATCATGTCGCCGCCACTCAAGCTGAAAGACGCCATTACCTCCCGCGTCAAGATCATGGCGAAGCTGGACATCAGTGAAAAGCGTCTGCCACAGGACGGTCGCATCATGCTGAAAATGAACCTGGGCGGGCGCAAGAAACAACTCGACTTCCGCGTCAGCACGCTGCCCACGTTGTGGGGCGAGAAAATCGTGATGCGGTTGCTGGATAAGGAAAACCTGCGCCTCGACATGACCAAGCTCGGCTTCGAGGCGGAATCGCTGACCAAGTTCGAGAAGGCCATTCTGAAGCCCTACGGCATGGTGCTGGTGACCGGTCCCACCGGATCGGGCAAAACCAACACGTTGTATTCCTCCATAGCGCGCTTGAACACACCCGACACCAACATCATGACGGCGGAAGATCCGGTCGAGTTTCAGTTAGCCGGGGTCAACCAGGTGCAGATGAAGGAACAGATCGGGTTGAACTTCGCGGCTGCGCTGCGCGCCTTCTTGCGGCAAGACCCCAACATCATTCTGGTGGGCGAAATCCGCGACTTTGAAACCGCGGAAATTGCCATCAAGGCGGCACTGACCGGCCACCTGGTGCTTTCCACACTGCACACCAACGGCGCGCCGGAGACCATCACGCGCTTGATGAACATGGGCATTGAGCCCTTTCTGGTAGCGACTTCGGTTCACCTGATCTGCGCGCAGCGGCTGGTACGCCGCATTTGCCGCGACTGTGCCGAGGTGATTGAGATGCCGGTGCAGGCTTTGATCGAAGAGGGCTACACACCGGAAGAAGCCAAGACGGTCAAGATTCAGAAAGGCAAGGGCTGCGGCACCTGCAACAACACGGGATACAAGGGCCGTACCGGCTTGTACGAAGTGATGGAAGTCGATGACGAGATCAAGGAACTGGTCCTGGTGGGCGCTTCTTCCCTGGAATTGAAGAAAAAAGCAATTGAGCGCGGCATGATCACGCTGCGCCGCAGCGGGCTCACCAAGGTTGCCGCCGGCATGACTACGCTCGAAGAAGTGGCCCGCGAGACCATTCACTAAGTTTGGGAAGGGAAAGGGAAAACTATGTCGCTGTCGTTAAGTGATCTGTTGAAACGGCTGCTCGAGATGGGGGGAAGCGACCTCCACATCACCACCAATTCACCGCCGCAAATTCGTGTGCATGGACACCTGGTGCCCCTGGATTTGCCGCAGATGACGCCGGCTGAGACCAAGCAGCTGGCGTATAGCGTGATGACCGACTCGCAGAAGCATCGCTTCGAGGAAAACCTCGAGTTGGACTTCTCGTTCGGTCTTAAGGGATTGGCCCGTTTCCGTGCTAACACCTTCAACCAGCGCGGCGCCACCTCGGCGGTCTTCCGTCTGATTCCCTTCGAGATCAAGTCGTTTAACCAGTTGGGATTCCACGCCTTCGGTAGAAAGCTGTGCGACAAGCGTTGCGGACTGGTGTTGTTAACGGGTCCGACAGGTTCTGGCAAGTCCACTACGCTCGCGGCGATGATCGACAAGATCAACAGCGAACGGCACGACCACATCCTCACCATCGAGGATCCGATCGAGTTCGTGCACATGAACAAGAACTGCGTGATAAACCAGCGCGAGTTGCAAGCTGACACCCAGCGTTTTGCTTACGCGTAGCGCGCCGCCCTCCGTTAAGACCCCGATGTGGTTCTGATCGGCTAGATGCGCGATGTGGAAACGATTGAATAAGCTCTACATTTCACCGTAAAATGCCACTCTTA